>Ga0214473_10003381_pt1 | contig 19368 bp, 23 predicted proteins | sample RVTome_7_FD_203509 | JGI IMG/M metagenome (GOLD analysis project Ga0214473, IMG submission 203509) | Soil microbial communities from uranium-contaminated site in the Upper Colorado River Basin, Wyoming, United States - RVT98D197 | ecosystem: Environmental > Terrestrial > Soil > Contaminated >... | reverse complement strand
ATCGCGGCCAGGCGGGCATCATGATCGTATTCCCCGCGCATGAGGCGCATGCGGCGGTATCCCGCCGGGGCCTTCTCGTCGAAGACGATGAATTCGTGCCCCTCTGCGTTCCGCTCGATCGCCGGTCCCCCCGGCGTCCCCTTCCGGGCCTCGGCCAGATACCCCTGGGGCGCCAGGTGGGCGTGGACATCCACGGCGGTGGGCCCGGCGGCCCGCCGCTGTGGGGCTGTGCGACGCTTTCGGACGGCCATGTGGCTCCTTTCGTGTGCCCCCTCGGCTCTGGAGGGTGGCACCTGTGGGTGTGCGGAGCGCCGAAGGCCCACGCCGGAGCAGGGCGCGAAGAGGGCCAGCCATTCCCGCCCGCCGCGAGGCACGTTGGGTCTTCGCGCACGAAGGAGAGAGAGTCAGCGGCCCGGCCCCCCGAGCTGCCTTGCGTCGAAATTCAGCACGGCCTGCCGGATCCTGGCCTCGTCGAAATCGTTGGCCATGTCGATCAGCGCGTTGGTGTACAGATCGTGGACGTTGACCTTCCCTTCGACGCCGACGTACCGTGCGTAGCCCTCCCAGCCGGGCGAGTGGAAGGCCCCGTATCGGTTCGTCCCGGCGATCTCCTTGCGGAAGTAGGCGGCGCGGACCTTTAATTGCGCCACGGTCTCCTGCAGGGCCACGTCCTCCGACTTGCCTTTGGGCCGGGCCTCCGGAGACAGCTTCCAGTGGATCCGCACCGCCGCCTCGGGGTTGTGGATGTACCACACCGCCCCCTTGGTGATGGCTCTCAGGAACCCGCCGATCATGTACCGGTTGGCGCGCAGGAAGTCCTCGTGGAGTTCGGCCGCCGATGTGGGGGTCGATCCTCACGGGGTGGGAGCTTTCCAGTGTCTCGATGTAGACCACGTCGGCCCCGTCCAGAATCACCAGATGGGTGGTCTCATTGCACGTGTCCCGCAGCCGCTCCATGTGGGGCAGCGCCACCTCTCGGAGCCCGAGCCTGGTGACCGCGGCGCAGCAGACCTTGTAGGGACGGATGCCCAGAAGGAACTTCCCCGATCGCGGGTTGCGGCGAAGGTATCCCCGGCGCTCCAGGAACGCCATCATCCGGGACGCCGCGCTCTTGGAGAACCCGAGGCGTTCGCTGATCTCCGTGACGCCCAGCTCCCGACGCTCCCGCAAGAAGATCTCGAGGAGGTCCTCATTAACGCCACTGCTGCTATCGAAGTATCCTTCCCCTGTCAAGCTGTTTTTTGTCTCGCGTGTCCGTCTCCTGGGGGGCGTTCTCCCCGTCACCCCTGACGCGTGGGACGGCCGGCGCGAGACGGCTCCGCCCTCCCTCGCCGCAGGGGGTCACTGATGGTGCCTGTGCGCGGCCGCCCCCTCCCGCGGCGGTCCGTCCGCCGGCGGGACGGGCAGCAGTGGATCCTGGACTGGATCGTGAAGACCACCCGGCGGGTGCAGAACTTCGAGCGCGACGAGGCCCTGGTGCCGGAGGGGGTGAAGAGCTACCGCATGATCGCCAAGCTCCAGGGGGAACAGGCCGACCACCAGTTCGCCCTGGCGGAGGCGGCGGAGCGGCATGGGGCGCGGAAGACGGCCGGGGAACTGTTCTACCGGGCGGCCCAGACCTACCTGCAGGCCCAGCATGCCATCTTCGAGGACGACAACCCGCGCAGGGCCACCCTCCACGGGCGCCTCATCGAGGCCTACCATCGCTTCATCCCCACCGCGGACTACCCCATCGAGCGCATCGAGGTCCCCTTCCGGGGGACCACGCTCCAGGGCCTCCTGCCCCCTGCGGCCCGACCGGCGGAAGGCTCCCTGCGTGACCTACGTGCCCGGCATGGATCACACCAAGGAGTTCTACCCGGTTCCCTTCAATAACCACTTCCTGCGCCGGGGGGATGCACATGCTCTCCATCGACGGGCCCGGCCAGGGGATCTCCAACCTGCGCAAGATCCGGGTGACCCACGACAACCATGGTCCGGCGGGGAAGGCCTTCGTGGATTACTTGGCGACGCCGCCCAAGATCGACGCCGGGCGCATCGGGATCTTCGGGATCAGCATGGGGTCCTACTGGGCGCCCCTCATCGCCGCCCATGACCGGCGGATCAGGGCCTGCGCCGACGCCACCGCCTGCTTCCTGCAGAAGAACCGGATCTTCAACGAGTCCTCGCCGCGGTTCAAGCAAGTGTTCATGTACATGGCCGGCATCCACGACGAGGACCGCTTCGACCGGCTGGCCGCGAAGATGACGCTGGAGCGGTACGCCGGGCGGAGCGCCTGCCCGATCCTCCTGTGCACCGGGGAGTTCGATCCCCTCTCCCCCCTGGAAGACGCCAACGCCCTGTTCGACAGGCTTCCGGGTCCGAAGGAACTCTGGGTCTTCGAGAACGAGGCCCACAACCTGACGCCCATGAAGGCTGCGGGCGGTCTGGACGTGCACCCCTCCGTGGCGGACTGGCTGCTGGAGGGGCTCGAGGGGCGGTTCGACAAGCGTCTGGACCGGGTGCTCCACATCCGCCAGGCGGGGCGGGGCCCGTATCGCGACGACGCCGTTGAGAAGACCGGCCGCGACCGACGCACCGGATCCTGAGGCGCGGGGGGCGGTGACGGTCCCCGGCGGGATCAGCGGGTGCCGCGCTGCCGTCAGCGGGGCCGGGAGGGAACTTCCGTGGCGCGCAGAGCCGTGACGGCGTAGGCGCCGGCGGCGGCCAGGAGGAACGGCAGGGCGGCCGGCATGGCGGTGACGCCCCAGTGGTCGGTGACGAAGCCCAGGACGAGGGGCCCGGTGGTGCCGCCGATGAAGCGGATCACGTTGTACATGGCCACGGCCGTGCCGCGCATGTGGCCGAAGTGGCCCAGCAGCACGGCCAGGGGGGCGGGGAACGTCCAACTGAAGCTGAGGCCGAGGAAAAGGCCGGCGGCCATGGCCGCCGGGAGCGCCGCGCCGGGCGGCAGGTAGGACGACGCGGTGAGCAGGATGGTCGAGGCTGTGGCGCCGGCCATCCCGTCCCGAATCGTCAGGCGGGGCCCCCGGCGGTCCACCACCCAACCGCCCAGGGGGGTGCCGAAGGCCATGGCCGCGGTGAGCAGGGTGAGGCTGATCCCCACGGTGCCCTGGCCGGCGGCCATACGCTCCTTCAGCAGGATCGGGAGGAACGAGAGGAGGCCGAACAGGGTGAACACCTGGGCGAAGCCGACGGCGAAGGCGCCGCCGGCGGCGCCGGACGTCGCCAGCCCGCGCAGGTTCCGGGCGCTGAGCGGTTCGCCCCTCGGCGGCGTGGCCGGAACCCATGCCGTGCCGATCTCCGCCAACGCCGCCAGCGCGGCCAGGAAGAGCAGCGTGCTGCGCCACCCGGCGTGCGCGCTGAGGAAGCTCCCGATCAGCGGGCCCGTGGCGAAGCCCACGTAGAGCGTGCCCTGGAAGGTGCCCAGGGCCCGCCCCCGGCGGTCCGGCGGATAGACGTGCCCGATGATGGCGGGTCCGAGCACCTGCATGGACGCGGCGCCCAGCGCCTGGAGGGCGCGCGCGGCGAGGAACAGCGGATAGCTGACGCTGAGGTACGCCCCCACGGACGCCAGCAGGAAGACCGCCAGGGCCGTCCGCAGGATGCGGCGCGGGGCCACACGGTCCGCCAGCGGGCCGTAGATGAACTGGGCGAACACCAGGGAGAGGCTGTAGATCCCGAGAGTGAACCCGGCGGCGGCGTTGGAGACGCCGAAGCCGTCTCGCACCTCCACCATGGCCGGCGTGTAGATGGCCTGGGCCATGGGGGCCAGCATGCCGCCGGCGCCGAGGACGAAGACGAGGATGCGTTTCGGGGCGGCCGCGGGACGGGCAGCCGCATCCACCTGGGCCATGGGGGTGTGGCTCCCGCCTACAGGCCCAGCAGGGCGCGCCCGTTCTCGCTCAGGATGCCCTGGATCGTCTCCGCCGGCAGCGGCAGGGTTCGAAGGCCGGCGACGAAGTCCTTGACCTTCCGCCCCTCTCGGATCTCCTGTGGGTAATCCGTGCCGAAGAGAAGCTGGCGCGCCGGGATCTCCAGCAACGCGGCCTTGACGGCGTTCAGGTGGCCGAAGAATCCCCCCGTGTCGAAGTAGAGGCGCTCCAGATAATAGCCGTAGGGATGCTTCGGCGTCTTCCCGTGCCGCGGGTCGTCGGCCACGCCCCAGAACACCTTGTCCTGGTAGTTGTGGATGCGCCCCATGATGGCCGCCATGCCGCCGCCCAGGTGCGAGATCACGAAGCGCAGATCCGGGAACTCGTCCAGGACGCCGCCGCTGATCAGGCGCACCACGGCCAGGACGAGATCGAACTCGCGCCCCACCATGCGGAAGAGATCGTAGGCCTGGTAGAGCGGGGCGGCGGCGCCGGGCGCCGCCAGGGTGGGATGGACGAAGACGTAGAGGCCCAGCGCGCGGGCCGTCCGGTAGAAGGGGAAGAGGTCCGGCGCATCCGGGCCCACCTCGCCGTAGCTCGAGACCATGGCCACGCCCTTGAAGCCCAGCTCCTGCGCCGCCCGCTTCATCTCGTCCAGCGCCGCCTGCCCCCCCCAGGGGGGGCACGTGGGCGAGCCCCCTGATCCGGCCGGGGTATCGCCTCTCCGCCGCGCGCAGGGCATCGTTGACGCGCCGGCACATCTCCAGCGTCCCGCCCATGCCGGTGCCGCTGGAGATCACGCCCACGTCGACGCCGGCCAGGTCCATGGCCCGCAGGTGGCCCTCCAGGTCGTAGAGGGCCGGGTGGTGGATGTACATGGGAAGCCCCTGCACATAGTCCACCTTGGTGGCGACGCCCTGCGGCAGCCTGTCCTTGACCAGGTCCGGCGGCGTGTAGTGGATGTGGAAGTCGATGATCACCTCAGGCCTCCCTTCCTCGGGTCCTCACTTATCCATGCCCAGCTTCTGGGCGGCACCACGGATGGCGCTGTGCTCGGCCTCCAGGAGCCTGTGGGTGGCCGCCGCGTCGCGGTACTCCCCCTGCATCCCGGCCTTCTCCACGGCGCCGACCACGGCGGGATCGCGGGCCGCCTGGGCCAGCGCCTTCCCCAGCACGTCCACCACGGCGGGCGGCGCCTTGGCCGGTACGTAGAGCCCCATCCAGATGGTCAGGGACGCCTCGGGGTAGCCCTTCTCCGCCATGGTATGGATCTGGGGAAAGGCCGGCAGCCGCATCGGGGACGTGATGGCCAGGGGTTGGAGGTTGCCGGAGTGGATCACGGCGGCCAGGGCGCTGATACCGGTCGAGGCGACCTGGACGTGTCCCCCCAGGATGGCGTTCTTCAGCGGGCCTCCACCGGCGAAGGGAACGTGGGCGATGTCCACCCCCGCCGAAAGCTTGAACAGCTCCATGGTGAAGAAGGCGACCGTTCCCAGTCCTGCCGACCCATAGCTCAGCTTTCCGGGCTGCTTCCGGGCGTAGTCCGCCAGCTCCTCCAGGGTGCGGAAGGGGGCGTCGGCGCGCACGGCGAACACGTTCCCGTCCACGGCGTAGCTGCCGACGGGGACGAGGTCGCCCATGCGGTACGGGACGTCCTTCTGGATGACCGTGGTGATGGTGAGGGGCGGGTTGGTGGAGGCGTACACGGTGTAGCCGTCGGGGCGGGCGTTGGCCACGAAGGCCGCGCCCACCGCGCCGCCCCCGCCGGGCTTGTTGGTGACCACCACGGGAACGCCGAGGAGGGAGGCCATCCGCGGGGCGATGATCCGGGCCGAGATATCGGCGGGGCCGCCGGGCGGAAATGGGACGACGAACTCGATCTCCCGCGCGGGATAGCCGCGCTCGGCGGCATGGGCCGGGCCCCCCGCCAGGGGGACCAGGAGCCCCCCGAGGAGGCCCAGGATGGAGCATACCCTTCGGCCCGTCCGCTGTCTTCGCGCAGTCATGGTGGCGCCCCTCCATCGTCCCGCGGAGCCGCGCGGGCCCCCGGGTTGTCCCGCCCCGTTACGCCCTCGGGGCCTCCAGGGCCCGCACCACCCCGCGCGCCGTGGCGACCACGCGCGGGTCCTCCATCTCCCGGTCCCGCGGCACGTCCACGGCCATGGATCGCGCGAGGCGGGCCCGCCGCGGCGTGAGCAGGTGGATCCCGTCCGCTAGATAGGCGGCCTCCAGCGCATTGTGGGTGACGAACTGGATGGCCTTGAAGATGGGGTCCGAGCGCATGGTGAGGGCCTGGTACTCGACGACGGGATTCTTCCCCGACCCCACCACGTAGTGGTCCTGGAACTCCGCGAAGGGGCCCTCCTCCTCGCGGACGCGGGGAAGGACGTGTCCCTCCAGGACGATCTCGGCGTCGGCCGGCACCTCCAGGTCCACCGTCTCGCATTTCACCAGGCGCACCGGCTGGCCCGGGTAGGCGCCGGCCACCTCGAACTCATCCATCCCGTAGGGTCCGGTGGTGGCCGCCGCCATGTAGACGAGCGGATGGTGGCCGATGAACACGGCGATGGGCATGGGCTCGCCGCGCGCCTCGTATTTCGGGTAGTTGGTGTGGGCATGGCGGGGGTAGAGGAGGGCGCCGGTCTTGCGCGGGCCCTTGAGCATGAGGCGGTGGAAGCTCAGGTTCCGGGTGCCCGCGTCCGGATCCTTGGTGACGGCGAGCCCGGCGGTGATGAAGGGGCCCCCGTCCCGGACACCGCTCTGGTGGGCTGGCAGCCGCGTGAGGTCCACCTCATCGCCCTTTTTGATGATGGCCCTCACGGGGCCCGTCGCCACCATCTCCACGGGCACGCGCTGCTCACTCAGGGCGGTCACTGTGGGGATCAGCGCGGCCAGCGGGGTGCCGAAGGCCAGGGCCGCGTGGCGCGGGTTGGCCGGGGCGATCCCCAGGGTGCGCTACCCCGGAAACCGGGCCACCTGCTCGAAGATGAGGGCCCGCTCGCGAGAGTGGTAGAGCAGGGCGCCCATCTGGGAGACCGGGTCCACCGGCTTGGGGACCCGAACGAGTTCCCCGGCCGCCTCCAGTTCCTGGATCCAGGTGCGCATGTCGCGGGGCATGTGAGGACCTCCCGCGTCATGCTGTTCGGAGTGCGGCGAACGGAGGGGACGGGATCGGCCCCCCGGGAGGGTGGGTGATTATAGGGAGGCCAGCTCGGGCCTGTCAACGACGCGGGACGCCGGGACCCAGGACGCCCTGGGCCGCCGCCGGCCCGCGGGCGTGGGGGGCAAAAACCTTCACTTCGCCGCGGTCTCCATCCCTCCCGGGCGCCGGTGGCGCGCGGGGGTATCGGACGGCAGGGCCCACACGAAGGGGAGCGCGGCCAGGGGGACGGCGGCCAGGACGCGCATGGTTTCCAGCAGGCCCCACACGTCCGCTACGTGGCCCAGGAGGGCGACGCCCGCGCCGCCCGCGCCGACGGCGAACCCCACTATGAGCCCGGCCGCGGTGCCGCCCCGCGTGGGCAGGAGCGCCTGGGCGATCACGATGGTGAGCGAGAAGCTGGAGACGAGCACGAATCCCGCCAGCCCCACGGCCAGCATGGCCGCGAGCCCCCGCAGATGGGGAAAGACGAAGAGGATCGGCGCGGAGAGGACCAGGGACAGGGCCACCGTGCGGCGCGCCCCATACCGGTCCGCGAAGGGGCCACCCGCCAGCGTTCCCGCGGCGCCGCCCCCCAGGTAAACCAGCAGGACGGTTCCGGCCACCAGCGGCGATTCCCCGAGGAAGTCCCGGTAGAAGAGGGGGATGTAGGCGGACAGGGCGATCTGCGCCCACGAACGCAGGCAGACAACCATGATCAGGAAGACCAGCGGACCCCAGGGGACCGGCGGATGTGCCGGGCGCACGCTCCCGCCGGCCGCCCCGGCGCGCGCCATGCCGGCCGCCGCCGCCCCGCGCATCTCCGGCCGCCGCATCGCGGCGGGGATGGCCCAGAGAAGGAGGGCGGCCACCACGAGGCCGGGGACCATGCCGACGTAGGCGGTGCGGAGACCGAAGGTGATGATGATCGTGGTGATGAACAAGGGGCCGAGGGCATGCCCCACGTTGCCGCCCACCGTGAAGAGGGCCATGCCGGTGGCCCGGCGATCGCCGGCGCAGAGGTGGGCGGTCCTGTACGCCTGCGGATGGAAGGCGGCGATCCCCAGGCTGCCCACGGTGACGATGAGGAGGCAGGCGGCGTAGGTAGGGGCCGCCCCCATGGCGGTGATCCCCAGGGCGGCGATGGCCACGCCCGCCGGCATGAGCCATGTCCGATCCACCCGGTCGGCCAGATAGCCGAAGAGCGGCTGGATCATGGACGAGACCACCTGCATCACCAGGACGATGGTCCCCGTCTGGGCGTAGCTCAACTGGTAGGCGTCCTTGAGGAACGGCAGGAGGGCCGGCAGCGAGCCCTGGTACACGTCGGTGGTCATGTGGCCCACGGCCAGGAGCGCGAGCAGCTTGGGGTTCATCGGGCGATGAGCCAGTTCACGAGGCCGGCGGCCAGGACGACGGCCGCCGGGGGGAGCCAGCCCCCGGCCAGGAGCAGGGCAGCCGCCACGGCGTAGGCCGTGGTGAGCTGATCCACCAGCGCCGACCGCGCCAGCGTGTAGACGCCGGCGGCCATCAGGCCGGTGCCCAGGGGGGCCAGGGCGCGCTCGGCGGCCACGGCCCAGGGGCGCCCGCGAAGCCGCTCCCAGCGGTCCGCGATGGCCCAGGTGAGCGCCGAGGTGGGCAGGAACATGGCGGCGCCGGCGAGCAACGCGCCCAGGGCCCCTCCCACGCGATAGCCGATGAAGACGGCCACCAGCATGGCGGGGCCCGGCGTCACCTGGGAGAGGGCGTAGCCATCCACGAACTCGCGGGCCGTGACCCACCGGTGGACGGAGACCACCTGTCGCTCCATCTCGGGGAGCACGCCGAGCCCGCCGCCCAGACACATCAGGCTCAGGCGCAGGAACGTCCAGCCGAGGGTGGCCAGGTGGCTCATGCCGCGTGCTTCGCCCCCCGGCGACCCGGGCGGTTCAGCCAGAGGCTGAGCCCGCCCGCCAGGAGGATGACCAGCAGGGTGTTCACGCGCAGCGGCCCCACGGCCAGGAAGGCGAGGGCGGCGATCCACGGCGCGCCACGCCCGCGCATGGCGCCCCGGGCGAGCCGCGCGGTGGTGACGAACACGAACCCCACCACGGCGGCGCCCATGCCGCGGAGCGCCACGCCGACGCCGGGCGCCACGCCTCCCCCGAAGTAGAGGGCGCTCAGGGCCAGGAGGATCAGGGCTCCGGGGAGCAGCACGGCCAGCGCGCCGCAGGCCGCGCCCGCCGTCCCCCGCAGCCGGAGGCCCAGGGCCACGGTGAGGTTCGAGACCGTGGGGCCGGGGAGGATCTGGCTGAGGGTGAGCCCCTGGAGGAACTCCTCGTGGGTGAGCCAGCGGCGGCGCACCACCAGGGCGTCGTGGAAGTAGGCGGCCCGCCCCCCGCCGATGCTGATGAGACCGATCCAGCCGAAAACCCTGGTCAGGACAAACGTCCGGATCTGGCGCACGCTCTCTCCTCTTGACCGGACCCGGGCCGCGAGTCCCGGGTCCCGCGTCGCAGGCCGTGGACTCGGGATGCGGGACCAGGGAGTCGGGACTAGGCGGAGGCGGCGCGCTCCAGGGAGAACCGGGCCATGTCCGTGGGGGCGGGCTTGGCCCCGAGTTGCCGCAGCAGGGTGGTCACCTGGCCGCGGTGGTACGTGCCGTGGTTCACGACGTGCTGGAGGCTCTGACCCAGGAGCAGGGCGCTGGGCTTGCCGGCGGTATCCCGGTAGCGCAGCGGCTCTCCCAGGCGCGCATCGGTGAGCGCGTCCAGGAAGGGCCGCCGCTCGCGCTCGATGGCCGCGAACCGGTCCCGCAGGCTGCCGACGGTGGGAGAGTCGGCCGCCGGCGGCAGGGCCGTCGGACTCTCCCCGAGCCACCGCCGCAGCCAGATCCATTCCGCGCCCAGGATGTGCGCCACCGTGTCCCGCACCGAGGGGAAACTGTTCCCCAGGTCCCGGAGGAACTGCTCCGGGGCGAGGGCTTCCACGGCGCCGAAAACCCGGTCATTGGCCCAGGCGTTGTACGCGTACAGGGCGAGGATATCCTGCGCGGTCATGCGTGCCTCCTCCGCGGCCATGAAATCCTTGACATTCAGGGGCCTCATGATAAAAGTAAACGCATCGCCGGGCCAGAGAAGAAATCGCCCGGCCGGTCGGCAGATCTCGAGGATTCGCCATGGCTGGGTCTGGGGACAACCGTCGGTCGCGCCGCATCCTGGTGCAGGGGGAAGTGGACGGGGGCGGGAGCACGCCCTTCAAGGCGTTGGTGGTGAACCTGTCTCACGAGGGGGTGTGCGTTGAGACCGCCGCCAGGCTGGAAGCGGGGCAGGTCTGCGAGTTCAAGTTCCGCATCCCCCCCATGACCTTCGCCGTCCGGGCGCGTGTGGTCTGGAGCAACGCCCACGGGCGCGATGGGAGCCCCTCGGGCGGGGTCGCCCTGTTCCGGTCCGGCGCGGAATTCGTGGGCATCTCGGACGATGCCCGCGCCATCCTGGATACCGTGGTGGCGCGCCCGCCCCAACCGGGGCGCCCCGCCCCGCAGAAAGCCGAAGACCCCGGCGGATCGTAGGCCGCCCGCGGCGCGCCGCCCCCTGACCCCCCCTGCCCGCCGCCTCGATGCCCCGGCAATCGCCCGCCGCCTCGCCCCGGGGTTTCCCCCCACGGTGCCCCCTGCTCCCATGCCCCGATCGGTCCGGGTGCGGGCCGGAGGAGAACCGATGCCCAGGCGTGAGGCGTTCGAGCGCGAGGCGATGCGGTCCCTGGCGGCGATGTTCGACGCCTTCCCCCTCCACCGGCCCCTGGGCTTCCGGGTCCGCGAGGTGGCGGCGGGCCGCGCCGTGCTCCGCCTGCCCTTCCGGCGCCGGCTCACCTCGGCCTACGGGATCCACGGCGGGGTGGTGCTGGCCCTGGCGGACGCCGCAGGGGGGCTGGCGGCCTTTTCCGCGCTGCGCCCCGGCCGGCGGGTGGCGACGGTGGAGCTCAAGCTCAACTATGTGGCCTCGGCGGCCCAGAGCGCCCTGGAGGCCGAGGCGCGCGTGGCGCACCAGGGGCGGACCACCGTGGTGAGCGACATCGAGGTGCGGTCCGCCGGCGCCCTCCAGGCCAAGGCCCTGGGGACCTACATGGTGCTGCCGGACCGGCGCCCGCGGGGCCGCGCCGGCGCGGGCCGGCGCTCGGCCTAGTCACTGCGCCAGGGCGCGGGTCCTGCCGGCGACCTCGAGCACCACCTCGGCTACCTCACTGTGGGTGGGGTGCCAGAGGCCGGGGAAGCCCCGGCAGAAGCGGATCACCTCGTCGAAGATCTTCCCGCCCAGGGGGCGCCCGAAGACGTGGGCGTGCACCGTCACGTCCAGGAAGGTGGGCGCCGGCTCGTCGCGGTACAGCCGCTCGAAGATCTCCCGGAATACCTCGAAATAGACCCGGTGCCCGTTGCCGTAGCGCACGATCACGGGCATGTCGTTCACTTCCATCATCAGCGGGATGGCCACGAAGGGCCGGCCGGCGGCGTCCGTGACGTAGGGCAGGTCGCTGTCGAAGCAGTCCTTGGTCCACTGGAACCCCTGCTCGGCCAGCAGGCGCATGGTGTGGACGCCGGGGGTGCCGCGCGGGCTCACCCATCCCCGGGGGCGCACGCCGGCCGCCCGCTGGATGGCGGCGACCGACTTGGCGACGTTGTCCCGTTCCTGGGCCTCGTCCAGGTACGCGGGGACGATCTCCTGGGCGTAGGAGTGGGCGGCGATCTCGTGGCCGGCCCCGGCGGCGGCCTTGAGCGCCTCCGGATACCGTTCGGCCACCACGCCGCTGGCGAACACCGTGGCGCGCGCGCCGTGGCGGTCGAGGATCTCCAGCAGGCGCCAGATCCCCGTGGTGCCCGCATAGCGGGCCCACGAGATGGCCTGCGAGTCCAGCACGCCCAGCTTCTGGATCGGATTGCCCATGGGGCCGATGCCGGGGGCCTGCCCCTCGGACCACCCTTCGAACATCACGTTGAACAGCACCGCCAGCCGGGCGCCCCCCGGCCATGCGAACCCCGCCCTGCCGCGCATCACGCGTCCTCCCCGTTGCTCTTCCCGTGCGCTCCGGTGACGTGTCCTCCGGGGGATCTGCCGGGTTCCCCCTGCCTCGAGGGAGGGGGAGGAAACCGTTCAGCGGCGTAGCTCGAACTCCGGGTAGGGGTAGTCGCCCGTCAAGACGTCCACCAGGGCGGGGACGCCGGCATCGAGCGCCTTGCGTAAGGCCGGCGCCAGGTCGGCCGGGTCCTCCACGCGGAACCCCACCCCGCCGAAGTCCCGGGCCAATGCCGCGAAGTCCGGGCTCCGGAACTCGCACCCGAAGGCCCGCCCGTACGCCTGGGTCTGGAGCTTCCGGATCATGCCGTATTCGCCGTCGTTCAGCACCATGAGGGTGATGGGCGTTCCCTGCTCTAGGGCGGTCCCGAACTCGCCCAGGGACATGAGGAGCGCGCCGTCCCCGGCGACCCCCGCTACCTGGCGCCGGGGGAAGGCGAGCTTGGCGGCGACGGCCGAGGGCAGGGCCAGCCCCATGGCGTTCCACATGCCCGACTGCAGGTGCGAGTCGGGGCGGCGGACGGGGAGCAGGTTGCGGAGCCAGACGGCGCAGTTGCCGACGTCGCTGACCACCACGGCGTCCTCGTCCAGCGCCGAGGCGAGGGCGTGCACGGCCACGCCGGGGTGGATGGGCCGCGCCTCGCGGAACCGGTCCACGATCCGGTCCATGTCCGCCCGGTAGGCCCGCCGGGCGGCCGCCAGGGCGGCGCCCCGCTCCGGGTCCTCCCGGGGCCCGAGGCCGGGGACGTCCAGGAGGGCGCGGAGGAAGGGGCCCGGGTCGGCGGCCAGCGCCAGCGTGGCCGTGGGGTGGGGCGCGCCGTCGTCCCCGAAGTCCACGAAGATGTGCTCGGCCGGCGCGCGGCCCGCCAGGAGGCGGGACGTGGCCGTCTCCGCCCGCAGCCCCACCGACAGGAGCAAGTCCGCCTGCTCCAGCAGGCCGGCGAAGAAGGGGCTCAAGCTCCAGAGGGCGAAGAAGCCGGCCGCCCAGGGATGGTCGTCCCGGATGACGCCGATGGCGTCCTGGGGGAAGAGCACCGGGGCCGCCAGGCGGTCCGCCAGGGCCGCGAGGCTGTCGGTGGCCCCCGTCCGGAGGATCCCCTTGCCGGCGGCCAGGACGGGACGGCGGGCGCGGGCCAGGCGCTCCGCCACGCGCGCCACGTCGTCCCGGGCGGGGGCGCGCGGGGCCACGGGGAGCCTTCGATACGGAGGGACGGGCGCCGGGCGGGCGGAGATGAGGTGGCGGCTGGTGTTCGTCTCGCGGGGGATCTCGATGTGCACCGGCCCGGGGCGGCCGCTGCGCGCGGTGTGGAAGGCGTGCGCGAAGATCTCGGGGAGGGCGTCCTGGCGCCCCACCCGCACGCTCCACTTGGTGACGTCCCGGAACATGTTGAGGGTGAAATCGGGGTCATCCACGCCGTGGAAGGTCTCGCGCCCCCCATCCAGCGGCACGGCGCCCGAGATGTGGATGAGCGGGGAGGCCGAGGCGTACGCCTGGGCCACGCCGGCAAGCGAATTGACGGCCCCAGGGCCGGCGGTGACCAGGCAGACGCCCGGTTCGCCCGTCAGGCGGCCGTGGATGTCCGCCATGAGCGAGATGCTGCTCTCCAGCTTGCAGGTCACCAGCCGGATCGCGGGGGATTCCGCCAGGGCGTCGTAGATCTCCAGGACGTGCGAGCCGGGCAGGCAGTAGATGCGGTCCACCCCCTCGGCCTGCAGCGCCTCCACCACCACCTGTCCCGCCCCCATCACCCGTCCGCCCATGCCGGTCCCCCCCGTGCGCCTCCGCGCCGCCCCGCATTACTGACACAGGGGGCGGGCGGAGTCAAGACGGGAGGGGGGGGAGCGAAGGGCGGACCGTGCCCCGGTCAGGAGACGGTGCCGCGGGGGACGGGGGCTCCCAGCATGCGTTCGATGGTCCGGAGCTGGTCCCGCTCGTCGGGGGCCACCAGGCTGGAGGCGAGCCCGCTGGCCTGGGCGCGCGCGGTGCGGCCGACGCGGTGCACGTAGTCTTCGTACGTGGCCGGCAGATCGTAATTGATCACCTGCGCCACCCCGGGGACGTCGATCCCCCGCGCCGCGATATCGGTGGCGACCATGACCCGGTAGGCGCCGGTCCGGAAGCCGGCCAGGGCATCCTGGCGCTGGGCCTGGCTGCGGTTCCCGTGGATGCGCGCCACCCGGTGGCCGGCGGCGCCCACGGCGCGCGCCACCTTGTCCGCCCGGTGCTTGGTGCGGGTGAAGATCAGGACGCGGCCGGACTCCCGCCGAAGGAGCGTCAGGAGCAGGGGCGTCTTCTCGTCCCGTCCGGCCAGGAAGAGGCGCTGCGCGGCGGCGGCCACCGGCGTGGCCCTCGGGCCCACCGCGACCTGCGCCGGCTCGCGCAGGTGCGCCCGGGCCAGCGCGGCCACATCGGCGGGGATGGTGGCGGAGAAGAGCATGGTCTGGCGCACGCGCGGGACGACCGTCAGGATCCGGTCGAGCTGCGGGGCGAAGCCCATGTCGAGCATGCGGTCCGCCTCGTCGAGGACCAGGATCCGGAGACCGTCCAGGCGGGCCGTGCCGCGGTCCAGGTGGTCCAGCAGGCGGCCGGGGGTGGCGACAATGATGGTCGTCCGGGCCCGGAGCGCCCGCTCCTGGGGGCCCATGCTCACGCCGCCGATGATGGTGGCGGCGCGGACGGCCCGGCGGCGTCCCAGGGCATCGATGGTGGCCTGGATCTGGAGGGCCAGCTCCCGCGTGGGGGCCAGGATCAGGCCGCGGGTGCCGGTGCCGCCGGCCAGGCGCTCGACCATCGGGATGACGAAGGCCGCCGTCTTGCCCGTGCCCGTCTGAGCGCAGCCCACCACGTCCCGCCCGGCGAGGGCGGGGGGAATGGCCTGGGCCTGGATCGGTGTGGGCGCCGTGTACCCGGCGGCACGGATGTCCTGGAGGACCTCGGCGGAGAGCCCGAGGTTGGAGAACCCGGTGGAAGTATCTGCGGTGTGCATCGTGTCCTTTCGTGGTGCAGGGGGCCCGCGGCGCCGGGCACCACGGCTGCCGGCGGGCCGAAAAAGAAAACGCCCCGAGGACCAGGTCCTCGGGGCGTCATCATGTTGGTGCCGTTATGCCTTCGTCCGTCAGAACCGAGACGCAGGATACACGGATGCGGGCTTCCCGTCAAGTTCGGGAGTCGCATTTTCTTCGTACGCCCGCCCAGTCGCCCGAATTCTTTTGACCCAGGCCCGAAAGGGGCCTAGCATAGAGGTCGTGAAGCGCCCCTGAGTGTTCCCTCCCAGCCCTTCCCCACCGGGACCGGTTCACTCGGCGAACGCCCGTACCGCTCCAACCACCCGGCCGCCGCCGTCCCACCACGCCGGCCTGCCCCGCAGGCCAGGGCCACCGGCAGGCGCGACCTCCCGGCGGCCGGGGACGGCGGCTTTCAGTCGCAGGAGGACGCATGATGCGCTATGTAGTCCGGTATTTCCGGGACACGACGCAGGAGCCGGCCGGGGTCTCCATCCCGACCCTCTTCCTCGTCATCAAGCAGCAGGTGGCGCCGCCCGCCGAGCGGGTGTGGCGCATGGTGTGCAAACACGCGGCGCGCCACGGCTGGGTGCCACGGGGCGAGGGCGAGGCGGTCCACATGCTGGAAGGGGAGGCGGTCGCCGCCCGGGATCTGTTGGGCGTGGCGGTGCCCGGAGGAGACCAGGCCGTGGTGTGCATGAAGTTGCGCGATTGAGCCCCGGCTGGCCGCCGCCGGGAGAAGCGAAGCCGACGGGGTGGGCGGGCGAGGAGGGGAAGCATGCTGACTAGCAACCCGGGGGAGTGGCGGCGGGCGCTCAAGGGGCTGGTGGCGGGCCTGGATCCCGACGTGGATCTGCTCATCGGCCGCGAGGATCCCACCGGCCATCATCCCCTGAGCTTCACGCTGGACGGCTGCCGGGAGACCCTGCGCCTCTACGACGACCAGGCCGTCGCCCTGTCCAGCGATGAGGCCGTGCGGTCCGCCGTTCAGTTGGAGATCAAGAGCTGTCTCGCGCTGTTGCGGCTCAAGGCGGAGATCTTCCGGGCCGTCCGCGGCGCCCATCCCGCCGCGCGGCTCCGCGTCGTGGGGCCGCTGGCCTGTCCCGGCGGCGAGGTGGCCGTGGAAATCAAGGGTGGTCCGGGGCTTCCCGTGACAGCGGCCCGGGGCCGGACATACTTCGAGGCCCTGCAGCTCCTCCATAACCGGGTCGTTGCGGAAAGCCCGCCCGGGCATCGTTGATCTCTCACCACCGGGCCGCCCGGGGCCCTTCCGGCCGGGCGGCATCCTGCCTCCGAAGGGTCCCTTGACGGGCGCCCTCCCACCCCAGGTTGCCCTGGCATGTCTGCCCGCTTGCAAAGCGGAAAGGGTGTGCTAATTTCAGAACTCTCGACATCGCGTAATCACGCCTGCAGCACCGGGGGGTCAGAAACCAGACGTAGGGCGGCACCTCGTGTGCCGCCGGCCCGGCGGAGGCGGCGGGAGACAAGCTCCCGCCCTATGCTGTCGTTGCACGGATTATCACGCGCCCCCCATCCGCTCCTCGGGAAGATCAGCGCCTGGCGAGGTCATGTCAGCAGTTCTGAATTTGCCGCAGAGGGGGAAAGGGCCATGAGGGCACCCAGCGGTGCGCGAGGCATGGCGCAGGGGGGGCCGGGAAGGCTCACCCTGCTGTGCGGCCTGGTTGCCGGCGTCGCGCTGGCCGCCTCCCTGATCGGGGCGAGCCTGGGGGGCGCCCGCGAACCCGGCGTCCCGGCGTTCGAGCACCTTCAGCGCCAAATGCGCCGGGACGAGGTGCCCCAGAAGTACGCTTCCATCTCCTTCGCATTCTTCCTGAACCTCCCGTCCATCCCCATCCGCACCATGGCCGACCTGGTGGCCGTGGACGAGATGGAGCGCCAGGCGGTGAGCATCAACGGCTACATCGCCCGTGTGCTGCCGGTGCCCACCAAGCTGGCCGGGCACCGCACGACCGACTACAACTTCCAGCTCCACCTCCGCCCCGCCTCCACCGGACGCTGCCTCATCGAGGACAGCCCGCGGGATGTCGTGACGGTGGTGAGCCCCGCCTTCCAGCCCCCGCGCACGGGCTGGGAATTGGACCAGCTCCGCCTGCTGTGCGAGCGGCAGGACCGGGTGCGGATCTCCGGGTGGCTGCTCTACGACCATCTGTCCAGGCAGGGGGTTGGCCGGTGGCGCGCCAGCGCCTGGGCCATCCATCCCGTGACGCGCATCGAGATCTGGAACGCCCGCGAGCAGACCTGGGAAAACCTCTCCTGACCACTCCTCTCCCTTGACTTCCTCACCGCTGCGCCTCTGCGGCAGTCCGATGGCCGGCCTACCGGCCGCTCTTGTCCTCTGGTCCCTCGGGATCGAGGAAGAGGTCGATGGCCAGCCACAGGCTCTTGCCGTAGCGAAAGGTGCAGAGAGGGAAGAGGATGCTGAAGGCCCCCCAGAGGACCAACTGTCCGGCCAGGGACAGGCCGAAGGCGTGGTGCAGGAGGAAGTATCCGGCCACGGCGATGACCACCGTCGCGCCGTAATTGAAGTAGATGGCTCCGATGAAGTAACCCTGCTCCCGCTCGAAGCGGAAGTGGCACTGGGAGCAGTTACCCAGCATCCTGAACGGTCCGCGGAAGAGCCGCCCGATCCCGCATCGGGGACAGCGAAGACGGAAACTGCGGGCGATAGCCCTCCCGAACCCCTTGAGCCGTATCACCGCCACCTCCCGCCAAGCCCCTTGACCGGATTCGCGCGTCCATGCCATCCTGCCGGCGCAACCATACGGACCACCCGCCGCCCCGGCAAGCCATTTCTGGACCCACGAACGGTTCCGAGAGGGGATGGCCTGCCGGTTCGTGTGGAACATGTTTCCAGGACGGCCATGGACACCGGTCACGCGCCTGGAAATCCTCAGCAGTGCGCGAAGCAAACGAGGAGCAAAGGAGGGGGATCATGGGAGAGACGATTCGTCTGGTGGACTACTTCTACATGGAGGTGCCGGACAAGCCGGGAGAGGGCGCGCGCGTCCTGGGGCAACTCAAGGCGGCCGGGGTGAATCTCATCGGCTATTCGGGATTTCCCAAGGGCCGGCGCGCCCAGCTGGATTTCATCCCGGCCGACCCGGCCGCGTTCAAGGCGGTTGCCAGGCAGAACCGGTGGAAGCTGGTTGGACCGAAGAAAGGCTTCGTCATCCAAGGCGACGAGCGCGTGGGGGCGGTGGCGGACCTTCTGGGTGTGCTGGCGGCGGTGAAGATCAGCGTCACCGCCATGGATGCGGTGTGCGCCGGTGCCGACCGCTACGGTGCCATCCTCTGGGTGAAGCCCAAGGATGTGAGGCGCGCCGCCAAGGCGCTCGGCATCGGGTGACAGGCACCTGCCGTGGCCTTTCGCCGTTCGACGGTCCCCAGGGCTGGCGAAGGGCGAACGGCCAGGGGCGAACGGCCACCGGGAGGACCAGAATGCAGGCCATCGGAGGACGGAGTGGGTGAGGCGCCGCTGCTGGAGGTGCGGGAACTGCGCAAGGAGTTCGGCGGCGTCGTGGCCGTGGCGGGCGTCTCCTTCGACGTGCCGGCCGGCGACATCCGCGCGATCATCGGCCCCAACGGGGCAGGCAAGACCACCATCTTCAACCTGGTCTCGGGGATGCTGCCCCCCACGCGGGGGTCCATCCGTTTCCGGGGGGAGCCGGTGGATGCCCTGCCGGCCTGCGATCGGGCGGCGCGCGGCCTGGCCCGCACGTTCCAGAACCTGCAGATCTTCTCCAACATGACGGTGCTGGAAAACGTCATGGTCGCCCGCCATCGGCAGAGCGGCTACGGGATCGTGGCGGCGGCGGCCTGGACGCCCCGGGCGCGGCGCGAGGAGCGGGAGATCGCCGAGGCGGCCCGGCGGTACCTGGACGCCGTGGGCCTGGGCGTGCGGGCGGACGACGCCGCGTCCAGCCTCCCCTTCGGGCAGCAGCGGCTCCTGGAGATCGCGCGGGCATTGGCCACGGAGCCGACCCTGCTGATGCTGGACGAGCCGGCCGCCGGCCTGAACGCCGCCGAAGGGGACACCCTGGCGGACCTCATCTTCGCCATCCGCGACCGGGGCGTGACCGTGCTGCTGGTGGAGCACCACATGGACCTGGTGATGCGCGTGTCGGACACGGTGCTGGTGCTGAACTACGGGCAGGTCCTGGCCCAGGGGTCGCCGGCGGAGGTGCAGAACGACCCGGCGGTGATCGACGCGTATCTCGGGGCGGAGGTATGAGCCACCAAGAGATCAACCGGCAAGACATGAACCGCCAAGGCGCCAAGGACG
>Ga0214473_10003380_pt1 | contig 19373 bp, 16 predicted proteins | sample RVTome_7_FD_203509 | JGI IMG/M metagenome (GOLD analysis project Ga0214473, IMG submission 203509) | Soil microbial communities from uranium-contaminated site in the Upper Colorado River Basin, Wyoming, United States - RVT98D197 | ecosystem: Environmental > Terrestrial > Soil > Contaminated >... | reverse complement strand
ACAGCCCGGATTCCGGGTTTTCCAAGGACCGCCGGATTCATCTGCCCGCCTCCCGGTTCTTGCCGGCAATTAATCCTTTCTATCATAGCGCTCATGCCGAAGGAGTTCGTTCATGGATCTATGGATTATTCGTTTCCTCCTATTTTGTGCGATCGTGGTGAGCGGGTACTTCGTCCGCCCCTTTCAGCTCGAAACGCCCTACGCACTGACTCTCAGCGCCAGCCTCGGCGCGCTGGTAGTCGTCGTTGAGCTGCGGGTCAGGAAGCTCTCGCTGAAGACCCTGATCGGCGCGGCGCTCGGGTCGATCATGGGGATCATTGGAGCCACCCTCGTCAGCCTGATTATCGATCACATGAAGCTCGACGAGGCGACCGGCAACTTCTTCCAGCTTCTGATCCTGATCCTGATGGCCTACGTCGGCCTGGTTCTGGGCGCCGACAAGGGGGAATACCTCGATCTGTCCGGATTCGGCGGCTTTTTCACCGACCGCGGCGCCCGCATGTCCTACAAGGTTCTCGATACCAGCGTCATCATCGACGGCCGGATCGCCGACATCTGCAAGACCGGCTTTCTGGAAGGGACCCTGGTCGTGCCGCACTTCGTGTTGCGGGAGCTGCAGCAGATTGCCGACAGCTCCGACTCGATCAAGCGGAATCGCGGCCGTAGAGGGCTGGAGATCCTCGAGAAGGTGAAAGGCGCTCCGGGAATCACCGTGCAGATCCTCGAGAAGGACTATCCGGAGGTCAAGGAAGTCGATCTGAAGCTGATCGAGCTCGCCAAGGAGCTGAACGCAAAGATCGTCACCAACGACTTCAATCTGAACAAGGTCTCCCAGCTGCGCGGGGTCGATGTGCTCAATATCAACGAGCTGGCGAATTCGCTCAAGCCGGTGGTGCTGCCCGGCGAGACCATGAAGGTCTTCATTCTCAAGGAAGGCAAGGAATACAACCAGGGTGTGGCCTACCTGGATGACGGCACGATGGTGGTGGTCGATAATGCGCGGCGGATGATCGGCAAGACCATCGCGACCCAGGTCACCTCGGTGCTTCAGACGACGGCAGGCAAGATGATCTTCGGCAGGTTCCCGGAAGAAACCGAAGGGGGCAATGCCACCTCGCGTCCGGACCGGCGTCCCTATGACCGGGTGGTCGCGGCCGATCGTGTCGTTGATGAGGACCGGGAACGCACCAAGGGAAACCGCTAGCCTGCTTTGTTCACGAAGAGCTTGTGGCAGGACATCCCAGGACACGGATGAACGCGGCTGAACGCGGATCCGATCCGTGTCCAGGGCTTTTGCGGGCCTTCCTTTTCAGGTGCAGAATGACGAGCGACTTATCACGGGCTTGTCGCCCGCCGCAATAGCCCTGCTGGCGTTCTGTTCGCGACCGCTGGATCCCATGCGAATCACCTCGCCGCTGAGAAGCGCGGGCCCGGACCGGAGCGCGAATTCAAACGGCAGGAAGATCCCGGCCAGGAAACCAGGATGGCAAAAGCAATGCAGTCAACCCGTGGAACCGATTATCGCAAGGCGACCCTGGCCGCGATCATTGCGGCCGGGGGAAGCGGAAGCCGGATCGGCGGTGAAGTACCCAAGCAATTCCTGCACGTGGGCGGCCGGCCGATCCTGGTGCGAGCGATCCAGGCGATCACGGCCCTGGACGGAATTGTCCAGGTCGTGATCGCCCTCCCGGAGGAGCATATCCCCCTGGCGGAAGACATGCTTTCCTGCTGGACCTGGCCGGTGCCCGTGGTCTGCATCCCCGGAGGCGCGACGCGGCAGGAGTCGGTCCGCCGGGGCGTCCTGCGCGCCCCGGCCGACGTCGATCTCCTCCTGGTACACGACGCGGTCCGGCCCTTCTGCGATCGCGGCATGTTGCAGCGGATCGTGGAGGCCGCCTTGCGGACCGGCGGGGCCGTTCCGGGGATTCCCGCCACAGAGACCATCCAGCGGGTGTCGCGGCGCCGGCGGGTGCTGAAAACGCCGCCCCGGGAGGAGCTGTATGCGATCCAGACACCGCAGTGCTTCCGCGCCGCCGTCCTGCGTTCGGCGCTTGAACGCGCGGCCCGCGAAGGCTTTGAGGGCACCGACGAGTCCTCGGCGGTCCGCCGTGCGGGGCATCCCGTGGCTGTAGTGGACGGATCCCCGGAAAACATCAAGATCACGCGCCCGCTCGACCTCGCGATCGCGGAAAACCTTGCGGGAGGAGGCGGCACCGGGACCGCCCGGCGCCCGAGTTACGGAGGAGATCCTGCCATGCTGCGCATAGGATACGGCGTCGACTGTCACCGGCTGGTCGAGAACCGCAGACTCGTCCTGGGAGGCGTCGCCATCCCGTATGAACGCGGCCTGGAAGGCCACTCGGATGCCGATGTTCTCAGCCACGCTGTCTGCGATGCAATCCTGGGAGCGGCGGCCCTGGGGGATATCGGCGGCCATTTCCCCGATACCGACCCGCGCCACCGGGACCGCTCCAGCCTGGAATTTCTGGCCGAAGCCAGGGCCATGATCGAGGCCGCCGGCTGGACGATTCAGAATATCGACGCCACCCTGCTGGCGCAGAATCCCAAGCTGGCCCCCTACTACGATGCCATGAAAGCCAACATAGCCCGCGCGCTGGGGCTCGGCGCCCACGCGGTTAGCGTCAAAGCCACGACAACCGAAGGTCTGAACGCGGAAGGGCGCGGGGAAGGCATCTCGGCCCAGGCGGTTGCGCTCCTGGGCCGCCGCGGCCCCCGGATTCCGGCGGCGCCTGCCTCCGAATCCTGATCTCCGCCGGCCGCAGCCGCCGCGCGCGCCGGTTCGAACCGGGTTTACAATAACGGAATGGGAACGGGTGATCTGATGAAGAAGGTTCGTGTGCGTTTTGCCCCCAGCCCGACGGGATTTCTCCATGTCGGCAATGTGCGCACGGCGCTGTTCAACTGGCTGCTGGCGCGGCGCCATGGAGGCGCCTTCGTCCTGCGCATCGAGGACACCGACGCCGAGCGCAGCCGGCCGGAGTACGAAACCCGGCTCAAAGAGGACCTCCGCTGGCTCGGTCTGGAGTGGGACGAAGGGATCGATCGCGGCGGCGAATTCGGGCCCTACCGGCAGACGGACCGGTATGAGCTGTACCGGGAACAGGCCGGCCGCCTGCTGGAGAGCGACCGCGCTTTCCCCTGCTTCTGTTCCGAAGCCGAGCTCGAGCAGATGCGCGAGCAGCAGCAGCAGCGCGGGGAAATGCCCCGCTACTCCGGGAAGTGCCGGCATCTGGAGCCCGCGCGGATCCGGGAGCTGCAAAACGCCGGGCAGCCTTCGGTGCTGCGCCTGCGCGTGCGCCCCGGGACGGTGGGCTTTTCGGACCTGGTCTACGGGCGCATCGACATAGAAACCCAGCAGATCAGCGATCCCGTCCTCCTGCGCAGCGACGGCAGCCCGACATACAACTTTTCCTGCGTCGTGGACGATATTGCCATGGAAATCTCACACGTGATCCGCGGCGAAGGGCACATTTCAAACACGCATCGCCAGGCGCTGCTCTACGAGGCCTTCGGCGCGCCGCTGCCGCAATTCGCCCACCTGCCGACCGTGCTTGGGCCCGACGGCAGCAAGCTGAGCAAACGCCACGGCGCGACGTCGGTCGAGGAGTTCAGGACCCAGGGCTATCTCTCCGAGGCGCTCGCCAACTACCTGGCCCTCCTCGGCTGGTCCCCTCCCGAGGAAGGCAGGGAGATCATGGACCTGCAGGATATCATCAGCCTGTTCGACCTCTCCCGCGTGTCGCGGAGCCCGGCGATTTTCGACAGCGCCAAACTCGACTGGATGAACCGGAGCTACCTGAACCGCATGCCGGCGGCGGAGGTCGTGGAGCGGGCCGCCCCCTACTTCGCGGCGGCCGGGCTGATCCCGGAAAAGCCGGATGCCGGCGTGCGCGCCTGGCTGGAACAGGTCATCGAAGCGGTCAAAACCCACGCCGACCACATGGATCAGCTCCCCGTCGAAGCCGCCGCGCTGTACGGTTTCGAGAGTGATCCCGCCCCCCTCGACGACGACGCCCTGGCCGAGCTCTCGGAACCGGGAAGCCTGGAAGTCGCCCGGGAGTTTTACCGCCTGGTCGGCGGGCGAGAGGTCCTGACCTTTGACGCCTATAAGGAGATCGTCGGCGAGGTCAAGAAAGCGACCGGGAAGAAAGGCCGGCAGCTGTTCCACCCGATTCGCGCCGCGCTTACGGGCCGCGGTTCCGGCCCCGAGCTCGACCGGCTGATCCCGATATACGAAGAGGGCAGCCGGCTGAACCTGCCGCGGCGCGTCATGTCCTGCCGCGAACGCCTGGCCGCCGTGCTCCGGCGGTTTGACGGCTGAGTCGCAGGGGAGGCGCCAGACTTCCGCGGAGCGTGTCCGGTTTGGGCTGCGAAACCCCAAATACGGATGGTCCGCATGGGAATCCTCGAGGGCATGGTTTCGCGACAGCTCTTCATGAGCCGTAGCGCACCCGCTGACGCATGAAAAGGCAGGGGGTTTTGCACCGCAGAGGCGCCGCGGCCGCAGAGTTTGAAGTGTATTTCTCTGCGTCCTCCGCGTCTCTGCGGTGAGGTCAGAGTTACAGCTGTTTTCGGAGCGGAAATTAACCGGGATTGCGATGTCGATAGCATACGGGATTCACGCGGTCCTGGAGGCGCTGCAGGCGGGCAGGGTGGAAAAGGTCTGCCTGGAGCGCGGGCTGCGCAATCACCGCCTGCGGGAGATCGCCGGCCTCTGCAGGGAAAAGCACATCCAGGTATCCATGGAGGAACGGGCGTGGCTGGACCGGAAATCCGGCGGGGAACGCCATCAGGGCGTCGTCTGCTATATCGCGGAAATGCCCGTGCTTGGAGTCGAGGAGATCCTTGCCCAGGCCGGATCGCCGGGATTGCTGCTGATTCTGGATGGCATCGAGGATCCGCAGAACCTCGGGGCGATCCTGCGCTCGGCCGAGGCGGCGGGCGCGGACGGCGTGTTCATCCCTCAGCGGCGCGCCGCTCCGCTGAGCGCCGCGGCGGTGAAGGCAAGCGCCGGCGCCTCGGCCCACATCAAGGTCGCGCGCACGGCCAACACGGCGCAGCTTATCGAAAAGCTGCAGGCGGCCGGCTATTGGGTGACCGGATTTGATGCCGCTTCGGAGACGCCCCTGTGGAAGATCGACCTGGCTGTTTCCTCCGTCCTGGTGGTGGGGGGGGAGGGTAGCGGATTGCACAGGCTGGTCCGCGAAAAGTGCGATTTCCTGGCGTCGATCCCAATGCGCGGCCGGGTCGGCTCCTACAACGCCGGCGTGGCCGCCGGCATCGCGCTCTACGAAGTTCTCCGCCAGCGCAGCGCAAAATAGTTTCCGGAACGTCCGCCACGTTTTCGTGAACTAAAAGCGGGCAACATGACGGACGGCCCCGGTTTTTATCTGGATATTCTGGCGCTGAATTCCTTGGGCGTGAGGGCGGGCACAGGCGAATTCTTATAGTCCCGCGCGTTTCGACTGATTACCAGGTCTGCGTGGAAAGCGACCGCTGCCGATGCCTGCAACGCGTCCTCGAGGTCGTGCATGGAGAATTGCAGAGCTCGGGCCGCCTCGGCGGTCCCGGCGGCTGGAACCTCCACAAAGTCCAGCAATTCCCGGAAGAAGTCGCGCGCTTCGGATGGCGCAAGGTAAGCGATCGTGGAGATCGAATGCCACGCAATCGCCGCGTGCCCCGGATTTGCCTCGGCCCAGGCAATCACACGCTTGCTCTGTTCGACGAAGGGCTCCCGCCCGAGCGCGAAATCTAGCAGAACGTCCGTGTCAATGAGGATCCGCATTGCCGGCCAGCTTGTATTTTCGCCACAGATACTCGCGTTTCCGATCCGCCGGATGGCGCGGGGCGAGTCTCAATTTGCCCGCCCACCGCTCGGCAAAGCTCTTATCCTGGAGATCCGGCCCTTTCGTGAGGCTTTGCAGCCCTTTCTCAACCAGCCGGGAAATGCTGATTCCCTGCTGATGAGCGACGCGTTTCGCCCGGGCCACAATTTTGGCATCAATCGTAAGGTTGACCCTCTGTTTCATATGCGCATTATCTCCTGATATGCGCATAAAGTCAAATCATCGGGGGAAATTCGGGGACGTCACCGATTTCCGGAGTCGACGCTTCCGAAACCGGACGGTAGCCAGCGCGCGCGAATCTTGGCGCCCGGCCTGTCGACCGTGACCTGACTCCGGCGGAACGATGTGTCGTTCAGCGGTTCGCGGGCATAGTAGCAAAGCGTGTTCAGCACCGAGGCCATAAAACAGCATCCCATATTGTGGGGCTTCGATAATGGTTGATCTGCATTCGTGCCTGCATTATAGTGAAGACATGCCTAAGCAATTGACTATTAGAGGAGTTCCAAGGGAGGTCGGGCTTCGGCTTGAAAGCATCAGCCATGCCCGCGGCCAAAGTGTGAACGCTACTGTCCTTCAAATTCTGGAGGATGCCGTAGGAGTCCAGCAGCGCAAACTGCGGCTCGAGAAATACGCAACCTGGACAAATGAGGATCTCGCCGAGTTCCAGGAGATCCTGTCGGACCAGCGACGGATTGATGATGAATTGTGGCGATGAGGTTCCAACCCGGATCGTTCTGGACACGTCGGCATACTCCCAAATGCGCGCTGCGCACGCCGGCGTGATTCAACTCATAGCCTGTGCCGAGGCGGTTCTCATCCCGGTCACGGTGCTGGGAGAGTTGGAGGGAGCGTTTCAACTCGGCAGGCGCACTCGAGAGAACCGGTCGGTTCTGGCAAGCTTCCTCGCTGAACCGTTTGTAGCGGTGCTTCCCGCGACGGTCGAGGTAGCGAGGCGCTACGGGCTCATTTATGCGCAGTTGCGCCGGGCTGGCACTCCTGTTCCTGTCAACGATATTTGGATCTCCGCAACCGCCATGGATTGCGGGGGCCGGCTGGTTACTTTTGACCGGCATTTCGAGAAGGTGGCGGGACTCGACTGCCTTCTCCTGGATTCATAAAATTGGTGCGCACTACTCGGCGGTCAGGAGCAGGTTGCGCCAGGTGTCCACCCTGCATACGTACCCGGGTGGCACGGCCGTGGTGGCGCTGTATTCGAAGACGAGCGCCGGACCCGTGATCCGGTTGCCGGCCTTAAGCAAGGCCCGCTCGTAAATGCGCGTGCGGCTCGGCCGGGCCCCGAAGTAGACCGGTTTCTCCTTCAGAAAGGCCCGGCGCGGATCCGCCGGCCCCGACCGGTCTTTCGGGATGCGCGGCTTTTCCGACAGTCCCCGGACCCGGACGCGGATGGTCACCACCTCCGAATCCCTTGACGCGTCAGCATAGCCGTAACGCTGCTCGTGGCGGCGGTGGAACTCCTGCACGAAGCGCCGGGAGTAGGGGAAGCTGAGTTCATAGCTCTGGCCGCGATAGCGCATGTCGATCCGGCGCTCGAGCCGGATGCGTTCCGGCGGAAAACCCTCGGCCGTCATCGAAGCCATGGCCTTGCGGTCGAGTCCGAGGTAGCGCTCTTCGAGCATCCGGGCGCCGGCATCCTGGCCGGCCAGCATGACGGTCAGGGAGAAGTCCTGCACGCTGTCCGACAGCAGGACGCCGAGCGCGGACAGCAGCCCGGGATTCTCCGGAATCAGCACGCGCGGGATGGAGAGGCTGGCCGCGAGCTGGATGGCGTGAAGGCCGCCGGCGCCGCCGAACGTCACCAGGGTGAAATCCCGCGGGTCGAATCCCCGTTCCACGGAGATCACGCGCAGCGCCGCTTCCATATTGGCATTGGCGACGTCCACCACCCCCTGGGCCGCGGCCGGCAGGCTCGCCGATCCCATTTCCCGGGCGAGCGCGCGGAAAGCGGGTTCGATCCGGCGATCGTCAAGGCGCAGCCGCCCCCCCAGGGGGTACCCGGTGTCGAGCCTGCCCAGGAAGAGATTGGCGTCGGTAACCGTGATCCGCTCCCCTTTGCCGTAGCAGATGGGGCCGGGATCGGCGCCGGCGCTTTCAGGGCCGACGCGCAGCGCTCCGCCTTCATCCACGCGCGCGATCGAGCCGCCCCCGGCTCCCACGGTGTGAATGTCGATCACCGGGACGCCGATCGGGCAGCCTGCGATGGCCGATTCGCCGGTGATCCGGATCGCCCCCTCGCACAGCGAAACATCGGTCGAGGTGCCCCCCATGTCGAATGAAAGGATGTCCGGGTAGCCCGCCAGGCGGGCAACTTCCCAGGCGCCGACCACTCCGCCGGCCGGGCCGCTCAAAATCGTGCGCACCGGTTCCCGGATGGCGGTCCGGGCGGAGACCGTCCCGCCGTTGGATTGCATGATGCGCAGCGACGGCTTCCTTCGCCCCCCCTTTCGCAGGCCTTCTTCCAGATGACCCAGGTAACGGCCCATAACCGGGGCCAGGTAGGCGTTTACGACCGTCGTCGACGTGCGTTCGTACTCCCGGTATTCCGGCAAAATCACATGACTCAAACTGATCGGAATCTTCAAGTTTCCAAGCGCACGGCCGATCTGTTTCTCATGAGTGGGGTTGGCGAATGAGAACAGGAGGCAGACGGCCACGGATTCGACCCCGGCCCGCCGGAGCTTCCCCACCAGGGTGCGGAGCTGGCCCGCGGACAGCGGGATGAGCACGCTCCCGTCAAACAGCACCCGCTCCCTGGCCCCGAGGCGAAGCCGGCCGGGCACCAGCGGATCGGGCCGCGAAGGGAACAGGCTGTAGATCTTGGGACGGTTCTGGCGCCCGATTTCGAGAACATCCTCGAATCCGGCGGTCGTGATCAGGGCGGTGACCGCCCCCTTGCGCTCCAGCAGGGCATTGGTCGCCACCGTCGACCCGTGCCGGATGTCGCACTCGGGCCGGTCCATCAGCTCCCGCAAGCCCTCGAAAATGGCTAGGGCCGGGTTGGCCGGAGTGGAAAGGAGCTTGAGCGTCCGGATGCGTCTGCCGTCCAAAGCAATGAAATCCGTGAAGGTTCCGCCGGTATCGATCCCTATCCTGAGCATGGGAAGGGATTATAGCCGAAAAGCGGGTATCCATGCCCCCGGACCGGGCAAAGATTATACGGAAATATTTCGGGCCGCCCGTGAACAATGCGGTTGCTCATATTGAAACGGCAATAAAGCGATGGCGATAATAGAAATTACGAACCTGACCAAGGATTTCCGCGTCGGTTTCTGGAAGAAGCGGCCCATCCGGGCCCTGGATCATCTGAACCTGAGCGTCGAGCGCGGCGAGGTTTTCGGTTTCCTCGGGCCCAACGGCGCCGGGAAGACCACGACCCTGAAGCTTTTGATGAACCTGATCCGACCGACGGAAGGCGCCGCCCTGATCCTCGGGGAACCCGTGGCTTCGGTTTCCCTGCGGCGACGCATCGGATACCTTCCCGAAAACCCTTATTTTTACGACTACCTCACCGCGGAGGAGCTCCTGCGCTACGTCGGCACCCTGTTCGGCCTGAACCGGAGCGCCCTGGACGAAAAGGTCCGGCTGCTGCTCCGCCAGGTCGGCTTGTCGACCGCGGGCCGGCTGCCGCTGCGCAAGTACTCCAAGGGGATGATCCAGCGGATCGGCCTGGCGCAGGCGATCATCAACGATCCCGAGGTGGTGTTCCTGGACGAGCCGATGTCGGGCCTGGATCCGCTGGGCAGGAGGGAAGTCCGCCAGGCGATCATGAGCCTCAAAGGCAAAGGCGTGACGGTCTTTTTCAGCTCCCACATCCTCCCCGATGTCGAGGCGCTGTGCGATCGCGTCGCCATCCTGAATCGCGGGCGGCTGCAGCAGGTGGGCGCCCTCCACGACATTCTGCAGGTGAAGATCGAGGCGCACGAAATCGTGCTTTCGGGGATGCGGCCGGACGGCTTGGAAGGGCTCAAGCCGTTGTGCGACGAGGTGATTCCGCTCGGCGAACGCCTCCAGGTGCGCGCCGGCAGCCAGAAACAGGTCGAAGGAATCATCTCCTATGCCCTGGCCCGGGGGGCCGGCCTGGTATCGGTGAACCCGGTCCGGCCGTCGCTCGAGGACCACTTCTTCCGGGAAGTGACCGGAGCGCCGGACCTGTCGAAAAATGTGGAGGCGGGGACCGGGCTGTAGCCGCGCCGCCCCCGGCGACGCATGAATTTGGATGCAACGGAACGTTTATCGCAGAGACGCCGAGAGCGCAGAGATTGAGGTGTTTTTCTCTGCGTCCTCCGCGTCTCTCCGGAAACTTCCGGACGGAGGGCACGATATTCACCGTTAATACACCATATATTCACTGGATATTCACCTGACGACGTGCCAAAAGTTTCTGATTTCAATGAACGGCGACGCAGCCGCCGCAGGGGCTCTGCGGTGAGTTTGGAATTTCAGTCGTCTTGGAGCAGATCAGTCGGGAGATCGGGAGTCTGTATGCGGGTGCTGGCGATTGCGCGCAATACGTTCCGGGAAAACATCCGGGACAAGGTCCTGTATAACCTGATTCTGTTCGCGCTCCTCATGATCCTCAGCTCGTTCGTGCTCGGGCAACTGACGCTCGGCTACGAAGACAAGGTGATCGTCGATATCGGCCTGTCGGCGATCTCGATGATCGGCACGCTGATCGCCATCTTCATCGGCATCGGCCTGGTGTACAAGGAAATCGAGCGGCGCACGGTGTACGCGCTGCTTGCCAAGCCGGTTCACCGCTGGGAATTCATCCTGGGGAAATACCTGGGGCTGGCGTTCACGCTGCTGGTGAACGTGACGATCATGACGGCCGGCCTCAGCCTGGCCCTCGCCTACCATGGCGGCCTCGGGCTGCAGAGCTACCTGCGACTGCTCCCCGCCGTGTATCTGATCTTTCTATCGCTGGCGTTGACCACTGCGGTCGCCCTGGTCTTTTCCTCGTTCTCGACGCCGGCGCTTTCGGCCCTGTTCACATTCTTTTTGTGGGTGATCGGGCACTTCAACGAGGACCTGCTCCAGTTCGCCCGGCTGACGAAGTCGGCCGTCGCCGGCATTGCGTTCAAGGTCCTCTATTACGTATTGCCCAACCTGGCGGCGTTTACGTCGATCGACAGCCGCAACGTTATCCAGAGCGCAACGTACTACGAGCCGATCCCGGCAGCCGCGGTCGTCTGGGCCAGCGTCTACGCGCTGCTTTACTGCGGATTGCTGCTGGCGGCCGCGGCGGCGATCTTCTCGGGCAGGGATTTCAAATGAACCGGCGGATCTGGTCGATGGTCCGGCGCGGCGGGTGGCCTGCGGCCCTGTTCCTGGCCGCGGCCCTTCTTGTGAAGCCGGTCCAGGACCGGGTCGATGCGAGCCGGGGCGGGCCGAAGATCGATCCCGACCTGCTCTATTTCTCGTCGCCGCCGGTGCTGAAGGCCCTGGCGCTCGGGTATGACAGCCTGCTTGCGGACATCTACTGGATGCGCGCGATCCAATATTACGGGCGGAGGGACGAGGCGGCGCGCCGGCCCGTCCGCTACAAGAACCTGGCCGCCATGCTCGATATCGTCACCACCCTGGACCCCAGGATGCTCGACGTGTATCGGGCCGGGAGCATCTTCCTGGCCGAGCCCGACCCGATCGGCGCCGGGCAGCCGGATGCGGCCATGAAGCTGCTCGACAAAGGGATCTCGCTGCATCCCGAGGAGTGGCGCCTGCGCTTCGACAAAGGGCTGGCGTATTTCATTTACTTCAAGGACCCGGTGCGGGCGGCGCGGATCTGGTTCGAGGCGAGCCGCCTGGCTTCCTCGCCCCCCTGGATGGAAGGGCTGGCTGCGCGCGCCTTTTCTGAAGGGGGAGAAATCGCCACCGCCAAGGACCTGTATCGCCGCCAGTTCGAAGGCTCCGACCGCCGCGAAGTGAGGGAAAACGCGCGCGACCACCTGGCCAGCATCCAGGTGGATGAGGACATCTGGGCTCTCGAATTCTTTGTTGAAAAGTACGTGAGGAGCCACGGAAAGCCGCCGGCCGGCCTGCTGGATCTGATTCGCGCCGGACTCGTCCGCGCCGTGCCGCTCGACCCCTCGGGAGTAGCTTACGCCTATGATCCAGCCACGGGAAAAGTGCGCCTGAGCCCGGAAAGCAAAGTGCACTACCTCGCGCTCCCCTACGATTATCGCGAAGCCTACCGGAAACAACTGGCCCGAGCCTACGGGGAATGAGAAGCGGCAATCTCCAATGCACGCCTTCGGCAAGCAAGGGCCGAAGGCGCCTCCCAATGCCCGCCTGGGGCAACGCCCCAGGATAGGGGGCGCTCCCCACCATCAAGGGCTGTTGGCTATCGGCATTTGGCTGTTGCCTTTTGGTTGTTGAGCGCCGAAGGCGCGCCCCATACCAGCCTGGGGCAACGCCCCAGGATAACGGGCGCCCCCCACCATCAAGGGCTGTTGGCTATCGGCATTTGGCTGTTGCCTTTTGGTTGTTGAGCGCCGAAGGCGCGCCCCATACCAGCCTGGGGCAACGCCCCAGGATAACGGGGCGAACCTCTAGACCAAGGGCTGAAGGCCCGCCCCATCACGACCACGAAGCACTTGGGAATGGAGCGGGCCTTCAGCCCTCACGGCGAGTTGAAATCAATAGGAGCGCCGGGCCTGACCTGGGGCGTTGCCCCAGGCTGGTATGGAACGGGCCTTCGGCCCTTCATTGCGCAGCCTGCTCGCTGTCGCCGATGGGCTGCGGACCGGTTATTTTCTTCGGCCTTTCATCACACGGACTTGTGCATTACGATAACGCCCCAGGATCAGGGGATGCGCCCTGAGGATCAAGGGCTGTAAGCCCGCCCCATCAAGGCCGTGGGGCAAACTCCAAACCGCGGTTCGTCATTGTTCCCGAAGCCAGCGGCTCCAGGTCGAGATCGCATTCCTGATTTCCCGCTCGCGCCCGAAACGGCTGGTGTTGATGCCGCTGAGGCATTCGATGATCTTTTCCGCCGCCTTGCGGCCGAGTTCGGAATGTCCCGCTGCGCGCGCGACCTGCTCGAACACCTGGTAAGCCTTCCAGCGCTCCTCCTGCTGATCCCGCAGCCTGCGGTCGTCGGCCAGAACGGTTTCGCGTTCGATGCGGGTGAAACCGGGCTGGCTGCGGGGATCATCCCTTCTCAATTCCGGGCCGTACTGTTCGAGAAACACATACCGCTGCATTCCCCACCACAGCAGGTCATTGAAGAACAGCCGTTCGGGGTTGGACGCGATATAGGTTCCGTATTCAAACATGGCCTCGAAACGAGCGGCGGGCGTCGATGCCGGATCTTTTGTGCGGGCGAGCAGTCCGGCCAGGTCCTGCATGCGCGCGGCATGTTCTGCGGCGCCGAGTTCTCCAAAGATCCCGGCTGCTTCGGCATATTCTTCGCGCCGGGCAAGGCGCACCGCCAGGGAATATTTGACCGCCTGGGGCGCGGAGTATGCGGCCTGGCTCCCCCACCGGAAAACCGTCAGCAGCTCCCCCGCCGGTTCGGGATACTTGCGCAGGTAGGCGCGGAGCTCCTCCTCGCTCAGCCGGGCATCGAGCAGGTAGGGCAGGCCCAGATCCACGCAATAGAAGCACCATTGCATGCGCGGGGATGCGACGTCCGGCCAATTATCGACCTCAGGGCCGTGGGAGTTCTGGATGAACGACGCGTGCAGCGCTTCGACGGGCCGGCCGGTATTCAGATAAACCCCGACCAGCGCCTGAGCCGCCGTGGCGCGGTCCGCGTCCGTAGCGGAGGGGGCGCCGAGCATGCGCAGCAGCGGGGCCTCGGCTCCGGCGAAGTCCCGCCGGACAAAGCGCGGGATGGCCGCCATCCAGTTGAATTCGGGATTCTGCATCAGGGTGCTGGACTTCGGGACGGCCGCCGCATACTTCATGGTCCCGGCCAGATCGCCCTGGTAAAGCGAGGTACGCATCAGGGCCATGACCAGTGCATCCGAATCGGCCCCGGACTTGAACAGCTCCGGGCGCTTCTGGATCAGGGCGAGCACCTTGCGGCCGCGCTCGGCGGCAAAACGCCTCGAAGCCGGATCGGTTACGCCATAGGGGCGCTCGTTGGTGAGGAGGTTCACCAGGAACAGGGCGTGGCGCGGCGTGTCGAAGAACTCTTCCGCCCGCTCCCACAATTGATCTGCGCCCTCGGAGCACACCCAGCGGAGGGAGACGACCAGCGTATCGCGGGTCAACGGCGAGCCGGCGGCATCGACCGCGTCGAGATAGATCAGGGCGGCTCGGGCATATTCCTTCTGCAGGTAATAGACGCGGGCAAGCCAGCCGCGCGCTTCACTCGAGAACGCCGGATTCGCCGGGGAGGCAAGGTACGCCTCGAACTTCCGCCGGGCCTCGTCCAGCAGGTCGCGGTTCCACTCCGCCTTGCGCAGCGCGATCTTGCAGCCGATCAGGCGGGCTTCCTCGAGGTCATTTCCGGTCAGAACTCCGGGCGCCAGGGCGCGCTCCAGGGCGCCGTCCGCTTCCTCAAACGAGGGCGGCGGCTGATTCGGCTTGTTGGATTCTGCCAGCGGCCGGTAAGCCTCCCGCAGGCGGGTGAGCTCGGCCGGGGCGGAATCCGCGGAGAATCCCGCATATGGGACGCCGCCTCCAGGAGTTCCCGCGGGGAGCAGAAGGTCGGTTGTATAAAACATCGGGAGCCAGAAATGACGGGCCAGGTAGGACCGCAACGACAGGTAAGGACCGCAAGCCCGGCCCGCATTGACGGCCAGAATGGCGGCGGCCAGAGCCAGGCAGGCGGCCACTATCGTTGCGCACCGATATGGGGACTTCCATCCGGTTGCCGGACTCATTTCCCCTCCGTGACCGTGAATTGCGCGGCGCGCAGGGTTACCGCCCGGCCCAGATACAGGGATCCCGCGCCGTGCGAGGCCGGCAGCGCCACCCGGATGCCCGACGTGCCGGTCACGGTGATCCTCGACCTGTACCGCGGGTTGGGCAGGAAATACTCGAGCGGAAGGGACGATCGGATGCGGAAAACGACGGGCTTTTCCGGCATGCGGTCGGCGATGCGCAGTTCGAGGTCCTGGCAGCTTACCGCCGCGCAATCCCCTTCCGCCGATGCAACCGCCGGCGGGCCCGGAACGATTTCGGCGCGCCCGACCCAGCCCAGGAGCTGTGCGGGATTGAGAACCAGCACTTCCTGGGCCGACGGCCAGCGGAAGAACACGACTCCGGCGCAGAATCCGCCCAGTTTTTTCGCTGCATCGTAAGCGGCGAGCACGGAACGACGCGTCGGCATGATCAGCTCGATCTGATCTCCCGGCTTCAGGTTCCAGTAGCTTGTATCCGAGAGGTCCAGGACCATGGGGCGCTCGACCCGCATGACCGACCGCTCCTCGCCGGATGGGGTCTGGCCTGTGCTGAGGCGCTTCAGTCCGGGACGGTCGAGCACATCCAGCGGGGCGAGGTCGCGGAAAAACCTGGCCGTGCCGCCGCTGTTGAGGGCGATGCGCCCGAACGAGGTGATGCCCACGCGATATGGGATGCCAAAGGAATTGAAGACGGGACCCAAGCGCGCGGCGTCGATCGGTTCGGCGATGGCGCGCAACTGGCCATCGGAGGGGGGCGCGGTGTCGTAGAACTGCGGCACGAACTCGCTCGTGCGCGCCAGCACGTCGCGGATGCCGGTGCCCGGCCTGAACCAGTCAAGCAGGGCCGTGATCGAGACCCGCGTTCCGTCAGGCAGCGCCTTGCGCAGTTTGTCGAGGAAGGCTGCGTATTCGGCCAGACCCTCCGTCGGGCAATCGTAGTCGAGCTGGATTCCGACGAGCGTCTGCCCCTGCGCGGCTGCCTCCTCGCGGCGTTTCAGGAAGTCGCCGGCGATCACGGCAATCTGGCCGTCTGCCGGTTGGGCCGGGGGATCGTAGCGCCACAGCGCCCAGTACTCGGCCGCAGGCGGCAGCTGCTGCGGCCATTGCCAGCTTACCGAGTTCTTGAAATAGCTGTCGGCCCGTCCGGCCTGCACGTAGAGCAGGTCGAAAGGGTGTTTCCCGGCTGCCGCAGCCTCGACGGCCGCCCCGGGCCACAACCAGAACCCGACTTTCCAGGGGGGAGTTGATGCAGGGCTGCCCCGCAGGCCCTCGTCGCAGGCGGTCAGGAACCACAATAGCGGCAGCAGCAGGACAAGGAGCGCCGCGGGCGCTGCCGACCTCGAGGTTCCGGTTCGCGAACACACAGCGTTGCACCTCAGGATATGAGATTATATCCCAATTGGAGCGCAGCAATCGACCGGCTGCAGCGCCGAAGGCGCGGCCCCATACCAGCCTGGGGCAACGCCCCAGGATAGGCAGTGATCTGATAGTGCGGGATCAAGGGCTGTAGGCCCGCCCCATCGTGCCCGAATCCCCATCGACTCCATTTCGGGATATACCGACAGTCGGCTGGATTCTTTATGTCTGAATCACCGGGGCTCCGAACCGGACGGCTGGAAGGCTTCTTCCAGCTCGCGCAGGATCTTCTCCTCCGGCCTGGACACACGGTTGATGCCGAGAAAACCGCCGGCGGCATCGGCGACGGCGCGGGCGTGCGCCAGGACGGTCGCTTTAATGCGTTCGCCCGCTTCCGGTGTGAGTTCGGCCATGAGGGCGCGGGTGTAGTCGCGCCACAACTGCATCAGCTTCGGCTCCGGGCGGCGGGTCAGCCACTGTTCCATGAGGCGGTAGGCGACCCCCTCCTTCGGGATCCCGGCGTCCTCGACGGCGCGCAGCAGGATCTTGTGCTCCTCGGGCTGGATGGAGCCGTCGGCCCAGGCGACCTCCACGATGGGGACGATGGAGAACGCGGCCAGGGTCTCCGCGTGGATGTCGTGCTCGATGAGCTGGTCGAGGACGCGTTCGTCCGAGATCCCGGACACATCGGCCAGAGCCTTTTTCCGTGACTGCGCCTGCTCCCGGCGGCGCATCTCGGCGATCAGCTCGGCGTCGCGTTTGCGGAAAAAGGCCTCTTCCAGCAGGGAACGGCTTTCAGAATACAGCGGGTTCGGCATGGCGCATCTCCTTGGTCCTGGGCGTCACGGTTCCAGTAATTTGACTCTAGCGATGCCCGCAGGAAAATTCAATAGGAGGATGCGTCCTGCGCCGCTCGTCGCGCGTCCCGCACAATAGAAGCTCAAAATCGGCGTGCTTTCGGGCGTCCGGCAGGACGCCCGGCTGAAGGCGCTATCCTGACAATGTGCCGTGAGGATCGCCCCGGGTTCTATCGTCAGAACCTGATGACGATTCCGCCGCCGATCCGGACGGCGTCGTTGCGGCCGCCGTCCTCGGGCCAGAAGCTCAGATAATCGACCTGGACGAGTCTGAGGGCGATCCGGTCGACCAGTCTGAGATCCACGCCGCCGCCGGCCTCAAGGAGAAATGCCGAAAAGGTGACGGTGACCTGCGCTCCATAAATTCTTGGCGTGGCCCCCGACATTCTTCCTAAGCCGGCAAGTGCGTGAGCGAATGCCGAGATTCTGCCCTGGCGAATGGTGAACTGGGGTCCGGCTGCGGCGGCATATTCGCTCAGGTCGACGGAAATGACGGATGGGTAGCTATATACTGTCGACTGGCCGTAAACTCCGCTGACATCCCCCTTGATACCGAACCAGTGTTTGATGTTATATGCCGCGGCCGTGTGGAATCCGTTGAGATCCAGCTCGCCGTCGCGCACGTAGCTGGTGCCGCCATAGATTTCCATCCTTGGGTAGGTTTCCTGGGCCAGCGCGCCTGGCGCGGCCAGGGCGATGAGAAATACAGCGCATAGAAGTTGCTTCATGGGCCTCCTTGTAAGAGAAAATCGGTGACAGGCACCGGATTGCCGCGCGATCTGCGATCGACCTCACGGCATCGCGGCGACAATCCGGCGCCTGTCGCCGGATCTCGCGGATTGACGGTAGCGGGGAGCAGTGACATCCGGGGTCATTTCGGCCCGGTCTTTTCGATTTTCGGCTTTGGATCCGCCGAGAGACGCGCAATGGCGGGGAGAGGATTTTCATGCCGCGCCGGGGGACGTCCCGGGTCCGGCAGGGACTCACAAGCATTGATGATCCCGTTGTCGCTCTGGTCCCCGCGCAGGCGCTCGATGCGCGCGGCGGGACAAGCCTTGGGTGGCAACCGTCGCGGACCGGAATATTCTTATTGTTGCATTGTTTTTCCAGCGGCGCTATCCTGGACCGAATCAATCCACTCGTAATCCCCCAGCGAGCGGCAAAGGGTGGCTTGTGCCCGGGGGATACCTCCGTGCCGACATCCAACCAGTTAAACTGCCATCGCAATCCTCTTGGGGAGCCTGCTGCTTCGCCCGGACCCACGCTGGAAGATCGTGTCGCAGCGCTCCCCTCGGCGTGCGGGCGCCGAAGGCGGGCGGCGGGCTCAGGCGAGGAGGTGCTGAGGGCTGGTATCCGGCCCTGCACGGAGCGGGCGGACCTCCTCCGCCGTGTTCTGATCGAAGAAAAGAAATTAGCGAAGCGATCCGGGGAATTGACCTCGGATGTCACGCGCGGATGGCAGATTGAAATCGAGGATGCCGGGCTGGGGAAAGGCGCGGCTTCGATCTTTTGCAGTACGGACCGGCGTTCCGCCGTGTGCCGTGCCGTGAGTTTCCGGACTTCCTGCTCCATGGAGCGATGGTTCCGGCTGGCTTGCGACTTCGGTCCGCGCACGACGTTGGGGAACGCGTTACTTATGTCAGGGTCGGCATAGCTTGGCCCCGCGGGCATTATCCGGCAGATTGCCAGCGCCGGAACGATACGCCGCCGGGCCTGGGGCAGTTGGTTGAGCCATTCGACGGCCAGGTGCGGCAGGCGCGCCGCCGGCAGCAATCGCGCCCAGGCGAGGCGGGGGCCGGCATCGTCGCGACAGAGGGTCCTGGGGAGGGGGGAACTGCCTGTCCGGGCTCTCCGGGGCTGTAAGTGAAGCGGCCGAAGGCTGCATGGTTGTCTCGCCGCTTACGCTATGATTTAACAAAAAATACTTCACGAGGCTATCTAGTTTCTGTCGCGAAACTCGATTTTCGCCGCGCGGCACACCGCCCCGGAGGGGCGGCGGATAATAGCCGGGGGCGCAAGCCCACATCGTTATACACAAGTCCGTGTGATGAAAGGCCGAAGGAAATAACCGGTCCGCACCCCATCGACGACAGCAAGCAGGCTGCGCAATGAAGGGCCGAAGGCCCGTTCCATACCAGCCTGGGGCAACGCCCCAGGTCAGGCCCGGCGCTCCTATTGAATTCAATTCGCTGTGAGGGCTGAAGGCCCGATTCATTCCCATGTGCTTCGCGATCGAGATGGGGCGGGCCTTCAGCCCTTGGTCTGAAGGTTCGCCGCGTTAGCCTGGGGCAACGCCCCAGGCTGGTATGGGGCCGCGCCTTCGGCGCTTAAATTCCTGAAATCCATTGAGATCCCGTGGTTCAAGAAAGATGTGTATTGTGTATAACGATGTGGGCGCAAGCCCCCGATCTTTATCTGCAACC
>Ga0214473_10003379_pt1 | contig 19374 bp, 22 predicted proteins | sample RVTome_7_FD_203509 | JGI IMG/M metagenome (GOLD analysis project Ga0214473, IMG submission 203509) | Soil microbial communities from uranium-contaminated site in the Upper Colorado River Basin, Wyoming, United States - RVT98D197 | ecosystem: Environmental > Terrestrial > Soil > Contaminated >... | reverse complement strand
GGCCCCTTCTATAAAGGATAGCAGATCAGAACCCTTGCTTGTTATAACCCCTTTAAACTCAATTCCGACAGAATATACAGGAACCGTTTCCCCCATATCATCCGTTGAGTTGCCTTCCGGTTTTTCCCATAAGACAACGCCCTTTATTGGCACAAGTTCCGTGCCCTTATGGAACAAATGGAGTACATATTCACTTCCGACATCAAGTTTCTTTTTAATGGTAATATGTGCGCCGCCTAAGCTTATGTTATGGATTTGTACCTCTGTGGACCGCAAGACCTTCCCATATATATCCATTCCATCGATTTCATATCTCGGATATTTTCTCTTCTCTTTCACGAGTATGAACCCCCTTAATTTACCTAACAACAGGCCCTTACTGAGAAAAGGATAGCAAAGATAGCATAAATTCGCAACTGTTTAATTAAACACGGTCAATACATTTATTAAGCTTTTTCTGCTTTATGGAAAGATATTTTTTAGGACTATCGCCAGGAAATTATATCTAAAACTGCCTTAAAAACCTGATGTCGTTTTCGTAGAAAAGCCTTATATCGTCAATCGAATATTTGAGCATGGTAATACGTTCAACACCCATCCCGAATGCAAATCCGGTATAAGCCTCAGGGTCATATCCGACCATTTCAAACACGCGAGGGTTTACCATCCCTGCACCGAGTATCTCAAGCCATCCGGTGCCTTTGCAGACAGTGCATCCCCTGCCCTTGCAGAATATGCAGCCGATATCAACTTCAGCGGAAGGTTCTGTGAAAGGAAAAAAACTCGGTCTGAACCTTACAGGAGTCTCAGGGCTGAACATTTTATGTATGAATGTCTCGAGAACTCCCTTTAAATCGCTGAACGATATATCAGTATCAACCATCAGACCTTCAACCTGATGGAACATGGGAGTATGCGAAACATCAGCATCGCATCTGTAAACCTTGCCCGGCGCGATGAACCTGATTGGAGGTCTCCTCTTCTCCATAATCCTGATCTGGACAGGAGATGTATGGGTCCTCAGAATCACATCATCTGTGATATAAAACGTATCCTGCATATCTCTTGCAGGATGGTCTTTGGGCATGTTCAGGGCTTCGAAATTATAATAGTCGAGTTCCACCTGCGGCCCTTCTTCGACACCGAACCCCATCCTTATGAATATACCGGTAATCTCATTAAGGACTTTGTTTATCGGATGTTCCTTGCCGAACGGAGTGTATTTGCCCGGAAGGGTTACATCTATTGCCTCCGTTACCAGCCTCTTTTTAAGGTCGCCTTCGCTTAAAAGAGCCTCTCTTGAAACTATCGCAGCCTCTACGAACTCTTTAAGTTCATTCACTGACTTTCCAAAAGAACGCCTTTCTTCAGGGGACAGCGTGGGTAGGGTTTTCAGCTGCGCTGTCAGAAGGCCTTTTTTGCCGAGGTATTTTACCCTCAGTTGCTGAAGCTCTGCTACAGACGCAGCCTTGTCTAACTCATCGAGAAATGTTTTTTTGAGTGAATCGTTGTCAGGCATATCTACCCACCGCTTCTACGCGGCAAGTTTTTTCTTCACTGTCTCTACAAGCTTGCTGAATGCACCAATATCGTTATACGCCATATCAGCGAGGGTCTTTCTGTTGAGGCCGATATTTGCCTTCTTGAGACCTGCAATTAACTGGCTGTATGTAATACCCGCTGCCCTGGCAGCAGCATTAATACGTATAGTCCAGAGAGACCTGAACTCACGCTTTTTAACCTTGCGATCCCTGTATGCATATTGTAAAGCCTTATCAACTGCTTCGGTTGCTACTCTGAAAAGGCGGCTCTTTGCGCTATAGTATCCCTTAGCCTTTTCAAGCAGCTTCTTTCTTCTTCTTCTGGTTTTAAATCCACCTTTAGCCCTTGGCATCTGAATCCTCCTAAATATAGTTAAAACTGAAAAGTTGGGAGTTAAAAGTTTTTAAAGCATTTTTAACTTATAACTTTAAACTCTTAACTTTCCTTACATATACGGTATAAGTTTTTTAATATTCTTTTCTTCGCTCTTTGATACAAGACTGGCAGTCCTTAGTCCCCTTGTCCTCTTTGCAGGCTTTCCAGTCATGATATGGCTTTTGTATGCCTTACTCCTCTTTACCCTCCCGGTGCCTGTAAGCTTGAACCTTTTTGCTGCTCCCCTGTGCGTCTTAATCTTCGGCATCTATTTCCTCCTAGTTAGTCATTAGTGAATAGTATATAGCGAATAGAAAAAACTAACGACTTTTCACTATTCACTGTTCACTACTTGCCGCTCGGCCCTATCACCATCGTGATGTGATTGCCCTCAAGTTTCGGCGTCAATTCTATACTGAATTTTCCTGTCAGCATCTGCTGTAATTTTTCAAAAACCATCATGCCGCGTTCCGGCCTTGCCATCTCTCTTCCCCTGAAGAACATCATGACCTTTGCCTTATGCCCCTCATCCAGAAAACGCCTTATGTTCCTTACCTTCAACTCCAGGTCATGTGTATCTATCTGGGGTCTTATCTTTATTTCTTTTACATCGATCTTTTTACCGGTGGTCTGTTTCTTGCTCATCTGGTATTTGTATTTACCAAAATCAAGCAGCTTGCAAACAGGAGGACTTGCTTCCGGTGACACTTCTACTAAATCCAGTTCTTTTTCATCGGCCAGGCTCAATGCCTCTCTGATAGGCACTACGCCTACCTGTTTTCCTTCTCCGTCGATAAGCCTGACTTCCCTTGCCCTTATCTGCTCGTTTACTCTTATGTTCTTACTTATACATTCACCTCCGAATTTTTTTTAAGTAAACAGTATACAGCAAACAGCATATAGAATAAAATAGGTGTTTACTGCCTACTGCTTACTGTCTACTTCATTTTTTATTATCTCTATAAATTCTTCTTTTGTAAATGGCCCTATATTTTCGCCGTTGCGCTTCCTTACTGTCAACCTGTCTTCTGTCACTTCCTTATCGCCTATTATAACCAAATAAGGCACTTTTCTGATAGTGGCTCCTCTGATTTTATGCCCGATCTTTTCATTTTCAAGATTTGTCTCAACCCTTATGCCGGCAGCCTTCAATCTCTTGGCAGCCCCTGATGCATAATCAGAATGCCTCTCTGCAATCGTGAGTATGCTGACCTGCACCGGAGCAAGCCACAGAGGGAATATTCCTGCATAATGCTCTATCAGAACGCCGAAGAATCTTTCCAGAGACCCCATTAAGGCACGGTGAATCATTATCGGCCTGTGGTCTTTCCCATCGCTCCCCCGATAATTAACATCAAACCTCTCCGGGTTATTGAAATCCACCTGGATCGTGCTGCACTGCCATGCCCTGTTCAAGGAATCCTTTATCTTTATGTCAATCTTCGGGCCGTAAAATACTCCTTCTCCGGGGTCTATCTGATATGACAGTCCTTTTTTCTCAAGCGCCTGCTTCAGTGCATTCGTCGCCCTTTCCCAGTTTTCAGGCGTCCCGACATATTTATCAGGGCGTGTCGAGAGATATACATCATATGAATCAAACCCGAATGTCTTCAGGATAAAAAGTGTGAAATCAAGTATGTTCAGTATCTCTTCTTCAATCTGGTCTTCCCTGCAGAATATATGCGCATCATCCTGAGTGAAGCCTCTGACCCTCAAAAGTCCGTGAAGCACTCCTGAGCGCTCATACCTGTAAACAGTGCCGAGTTCAGCATACCTGACCGGAAACTCGCGGTAACTCCTGAGAGCGCTTTTATAAACACTTATATGAAACGGGCAGTTCATAGGCTTGAGTTCATATTCAATGCCGTCAATCTCCATCGGCGAATACATATTCTCCCTGTAGAAATCCAGATGTCCGCTCTTCTGCCAGAGATTAAGCTTTGCTATATGGGGTGAATAAAGAAGCTTGTAGTCTGCCTTATAATGTTCGTCCCTCCAGAAATCCTCTATGGTCTTTCTTATTATCGCGCCGTTGGGATGCCAGAGGATCAGTCCGGGGCCTATGTCCTCGCTCACGCTGAAAAGGTCGAGTTCTTTCCCGAGTTTTCTGTGGTCTCTTTTCTTTACCTCTTCCAGGAAATCAAGATACTTCTTTAAATCTTTATCATTCGAAAAAGCCGTGCCGTAGATTCTCTGGAGCATCTTGTTTTTTTCATCCCCGCGCCAGTATGCGCCTGCAATGCTGAGAAGCTTGAAAGCCTTGATAACGCCTGTTGAGGGGACATGAGGACCGCGGCATAAATCAATAAACCCGTTTTCTTCATAAATGGTTACTTCTTTATCAGGGATCTCCTGAAGAAGTTCGACCTTGTATTTTTCTCCTGTTTTTTCAAACATCTCAATCGCATCTTTTTTTGAGACTGCCTTTCTGACAAAAGGACTGTCCTTTTTTATTATCCCGGCCATCTTCTTTTCTATTGCATCAAGGTCTTCAGGCGTGAACGGCCTGTCTATATCAAAGTCATAATAAAAGCCCTCTTCTGTTGAAGGCCCTATCGCAAACTTTGCATCGGGAAACATCTCCCTGACTGCATGAGCCATGATATGAGACGTGCTGTGCCTGTAGATTTCCCTTCCTTCAGCTGAATCAAAGGTGATTGCTTCGACAAATGCCTGAGGGTCTATATCATCAATTGAATCCATATCTTTAAGGTCTGAACCAAGCCTGATTGCTATTGCATTGTTTTTATGAAGCAGTTTTTTTATCTCTGATATATCAGCAATCTCTTTTTCTTTGTTATCTGCAAATCTTACTTTAATCTTAAACCCTCCGCTCAAAATCTGAAATATAAGTCAATGAATACTATACAAAACTATGCAGATACAGTCAATAAAATGAATATCTTTGTCAAGACAAAGTTAAACAGGGGCAGAGGATTAAGACACAAAACCTATTTTGCCTTCAAGGCCCTGAATCTGATGATTTTTTCTTCTGCTATAACCTTTCTATGAAACTTGCAGTCAAAACAGAAAAAATTACGATGCAAAAAAGAATCCTTATCATTTCTATTGAAAGAATATGTACCGACTATGGCCCAGCACATCCTTCCGCCGTTAACCCCGCCGTTTACTCCGTCAGCATCCTTATTAGTGGCTGCAGGGCATATGCCGAATTCACTCACTTTTTCTCCTTCAAGCTCCCTGCCGCATCTCTTATACTCCCAGCAATTAATTTTCTTAGTCATAGTTCCTCCTGTTTCTCTCTCAAGGAGAAGTGTTTTCACTCTTTCGATTAATTTACAATTCTTTTACCATATGAGACCGTGTGCGTCCAATTAATAAAACAAATAAATTGATATATTTATTAAAACACGCGCTTTTTTATCTCGTTAGAAAGAAAGCCCCGCCTTTTAGGTGGGGTTAAAAAAATAGCAAGGATGGAGGTTAAAGCCCCACATGAGCTTTCTAACAGGGTTTACAATAATCCTGATGTCTTTGCTGGTATAATTCAGGAATGCGCAGCAGGGAGATAAAGGTAACCTCCTACTCGGGATATAAAGACGAAGAAAGTCCTCTGTCTTTTTTAATAGATGATGAAAAGATTGGAGTCGTAGAGGTTTTGAAAAAATGGATTGAGGAAGAACAGGGGAGCAGAAAAATAAAAAGGTTTTTCAAGGTCAAAGGAAGCGACGGCTATATACATACATTATTCTATGATGAGCAGTTGAAGGTATGGTTTTTAATCACAGGTGGGACTTACTGAAGACTATTCTTTTAACAAAACCCTCCGCGCTTCCGTCAGTGTGCTGTGTATTGGTCTGTACCCTTATGCCTTCCGCGCTCAAGGGTTCCTCATTGAAAAATTTCCTGTAATCCTCATATATATTCCTTGTGATTGTAAGCCATTTGCCTGTATCAGAAGCGCCTGACTTAACCACGATAACTTTTATTTTAAGGCTCACCGGCCACGGTACGGATTCTTCTGTAACAGTCCCCTCAGGCGCATTGCTGTCCCACACATAACTAAGAATCTTTTTACCCTCAAAACCTACGAGTATCTGGAGGGCCTGGTCATTCTTAGAGCCTTTGCGCACATCGCCTTTCAAAGGAAGCGTTAATGCCTTCCATGTCCATGTGATATAGGGGTATTCCTTCACATTCAGATTTAACCCGTGCGCAAGTGAAAAAGATGATTTCAGGGACTTCATGTGCAGAACAGGTTCGCCTTCATCCTGAACAACTTTTGCACCGGCATCCCCTTTTTTAACCTTAAGTTCCCACGGTGACGGGATGCCCTCTGAATCAACTGCTCCGTTGAAATCTATCTTCACAGACGGAGAATCAACTGCGTCAAGACGGCTTACGCATACAGGGAAAAACAGAAAAACCAAAAAAAGAATTATCCTGACCTTCATAAAATTTATGCTTTTAAGCCTTTCATTATGATTTCTCAGCTCCTCAGTTTCTGCCTGAATAAGTCCCCGGGATGGTAAACCTCCCGGCAAGAATCCTCCGGAATCTGGGGGTATAAACAAGGTCGTATACAAACTCTTTATCCGGAAAAAGTCCGAGAGCAGCCCTTTTCGTGTTCTCGATTAAACCCAGGGACTCTTCCATCGTAAGGTCGGACCGCATAAGCGCGGCCTGTGCAAGGTCAACAATCAGCCCCAGGCGACTGATGTTTATTTCTTCTTTCTTAAGCAGTTCTTCTCTTGTTTCCATAGAATTTCCTGACTCCTTTTTATTATACCATGGTGTTTACCCAGTACCACAGACGTAAGTCCATGATACGGGGTTTACGTCTGAATTAATTAATGCGCATTGAAAAATGAATACCTGCTTCATGCGGCAGCGCATGGCTTAAGAACTTACAGAGCCAGGAGGGCTTAATCCAATCTTGCTTAAATCAGTATCCCCCTCCTGAAAAGAGCATGAACTCTTTTTTTAAACTTAACAAAAAACCAAATCTAACAGGTAACTCCTGTTATATAGGTCTCGAGGTCCTTAATTGTGAGTTCCCTCTCAAAGATAATGGTATTCACGACATCGCGAATGCTCACAACACCTATCAGTCTGCCGTTTTCCGAAACTGGCAGATGACGGACATGCTTGTCATTCATGAGCGCCATGCAATAATCTATTGAATGCTCCGGAGTAACGCAGTAAACCTCTGTTGTCATCAGGTCTCTGACAGGCGTTTCCCTGGAAGATTTCCCTTTGAGAATCACCTTCCTCGCATAATCCCTTTCGGTAAAGATGCCTACAATGTTCCCCTCTTTCACGACAAGCAATGCGCCAACATCCTTGCCAGCCATGATCTGCAATGCCTCATAGGCGGTTGCATCTGGTGCGATTGTGTAGAAGCTTTTACTTTTTAACTCCAGAAGTTTTTTTACCGTAAACATGGTTTCATCCCTCCTTCCTTTTTATGCTATTCAGTTGTTCATACAACTGTACTGCCAAAACAAAAAGGCCAAACTGCCAAATCGTATCATCCTTCGGCAGCTCGGCCATCTTTTTAAAAGACCCGCCGCTTTCTGCGCCCTCTTCACAGGGGGGTTAGCATTATCGGGTTAATATGTCTTATACTTTTTTTTACCACGTAAAAATACCTTTGTCAATTTGAATTTCTAATAATGAAACCACCCTATAATTGCGGCTTTAAAGGTTGGAAGCTGTCTTTTTTCCCTTGTATAAATCGGGAATTATATATCAGGAAGAATATTAGTCCCGGGACCTTTTTTCGATAAAACTCTCCAGAGCAGATTTTAAATCAGGTGAAATATCGTTGAACCTGATTCCGTACTGGTTGGTCTCATACTCGCTCGGTTTTTTAACAATCCTGACAACCTCTCCTTCAGCGGTGATATGCCTTGAATCAGGAAGGAAAAAAGAGCATATTACTTTATCGCCTTTGGCCATGACCTTGTCTGTTTCAATCAGCATGCCGGAGGAACTGATATTTTCTGAATAACACATGAAAGGAACTTCCCTGTATTTACCGTTTATTTTAAGGCCCAGCATAACCCTGTAAGCCTCCCTTTTTGCAACATGAAGAAGCTGATGCGATTTTTCAAGAAGCGCCTCCAGGTCTATCGGGATTGTTACGACGGCATTGGCATTGCATCTGGAGCTTTTTTCGAGGTCCGGGCTGTTGTTATTACACAGGATGATTATGGAAACCTTGCGTAATGCCCTGTCCTTTCTGATAACTGAACAGAACATCTCACAGCTTATTGCAGGCATATCAAATTTCGTAATGATGAGGTCTACTTTTTTCGAAGTGTGAATATCAAGCATCTCTTCCTTTGAGTTTGCTGTGAATAGTTTGATGCTTGACCTCGCAAGAAAACTTTTTTCTTTTTCAATAAGAGACTTAATCTCATGGTCTATGACTATTTTCTTCATCATGCTTCAGTTTTGTATTTTGATTGACCATCCCTTTTTCTCCGGAACATGCACAATTATAGCAGATATGACGATTTCCGGGTTTCAGCCATCCCCGCACTTGTCCGCAGCAAAAATTAGCAAAAAAAATGCAGAAAAAAAGGAAAGATGATTCCTGAAACCGGTTTTTCTTGTCTCGAAAGGAAGGGCGAATAAATTCTGCGGCAAGAAAAAATTTCTTGCCGCAGAATTTATCAGATTAGTCCTCGCAGCATAAACGTCTCATCCTCTTCTTTCCCGATGGGGAGACGGAGAGGACGACTTCAATCTTCTTTCCGCAGTTGCTGCAGCAGGCCGCCCTGCTCTTTGACTCAGCCCTTGCACTTACATCTGTCTTTGACTTCTTCTCTGCCATAATTCTCACTCCTTTCTTTTTAAAATTTTATAGTGCCAAAACACCAAGAAACCCCTATTCATGCCTGCAAGGCACACAGTTTCTTTGCTACTTGTCCTCTTTATGGATTGGTACGCCAGTGCAGACAGGCTGACACGGCTGAGGAAACTTCACAAATCTTTTTAATATAACCTGCGAAGGAAAATCTTGTCAAGAAATCCTAAATTTTTTTATACTTTGGAACCCGTTACAAAAGCCTCTATTGCTGAGAGAGCGTCAGTGCTGATGCCAGTAAAGCTGATTCCGTAGCCAGTGTCATCTCCGGGCTTTCCGGCAAGAACCCTCACAATCTCAGCGCTTGATGTTATTTGTGTGGAATCCGGAAGAGATATAGTGCATGTTATGGCATCTCCTTCAAAAAGCACGGCAGATGACCAAAACAGCATGCCGGAAGAGCTTATGTTTTCTGCACGGCCGGAGAAAGGTTTGCCTTTCAATGTTCCGCTGAATTTTATGCTTATGGGAATCCTGCACGACTTCCTCGGAGCAATGTTAAGCAGCCGATAAGCTTCCTGCAGAAGAACAGCGCTGTTAATCGGAGTGGATATGAATGCATTCGCGCTGCATTTTGTGCACCGCTCGGTATCGGCTTCTTTCCCTGAGCTTACGATGATAATAGATACGCCGCGAAGTTCATCATCTTCGCGTATGAAAGAACAGAGTTTTTCACCGCTCATGTCAGATGTGTCAAGTTCTGCGATAATAAGGTCGGCTTTTTCAGATTTGTGGAGGCTGAGGACCTTGCTGTTTCTGTCTGCTTTTAATATCCTGATGCCCGACCTGTTGAGAAAACTCTTTTCTTTTTTAATGAGGGCACTAATGTCTTCTGAGATAATGACTTTTTTCATGGATTATCAATATCAGTATACAAACATCTGAAAGCGGCTGCGCTAGGGAAACTCCGGCAGCAGGCTCATTAATTTCCACCCTGCCGCGCCCTTTTCAGTCACATATGCCCATTTCTGCAAGTCTGTCAGAGTCGTCAGCTTATATGCAGAAAGAGTATAGTAATCGATTTCGACCTCAACATCAGCCTTCCCATTTCCCTCCTCGTATTTTGCTTTCACAACACGGCAGTCCACCACTTTAATATTTTTAGCAGCTTTTACCCTGGCATTGAATGCCTCGGCTATGGACTCGCTGACAAAAATGCCTGCAAGATCAAATCTCTGCGCAGACAATAACTTACTGTACTGGCTGATGCTGTCTTCGAATTTCTCTCTGACAGCCATAGTACTGCATGAGGTGAGAGCAAAGGCGATAAGTATAGCGAAAAAACCGGTTTTCATCTTATTTTTTATCACAGCCATAGAACATTATAGCATTTTGGCTTCAGGGTATGAATTCTTCCGCTTTTACATTTTTTCCGGAATAGCTTTTGAAAGCATGCCTGAGATATATTGCTAAAACCTTATCTGATTTATAATTTCAGCCATAAAAAATTTATTTATTATATTGAATACCGTACTTTTTCTGCAGTTCAGGATAATTGGCCAGATGCCTGACATTGCCTGTGCTGAAGTCAACATCAAAATAAAAACCGCTGGTAACAGGTCCGTCCGAAGCGGTGTATCCGACCAGGTATGTCTGCTCGTCTATCTTTTTTGCCTTCCAGCCTACGAACTGAAGTTTGCCCGTGTTGTCATCTGTCCATTTTTTCATCATTGTTCCAACATCAAAAAAGCGGTCAAGGACATGTGCTTTTTTAACAAGCTCTATTGCGTTTTCCTCTGTCCGTTCGGACAAATTAATATTTGCAGGCACCTGCTGTAATGGCTGCGGCTGCACTTCAGGTTGAGGCAGGCTTGCAGGAGGCAGTGACTTGGGCTCCTCAGCCTTACTCTGCACAATGGCCTGACCTGCAGCAGAAGGTTTGGTTTTAGGTTTATCAGCTAACTGCGCGGTTGTCTGTTCCTTGATTTCATCCTTCTTAAACGGATTTAAAAATATGAACAGAAACAGAAAAATTAAAACTGCTGCTCCTGCCAGAGACGCTATCTTAACCGTACTCGTCTTTTTCTCAGAAACAGCGCTCACAGACGCATAATTGAGAAATGTCTTATAGGCATCGTTTATCTTTTTGAGCCTCTCATCTGCCTTTTTCTTTGCAAGGGGGTCTTTCGAGACGTTGTCCGTCTCCCATAGATTCAGAAGATATTTATAGGTCTGCTTGACTGATTCAGGGGTTGCATCAGGCTTGACACCAAGTATCTTATAAAACGCATACCCGCAGGAGCATTCTGCTTTTTTGTCATTAATTACGCCGCACTCAGGACACTTCCATGCCATTATTTACCTTTCTTTTTCAGCCTATTTTCCGGCTCTTTTTTTCCCTTTTGCCAAAATCTTCTCTTTGGCAACAACCTTCTTTGCAGTCTTCTTTACTGCCTTTTCAGCTTTTTTGGAAAGCTTCTTCTTTCCTGTTTTCTTGTTTTTAACTTTTGATAAAGATTTTGCAGTTTTTGAAGAAGTCTTCTTTTTTAATGTCGTCATCTTAGACTTTGCTTTTTTTCCTGAAGCTGCTTTTGCCCTGGTAGTTGCCGGGATGCTCTCTTTCTTTAATGCCAACGCCTGTCCACGTTTCCCCTTTATCTCAAAAGTCTCTTTTCCTTTTATTTCTTTTTCTTCAAAGGTCCCGAGAATGTCCTCTTCCCTGACGAGCGTAACCTCCCTGCCGTCGAGCTCTGCATCGGTGGCTGAATATTCGGAGTAAAAAATCCTCTGGCCGGGTTTTATTGTTGTAGGTGTAAATTTCAACCTGCCTCTTTCTACCGTGTATTTGCCGGGGCCAATGGAAATCACGACACCTTCAGAGGGCCTTTCCTTTGCCACATCGGGTATTATTATGCCGCCTGCAGTTTTTTCCTCTGCATTAAGCCTTTTGATTACTGCCCAGTCATGAAGCGGTTTCAGTTTCATAGCATCTTACCTCCAGAGAAAAAATTGTTTCATGAATAATAGATTATAGTACAAAAGTACAGAAGAGAGGAAGATATGTATACTATTTATAAGATGGGCCAGTTGAATCTTCCTTTTCTCTGTGACGAACAATCCCTGCGGTCTTACTTTGAAAAAACTACAGGGAAATCTGTTTTTCTTACCCTTACAGAAAATACATCAAGCATGATAGCAATAAAAATCCGGGGGCGTTCTGTCTTTTTGAGACTTCATAGGATATTTCTTTCTGCTGACATCAATGTCCTCGAAGAGATAACAGGAATGATTAAGAACAAAAAAGGAAAGACGCCGCATATCATCAGGTTCATTAAAAATAGCTCGGCACATATTAAAAAGAAACCAAAGAGACTGAAGATAATAACAGAAGGCAGGTTTTATGACCTTCTTGAGATATCTAATTCCTTAAACAAGGAATATTTTAACAATATGGTTTCCGTACAAATTACATGGGGGTCAAGAAACCCAAGGCACGCTGTAACAAAGAGAATTCTCGGGAGTTATTTAAAAAATGATGGGCTTATAAGGATTAACCCTGTGCTTGATTCAAAGAAAGTGCCGGGATATTACATACAGTATGTTGTTTATCATGAAATGCTGCACGCTGATATGGATGGAAAAACTGAAGAAGATAAAGTGCATTCAAAGGAATTCAAAAAACGGGAAAGACTTTTCAGGCATTACGAAAAGGCTTTGGCACTGGAGAAAAAGAAACAGGGGGCATAGAAACAATCTACTCAGGTAGGATTGACTATCGGGACATATCTGCTGCGAACTATACCACTTTGAAAATCCTAACTGAGAATATGAATTCAGAAACTGTGACTTTAAGAGAGTTCTATAGTCTTCATAGAGCACTATTCAGATGCGGACAGCGTTACAAACGTTACTGCCATTTCAAGACCTTTAAAATATTTGAAAAATCATCAGACCAGGGTTCTGCATGCGGATTAACTGAAAGCCGCTCCCATCGGGTATCCGTCAATAAAAAACCAAATGTCTTTGGGTCACGCGACATGACAATCCACTGTGACGAATATTTTCCAGTTACACTGCCATTAGTCCCTGTGTTTACATCGTTTCGTTTCAGGCAGTAAATTCCCGCATCTGAAGCCAAATCCCTAATAACTGAGGTAAGATCAAGGTATCGACTGGAAATATTGATGGCTATGATCCCTTTTCCTGCAATCTTGCTCAGATAAATTTGTAGCGCTTCGCGGGTTAGAAGGTGGGTCGGGATAACATCGGAACTGAATGCATCCAGTACCAGCAACCCATAGTAATTGTCCGGAACTTCTTTCAAGCAAAGTCTTGCATCACCGAGTATCACATCCAGTTTTCCTGCGTGTGTATTCTTGAAATATGTGAAATAATCTTCATCCTTTGCTATTTTCAATATCGCAGGATCAATCTCAAAATAGGTCCACTTTTCATGCGGCTCAGCATAAGCCAGCATAGAACCGACACCGAGCCCTATAATACCTACAGTATTAAACGCAGGTCTCGATTTGTAAAGACGAATCACATCACCAAAAGGCCCTTCTGTATGATAATAGGTCAACGCCTCTTTCTGACGCGTAGGCTCAAGGAACTGAAGTCCATGCACAGTAGTTCCATGATATAAACGATGAAACGGCCCCTTGCTGTCATATGTAACCTTAATCGTGCCGAAGAAGTTTCGTTCGGCATGTAAAGTATAACCATGCAATGCTGAATAAAATGAGCTGGCGAGCATTACTGCACCGAGAGATAGTGCAAAACGAACCGGACGGTTAACAAATATATAAGTTAAAACTAAAGGCAAACCAAATATGACAAACATCCAGAGTTGATATGGCTCCATCCTAAACTTGGGAATCAGAACAGCCATTGTTATTGTTATACCGCCAACGATAAAAGGCAAGATATAGTCTCCCAGCCGCTGCAATAATATTGCAGTCCCGTTCTGTCCCCGACTACAGACAAGGCAGGTCAAAACTATTGCTAATGGGTACTCCAATATACGGTCAAATATCATGGGAGCGACTATTGCATTAAAAAATCCTCCAAGAACGCCACCAATAGAAAGATAGAGATAGTACTCTGTAAGATAATCCGTATGAGGACGGTCTTCAGCCAAAAGGGTATGGCAAAGCAATGCCGCAAAAAAGAAAAAGAATAAATGCAAACTAAAAAAAAACCATACAGGCTCTCTTATTTCAGAAACCATTGAAAATACAAGCACTATCGCCGATATCGTCACAACCTTCGCCAATATCAAGGGGTTAAACAGTCTTGGTCTTGAAAAAGCAAGCGCAAAAGTAATCAGATAAATACTTAAAGGTATGATCCATAATAAAGGGATGCTTGCAATGTCCATTGTCAGAAAGGAAGTCAAACCAAGCATAAGAGTCGACGGAATAAAGGCGAGCAGCGTCCAGCGAAACCGACGCTTAAATCCTAATGCTGTTGCATTCTTTGCCGACACCTTCACTGCCCTATCTGTACTACCAGGATTCTGTTTGCATTGCCGATTTACCACAAACCCACAGCCTGCAAAAAAAACAAACAGAATACCATAAACGAAAGCCCATAGATATCTTTGCTGATCCAGTCTGAAAAAAGCCTCTATCCATAATGGATATGACAGTAATGCAAACAAACTGCCTAAATTGCTCGGAACATACAAAAAATATGGGTCACTAGAATTGGCATGTTTTGTACTGGAAAACCATTTTTGCAACAATGGAGCACTTGCTGCAATCGCAAAAAAAGGGATGCCTATTGTTGTTGTTAAAATACGTAGCATCCAAAATATCGGGGTTTTATCCTTTGGTATAGATTGTATTGAACTCTTAGAAATATCGAATGGCAAAACAGCAACGGCAGTAGCAATAATTACAAGATGAATCAGAATCTGTTTTTTTTCGGAAAGCCATTTTGAGATGGCATGCGCATACAGATAACCCAGCAGAAGAAACGCTTGAAAAAATAACATGCTTGTATTCCAAACCGATGGCGTCCCGCCAAGAAGAGGTAATACCATCTTTGCAATCATCGGCTGAACTGAAAACAGCAAAAACGCACTAATAAAAAGCGCAGCTGCAAAAAAAATATGCAAAATCCCCCCACTCCAAAGAATTCTAAAAGTTGCCGGTTCTCTAAGATATAAGGCTTTTGTTGTATTATACTGAAAGATTAAGAAAAGAAACTTGCATAAAAATTTATTTTGCAGGGATAAAACCAATAAGAAAGAACTGAAAAATGGTAGGCCCGGGCGGTATCGAACCGCCGACCTCTTCCGTGTCAAGGAAGCGCTCTCCCCCTGAGCTACGAGCCTGAGATACAATTAAAACATAAAAACAGGTTCTGTTTCAAGAATAGAATAAGCAAAAACAGTTAATAGATAGCATGAGATTGTGTCTGAGCAGTTTTTTTTGCCGATATGTCGAGAATGTCCGCCCCAGCGGATTCGCCGAGGCGAAAGCGAAGATACTGTCTCATGCTATCTACAACTCAAAACAACCTTACTTCAACTACCTCTCCCTGTTCTATCCCCAATTTTCTAAGAGGGATAACCACAATCCCGTCAGCCTTAACAAGGGTTGTTATAAGACCTGATTTACCAAGAATCGGAATTGCCCATGTCTCGCCGTCCCTTTCCTCAAGAGCTACCCTTATATGGTCTTCCCTGCCTGAGCTTGATGCGATATTTTTTGTTATCCTTGCCATCACAGCAGTTTTTTTATCTGCAAAACCTCTTTCTGAAAAACCTGATATTTTTTTGAGAACTGGTTCTATGAACTGTTCGAAGCAGACAGTGATTGCAGCAGGATGTCCCGGAAGTCCGAAAACAGGTTTATTATTTACAATTCCTCCTATCATCGGCTTGCCAGGCTTTATTGATACGCCGTGGAACAAAACTCCGGGCTTCCCCGAATCATTTATTACCTTTGCCGTCATATCCTTTGTCCCTACTGAGCTTCCGCCTGATATGAGCACCATGTGGGTGTCTTTCAGGGATTCCTCAACTATATTCCTGATTACTTTGTATTCATCCCTGAATATGCCCTTCTTAACAGGTTCGCCGCCTGCCGCTGAAATAAGGCCGGCAAGGTTGAATGAATTTATATCCCGTACCTGTCCCGGTTTAACCCGCTCGTTTGCAGGAACAACCTCATCACCGGTTGATATTATCGAAACCCTCGGTTTTTCATAAACATAAACCTCAGTCAGCCCGATGCCTGCAAGCGCACCCACATCCTGAGCCCTGAGCCTGTGCCCTTTCCTTAATATCAGGTCTCCATTTTTTACATCCTCGCCGGCCTGGATAATATTTTCACTGGGGGCAACCGGTTTTGTGACCTCTATCATTGTGTCATCCATCTGCTGCGCGTGCTCTATCATCACAACCGAATCAGCGCCTTTCGGGAGCATTCCTCCTGTTGCTATTTTTGCAACCGTTCCTTTTTTTATATCAAAAACCGGTTCCTCACCCATCAATATCTCGCTTATAACAGTCAAATATGCAGGCATGCCCTCTGTAGCGCCGAATGTATCCGATGAATTGACAGCAAACCCGTCAACAGTTGAACGTGCAAACTGCGGCAGGTCTTCGGGTGAAAATATATCTTTTGATGAAATCCTTTGATATGAATCTTCTATTTTTATTTTTATTTCAGGAGTGGATACAGGAGACAAATTTTCCAGCAAAAGTTCAAGCGCCTTTTCAACAGTAACGACTTCTTCTCTGCCGAGCATGTCACGCATAAGTCTTTAATAGCATTTTGAAAAGGATTAGTCAATTTACTTTAACTTTAAAATAATACCGTGCTAGGCAGGATATGGTATTTGAGCGGTTTTTTTTGCCGATAGTCCGACAGTTCAGATAATATATAAAGAGGCAAAAACCTCTTCGCCTCAGCGAATCCGCCTAGGGCGGAGGAGTCAGTCCCTGTCTTATCGGGACGAGAATGAGCGAGAATACTATAGCCTGCCTAGCACATAATAAACAGATTATTTACAGATTATTTTAAGCGAGGGATAAACGCCTTCTGTGTCCTGGACTGCCGAGAGGATTTTTCTTCAGGACATCTGATTCCCTGCCGTTCTGCAGAAGATCAATCATCCTGTCAAGGGACTCTTCCTGGTAAATCTTTATATTTTCTTTTTTATAGGCAGTCGGAATTATGAGATTTCTGTCAATAAAACTGCTGAACCGCTCCTGATGCAAACCGGAGAGGAATACAACACTTTTAAATATCCTCTTATTCGTCCTGAACGAGAACATCGCCCTTTCCAGAGACCTTTCAAGGAAGATGTCATTCCTTACCTGAACTTTTTTTTCTATAGCTATTGCCCTGAGCCAGTATTTTTTATCAACTATGCTGTCCGCCTTCAGCTCAAGAAAAGTGTGCCCAACATTTTTCCGCCCGATTGTAAGTCTTTCATGCGCTACGGTATCAGCCGCAAGGTGGCTCATGTATCCATATACAAATGCCTTTTGCTGCTGTGTCTTTGCTGCATCCATAAGGCTGAGAGCAACTTCCCAGCTGTGCGAACTCTTTTCATCCGGAAGATATTTCTTACCGACAATAATATCTGCCATAAGATTACCGTAAATAAAGTCGTTCCTGTATTTTCTTATTAAGGCATATATTCCCGCAGGCAAAAGCGAACCGAAGTAATAGATTTCACTGCCAAGATAGACATGTGTGAGAGGTCCCCATGCAAAGGCAAAGGAAGGCACTAACAGAAATGAAATAATAAATAAAAACTTGATCATTACTTACCTTATAATAATGATATAGTTTAACAAATCAGTCTCAAAAATTACCATCGTATTTTCAGACATGCCGTTGCAGATAGCAACGCGCAGAAGGGCATGTTTGATTCTTCAACTTGATAATCAGTTCGGAAGTAAGCGGACAATTTTCAAAAAATCTCCCCTCACCCCTCTTTGCTAAAGAGGGGTAATTCCTCCCTTTGGCAAAGGGAGGATAGGAGGGATTTTATGATCAGATGTCTTCATACTTATGAACTCCTCAGTAACATAAAAACAACAGGGAAGGGGTATAAAAACTATTTAATTTTCTTTATAAATTCCTCAACAGGGATTGCAACCAGCGTAAGGAGCTGAACAGAACCCCTTGCTCCAAGCTCAACAGACATCCTCATCACTGTCTCATTGTCCGGAGCTTCTACAATATTCACAAAATCATAGGGACCGAGCACTGCATATTGCTGCTTTACTTTAACACCCATTTTTTCGAGTTCCTTGTTAACCTCAAGAATCCTGTTAGGTTTTTCCTTTATCGTCTTTCTGCCCTCGTCCGTGAGAGTGCTCAAAATAATATAAGATGCCATATCTTTCCTCCTTTCTCTATGCGACGTAGACTTCCCCCTTCCTAAGACCTTTATACTCCTGTTTAAATGCAATGTCAAATTAAAAACAATTCTGCCATTGCGAGCGAAGCGAAGCAATCCGACCCAAAGGGTCCTTGCGAGGGCAAAGCCCGCGGCAATCTCAAGTTGAGATTCCTCGCTCCGTTCGGAATGACACTTCGTGTCAGATTGCTTCGTCGCAGAAACTGCTCCTCGCAATGACATGCGACGGGTTTTTCAACAGCCAGTTTTTGTTTGACACCTTTCGGGTCAAATGATATATTTAGAATAAGATAGATTAAATAAGGAGGTGAGCAATATGTCATGTGGCAAATGCGGAACTTCTAAGAAAAAAACCGCAAAAAAGAAAAAGAAGTAAGCACAACTTTTTTACATTTTCAGAAACGTAATATGCTGTCATTGAGCAGGCAGGCCTTGTGTTTCCAGAGGGCCTTTGTCTTCAATTGTATCTTCCTCTTTTTTATTCTCTACAACATCCTCGTATTCAGGCACAATAATCCCTCTTTTCACCATTATGCTGTAGATTAAATTAGAACGGTTTAATACATACTTTGAATCACCCAAAGGATTAAATTTCCTAGGACTCGGAAGTACAGATGCAAGTTTAGCGGCCTCTTCAGAGGTAATATCAGACGCAGGCTTTCCGTAATAATATCTCGAAGCAGCCTCAATGCCGAATATCCCCATGTCACCCCACTCTGCCACATTAAGATAGAGCTCAAGAATTCTTTTCTTTGAGAGCACCTTTTCCAGCCTCCATGTGATAATCGCTTCTTTTATCTTCCTGACGGGATTTTTCGATGGTGAAAGATAGAGATTCTTTGCCAGCTGCTGAGATATTGTGCTGCCCCCCAATTTAAACTTCCTTGCCTTTATATCCTTTTCTATGGCCTTCTGCATGGCCTCATAATCAAAACCCTCATGGCTCCAGAACTTGTCATCTTCTGCTATAAGAACCGCCCTTATAAGATAATGAGATATCTTTGAGAGAGGAACCCATCTCTGCTGAATTCTGTAGTTCTTACCCTGCTTTTTCCATTCCTGTTCTCTGTATTCCATAAACGATGTCTTCTTTGGATTTTGTTTTTTGAGTGAAGCGATATCAGGGAGACTGAAGTAAATGTATGCAATTGCCCCTGAAACAAAAAACGCAAGCAGTATTATCGTTATCTTTAAAAAAGTCCTCTTCTTTTTTTTCTTTCCCATGGCAGGTCATATTTTAGCATCTCTTTTAAAAAATGAGGGACATTTGAAGGCGCTTAAGGAATAAACATATT
>Ga0214473_10003378_pt1 | contig 19374 bp, 10 predicted proteins | sample RVTome_7_FD_203509 | JGI IMG/M metagenome (GOLD analysis project Ga0214473, IMG submission 203509) | Soil microbial communities from uranium-contaminated site in the Upper Colorado River Basin, Wyoming, United States - RVT98D197 | ecosystem: Environmental > Terrestrial > Soil > Contaminated >... | reverse complement strand
TATTGAGCGCCTTAAAAATGAAACAATAACCGGCGGTGTTGGCGGCGGCGTTTATTCTGGGCGCCAATGAATAACGGCGAGTTTGGCTCATAACGTCCTTAACCTGCTCGGCGGAGTTTTTGAGCTCACTGCGATATTGGCTCTTGCGATAATTAAGCGACACAACACCCAGCATAAGCGCGATGATAAACAATACTACCATTAATTCTATGAGTGTTGTCCCGTTGTATCTCCGCATCTCAATTTTCATTATAAATCTAAATAATAAATATCGAATTACGTTAATTAAGAAACTATCATTACCCTGTACTTGTGTCATTCCGTGCTAGACACGGAATCCAGTACCATGGGTCGGAATAGAGAGGCCTGGATGCCGCATCCGCTGTGCGGCATGACAGTTACTGGTTTGAGTTATTGATTCACAGGATTTGTCATTTTGACTTTTGAATTATCTGACCAGCCCTATTCCCAAGTACCAATCAATCAGTAGTCGGCCGTAAAAGAACGCGACTATGGAGCCCAACACCAAAAACGGGCCGAAAGCCACCGCGTCTTTCAAATTTTTTCGCGCGGCGATGAGCAAACTTATGCCGAATAGAGCTCCGGAAATAAAAGCTATAACATACGCCACGATGATATTGGGGTAGCCCACAAAGAGGCCAATCATCGCGCCTAACATCACATCACCTTCGCCCATCCATTTGCCGCGCCCCATAAGCACCAGAATTAGCGGTAAACCAAAACCAATCAGCAGTCCATAGCCCAATGTTGGAGCCATAGCAAGCCACGATGTGTCGGACGATTTCGCGGCCAGATGATACGCGATAACAAGAGCTATACCAACCCACACCACCTGGTCGACCACCAACATATGAATGGCATCGTACCCGAGCGTAACAATCATAGTTGAAACAATAAGCCAAACAATGAGCGCTTCCCAGCTTAAGCCGAACTTTTGATAAACGAGGAGGGCAACAACAGCCGAAATAATCTCGATAGCGGGATAAAGCGCCGATATTTTCGCACCGCACTGGCGGCAACGCCCGCGCAATATGCCGTAGCTTACCAGCGGCACAAGGTCGTACCATTTGATTTTTTGCTCGCAGTGCGGACACTTAGAGCGCCCGACGATAATGGAGCGCAGGTCGTCAACGCGCCAAATCACAACGCTCAAAAAAGAGCCCCAAGCCAATCCAAAAAATATTATCAATACTATATAAAATGTGTCCATAGATTACTTTAAATTGCTTGCATCTTATGTTGACAAAATCCAAATCTCAAAATCCAAAAACCAAATAAATGTCAAATTCAAAATCAAATTTTCAAATGCACAAAAAGCAAAGTGAAGTGCGAGATTTGAGTTTTAAGATGTAAATTTGAGATATTAGATTTAAGATTTAAGATATCATACGATGCTTGTCAGCTGATAAATGGGGACGAAAATCGCGAAAACTATAAACGCGACGCCCAAACCCAGAATGACAATCAACACCGGCTCTATCAAGCTGGAGAGGCCGCGTATATTGGTTGACACTCGGTCCTGATAGTAATTCGCGACACTATCCAGCACCTCGTCAACTTTGCCGGACTGCTCCCCTACCAGTACCATTTGCCCCACGAGCGGCGGCCAGATGGGGTTTTCCATGAGCGGCTTGCTCATCGGCAGACCGCGCTCAAGCGACGCCTTAATATCGTCCATCGATTCTTGATATAGGACATTGCTCATAGCATCGTGGATAATTTCTACCGATTCCAAAACCGGCACGCCGGAGCGCGCCAACATCGCCATCATTCGTGAAAAGCGGGTTATGTAGATACCCATACTTAAATCGCGAATAATAGGTGTTTTTATTATCAGCCGTCCCCAAAACAACTTACCCTCCGAGGTCCGTAAAAATGATACGAAACCCCAAATAGCGCCGGCCAAGGCAATAATAAAAATGTACCAATAATGGGTAATGGCATTGACAATGCCAATGAGCATAGTTGTCATCCACGGAAGTTGGGCATCCTGCTCGGCAAAGAGCGTGGCTATTTGAGGAATTATTTTAAACACCAGGTAGATGCCAATCACCAACATCGCCAAAACAATAAATGCCGGATATAGCATAGCATTATATACCCCGCCGCGAAATTTATTATCTTCCTCTTGCTGCTGCGCCAGCTCCAGCATGACACGGTCCATCCGTCCCGTTGATTCACCCGACCTGATAACCGCCGTAAAAACGCCGGGGAAAACCTGGGGATATTCCGCCATCGCCTGGCTTAACTGATATCCCTCGCGCACCCTTTTACCCACGCTTTCCAATATTATTTTGAAATTGGGGTTTTTTGTTTGGTCGGTCACAATGTCGAGCGCCCGCAACAAGGGAAGGCCGGCTTGCAACATAGTCGCAATTTGCCGAACGAAAAACGCTTTTTCGGTGCTGCTAATCCTCTTGATAAAAGGTATGGTCATACTAATAAACCATCGTCTTAAATGTCTTTTGGTCGTTCACCCACATCAGCGCGTCATCAAGCGCCACCTCACCCTTGCTCACCATATCGGCCAATACTTTGTCCAAGCTCACCATCCCTTCCGCCGCGCTTGTTTGCATAATACTGGCCAGCTGATGGGTTTTGCCTTCACGGATAAGAGACTTGACGGCGCTGTTGGCGATTAAGATTTCAGTCGCCGGCACGCGCCCGCCTTTAATTCTCGGCAGAAGGCGCTGTGAAACAATCGCCGACAAGGTATTACTTAACTGCAAGCGGACTTGGGTTTGTTTGCTTGCGGGAAAAACATCAATCATTCGGTCGGGTGTCTGCGCCGCTTCGTTGGAATGCAAAGTTGTCAATACTAAATGGCCCGTTTCGGCCAGTGTCAGCGCGGCCTCTATCGTGTCAAGGTCGCGCATTTCACCAACCAAGATAACGTTCGGGTCTTCGCGCAGAGCCGATTTTAGCGCCCAAGCAAAACTGTGGGTGTCAACGCCCAGCTCTCGTTGGGAAACAGTGCTTTTTTGATGGGAAAAAATATACTCTATCGGGTCTTCAACGGTTATGATATTTTCCGACCGAGTCATATTGATGAGATTTATCATACTGGCCAATGTTGTGCTTTTGCCGTGTCCCGTCGGTCCGGTTACTATCACAAAACCCTGTTTTAGCGTAGTAAAACGCTTAAGAATAGGTGGTAATCCGAGCTCCTCCAGCGTCGGGATTTTGCTGGGAATCATACGAAAAGCGCCGGCGACGGCGCCTTTCTCGAAATAGGCGTTGCCGCGAAAACGCATGTTGCCATAGCTAAAAGAATAATCGGCTTCCTTGAACTCCGACATTCGCCGCGCGATGTCGGGCCTTAACGTCGCGCGCACCAGCGCTTCGGTTTCCTTAGCGGCTAAGACCTTGGTATTGGGAATCTCTTTTAGGTCGCCGTTTATACGATAAAACGGCGGTTTACCGACAACTAAATGCAGGTCGCTGGCGCGCGCCGCGATTGCCGCGTCAAGTAGTTTTTGCATACCCGGCGCGTCAATATTTTCCGGCATGTAACTCCTAGTGTTAAGGGTTTAATCTATACTACTTTAAGATACTACTCTTTTTATTTCTCGTTAGTTCTCGCCCCACTGGGGCTCGAACAATAAAAATCGGCCTCCAAAACTTTTAACTTTTCATTTTTAACTTTTAATTTAATTTAGCATTGTCGCCTGCATCACCTCGTCAATGGTCGTAATCCCCGCCGCGACTTTGAGCAAGCCGTCGAGGCGCATGGTCGTCATGCCTTGCTTAATGGCGACATCCAAAATCTGGCTCGCTGGCGCCCTTTTAATAATAAGGTCTTCGATGTCATCGCTCACCTCCAGGACTTCGTAAATGCCAGTGCGACCCTTATACCCGTCCTTGCACTTGGGGCAACCCTTACCTTGGTAAAATTTAATGGGCTGGTTAATCTTATAATTCGCGAATTCTTTTTCCGCCTCCGCGCGCACCTCGGGAGGAACTTGAGCTTCCACTCTGCAAGATTCGCAGATTTTGCGCACCAACCGCTGGGCGACTATGGCATTGACAGCCGATGAGATTAAGAACGGTTCAACGCCCATATTGATGAAGCGCGGCATGGCAGTGGCGGCGTTGTTGGTATGCAGGGTAGTTAAGACGATATGCCCGGTCAGCGCCGCGTGGGTAACCAAGTTTGCCGTCTCGGCATCGCGAATTTCACCCACCATTATAATGTTGGGGTCTTGGCGCAGAACCGCCCGCAACCCCTCGGCAAAAGTAAAACCGATATGTGGCTTAACTTGGACTTGATTAACGCCAGCCATTTCATATTCCACCGGATCCTCAAGAGTCACAATATTAACGGTGGGACCCTTAAGGTGGTTAACGCCGGCATAGAGAGTTGTTGACTTACCCGAGCCGGTCGGACCGGTCACCAGCAGGACGCCGTATGGTTTTTCGATGGCTTTGACGATGAGCTTGAGGTCGCGGTCGTTCATTCCTAAACTCTTGAGCTCAAAAATACCGGCGTTCTTATCAAGCAAACGCACTACAATCTTTTCGCCGTAGATAGCCGGCATAGCCGAAACGCGTAGGTCAACCGAATGGCCGGCAACGATAACCTCGAATCGGCCATCTTGAGGGATGCGCGCCTCATCGATCTTCAGCTTTGCCAATATCTTAACTCTGGCAACTACCGATTTCTGGAAACCCACAGGCACCTTGACAATTTCTCTTAATTTGCCGTCTATGCGATAGCGAATCAGGACTAATTCTTTTGCCGCCTCAATATGAACGTCGCTTGATTTCATAATACTGGCAAGCTTGATAATGCCGGCCACCATTTTAGGCACATTGCCGGTTTTGATTATGACGGCTAAGTCGTCCGGCGTTGTCAGTTTCTCTCTTAAGTAGACATCGAGATTTGTCTCTTCGTCGCCGGCTTTTAGAGTCGCCATGGCGGTTGAGGCCGTGTTGGACGGGTGGGCGGCAGTGGCTCCGACCCTAAAATTAACCGTACCGGCCGGCGGAGGGGAAGGGGGTGACGGCTCATCGGGCAAAGTTGCGCGCTGTTCATAGAAATGCAACGCGTTCTTAAAATCCGCGGCGCTGATAACATACTCCTCAATCTCGATTTTATTTTTCTCTCTGATGAAATCGAGCAGGTCGCGCGCTTTCTGGCTGGTAGGGTCAACCATGCCAATCTTAATCTTCACCGGGCTCAACGACTCGAAAACAACCATGCCGTATTGCTCGGCAATATCGCGTGGCAGTTTATTGATAACCAATGATGAGATATTTATATTACTCAAGTCGGCAAGCGGCAGGTTAACTTTGGTATTCGCAGGCGCATGGGGCGCCATGGCCGCCTCGCGGAGAGCTTTTTTAATGGCGGCGGCGGTAGTATAGCTGACTTCAATTTTCAGACCCGACTTTTGTTCCATACTCCTTAGAACCGACAGGTCGCCACGCGCCAACCGAGTCGGCTGCGCGACCGCTACTTTCATTAAACGGTTTTCCAGCTCATAAGGAACAATCTGGTACTTTTCTGCCAGCGCGCGGGGTAAGGTAGAGAGCGCATCGGGGCTAACCTTGTTAAGCGGAGTAAAATCAACGCGGCGATAATTGGCATAGGCCTTGACTAGTTTTTCCTCGTCGTCCGGCTTAAGCCGCTCGAGCGCGCCGAAAACGTCCTCCGGAGTTTGGTATTTTTCACGTAAACCGGCGGCATCTTCTTCCTCAACCGCGCCATACCTAACAAGACTGTCGATAAACGCGTCGACTGCCTGCTTGCCGGACGAAGTTAGATTGGGGTTGATACCCGTATCTCCCCGTTCTTCAATGTCCTTAAGGTCTGTCGCCACCAACTGCCTCCTGTTAACTTATATTATGCATAATTTACGCGTTATATCCTTCGAACCCCAGTGGGGTGAGAAGTTCTCACCTTGCTGGTTCGAACAATAATTTTTTGTAAATCACGTGAATTAAGAAACTGTATGCACCTTGTCATTGCGAGGAGCCCCGACTACTGTCGAGGGCGACGCGGCAATCCTACCTAATGAGATTGCTTCGCCAAGCCTCGCAATGACACAACAATATTTAATTACACCTGTTGAGTTATTTAATTCACGTAAATCATAATTATGCAAACGTTAATAAATAATTCAAGGTTGGGCCAGCGGGTCTTCGCGGCCAACTTCGGCCGGGTCAAGCTTAACCGGCAAATCGCCATGTTTTTCCAAGTCGCTCGTCAAGGCCGTTAAGTCCTCACCCCCCTTAAGAACGGCCGGCACCGGTTTAAAGGTCTTGGAGGGCTGGACATCGGAGGGCATTACTATTCCCGACCACGCAAAGTATAATATCAACCCGCCAACAATCACCACACCCGTTAGAACTCCAATAAATTTACTGCTCATTAGCGCCTCCTCCGGTTGGGGGTTGAGTGTCATTTTGACTTTCGGTCTTGGTAGCTGTCTGCTCCCCGCTTTGGCCGTTGCTTACGCCAGCCGCTTCTTCTTGAGCATCAGCGGTACTCGAAGCGCTATCAACATAACTTAACTTGATGGAATAAGTGCCGCCGGTTGTCATACCGCCGCTCTCGCTTTTTTCTGCTGTGGCGAGCGCGATGGTATCTACTTTGATGGGACGCAGATTTTTTTCAAAATCGACGAGGGTCTGCTTCAGTTGAGCGTAACTGCCGGTTACCGTAAGCCCTATGCTAACTTCACCACCGGTCGGTTGGCTGGGCGTAATGGTCTCAAGGGAGAGCTGGTTTTTGTTGACAATATCGTTAATTTGCACCAGCGCTTCGGCTAAATCCGGAGTAGCGGGCGCGGCTATATTAAGGAGCTCCAATTGCGCTTCCACCGCCTTTAATTTACCGAAGGCTACTTGAATGCCGCTGATGTAATTCTCCCCCGCCTGGCGGTCAGCTCTCGCCACCGCCAGCTCATGCGTTTTCTCTTTGAGCACCTTGATAGCCGGCGCTCCTAAATAATTAACGCAGACAATCGCTCCTATAAAAAACAGGAATGCGATGAGGGTCGCTGGGTTTGTTTTATGTTGTCGGATAGCCATTGCTTGTTTTATTAAGGACTCGCCGCTGCATCCGTTGACGCGCTCGTATCTAATTCCTCCCCTTCGGTTACCGACTCTTCGGCACCACCGGCGATATCGTCCGCCGATGCCCCTTGGCTCGAAGAAGCGGATTGCGCCGCGCTGGCCGGTTTAAGTAAAGAATCATCGAGCTGAATTTGTATGCCAAAGACGACAGTTTTCTTTTCCGGGTCAATTTCCACCGATGTCAGCTCAATTTTTTGAAAATTCTTCGAACCTTTAAGCGCGGTAATGGTTTTTGACAAATCATAAAAATCTGCCACTTCCCCCGTTAGTGTCACGGCGCTATCGCTGTTGGCGGATATGGCGGTAAAATGGGCCTTTTTGTACGTCGCTCCCTCAAGCTCCGCAAGAAATTTAGAAAACATCACTCGGTCGACTAATGATTTTTTTAACAAATTAACTTGGCTGCCAATTGCCTGAACCCTTGCCTCTTCTTCTTGAAAAATCTTATCTTTCAACCTCGCTTGCACATCGGTCGCATAGCTGGTTTGCGCCTGGCTGACGGCCACTGTTCTTTGGGCCTTGAGCGCCATCAAACCTAGCGACGCGACAATAGCCGCGAGAGACGCTCCGAAAAGAAAATACCCCACCGACTGCGCAGTAGCGCGCGGGGTAATTTTCTCTCCCCTGGCAGGTGGTTGCGTTGGCGGCGCGGCGCCGCCAAATGGCGAAGGCCGCGGCATTTCGAGCGCGGGCGGAGCGGGCGGCGGAGATACCTGTGGCACCGGAACAGGTTCGGGAGCTGGTTCCGGCGTTGACGGCAGAGCCGCCGGAGGACTAGCCCCCATAGGCGGAGCAGGCGCGACATATGACACGCCACCAGCTTCCGCTGGAGCTGCCCCGTGGCTTGGTCCCGTTTCGGCTTCGAGCACTCGCCTCCTTTTTACTAGCTAATCTTATTTTAACACAAGCATGAATTAAATCCCAAATACCAAGCACTAAATAACAAATAAATTCGAAGCTGTAAATTACAATTTCTAATTTCGGATTTGTGATTTATTTGAATTTTGTTATTTGGAATTTGGAATTTTATTTTAAGGGGCTGCCGGCTCGTAAAGCGACTGCTCGCTGGGCAGGATGCTGACATTGCCGTACTTGAAGCCCGGCGGCGGATTATTTTGCAGGCGCGGGTCGTAAAGGATTGCGACATTATAGTTGCCCGGAATACTGTCGCCATCATCACTGGAACCTGTGATGGTAGTATTCCTCTTATTCAAATCAAAGTTTGTCGCCGCGAAAACTCCCTTGGCAATCAAGCTATTACTGCCGCCCTCAAAAACGATTTTCCCGTTAGGCCCCGGGGCAAAAAATGAACCAGCCACCCTACTCGTATTACCCTTAATAGTAATCGTCCCCCCTTTGCCTTCTATGCCGAGAGCTATAAAACCAACCGAGTCGGAGGCGCTGCCATACCTAGTATTGCCATCTATCATAATATCGCCATAGACAATCACTGTTCCGGTATCGTAAAGGTTAAGGGTACCGGAAGTGGGCTTGAAAATAAAGGTTAACGCGCTTCGGTTATTCTTAATTATCACAACCCCGTCTTTCGGCGTGCCAAAACTATTCAAGTCCTCCACTCGGCAACTGCCGGAATTATTATCTGTTACAAGTTTAAAACCAAGATTATTTGCGGTCGAATTGGTAGTTGTCACCGACCGCCTATTAATGGTGCAGTTGGCACGGCGCAGGGCGTCGTCAATGATATTTTGAATAACCGCGTTGCAAAGCGGCGTATTGGCATCGCAGGACTTCCACGACAGAACCGAGTTGCTTTGGATGAGATAGCCCGGAATCTGATACTGCAGGTTGGCTCCGCCAAGATTGTTAGCCGATGTGCCAATGCCCTTTTGGCCGAAGTTAAGTTTGCGGCAAGTATTACCGGAAGCATCGGCGGCGCAATCACCGGCGAAAATATTGCCAAATATCGCGATGAACGGGTTGGCCAGCAGTGCCAGCCGATTGACGGCGTAGAGAGTATCCCCAACCTTAACTTGGGTTTTCAGATTGTACCCGATGCCGCCATAGCTTTTTGATGGCTCAAACTGACGATGGCTGTTAATCAGCATAGGATTATCGGTCACAAAGCTCTGTAACATGACCGGCTGCGGACCGATACCGCTTGACGGATTGGCGGGGGTTACCTCTCTTTCGTATTGGCTAGTTGAGTCTAAGGGTAATAGATCCGAGCTAACTCCGGCGTCGGCACTGGGGCGATGCAAGAGTGTTTGGGTATATGAGCCATAAGTCGTCGTCCCGTTGCCAACTGTGGCGCGCAGATTATAAAGACGGTTCTTGCTGAAATTGGCATTGTCAAATACCGCGGCTTTCGTAACCGGCACAAAAGAGAATATTACTCCAAAAACAAGCAACCAGCGCGCTTTTTTAAGCATCACCCTTCCTTAATCTTGAAATCCCCCTAATTATACCAAAAAGGAGCCCAAAGAGCCCTTTATCGTATCGATGCTCGTATAGCGTCAGACAAGCAGGGTGGCCCCGTTAGCTTCCTTCCCGCAAAACGGACTCCGTCCTGTTATTGCGTGAGCGTCAGCTCCGGGGCTCACCTGTCTTCGCTCGCCTTCGTCTCACTCAACAGGTGGCAGGAGAGGTGGGACTCGAACCCACAACCACTGGTTTTGGAGACCAGTACTCTGCCAATTGAGCTACTCTCCTACGTTATTAATGCAAAATTCAAAATGCAAAAGTCAAAACTTTGGAGGCTGATTTTTACTGTTCGAGCACGCCTCTGGCGGGCGAGAACTATTAGCGCCTTTAGTTCTCGGATTACCTCGAACAATAAAACTATCATCTACACGTTTCTAGTTCTGACCTTACTCTACTTGCCGGTTTTTTGCTTTTTTTCAAGGTGCGTGGTGGTTTTACGACAATAGCGGCAATACTTTTGCAGTTGCAGTTTTTCCGGATTGGGAGTGGACTTTTTATGCGTCCAGTAATTACGGTTGCCGCAAACTTTACACTCCAATGGTACCTCGTTTTTCTTCTTTTTCGCCATACTGCTATCCTTTCACATTTTTCTTGATTTTTACCAACTGTCCCGAAAAACTCCTTTCTTAAAAACGAATTACATTCTGTTATTTAAGAAGCGTCGTCTCGGGACTGCGCACCGCTGACGGTGCTTGGAGCCCAGAACGGGATTCGAACCCGTGACCTCTTCCTTACCATGGAAGTGCTCTACCAGTTGAGCTATCTGGGCGAATAGCTGTGACTCGTCGCTTACCCTCCGTCGGGCTATTGGTAACCCTCCGCCTACCCTTCGCATAAAGCTTCGGGGCGGCACAGCGCGGGACAAACTTCGCCCTTATTTAATTGGCTCGCCAAGCGAAGCCGACGTAAGGAGGCGAAGTTTGGTGCTGGGAGAGGGATTCGAACCCCCGAAGGCGCAAGGCCAGTTGATTTACAGTCAACCCCATTTGACCACTTTGGTACCCCAGCGTATATAAATCAAATCTTGGAGCCCCTAGGGGGAATCGAACCCGCATCTACAGTTTACCCGCCTGCCGATCGCCTGGAGCCGATAGTCGGATTTGAACCGACGGCCTACTGTTTACAAAACAGTTGCTCTACCGCTGAGCTATATCGGCGCTCGGCGACTGGCGGGCAGGCAAAACTGTTGCTTTGCCATTAAGCTACAGGGGTATTTCGCGGGGCAGGCACCACAATTGCCCCCCGCCTGACCAAATGCTCCGGTCGTTCGGGCGGTTACCGCTGAACTGCGCCGGCTTACGTCGGCTAGGAGTACGATATCATAAATAACAACTGATTTCAACCTTATCTTGGAGCCGCTGTATTGTATGGCCTAGAACCTTCTTGAGCGCTACCCCATTACCACCTACGCGGTGGTAATGGGGCTATTGTACTGGACGGTCTAGAACTTTCTTAAGAGTTGGGCGAGGAGTTGGGGACGGAAGAGCCAGATAATACCGGTCGCTCCCCCGCCAAGACCAACCGTCACGGCAAGGGTAACGGCGGCTCGGGTAGCGGCAGTGGCCTCGCTGCGGCCCGCCGACGCCTTGCGCACTTTCTGCGCCGCGCCGCCCACCGCCGCGCCGCCTTCTTCGATGGCCGCTTTGGCGGCTTCGGCTTTGGCTTTGGCGATAACACCGCCGGTCGCTTTGCTTATAACGCTATCAACATTGCCGCCGGTAGCAGTCGTATCTTCGGTGATAGCGGCTGCCGTTATCGGTACGGCAGAAACGGTGATTGAAACAGTACCGGAAGTTGTTGAATTTTCCTGCCCGTCGTAAACGGTAAAGGTAAAAGAATCAGTACCGGAGTAGCCGGCAGTTGGCGTATAGGTGAGGTCGGGAGCGTCGCCGGAAAGAGAGCCGTGGGCGGGCGAAGAAGCAACGGTGTAAGTTAGAGTATCGGCGTCGCCATCCGAGCCGGTGAGAGTAATACTGGCGGAGGAATCTTGGCTGACAGTCACCGATTGGCTCGAAGCAATCGGAGCGTTGTTGGTATTGATAACGGTAATGGAAATAGTGGCGATGGCGGAGTATTCATTACCGTCATGCGTCTTAAAAGCGAAGGATTCGTCGCCGGTATAGCGGCTCGTCGGCGAATAAGTAAGGTTGGGCGCGGTGCCGGAGAGGGTGCCGTGGGTGGGCTGGGAAACAACCGTATAGGTAAGAGAATCATCATCGGCATCGGTGCCGGCAAGGGTGATGCTTAAGTCAGTATCTTGATTAACCGATACGGCCTGGGCGGTGGCGGAAGGCACATTGTTGCTGTCGGCAATGACAGTGATGGTAATGGTGGCGGGCGGCGAATATTCGGTGCCGTCATACACCCTGAAGGTAAAAGAATCGGCGCTGGAATAGTTGCCGGACGGCGTATAGGTCAGGTTGGGCGCCGTGCCGGTGAGGGTGCCGTTTGAAGGTTGGGTCACTACTGAATAGGTCAGCGGGTTGCTATCGGGGTCAAAACCGGTGAGCGTTATGGCCCTAGCAACACTTTCGTTGGTGGAAACCGACTGGGCATTGGCGGTGGGCGCGTTGTTGCCCGGCGCCGGCGCGGAAACCATGATAGATACGGTTGACGCGCTCGAATCAGTTGTTCCGTCGTTGACGGTGAAAGTAAAGGCATCACTGCCGGTGTAGTCGGTATCCGGGGTGTACGTAATATTCGGAGTAATGCCCGAGAGGGTACCGTGGGTGGGCTGGGAAGCGACGGTATAGGTCAGGTTATGCCCCTGCGAATCGTAGCCGGTTAGCGTGATGTCGGTTTCCGTATTTTGATTGGTGGAAACCGACTGGGCGTTCGCCACCGGCGCGTGGGCGCCGCTGATAGAAAAGGGCACCGTTTCGCTATCGGTAAGAGTGCCGTCCGTTACCGAAAAAGTAACATCGTGGAGACCAACCTGCCCCGTTGCCGGTGTCCACGAGAAGGTTGCCGTTTCGGCGTTAAAGCTGGCGCCCGTCGGCAGATTGGTGGCGGAATAAGTTAGTGAGTCGCTATCGAGGTCGGAACCACTAATAGTCACACTCACCGGCGCGTCAATGTCCCCTGTTTGTTGGCCGACAGTTGCCAGCACCGGCTTGCGATTGATAGCCGTCCCGCCGGTGCGCCGGACAAAATAGGCATCTCTTTTTAGTTGTCCAGTAACCGTAGTTGTAGGTCCAAGCAGAATATAAAAACTACGAGCATAGTTGTTTAACTGCCAACGCTCTCTCACAAGAGTCGTCGCGCCAGTTACGCCCCAACCGATCTGGTTTGCGTAATAGCCGGCAGGATTATCGTCTACATAGCCATCCGTTGAAGTAACATTACCGCCGGTTACTTTCACATTATATATTAAATCATCGCCTAGATTAGTTAGCCCGTTAAGAATCCTCTCGGACGCAACAGCGTCGGTCGACCACGACGAGGTCGCGGCGGTATATTTTACCAGACGATATTGATTAGCATAAGGAGGGTAAAAGCCATTGTTGGTATACTGGTAAATATTGCCCGCGCTGTCGATTTGGGCCGGGTGCAAATTAGCCGTTATCTCATCCCTTGCTTTCCCATCACCGGTACTGGTATCATAACGGATATAACTCAATGAACCATGCGCGGTAGCGACAGTATCATTATCGTGAATATTTTGACCCATAGAGTACTTATAGACCAGATTACCACCATCTGGGTTGTAGCCGCCATAAGAACGAATGTATACCAAAGTGTTTTGTAGGGTAGTGACTGTTTGGCTGAAAGCCACCGGTGTCGTGCCGCCGGGCGCAACCGTAGTTATGGTGATGGTAGCGGGGCTTGAGGTTGTCGTACCGTCATTAACAGTAAAAGTAAAGGAGTCGCTGCCGGTGTAATTGTTATCGGGAGTGTAGGTAAAATCGGGAGTAAAAGTACCGGTAATAGTGCCCGTTGAACTGCCGGAAAGGGTTCCGCTGGAGGGCGCGGCGCGAGTGTATGTCATAGTGTTGCCATTGGGGTCGTAACCGGTCAGAGTAACATTGACAGCAGTATTTTGAGCGGTAGTAATGCCTTGGTTATGGGCTACCGGCGCGGTGGATCCGGTAGGTAAAACATTGACAGTAACAGCGGCCGTATTTGAAAAGTGGGAACCGTCATCAACTAAAACATTGAACGAATCTGACCCGGTGTAGCCGGTGTTGGGAGTGGGAGTATAGTAGTATTCGTGGTTGTTGGCTCTCGGCACAATAATTTCCGCCTGGCCGTGGGTAATCGGCAGAGTATATGCCGTACTGTCGGTTTTTGTCCATGTTGTTCCTCCATCATCGCTCTGGGCGTGGCTTAGGTCGTTTCCGCTTGCCTTACCGTCCCAAGAGCGCAAATATTTACCCCACACCCAAAAGAGATGGATACGCCCCGGGTGAGCCGCGGTCGACGGCTCGACCGCCATTTCCGCTCCGCCGACGGAAAAGTCATAGTCCCTAACAATATGGCTGGCAATATTTGAAGAAACATCGAAGATATTTGTATAGGTTCCGCTGTCCGGCGTATAGCTCCATGCTCTTACCCCTGGTGCGCTATTGTAGCTTGCCATAGCGACATATCCCTCGTGGCTTCGCCAATCTCCGGCAGCGCCTCTCGCTGAACACGCATAATTAGGGTCACAGTCAGTGTCGCGTCCGCGCCAGACCAGGTATATTTTGCCGCTTGGGCTTCGAAAGAAACGAGGGTAGGAGATATATGTTCCCGGTAAAGCAGATGACGTATACTGATAGAATAATCTATACGATTCTGTCGCGAGTGTGTAATTTGAGTTTGATCCAGTTGCACCCTCTATAGGGTCGATGCTAGAAGTATCGGCGCCTAAGTACTCAAAGCCATCAGCGATAGTGTTGGGTGAGTTGGAACGCCAATAGGCCCAGGGCTGGTTATGCATAGCGCCAACAACATGAATATAGCCCTGCTCGTCAATGGCGACTGATGGGTCAAAGTGTGCATCATATACAGCTGGATGATCTTGAATCGCCTGGGCCTTTCTAAGGAATACATCTGTCCACAAGTCTCCAGGCGATTCGCCGCTTTGAGCAACATGCAACTCTGCCACCGGAGAAATACCCGGCCAGCCCGGACCGCCTGGTGAAAGATAGGCATACACCGCGTACGAGCCATCAGGCGCAACATCAAAGCTATGCACTAAGTCGCCCGCTTCATTGGAGGCTGAATACGTGTCGTTATTATTACTCCTTCCAACCACCAAGCCGGTTTTTTCCAGTTGATAGATGCTGGTACTGCGCGCCGCGACTGTTATGGGCGTGCCGAGAGCGGCTGACAGTTTTGAGCCGTCGTTATAAGTAACGCGGAAACGGGATGTAAAAGTGCCGACAATCGGCATAACATGGGTGATGTTGCCCGTACTGGTACTCGACCAGTCGTAGGTGCCGTTACCGTCAAAGTCCCATTCATAAAGCGTGATGGTGCCGGAGGCGCTGCCGCTAAAAAAGAGGCAATCGCCAACCACAATACTGCCCAAGCTGGTGCTTGAGGCAAGGCAGGTGGGGTCTTGGGGGTTAGGGCTGGCAGTAGTATAGGCATTAACACCCACGTTAATCGGGAAAAGCCAAAGGGCGCTGTTGTTGCCGCCATTGGTACAGTTAACGGGCGCGATGGAGTTGACGGTGAGGTTAGAATCCTTAACGTCGCCATAAGATACCGCTCCCGAACCGTTGAGGACTAAGTTCCATGACGTGCTGTCGGACGAAGAACGGAGGGCCAGGAGCTGTGAGGCGGCGCCGTTTAGCGTGAGCGTGCCGGTAACGGTTTGGGTGCTCGAAGCGGTGAAGGTTAGGGTGTAGGCGCTAGTAACTTGCTTGGTAAGATTATTGAAAGTAGTTGTACCGGATATGGTCTGGTTGCCGCCGTTCAAAGTCACAGTGCCGTTTTGGGCGGTAAAAGAGCCGCTGTTTGACCAGTTGCCGGCAAGAGAAATGTTGTAATTAGACGCGGTCGCGTCCAGTGTAGCATTGGCGCCGATAGTAACACTGCCGGTCAAGGCGTTGCCGCTCGTCAAATGTCCGGAGAGCGAATATGTGGTGCTTGAGGCGGGATTAAAAGCAAGCGAATGGTAAGCCAATGTAACAACATTAGTCGCCGTGCCGGCGCCGGCGTAATTGACCGTTGAACCGGTACCTTTCGAGAAAGTGCCTGAAGCGTTAGTGGTAATGGGTGTGCCGGTGCCGGTGAGAGTGAGCGTGTAGGAGCCGGCGCCGAGGTTAAGGGTCGTGCCGTTGCCAATACTCATAGTAGTCACTCGCAGGTTCCCGACCAGCGTCGCCGTGCCGGCGCCGCTGGTAACCACCGCACCCAGGTCATTGGTTGTCGAGTTGGCATCAGAAAGATTTTGGTTTGAGCCATTGAGTGTTAAGGTGCCCGAACCCTTAGTCCATCCGGCGCCGTTGACAACAGACAAATTGCCCGCCAAGTTAATATTTTGATTATTTATTGTTAGGGTGCCGGCGGCCACCGTGAGATTGCCGGCTAGTGTTAGCGTGTCCTGCAAGGCCCAGCCGCCGCCTGAGCCATTAAATGTTAAGTGCGAAAACGACTGGCCGCCGGCGGTAAGCGTTTTGCCGCCTGAAGTTGATATTAACGATACCGTGCCGGAGTTGTGGGTAAAGGCGCCAGCTGTCTTTGACCAGTTGCCGCCAACCGACAGGGTATTGGTGGTGGCGGTAAGAGCGCCGCCGGAAAGCGAGAAGTCGCCTGACACCGCAATAGCCGCCGAGCCGCCCGTAAAAGTGCCGCCGGCCTGCGTATAGCCGTCCGCGCCGACCGTAACACTGTTCGCGCCTTGGGATATGGAACCACTGAAGTCAGCCGTCATGCTGATGCCGCGAACATTGATGCCGGCATCCACTGTCACCGCCGATGCGGCGCTGTTGGTATCAAAAACAACCGCGTCGGTATTGCTGGGATTTCCGGCGCCGCCGACGCCGCCGGATGACGACGCCCAATGGCTGGCGCTTGACCAGCTGCCGTCGCCGCCGACCCAATAATAACTCAATGAGGGCGGCGCCGAGAAAGTCCAGCCGGTGTTGCCGGAAACGTTAGTGGAATTGGCGCCGGCGTACCACGTGGCGCCGCCGGCGGCGGTTATGTCACGGATGCTCAAGTAGTCAACCGAAACGGTGCCGGAAGTTTTTGACAGCGTGGCGGCAGTGCCGGAGCTTGATGAGTTAAGCGTCACGGTATAACTCGCCGTGCCGTTTATGTCGAAGGAATTAGTAATGGTGGTCGTAGCGGAGGCGGGCAATATCACAGTTCGGGCGGCGCCGGTAATGGCAAGGTTATGAAAGCTGTTGGCGCCGGTAAAGGTAATGTTAGAAGTGCCGGCATTGTTAATGGAAAAGTCGTAATATGCCTTGCCCTCGCCGTCAAAGGTCTTGGCGTTAGCCGATATGTCGCTGAAAGTAATGGTCGAAGTGTCGGAGTTGAAAGTCGTACTGCCGCTGGCGCCCATATTCCAGACCGTACCGGTGCCGGTAGCCGTCCACGTGCCGGAGCCCATATTGACCGTGCGGGCGGCGCCGGCGCCGGCAATGTCAATGACTGTCGCCGTTACATTATAGGTACTCGCGCTAAAAGTGCCGTTATAGATATAGATTGTCGAATTCGCCGTGATGGAATCTTGCAAAGTGAAGGCGCCGCCAATACCGCTAAAAGCCACCGTGCCATTGCCAAACGTTTTGCCGGCGCTGGTAATATTAGCGGCAGAGCGGCTGGCAAGGGTCAAACCATAATAACCGCCGGAGATGGTGCCGACACCGCTCGCGAGAGTCAAGGAACCATATATGGTGGCGGTGGCGCTATGGGAAAGTGTCGGCGAGTTGGCAGTGCCGGTATAGTTAATATTGGTGCCGAGACGGGGCATATCAACACCGATTGTCTGCGAGGCGGCAGTAATAGAGTTGGCGTTAATGTAGGCGGTATCTTGCGGCAGAGGCACGCGGCCGGTGCCGCCGGTGCCGCCGGAAGTGGAAGCCCAATGATTGGCGTCGGACCAGCTGCCGCCGTTGCCCACCCAATATTGGTCGGCGGCGGTTGTAATGGTTATGCCGGTGTTGCCAAGAGCGTTGCCAAGCGATGTGCCGGTAAACGGCGCGGCGACGCCGGCACCGGTAATATCGGAGAAATCCGTGTTGCTCACCGAAACGGCGGCGGCGGTCAGGGTCATAGCGGTACCCGGGGTAATACTGGTAACCAACAACCTGTTAGAAGCACTGTTGCCGGCGAGTGTCAGCGTCCCTGAAATAATCTGGCTGGCGCGCAGCTGTAAGGTATCGGTTTTGACGGCGGTGCCGGTTCTCGTCAGATTAGCAAAAGTATTAGCCCCCCAAACTGCCGGTGAGCCGGAGCCGGTGATACTGACAGCGTTGTAAGTCCTTCCACCGCCATTAAAACCATAATAAGCCGACAGATTGCTCCCGGTCATAGTGATGGTCGATGTCCCTGCATCAAAAGTCAGGCCGGTAACGGTACCCAGGTTCCAGGCGAATACTCCACCGCCCGCCGAGAGCGTAATGCTTGACGCGCCTAGCGTCAAAGAACGGGTATTGGAGTTGCTGGACGCGAAAGACGCGGCGTTGATTGTTTGGCCGTTGGTGTTGAGACCGCCGGCAGTGAGGGTAATAGCGCCGGTCGCGGTAACAGCATCCTGAAACGTCCAACCGCCGCCGGCGCCGTTAAAGGTCAGGTTGGCGAACGATTGGCTGCCGACAGTGAGAGTTTTACCGGTAGCGGTTGAAGTAAAAGTGACAGTGCCGGAGTTGTGGGTAAAGGTACCGGCGGTTCTGGACCAGCTACCGCCAACGGATAGATTGCCTGATGTCGAAGTGAACGTTCCGCCCGAGAGCGTAAAATCGCCAGAGGCCGTAATGGCGGCAGCGCCGCCGGTAAAAGCGCCGGCGGCCTGGGATAAATTGCCATTGACAATAATTGTTTGAGACTGGGTGACGGTGGCTGTATAGCCGGTATCAATAGCCAAACCGGCGACAGTGACCGTGGAAGCCGAGTTGATATTGGCGGCAACATTGTAAGAGCTATTGAAAGTTACCGTATCGTCGGCAGCCGGCGCGACGCCGCCGCACGAGGTCCAGTTGCCGGCCGTATCCCAGTTTGAGTTGACCGCGCCGGTCCAGACGCAGGCATTGGCGGCATAGGCGCGGCGGATGGCGGAATGGAGCGGGAAAACAGCCAAAATCAAGCTTACCAAAAACAACACCATCCCTATCCGCCTCAAGAGAAGAACGGTCTTTTCAGACACATAACGCTGCCACTGTTTTTTTTCGCCTAGCGGCGCCTCGGATTCTAAAATCGGAAACATGGTTGCGGCCACTCCTTCTGGTTTAGGGCTTATGCCTCAACACCACACGCTGGGGGTCTCCCCCACTCTTCATCAAACCTTTCTATATTCATTATACATTATATAACATAATATAACATAATAACATAAATGATTATTTAGCCCAAAGTGCAAGAAAATGCTATATTGAATCCATATCTATGAGAAATACAATTCTTGCATTTGCGCTTATTGGCGGTTTGAGCTGGGGATTCTACGCGCTCAATAGCCGCGCCATACAACCGAGAACGGAAGACCAACTTGCCAGCCGGAACGCCGATACATCGAAGGACGATACCAGTCAAATCGCCGCGCTGGCCAAGGACAGCAGAAAGAACGGTTCTCTGATATTCGGCGGGGATATTATGCTGGCGCGCAGCGTTGAGTCCTACGCGCGCTCGGGTGGCGGCTGGGAACAGGTTATGAGCCCAATAAACTCCGTTTTCTCG
>Ga0214473_10003377_pt1 | contig 19375 bp, 8 predicted proteins | sample RVTome_7_FD_203509 | JGI IMG/M metagenome (GOLD analysis project Ga0214473, IMG submission 203509) | Soil microbial communities from uranium-contaminated site in the Upper Colorado River Basin, Wyoming, United States - RVT98D197 | ecosystem: Environmental > Terrestrial > Soil > Contaminated >... | reverse complement strand
TATTTGAACGATCTGGACGCGGGGCGCATTTTCCCGCGATCTTAACGCAGGAAAGGGGGTGATCACGACATGCGAATCACATCACAGCACGACCTCTCTCCATCGGGGAGAGAGGCACAACCAAGAAAGGCAGACAACATGCACAAACACAGCAGATCTACGGTGCTGGGTTTGGCGGTGCTCGGGCTCGCGTTGATTGCGGCGCCCGCGTTCGCGGCCAACCTCTTCACCGTCAATCACAGCGACACCGAAGGGGTCACCGGCAGCGCGGGGTTTGTGCCGGCGTTCCTTTCGTCGAACGACTCAACCGGGGTGATGGGCAGTGCGGCGGAGGGCGGGATTTACATTCCCTACATGGGGACCATGACGCCCTGTGCGGCGCTGATCGGCGCGGTCAGCATTACGACAGGCGTCATCGAAGCAGGTATACCCGACACCGGCGGGTGTTCCCGCTGGGGTCAGGCGTCGATCGAGGCGTGGGCGAACGGGTTGTACTACGATCCCCGGTTCGGCACGCCGTTCATCCCGCCGTCCGGCGATCACCACCGGACCGGGTATCGGCTGCTGATGCAGCCGTCGTTTTCCGGCGGCGCGTGGTTGACCGGGTTTGCGCCGTTGAATCAGCGCTTCCCGTTCATGCCCGAAGTGGGGACGCAGGGCGCCGGCGGCGACGTCGGGTTGGCGTTGGCCAATGCCTCGGCCCAAACCGGTCTGAACGAGATCCTAAGGTTGGTCGATGCGCACGGCGAAGCCCTCACCACCGGCAAATTCCCCCGGTACTGGCCGCACGAGAGAGCCGCCTGGGTGGACACCCTGATGGTGAAGTACACGGCGGGCTCCGGGTCCAACGTGGGTTCGAAGTTCACGCAGAGCCTGCGGACGTCAGTCGGGTTTTTGCGTGACACGACGGGCGCCCGGTGGCGTGCCATGAGCAACGTGGACGGTCACTTCTCGCTGGGCGGCAACGCCGATGGCTGCGATGCCGACGGAACCGGTCCTCTGCCCGGTGGATGGTGCGAGTTCTACGTGACGGTTGACGGTGCGGGGAACAATCACCTCTGGGTCACCAAGAGTGCCGACGGAAATACCCTGACCGAAACTGAAGGGGTGACGTTGGAAATCACCGAGTCGACTCGTATTGACACGATGTCCGCCGCCACGTTCAGCGGCGGGGTCGGGAAGATCCTCAGAACCCAGACGCTGAGCAATCTGGAGATGCTGCCCACGCTCATCGACGACCGGCTCGCCCAGGTGGATACCGACCTGGACGGGACGCAGCCAGGGGGTAACGAGGAGATGCTACCGGGCGAGGGTGAAGGCTTCGGGGTGGATGCGGGCGGAAATCCCGTGTCTACTGCGCCGGCTCAGGCGCTCTTCTCCCAGGTCCAGATCCTCAGCGGTCCGAACTTCCACTCGGAAGAGGGGTCGGATCCGTACGCGTGGGTGATCTGCGGAACCCGCGGGATGGAGTACGGAGAGGATGATTGCTCGGTAGGTGGTGGCGCCATCGATTCGGGTGGAGCCAACTTCGCGATCGTGTTCAACTCCAACCTCCAGTACCAACTGGGCGACAGCGTGCTCAAGCGGTTCGGGCGTGATCTAAACCCGAACCTGTCGAACGACCAGGGCAACGCGTTTACCGGGATTGACCCGGTCGGTGATCCCGACCAGGACAGCACCGTGTACGTCAAATGCGACACGGTAACCGCTTGCGTGTCGGACCCCGGAGGCGACTTGATGTACGGCACCGCCGACGACGGGACGATCTACTACAAGGAGGCGATCGAGAACGGCCTCCGCGGGTGGATCCGTGAGACCAACGGTCACTCCTTCAGCTTCTTGGGGGCGAGACTGGCGAACGGTGAGGCGAACTTCGGGTTGACCACGATGATGCAACAGAACATCGGGGGCTTCCTGATGTCCTGCCTGGGTTGCAACCCGCACGAGCTGCCCACGAACGTGGAGACCCTGACGTACCAGTTCGACTGGCCAGGGAACTTCAACATCGACGACGGCAGTCACCCGCCGTTGTCGACGCAGACCATCACCATCCTCACGCCGTAAGGCGGTTCCACGAGGAGCACCACGGGGGAAGCCCAGCAATGGGCTTCCCCTTTTTTTTGTGCTAGACTCGCGCGCGGTCCGACGGTCGAAAACCCTTGGTTTTTTGAGGGAATGAAGGGGTTCGTCCGGGGGTCAACGACAGGGGGCGGACGGCAACCTGATGGCGAGACGCAAAGCCCCGGCGCGCGCGGCGGGCGCCGTGTGGGTGGTGGCGATGTTGATGGGCGGGAGCGGCGGCTGGGCGCAGACGCCCGTCCCCCCGGATGCCTACCAGGAAGGCCTCGTGTTTCTCCAGCAAGGGCGTTCCGGCGATGCGATCGAGAGTCTGGCGCGCGCGACGGCCGAGCGCCCCGAGTTCGCGCCGGCGTGGTTCGCGCTCGGCCGGGCCTACGAGGCGGCGCGCCGGGCGGCGGACGCCATCGGGGCGTACGGCCGGGTCGTGCAACTTGCCCCCGATTCCGACGAGGCCGCGGTCGCGCGCAACCGGCTGGAGCAACTCGGCCCCGACGCCGCGACGTACGACGAGGCTCAACAGCGGTTCCAGGCGGCCGTCCAGGCGTTCGGGGCGCGGGATACGGCGACCGCCGAATCCCACCTCCGGCGCGTCCTGGAGAAGCTGCCCAGGCACCTGCCGAGCCTGTTGCTCCTTGGGATCATCTTCGACGCGACCCGCCGAGGGGAGGACGCGCAACGGTTGTGGGAGGCCGCGGTAGCCGCGGATCCCGGTTTCTTTCCCGCCCAGGTGAATCTCGGCCGACTCTACGAACGCCGCGAACAGGTCGACAAGGCGGTGACGGCGTACGCTGCCGCGGCCGCGACCCGCGCGCCGTTCCCCGACGTGGCGTTTGCCGCCCGCCGCCTCACGCAACTGGGCGCGACGCCGGAGCAGGCCCTCCAGGTCCGGGAGTGGCTGCGTGGCGCCAATGACGCCCTGCAAACCGGGCGGCCCGACGACGCCTTGCGGTTCTTCGACCAGGTGCTTGTCGCGCTGCCGACCCACGCGCCGGCCAACTTCGGCTCGGCGCTCATCCTCGCCAAGCGCGGCGATACCGCCGGGGCGATGGCGCGGCTCCGACGGGGCGTGGAGGGCGATCCGGACTACTACCCCGGCTTGTTCTTGTTGGGCGAGATGGAGGCGGGGATCGGCCGGTTCGAACAAGCGATCGAGCGGTTCACCCGGGTCGCGGAGCTGGCGGGGCCGCGGATCGAGGGGATCGAATCGAGGCGCCGACTCCCGGCCCTCGAGACGTCGCTGACCCAACGCAAGCTCCTCGAGATCGGCCTGTTCCGTGAGGCCAGGATCTCCTTCGACGAGGGCATCGAGGCCTTTCAGCGCCGCGAGTACGAGACCGCGTTCAAGGCGTTCGGGAAGGCCATGGTGCTCGACGAGCAGAATCCGTTCTACGCCTTGAATCGGGGACTCGCGGCGTTCAACCTCGGGAACAACCTGGTGGCCGCGAAATCGTTCGAGCGCGCGATCAAGCTCCAACCGACCTACGGTCTCGCCCACTTCTGGTTGGCGCTGCTGTTCGAATCGAGCGCACAACAGGCGCGGGACCAGCGCAATCTCCCCGAAGCGCAGGCCGAGTACAAGGCGGCGGCCGAGAAATTCCACGCGGCGATCGCACACGGGCAGGACGCGTGGTACCTGAGCGAAGCCAAGACGCGCCTCGCCGAGTGCGTCGAGTTTCTCGATCGTTACCAGGAAGAGATCGGCCACCTGACCATCGGCGGCCACCTGGCGAGTCAGGGACGGATGAAGGAAGCGATCGGCGAGTTCCAGCGGGCGGCCGAGCGGTTCGAGTGGGACTTTCAACCGTTTCTGAACATCGGCGCGATTTTGGCGGAGCAACGGGTCTTCGGCCTGGCGCAAGAGATGCTGGAGCGGGCCGCCCAGATCAACCCGCGATCGCCCAAGCCGTACCTTGAGAGGGGGCTGTTGTTCGAGCGCATGGGGCGCAACGACGACGCGATCGCCGCGTATCGCAAGGCCGCGGAGCTTGCGCCCGAGGCCCCCGAACCGCACGCGTCGATCGGGACGCTGCTGCAGCAGAAGGAGGATCACCCCGGGGCGATCACGGCGTTTGAGCGCGCGATCGAACTGTCCGGCGGAACGTCAACCCCCCTAATCCATTTTCGCCTTGCCTTCGCCTACAACATAAACGGCCAGCTCGCGCTTGCACTGAGGCAATACGAAAAGACGCTCGCACTGTTGGAGGGGCGGACCGAGCGGGAGGCGGTGGGGCTGCGGAACACCGCGTCAGAGCGGGCCGAGACGCTGGGGCGGTCGCTTCGCCCGTACACGATCAGTTTCAACGCGACGCCGTGGAGCTATGACAGCAACGTCAACTCGAGCGGAACCGATCCGATGGGCGAGGTGTCCACGGGGATCGGCGGGGGCCTCACCTACCGGTTGGTGGACGCCTCGGCGTTTCGAGTCCGGGGGGGATTCGGTCACAGCGAGGCGTTCTACCTGTTGAGAAGTCAGATCATGAACACCTCCACGACGCTGAGTCTCTCGTCCGAGTTCCAGCTCCACCCCTTGGTGGATCTGAGCGCGGGATACCAATGGACGTACGGTCACGGCAGCAACGGTCCCCAATCGATCGGGCAGTCGTTGAGCGGCTCGGTCACCAAGCGCGGGCAACTGCCGTCGGGAATGACGCTGGGCCTGTCGTACGGGGTCTCGGAGGGCTTGAGCGGCAGCACGCTGCAGAACACCAACCTGGGGTACACCCTGTCGCTCCATCAGTCGCTCGCGGCGCAGGGGACCGTGTCGGTGAGCTACGGGATGTCGTTTAACGATTCCAATCGGGCGGAGCAAGTGACCCAGTCCAAGAGCGTCGGCCTTTCGTATTCCCGAACGCTCTGGGAGGTTCTGAGCGCGTCGTGGTCGTATCGTGTCGGATTCGCGGATTACATCAACCCCTTCACGGTGGCCGACGTCAAGGGGGGGCGCCGGGTCGAGAGTCTGGTGTTCCGCAAAGGAGAGTCGAAGAGCTACGGCATGAATCTCAGCTACGTGTTTCGGGGTGACCTGACGGTCTCGCTCGGGATCAACCGGTCGCAGAACGAATCCAACGTCTCGATCAGCCGTCCGGAGGACCTCACGGAGTTGCTGACGAACCAGGTCAAGGCCGGCGGCAACTTCCGGAAGCACACGCTGTCATTTTCGGTGAGCAAGTCGTTCTGATGCGCGGGGGCTCACCATGTTGATTCCCTCCCGCCGCCTCGTCGTCGTCGGTCTCGCGACGATGATGCTGCTGGGCGCCGCGGCCGCGCGGGCCGAGGAGGGGGGCGAGGCCGAGAAAGGGATCCGGGGGCGGATCGCGGCCAACCTGTCGATCAACGGGTACCTTCGTAACGAGACGGCGTTCCGGCTCAACCGCCCCGCGGCGCTCGTGAAGGTGATGAACATCGTCAACCTGGAGCCGCGCTACACGTTCGGTCCGTTCGCCCAGCTCAACGCCCGCCTGCGGGGGTTCTACGACGCGGCGTACGACTTGGTGGACGTCGACACGCTGAGCCCCCGCAAGGGGCCGGAGTCGGTGCTCGCCGGGGCGTTGACGCCGGAAGAGGTGGCGGCCACCCGGGTCGAGAACATCCGCAACGTCGAAATCCGCAGGGAGGGAATCGAGCTTCGCGAGTTCTATCTCGACCTGCACTTTAAGCTCCTGGACGTTCGCGCCGGCCGCCAGATCGTCCGATGGGGGGTGGTGGAGGGGGCGCGGGTCACCGATGAGATCAACCCGCTCGATTTTCAGGAATTCATCCTCCGGGAGGTCAACGACCGCTACATTCCGCTGTGGATGGTCAAAAATGACCTGTATTTGGGCGATACCACGCTCGAAGTCCTCTGGATCCCCGATCTGCGGACCCACGAACCGGCCGCCCGGGAGAGCGAATGGGAGCAATTTCGCTTTCTTCCCGGGATGATCCGCCCCGCGAAGACGGTCAGGAACAGTGAATGGGCGATCCGGGTGTCCAGGCTGATCGGGGGGTGGGACCTGTCGGGGAGCTATTTCTCGACCTGGGACGATTTTCCCGTTGCGTTTCGGGTGCTGGAGGGGGCCGGGCAGTTCGGCGTGTCCCCCGCGCTCGCGTTTACGCCTCGGGTCGGTCGGCTGGGAATCTGGGGGGGCACCCTCTCGAAGAGCCTGGGCCGGGTGATCGTGAACGCCGAGGCCGCATGGGTGGAGGACAAATACTTCGGCACCCGGCTCGGTACGGTCGGCGGGCAGCCCCAATTCGGCGAGGTCAAGAAGGACTACTACAAATACGCCGCGGGTGTGGATTTCTCGCTGTTCGCGACCGACCTGTCGTTTCAGGTGCTCCAGCACCGCATTCCGGAGTGGCAGCCGAACATGATCCAGGATGAGATCGACACCGTGTACGGATTCTTCGGCCGCAAGGAGCTCTTGCACAACCGGATGACGGCGCAAGCCCTCATGCTGTTTTTCGTCAACGACGACGAGTGGCTGATCCGGCCCCGCGTGGAGTACGCCGTGTCGGAGCGGGTGAAGCTGAGCGCGGGATCCGACGTGCTCCTGGGCCGGATTTCTGACGCGAAATCGGGCGAGGAGCCGACGCCCGGCCAATTCCACTTCGTCGGTTTTTTCACGAACCATAGCCGGGTGTACACCGAATTGCAGTATAGCTTCTAGGAGCCTGTCCATGAATAGCCATCTGCTGCGTTGTCAGTCGGTCTTGCGTGCTCACGTACGACCCCGTACGCTCCGCGCGCAAGGCCTCCTTCCGCCTTGCATCTGGCCATCCCTGAACAGGCTCCACCACCCGAATACTCAGACAGACTCCTAGCATGGACGGGATGTCTACGAGAGAGCAACACGTCGTGACGGGACGGCGGATCGCCGGTCGCTTGGTCGGCCGCGCCGCGGCGGTCGTCGCGCTTGCGCTTGCGGCCGGGTGCGGGACCGAGGATTTCCCCGGAGCTCCTCAGCTCGCGGGCGAGCGCGACGTGCCGTACGTCACGACCTACAATTTCGGGTTTCCCGTCCGGTTCGACCGCATCACCGGCGTCGATGGGAATCTCCTCATCATCTCGGGCGGCGATCTGCTGAACCTGGTCTCGGCGGCCAATATCACGCAGGTCGAGGGCAATGGCGTGGTGAGCGGGACGGTCCGGGACACCGGAGGGACGACCGTCGCCAACGTGGTGCTGGCGGCGACCGACGCCGACGGCAACGCGGTCGGTGACTTTTTCTACAACGGCCTCGGGGGGACTCCGGATTTCGTGCAGACCCGGGGGACGGTCCCCACCGGGGGGTTCACGATCTTCAACACCAGGCCGGGCGAGGTCTTTCTGAAGACCGTGTCGGGCGGACGGGGCGGCGTGCGACTGGCGTCGTTTCCCGACCAGGTCTCGCTCGGGCTGGTGACGATCCGTCCGGCCGTGGCGCCGGTCGTGGGGGTGACGGGCGAGATCTTTGACGAGCTGGGGCGCCCGATCACCAGCGGAGACATCACGATCGAGGTCCTGGGACAGAAGCTGAGTCAGGCGGGCGAGTGCACCGACGAAGTTCCCAGCCAGGACGCCGTCGAGGCCGCGCGGTTTCGAACGTTGACCGCGTTTCGATTCTGCGTGGCGTCCGAAGGCGACTACTTCGCGCGGCTGTCCGGAGACCCCGGCCAGTTTGTGACCACGTATCATCCCTTGCAGACGGCGCGAGCCCAGTTGGTCACGCAGCAGGCGGTCGACGTCACGGCGTTCTTCACCGTTCAGACCCGCAGCGGTCTCGATCTTGCGGTGGAGCGCGGCGGGGTGCCGTGGCGTGAGGCGTCGACGGGAGCCATTGCGGGTCAAATCACCTATGGAGGAGGGGCGCCGCGAAGCGGGGCGGTGATCCGCGTGACGAACGGGGCGGGAGAGGAGATCGCGTTGCCGAACGTGACGAGCCCGGGCAAGGGGACGATCTGGTATCTGGGCGCGAACGGCGTGCCGGTCGAGGGCGCTGAGACCACCGGCGGGTCGGGCCGGTTTTTGATCGTCAACCTCCCCGTCCTGGCCGGCGGATTGGGGACCGTCTATTTGTCGGTGACGGCCGAACAGGCGACGACCGGGAAGCCGGAGCGCTACTCCGGGACCGCGATCAGTCCGGTGATCCTTGGCAGCGTGGCGTATCTCCCGCTCGAGATTACGCTGGATCCATCGATCAATCCGGCGGATGACACCTATGATCGGTATTTCACGGGACCGATCTCGGGACGCGTGTTCACCGAGGAGGGACTCTATCCCGTCGCCGGCGCCCGGATCACGCCCCTCGGCGTGCCGCTCGTCGACGCGCCGCAGCAGCTTCCCCAGGTGTTCAGCGCCGACGGCAACGGCGCGTACGACATCCCCATCAACGTCGGCGACCCGCGAGCCAAAACGCCCCTGCTGGGGTCGAGTAAGTACGCGGTGAAGGTCGAGGGTCCGCCGGGGGATCCGCCGTACCTGCCGACCTACCAGGCGGCGACCACCGGCGCCGCCGTCCTGGATGCGTCGTTGCAGACGTTTCAACGGACGGTGAAAAATTTAACGGTGGTGTCCGAGGCGGCGATCGACGACGTTGTCGATCGCTTGAACAAGGCCGGCGTCGCCGTGTCCCGAGACCCGGAGCTCGGGGTCCTGTTCGTGACGGCTCTCGACCGGAGAACGGGGCTTCCCGCCGACGGGATCTCGCTGCGGGTCCGGCCGCTCATCGGCGGGGCCGAGATTCCGGTGTATTACTTCGACTTCACGGGCGCGGCTCGTCCGCCCGACGCCCTGCAGGTGACGACGAACGACGGCCGTTTCGTGGCGCTCAACGTGCCGCCCGGCGCCGTGTCGATCGATGTGGTGTCGCCGGACGACACGGGCAATGACCTCGCCTACGCGTTCGCGGGCGGCGTGACGGTGTTGCGCATGCAGGTCAACAACGCGCCGCCCGAGGTCGTGGACGTCGGCGGCCGGGTGACCGATCTCACGGGGAACGCCGTGGCCGGGGCGACGTTGTCGGTGGTGAGTGGCGATCCGCTGCCGCGCAAAACCCGGTGTCCCGACGGGTTGACCGAGCGCGAAGGGCTCTGCTACGCCGACCCCAAACAGCGGGTCAACGGCGTGGAAAAGGTGCCGATCCCCTGCGATCAGGCGTATCCCGCGTATCCGTCGTATCGATCGCACTCGGCCGACCGGGCCGGGTACTGCGCCGCGGCCGGGGCGTCGGATGCGACCGGGCGCTTCACCCTTGCGCTCGGGAGCTTTGCGGACCTGGTGATCAAAACGACCGGTTCCCCGGGGGCCGGTACGCTCGACACCTACACCTTCGGCGTGACCACCGGCCAGCGACCGGTGACGGGCGTCTCTGTGGCGGTGGCCGCGCGCGAGGCGATCGATGGCCTGGCCCGCGCCGCCGGCCTGACGCGCGAGACGGGACGTGGCGTCATCTGGGGCCAAACCACCACCGCGAGCCTGGGGACGGTCGATGAGCAAGGCCTGCTCACGCCTCTGGATTGTTCGGGTTGGGAGGTGCCGAACGGCGCCTTCGCCTGCGGGGAGCTCGGCGTGCCGGGCGCGCTGGCGACGGGGTCGTTCAACACCGATGGTTTCCGCGACCTGGCGGTCGTCGACGCCGCGCCCTCGGCCCCGGGCGTCACGATCTGGTTGAATAAGGGCGACGGATCGTTCGTTCAATCCCAGCGGATCGGATCGCAGGGGACCAACGGTCCGTGCGCCGTCGGCGAGATCGGGTGCGGCGTGGAGAGCGATCCCGTGGCCCTGCTGGTCCTCGATGTGGATGCCGACGGCCTCGCCGACCTCGTCGTGCTCAACGCCGGATCGCGGTCCATCTCGATCCTCAACGGCCGCGGGCGCGGCAAGTTCGTGTTCGGAGGCACGCTCACGGTGAGCCCCGAGGGCTCGCTGCCGAGCGCGATGGCCACCGCCGATTTCAATCGCGACCGGATCGCGGACCTGTTGATCACCGACCGGCCGACGGGGCGGATCACCCTGCTGCTCGGCACCGGGGGGGGATTCCGGTCGTTCTATCCGCCGTTGTCCGAGGACCGTGTCGGCGACGAACCGCGGGCGGTGGCCGCCGGGCAGTTGGACTTTGATGGGATTCCGGATCTGGTGTTCACGACGCGGGACGGGATCGTGGTGATGCGGGGGATCGGCAGGACGAACACCTTGACCTCCTATCCCCTGCCGGTCGGCGCGTCGGCCGATCTCGGCGCCGTCGCCATCGGAGACTTAAATCAGGATGGGCTCAACGACGTCGTGGTGGCGGATCGCGCTCCCGGCAGTCCGCGCGTCTGGGTCTTCCTGAACGGCTTCTTCGGGCTGCAGACCCCGACCTCGATTCCGGCGGGCGCCCTTCCCGGCGCGCTCGCGGTGATCGACGCGGACGGCGATCGCCTGCTCGACCTCGTGGTGATCAACCAGGGGGATGGGACGGTCCTGTATCGTCCCGGACTGGGGGATGGGAATCTCGGCGAGCCGCTGGTGTTTTCCGTCGGCGGGCGTCCCGGCGCGCTGGCGGTCGACGACGTGACCGGCGACGGGCTGGTCGACGCGGTGCTCTCCGATCCGGGGAGCAACCGCGTGCTGATCCTTCCGCGGACCACGCGGCCGGCGGCCGGCATCGCGGTGGCGGCCGTCCGAGAGGACGGGACCCAGGTGGGGACCGTGGTGTACCTGGCCGACTCTTCCGGTGGGTTCGCACCGGCGACGGGATCGTCCTCGACGGGCCCGTCCGGCCGGTTCATGATCCTCAACGTCCCCCCCGGGCCGGTGTGGCTGCGACTGCTCAGCGGAGGGACCGGGAGCCGGTTCATTCAGGCGTACCCCGACGGGGTGACGAACACGACGTTTCAGGTCATCGTCGGACCGGCCAAGACCGTGTCGATCGACGGGGTGACGGTCGATGCCGTGCTGCGGCCGGTCGGCGAGGTGCAGATCCATTTTCTCGGAACCGAGCGGCGGACGGCCTCGAACGCCGTCACGTTCGACGATAGCGGCAACCCCTCCGGAGGCGCCAATTATCGCACAGCGGTCGACGCCAACAGCGACTACGTCATCAAGCTGAGTAAGTAAAAAATGCCGATGCGCCATCCGGTGACGGTCATGCTCGGGCTGGCGCTAGTCGTCGCCGTCGCCCACGGCGGCGCGGTTCAGGACGGATTCCTGTACGACGACTTTCAGTTGATCGTCGACAACCCCGCCGTGTCGCGCCACGACTGGGGGATGATCTGGACGTCGGCCGAGGCGGGGAGCGCCGACGTCGCCGGGCGGAAGTTTCGGCCCGTGACGCTTGCCGCGTACGCCGGCGACCATTTGGCAGGCGGAGGGCGGGCCGCGGTATACCACGCAACCCAGGTGGCGTGGCACGGCATGGTCGTGGTCCTTGTGTATCTGGTCGGTCGCGTTCTGTGGCGCCGGCCGGTTCCGGCGATTGCGGCGGCGCTGCTGGTCGCGGTCCATCCGGCCCAGACCGAGGCGGTGCACTACCTCAGCGCCCGCGCGTCGATCCTGTCGACGCTGGGGATGCTTGTTGCGCTGTGGGCGTATCTCGCCGCGCGAGAGGGCATGGGCCATGGACGGCGCGCCTGGTTCGGTCTCAGCCTGGCGGCGTTCGCCGCGGCGTGTTTGAGCAAGGAGAGCGGGGTCGTCTTCGTCGTCTGGCTGGCGGCGTACGAGGCGATGGTGGTTCGCACCGTGGCGCGGGATATGATCGTCCGTCTCGCGCCGTACCTCGCCGTAGCCGTCGCCGCCGCGCTGTGGCAGCATCTGGCCGCCCCCGACGTGTGGGGGCAGGGCGCGAGCGTGTCGCGGGCGACGGGTGCGGCGACCGGCGTGGTCGTCCTCGCGCGGCACGTCGCGGCGTGGTTCGCGCCGATCGGGATCGAGCCGGTCTCGCCGCAACCGTGGACGGCGTGGACCGATCCCGCCGTCCCGCCTGCCGTCGCGTGGCTTGTCGGCGCCGGGCTGTGTCTGGCGGCGGTGAGGCGCGTTGCCCGGCTCGCGTCTAGCGCGACGCTCGATAGTTGCCTGGCGTCGTGGGGCGGGGTCTGCGGATTGGCCGCGTTGCTTCCGGTGACGGTGCTCCCGTTCATGACCAACGTGGCGCTCTTTCAGCCCCACCGCGGCTATACGGCGTCGGTGGGGTTCGCGCTGGCGACCGTCGAGTCGGCGCGCGCGCTCGCCGCGTGGGGGCTCCCTCGTCTGAATCCCGGCACGGCCGCTCGGATTCCCGCCGTCGGCCTTGCGACGGGGCTGATCTTCCTCGCGGGGACGATCGGATTCGACGCGCGTCAGGGCCGGGCCTGGCGGGACGAGGTGCGGTTCTGGTCCGAGGCGGCGGCGCGCCACCCCGACGAGGCGGCGTATGTCCACAGCCTGGGCGCGGCCCGTCTGCGGGCGAACGACGCGCCGGAGGCGGCGGAGGCATTCTCGACGGCGCTGCGGTTGGATCCGACGCTTCCGCGCGCCCGGTACAATCTGGGGCTCGCGTACACGAAGATGGGACGCCTCGACGAGGCCCGCGACGCCTACGAACGCGCGGTCGAGCGCGATCCGTCGGACGTCAAGGCGCTGGTGAACCTCGGGATGCTGTACGAACGGAGCGGCGATCGGGAGCGGGCGCTGCGCGCGTATCACGCTGCGGTACGGGCGGCTCCGGGCCTGGATCGGATCCGGGAGCGCATCGAGCGGCTCGGGGGAGGAGGGTGACGGCGATGCGCGCGACGCGGTTCGGCTCTCGCGTGACGCTGGATCGTTGCCTCGCGGTCCACCCCCTGATCCTGATGTCCGTCGGCGTGTTGATTGCCGTCGCGGCGGTGTACGCCAACGGCCTGAACGGGTCCTTTCACTACGATGACCGGGAGACGATCGTCGAGAACCCGGCGCTTCGCCCCTCGAACCTCCGTCTCGACTCCCTCGCGTCGTGGTGGGGCGCCGACGCGTCGAGAATCGGCGGCGGCCATTATCGCCCGCTGACCTTTGTGACCTACGCCTTCAACGCCGCGATCGGAGGCCTCGATCCGTTCGGCTATCACGTGGTCAACGTCGCGCTCCACTGGGCGGCGGCCACCGCCCTCATGGCGCTGGTGTGGAGCCTGCTCCCCCGGCCGGGTCCCGTCGCGTTGGCCGGGCTGTTCTTTGCGCTGACCCCCTTCAACAGCGAAGCGGTCAACTACCTCTCGGCCCGGTCCTCGCTGCTGGCGTCGTTGTTCTCGTGCCTGGCGGTGATCGCCTTCATCCGGTACCGCCGGTTGCAGACCGCCGAGCGTGGAGGGGCATCGGCCTTCATGGGCGGCCTCGCGCTGCTGGGGCTGACGCTCGCCCTGGCCAGCAAGGAGATCGCCGTGACCGTCCCGTTGCTCTGGATGGCCTACGACCTCGGGTGGTCTCGTCGCGCTCCGCTCCGGCGGATCGTTCAACCCTACGTACTCGTGGGGGCGCTGGTCGCGGGCTACCTGTGGTGGACGGGATACCACGGGGTGATTCGGATGCTCCTCGACGCCGACCGCGAGAGCGTCCGGGGCTTCTGGCCGAATCTGTGGACGCAGATCGGGTTGATCCCCGAGTACGCGCGATTGTTCGTGTGGCCGTCCGGCTTGAGCGCGTTTCACGACATCCGGGTCGCGCTGACGCCGTGGTATCCGGACATTCTCGCCGGCTTCGCAGTCGTCGGACTCATCGCCGGGATCGGCCTGCGCTGGCTGCTCGCGCGCCAGGCAACGATCGAGCGTCACGCTAGACGCGAGGCAACGATCCAGCGTCACGCTAGAGAGGACCTCGAACGGCGCGCGGCCGCCTTCATGTTGATCTGGTTTCCGGTGACGTTGATTCCGGTCGTGGTGTATCCGCTCGTGGTGATGTTTCAGGAGCACCGAGGGTATTTCTCGGTCATGGGACTGGCGGGCGCTCTCGGCATCGGCGTCTGGCGCGTGGGGAGTGCGGTGACGCGGCCGACGGCGCGCCGTCTCGCCGCGGTCGGCCTGGGCGCGGTGCTGGTCGCGTCGGCCCTGGCGACGGTGCAGCGCAATGCGGTGTGGCGCGACGAGATCAGCCTCTGGAGTGATGCCGCGGCAAAGGCGCCCGGTGGCGCGACCGGTCACATCAACCTGGGCGTGGGATATCTTCACGTGGGGGACCTCGGCCGGGCCGAGGCGTCATTTCGCCGAGCCCTCGTGGTGGACCCGGCCCATCCGCTCGTGTATTACAACCTGGGGCAGGTCGCTCTCCGGCGCGAGCATGCCGACGAGGCGAGAGCCTGGTTCCGTCGGGCGCTCGCGCTCGCGCCCCGGTCGTGGGAGGCTCACCACGCGCTGGGCGAGGCCGAGATGGCGGGGGGGCGCCTTGAGGACGCGGCCACGGCGTTTGGGCAAGCCGTGGCCCTCAATCCCCGTGACGCGAAGGCCCACGCCCGTCTGGGAGTGCTCGCCCAGCAAGTCGGAGACGATGCGAGCGCGGAAGCCGCGTATCTCACCGCGCTTCGCGACGATCCCGACAATCCCGAGGTGCTGAATAATCTGGGCGCAATCTATCTCGGGCGCCGCGAGTGGGCCCGCGCGCTGGATCTCTTGACGACCGCGGTGCGCCGCGATCCGGATTACGTGGACGCCGCATACAACCGCGCCCTCGCGCTGGACGCGCTCGGGCGCACAGCCGAGGCGCGAACCGCGCTGCGTGGAGTGCTCGACCGCCTGCCGGTCGATCCCCGCTTCGAGCCGCGTCGCCGCGCGGTCCTGGCCCTGTTGAACGAGGGCGGATCGTGAAGGCCGGTCGACTTGGAGTGGCCGGTCTGTTGGCGGTGGCCGTGCTCGTGGCCCATTCGGGCGCGCTCCGCGGGGGGTTTCACTACGACGACATCTTCGCGATCGTCGAAAACCCGGCCGTCTGGTCCTGGCAGCCGGGTCTCTACTTCGGGTCCTCGACCGCGGTGATCAATGAGGCAGACACGGCGGGGTACCGGCCGCTCACCGTCGCCACGTTCGCGATCAATTACCGGCTGGGGGCGCTCAATCCCGTGGGGTATCTCGGCGTGAACCTCGCCCTGCACTTGGCGATCGCGTGGATGGTCTTCGTCCTGGGCGTCCGCTTGCTGGGCGGCGCGCGGTGGGCGGCCGTGGCCGCGCTCCTCTTCGCGCTGCACCCGGTGAACGCGGAAGCTGTCAATTACAGCGTCGCCCGCTCGTCGCTGCTGGCCACGTTGGGATCGCTCGTTGCCTTCTGGGGGTGGTTGCGGTGGAGGGGGGGCGAGGGGAGCCGGTGGCTGGCGGTCGGGGTCGGCTCGTTCGCGGCAGCGCTGCTCAGCAAGGAATCGACCGTGGCGCTGCTCCTCCCGTTGGCAGTGTACGGGATGGGGGCGACGCATGCGTCGCCCCTACGTACGGTGTTTCGACCGGGAAGACGCGCGTTTGCCCGGTCCGCCGGGCGACTGGCGCCGTTCGCCGTCACGGCCGTGCTTTTCGTGGGACTGTGGACGATGATGACGTGGGGCGGGATTTCGCCGCGCGGCCCCGCGGCGCATCCCGCCTGGACGTTCTGGGAGATGGTCGGTCGGTCGCTCCTGCTGTGGGTCTGGCCGTGGCCGTTGGGGCTCGATCATCCGCTCGTGTTTGCGGAGCGGTTCGATCCCGTCCGGGCGATTGCGCTGGGGCTGACCGGAGCCGGCGTGGGGGCGGCGTGGTGGGTCGCTCGGAGAAGGCATCCCGTGTTGGCGTGGCTCGTCGTGTGGGTGCTGGCCGGGTTTGCGCCGCTTGTGCCGCTACCGTGGGTCACGACGCAAGGGCTGTTGCAAGAACATCGGATGGCGTTCTCGGCCGTTGGTCTGGCGTGGCTGACCGCGGTCGGAGTCCGAGCCGGCATGACCTTCGCGCGGAGTCGGCTCGGCGTCTCCCCGACGCGGGGCGCGGCGGCGGTGGTCGGCATCGTCGCGCTGGTGGGAGCCGTGGCGATGGATCGCGCGCGTTCGTGGGTGTGGAACGACGATCGACGGGTCTGGGAAGAGGTGGTGCGGCGCTCGCCCGATGACCTGGTTGCGCGGATCAATCTGGGCTCCGCCTACATGGATCGAAAGGAGTTTGATCGAGCGGAAGTCGAATTCCGAGGGATTCTCGCCGTCGCGCCGGAGTACGCCCGCGCGTACTACAACCTCGGATTGCTCGCGCTTCGCCGAGACCGGTACGACGACGCGCGAGCGCTGTTTCTCCGAGCGGCCGCGCTCGCCCCAGAGTCCACCGATGCGTATGACATTCTGGGCGCCGAGGCGCTCAAGCGCAAACGATGGGATGACGCACGGGCGGCGTTCCGGCAGGTCGCGGCGTTGAATCCGCGCGATGCCAAGGCGCATCTGAACCTGGGCCGGCTGGCGCTGCAAGCCGGCGACGCCTCGGCGGCGGAATCCTCGTATCGGGCCGCGCTGCGAGCCGACCCCGGAAATGCCAAGGCCTTGAACGATTTGGGGGCCATGTACCTTCAGCGCCGTGACTGGTCCCTGGCGCTGGAACCCCTCACCGCCGCGCTTCAAAGAGATCCCGAATCGATCGAGGCGTCATACAACCGGGCCGTCGTCCTGGTCGGGCTCGGAAGGCGGGACGAGGCGCGCGCCGCGCTGCAGGACGTGCTGGCGAGACTGCCGCCCGATCCAACGTTCGACCCCTACCGTCGCGGCGTCCAATATCTCCTTGACGGAGGCGAGCCGTGACGCGCCGCGAGATCGGCATCGGGGCGCTGGTGGCGGCGACGATCGCGGTTGCGCACTCGGGTGCGCTCAACGGTCAATTTCATTACGACGATCAGCCGTCGATTGTGGGGAATCCCTCAATTCGGTCGTGGAAGCCATTGTGGTATTGGACGTCGCCGTTCGCCGTGAGCGGTGAGGTCGATACGGCTGGTTATCGGCCGTTGACGGTGGCCACGTTCGCGGCTAATTACGCGCTGGGACGCCTTGATCCATTCGGCTATTTGGTTGTGAATCTGTTGTTACACGTCGCGGCGTCCTGGATGGTGTATCTCGTCGGTCGTCGTCTCCTGGGTGACGGACGATGGGCCGCTGTCGCCGCCGTGGTTTTCGCCCTCCACCCGGTCAACGCCGAAGCCGTCAATTACATCGCCGCCCGGTCGTCGCTCTTGGCCGCGTCGGCGACGTTGGCGTCGTTCTGGGCGTTTCTACGATGGCGGGACGGCGGGAGACGAGTGTGGGCGATCCTCGGCGCGACGATCTTTGGGGCGGCGCTGTTCAGCAAGGAGTCGGCCGTTGCCCTGATCCTTCCGCTGGCGGCGTACCCATGGCTCTGCGACGCGGATCGATCTTCGGCCCACGGGAGCGTTCGTGGACGGTCCCGACTGATCCGGAATCTGACGCCGATCCTGCCATGGGGCGTTGCCCTTCTGGTCTATCTGGCCGCATGGTGGGTTGTGGCCGGTTCGAACATAACGCGGTATGGCGACTCTGCGGCGTATCCGCTGTGGACGTTCGCCGAACTTGTCGCGAGGTCGGTGTGGCTCTGGGTGTGGCCGTGGCCGCTCGGACTGGAGCACCCGCTCACGTTCGCGAACCGCTTCGACGCCCTGTTGGCGGTAGGATTGGTCGCGGCCGGTCTCGGCGCGGCGGTCGCGGGAGTGGCGCTGTGGCGGCGGGCGCGGCTGGCGGCGTGGACCCTGATCTGGGTGTTCGCCGGTTTCGCGCCGCTGTTGCCGTTGCCGTGGCTGACGACCAAGGGGCTCTTCCAGGAAAACCGCCTGGCGTTTTCGGCGGTCGGTCTGTCGTGGCTGACCGCAATGGCGACGAGGGCCCTCGTCGCTCGGCTGGGCGTTGGAGGGGTGCGCACCCGGTTCGCCCGAGGGGCGGTTGCGGTGATCGGAGCGCTGCTGGTGGTGGGGGCCGTCGGAATGGATCGGGCGCGCTCGGCCATCTGGAACGACGATCGTCGGCTCTGGGAAGAGGCCGTCGATCACGATCCCGAGAACCGCGGCGCGCATCTCAACCTGGGCGTGGTTCATATGAATCAAAAGCAGTTTGATCTTGCGGAGGACGAGTTCCGTCGGGCGTTGGCAGTGTCCCCCGAGTATCCGAGAGCCTATTACGCCCTCGGTCAGTTGGCGCTCCGCCGCGAGCGGTACGATGAGGCACGACAGTGGTTGCTTCGGGTGATCGCCGTGACGCCGGATTACCCGGCTACGCACTACGTTCTGGGCGAAGTGGAACGGAAGCAGGGACGGGTGGAAGCGGCGGAGGCCGCGTTTCGACGGGCCGTCGAGCTCAACCCCCGGGATGCGAAGGCCCACGAACGGCTCGGCCTCCTGGCGCAGCAGGCCGGAAACGATGCGGCGGCGGAAACCTCGTACCTGCTTGCCCTTCAGCACAACCCGGACAGCGCCCTCGCCAGGAACAACCTGGGGACGATCTATCTCAAGAGGCGGGATTGGTCCCGGGCGCTGGAGCAGTTCACCATCGCAGTCCGCCGCGACCCCACGGATGTCGATGTGGCGCTGAACCGGGCGGTGGCGCTCAGCGCGCTGGGCAGGAAGGATGACGCGCGCGCCGCGGCGGAAACGCTGCTGCGAAACCTGCCGCCCGATGCGCGATTCGACGCGCACCGCCGGGCGGCGGAGACGATCCTGGGAGAGGGGCGGTCGTGAGACTCCTCCCTCGACTCGGCATAGCCGCTCTGCTGATGGGGGCGACGATTGCGGCGCATTCCGGCGCGCTCAGTGGGAAGTTTCACTACGACGACGCCGCCGCCGTCGTCGAAAACCCGGCCATTCGCTCGTGGCAGCCGCTGTTTTATCTCACGTCGCCGCTCGCCGTCAGCCGGGGCGTCGATGGCGCCGGCTATCGGCCGTTCACCGTGGCGACCTTCGCGCTCAATTACACGCTGGGGCGGCTCGATCCCTGGGGCTACCTGGCGGTCAATCTTATCCTCCACTTCGGTATTTCGTGGATGGTCTTCGTGCTGGGGCGACGGTTGCTGGGCGACGATCGATGGGCGGTGTTCGCGGCGCTGCTTTTCGCCGTCCACCCGGTGAACGCGGAAGCGGTGAACTACGTGGTGGCGCGGTCCTCGTTGTTGTCCACGCTGGGTGCGCTGGCGGCGTTCTGGGCGTTCATCCGTCGGCGCGAGGGCGGGGGCGCCGGATGGCTGGTTGTGGGGGGCCTCGCGTTCGCGGCGGCCTTGCTGAGCAAGGAGTCGGCAACGGCGCTGATCCCGCCGCTGCTGGCGTCCGCACTCGTTCTCGGCGGGACCGCGCGGCCATCCGGGCCTTCCGACGGCCGCGCGTTGCCGCGGTCCCTTCGCGACGCGTTGTGGTTCGTCGGCTTGGCCG
>Ga0214473_10003376_pt1 | contig 19375 bp, 17 predicted proteins | sample RVTome_7_FD_203509 | JGI IMG/M metagenome (GOLD analysis project Ga0214473, IMG submission 203509) | Soil microbial communities from uranium-contaminated site in the Upper Colorado River Basin, Wyoming, United States - RVT98D197 | ecosystem: Environmental > Terrestrial > Soil > Contaminated >... | reverse complement strand
CATTCCAATAGTAAGCGGGTACTTCATCTATTTGAAACGAAGAATAATATTTTCAGAGATGGAATATTCTTACAGGGCTGGTATCACGGTAATCACAATTGGAATGATACTCTATTTTATCGGGACCGGGCAGGGAATAAAACTAAATCAGAATGACCACTTAGCCCTCATGATTTTTTCTGCCAATACACTCCTGATAGGTGGAGTTGTGCTTTTTTATGGTCTTAAATCTTTCCGATTTGCAGTTTTTCCTTTATTGTTTCTCTTTTTCCTGACCCCCATCCCAACCGCAGCGGTTGAGAAGCTTATTACTCTTCTTCAAATAGGGTCCACGGAAGCCACCTATGGTTTTTTTAAGCTGACAGGGGTTCCTGTTTTAAGGGAAGGGTTTACGTTTAACCTTCCAGGAATGAGCATTGAGGTTGCAAAACAATGTAGTGGCATCCGATCAAGTATTGCTCTTTTTATCACCAGCATCATAGCTGGCCAACTTTTTCTTCAAACAGGATGGAAAAAAGTTATACTGGTTTTATCTATCTTTCCTATTACCATTTTCAAGAATGGACTAAGGATTGTCACCCTTTCTTTGTTGGGGACCTACGTCGATCCCAGGATTTTGAGCAGTGAACTTCACAAAAGCGGCGGAATCCCTTTTTTCTTTGTTGCTCTAATGCTTTTGGCGCCGGTGCTCTGGGTGCTTAGAAAAACAGAGAAGAAGGGTGTAGAAGGTAGGGTGTAGTGTGTAGCGTGAAGTTGGAAAGAGCATTGGGGACGGATTGAAAAGGACAAGGCAATAGGAATTGATAAAAACGAAATCGTCGAGGTTAAGCCCAGTTGATAACTTTTAAACCGGGCACCCTTGAAAACTCTCTAACATTATTGGTGGCCAGCGGAAGCCCGTTGCTCAGGGCATGGGCGGCAATAAGCATGTCAAGAGCGCCGATTGTCTTTCCTCTGGTTTCAAGCCATGCACGGAGTTTTCCATAGGCGCGAGCGGCTTCGTGGTCGAAATCGAGGATCATGAGAGGCAAAAGAAACTGCTCAAGGGCCTGTTGGTTCTGAGAAGGGAATTGGCTCTTTTGGACTCCGAATTCCAGTTCAGCTACGGTGATCGAGGAGACGGCTAAAGTACCAGCAGCAAGGGCGTCAAAACGCTTGAGGACCGATGGAGGTCTCTTCTTTATCAAATAGATGCAGATATTCGTGTCAAGGAGGAGATTCATTAGAAGAACCCTTCTCTCGGCTTCTGCTTGGGCTGTCCTCGGCTTTCCATGAAATCTTTAGAGAATTGTGAGAGGCTTTCCAAAAGTGGTGTCCAGGGTTCCTTTAAAGGAATGAGAACCAAGGCATTTCCGACTCTCTTAACCAGCACTCGGTCCCCCTTGAACCGATACTCCTTAGGTAAGCGCACGGCCTGACTCTGCCCATTTTTAAACAAACGTGCTGCCTTCATATCCTCCCCCAATAAAATATATATTTTAAATATATACTAATTTACAATGATTTCAAAAAAATGTCAATCCGCCGCTTTGATGATACCTTTTAAAAGCCACTACCGGAGTAATCCAGCGAATGGTATGGAGTTTTGCTCCGCCCTTCAATTGGCAAAGGGTATTATGGTTACGAACGCCGAATTTAATCAACAACGGGGTTAACCCTATTAAAGCCATTCTATGGGGACGAGAGAGACGAGTTTCTTAAACTCCGGATCACCGGTAAGGATGGTTGCTTCCAATCGGAGAGCTGTTGCAGCCGCAAAACAATCGGCATAGGAAATCGAGTACGATGCCTTGATTTCGGAAGCCCTCCAGATCAGTTCGCTGTCAGGCAAGATGATCTGGACGGGGAGACGGAAGAAATTTTCTAAGAATTCTTTAGCCCTATCGATACCTACGGCATGAATTGTTTTGTAATAAACCTCCCCCAGATTGATTTGATTCATATAACCCGTAGCGGATTGATCACGACAAGCCGTAAGAAGGTTTTTCACTTTTTGATAGCCTCTTTCCTTTTGAGTCCATCTCAGGATGGCATGGGCATCAAAGAGAATTATTTTCATCGGTTATGTTGTCCTGCTTTCTTTCTTTTAGCAGTTCCTCAGAGAGGGAAACAGGGTGGTCTTCGAAAATCCCCGTTAAAAACTCTATGGGGTCGTCCGGTAAGGGCCTGATTTCTGCATGGTCCTTCACGAAGGTGATAGACAAAGCCTTTCCAGGTTTTACCCCGCCCAACTTGTTGCGAATTTCTTTGGGAATGACAATCTGTCCCTTGGGATGCATTTTAACAACAGTCATTTGGTTTATCCTTTTAACTAATGCTTAACTTTTAAGAAAAAGTATAACTTTATGAAGGAAGTACGTCAAGTAAAAAGAAAATTGGAAGGATGAGAAAAGTTATTGCGGATTCATCAAGAGATAGGGTTACGGGTTAACCCCTTACGGCTGGCGAATTACGTAGAAAATGGAGGTAAAGATGTCTGAATATTCTTTCGGCCCTACCGGTGAGAAGTTTCGACTTCCGAGCCAGGAAGACTACATTAAAGAATTCGAGCGCTTAAATGAGATAGTCCAAAAACAGCGTGCTCTTGGTCGGGAGATCGTCGTGGTCATGGGCCTTGGATTTGTGGGCGCTGTGATGGCTGCGGTGGTCGCTGATGCAAAAGATAAAAAAGGCAATCCTACAAAGTTTGTGATCGGGATGCAGCGGCCCAGTACTCGGAGTTACTGGAAGACCCCTTTGCTTAACCGCGGAATATCGCCCGTAAGCTCCGAAGACCCTGAGGTTCCGTTGATGATCAATCGCTGCGTGAATGAAAAAAAGACATTAATTGCTACGTACACATACGATGCACTCAATCTTGCCGATGTTGTGGTTGTGGATGTTCAGTGCGATTACTTAAAGGAGTCGCTCGGCAATGTGCGGGAGGGCCGGGCAGACATGGATGCATTAGAGGAATCGTTGGAAATTATTGCCCAGCACATCAGTCCTCAGACCTTAGTCCTGATTGAAACGACAGTAGCTCCTGGTACTACAGAACAGGTGGCCTATCCGATCATGAAAAAGAGCTTCCGGAAACGTGGTATCGACAGTGACCCGTTGTTAGCCCATAGTTTCGAGAGAGTCATGCCCGGCAAGAATTATGTGGCGAGCATTCGTGACTTCTGGAGGGTATGCAGTGGAGTAGATGAAGAGGCTACCCGTAGGGTTGTTAAGTTCTTAAAAGAGGTTATCAATACCGATAAGTTTCCGTTAACAGTGCTCGATCGGCCGATCGAGTCTGAGACAGCAAAGATTGTCGAGAACAGTTTCCGGGCGACCCTTCTTGCTTTTATGGACGAGTGGAGTCTTTTTGCAGAACAAAATGGTGTTGACCTGATTAAGGTAATCAATGCGATTAAGGTCCGGCCAACGCACAGCAACATGATTTTCCCGGGCCCTGGAATTGGTGGCTACTGTCTTCCAAAAGATGGTGGGTTAGGCCTCTGGGCGTATCGCCACATCTTCGGATTTGAGGATAATATCTTTAAAATTACACCCATGGCCATAGATGTTAATGATACTCGGTCTCTTCATGTTGCCCAGCTTACCCGCGATGCGCTGCGAAACATGAGCCGGCCCATTGCATCTGCAGAAATTCTGGTACTGGGGGCTTCCTATAGGGAGGATGTTGGAGATACGCGATATAGTGGCTCTGAATTGATTGTGAGACGTTTAACTGAAATGGGCGCAGAACTGAGGGTCCACGATCCTTACGTTCCTCACTGGTGGGAGTTTGAGAAGCAGGATGAATACCCCGCTTCATCACATGGTTTAAAGAGATTTTTCCGTGGTCAGGAGAAGCTGAAAGATCTCCGGGTTGAACAGGATTTGAAAAAGGCATTAGATGGGATAGACGCCCTCATTCTTGCCGTGAGGCACAAGCATTATTTGAATCTTGATCCGGATGAAGTCGTCGAAAGCGCTGGCGGGCCGATAGCGGTGATCGATTGTTTCGGTATCCTGGATGATGAAAAGATAAAGCGCTACTTCGAACTCGGCTGCGAGGTAAAAGGGTTAGGCCGTGGTCATGTGAAGCGAATTAAGGATCAAGTTCGAGAAAAAAGAGAGCAGCTATTGCTGGACATTTCAATGAAAGATAAGAAACGAGGATTGCATTTAAGCACAGAGGATGTGGAACTGCTAAATAATGGATGTAAATTGGGAGCAGAGGATTAGGTTTATTGAGTTACTTGAGTCCCAGTAAAATAGGCTTCGCATTTCACGGGATAAATTTATTGGGTTGCTTGGGTTAGTTGAATTTGTTTAGAATCTCGACACTCGACACTTAACACTCAACACTTCACCTAAGATCTTATGTCTCTTTATTCCATTCTTTCATACATTGCTGTTCTTTTTTGCCTGGGATTGGCCATGTTGGCATTAGCACGAGACCGAAAGGGACTTGTGCAATGGATATTTGCCGTCGGAATGATTGTCCTTGGACTGGAGGCTATGCTTGTTGGTATCGGCTTCAAGGCCTCTCTTCCTGCCGAAGCAATATACTGGCAACGGATCAGATTGATTACCATAGCCTTTCTACCAGGTGCCTGGCTGCTTTTTTCTCTGACCTATGCGGGAGTAAACTATAAAGAAATTATTTCAAAGTGGCGGTGGGTTGTTCTTGCTGCTTTTATTATTCCCTTAACCCTTGTCACCTTTTTCTGGGAATCGTTCTTCATAGATGAGCCTTTCTTGGATTCCCCTTCTGCGTGGCTAATCCGTCTCGGTTGGTCGGGATACACTTTCCATCTCTGTTTATTAGTAGGCGCCGTTCTAATTCTGATGAACCTGGAAAGGACCCTGAGGGCCTCTATCGGGCATATGAGATGGCAGGTTAAATACATGGTGCTTGGGATCGGGAGCATTTTTGGGATTCGAATTTATACGAGCAGTCAGACCATTCTTTTTCATTCTTTAAACACCGGCCTGTTGGTGATCAATACCGGCGTGCTCATTGTGGCCAGCGCACTCATCCTTAGATCGCTGCTTCGCGCCCGTTCATTAAATTTAGATTTTTATCTTTCCCATTCTTTTCTTTACAATTCTCTCACAGTCTTTATTGTGGGAATTTACCTCTTGGCCGTTGGAGTGTTGGCAAAGCTTATTCCAACCTTGAGCGGAAACATTTCATTCTACACTCAAGCATTCTTTGTCTTCCTGGCCTTATTGGGTTTATCGATTATTCTCTTATCGGACCGGCTTCGACATAAGATAAGGCGTTTCATCGCGGTCCATATGAAGCGTCCTCAGTATGATTACCGCAAGGAGTGGACGAAATTCACCGAGAAAACCTCCACAATCACCGATGTCAAGGATCTGTGCATGACGGTGGCCAGAATGGTTTCCGACACCCTGGAGGTCCTCTCCGTAACGGTGTGGCTCCTTGACGATCCGCATGCTCGACTAAGACCGGCGGGATCGACAGTCTTCTCGGGGACCGGGGCGGGACACCAGATTTCAGAGGAAGGGAAAGCAAAGCTTGTCGAGGCGATGATAGACCAGGAGATACCTGTGGATCTGGACGATCCGAAGATCGCGTGGGCTCGTGATCTCAAGCCATTGATGCCGGATTTTCGAGAGGCGAGGATCCGTTACTGCATTCCACTGTCTGCAGGGGGAAATCTGCTGGGAGTGATGACCCTTGGAGAGAGGGTCGAATACAAGCCTTTTTCATTCGAGGAGATGGATCTCCTCAAGACCATCGCAGACCAAACCGCTGGAAGTCTTCTCAACCTCAAACTCTCGGAGGATCTCCGAAAAGCAAAAGAGATGGAGGCGTTCCAGACCATGGCAGCCTTCATGATGCACGATCTTAAAAATCTGGCTTCGACACTTTCGTTGACCGTACAAAATCTCCCAAATCACTTTGACAACCCTGAATTTCGGAATGACACATTAAAAGTGATGCAACAAGGCGTAAGCAAAATCAATAGCATGTGCAGTCATCTCTCCATGTTGAGTCAGAAAATTGAGTTGAAGAAAGTTGAAACGGACCTGAATCAATTGGTTAATGCTTCTCTTTCCTGCTTAAATGGATCATGCAAGGTTTCGCTTATTCAAAACCTTCAACCCGTACCAAGAGTGGTGATAGATCCTGAGCAGGTTCAAAAAGTCCTGACCAATCTGATTCTGAATGCGAATGAAGCAGTTGGAGATAGAGGTGAGATTCGATTAACTACACAGCAGAGGGATGGTTGGGTAATCTTTTCGGTTTGCGATAATGGATGCGGCATGTCAAAGGGGTTCATGGAACAGTCGCTCTTCCGCCCCTTCAAGACCACCAAAAAACAGGGCATGGGAATTGGCCTTTTTCAGAGTAAGATGATCGTCGAAGCCCACCAAGGAAGAATCGAGGTGGAAAGTGAAGAAGGACGAGGAAGTGTTTTCAAGGTAATGCTACCCTTGAAAACGGAATAATGGAATAGTGGAAGAGTGGAATGATGGGAAAATATTGCGATAATGGAAGAATGAGAGAATGAAAGAATGGAATAGTAATAATGGAATAACGGGAAAAAGAAAAAGGAATGGTATGACAGAAAGAAAGAACATCAACAGAGGATTTAAAAAACTTCGGGTTTGGCAAGACGCCATTTCACTTTATATTGTTTCCTGTAACATATTTGCACATTTTCGATCCCACCTTAAAAGAGTTGCCGCCAACAGTATTGATGCAGCACACAGTATTTCAAGAAACATTGCAGGCTCCGCCCCGTAGGGGGTTACATTCTAAAATATGTGTTACGTCTACGCATTACGTAGTTCAGGAAAAAGACGGATTTACATAGGACAAACGAAAGATCTTCATAGACGCATACAGTGTCATAACAAGGGGTATGTAAGATCAACGCGCAATGATAGGCCTTGGGAGCTAATAGCCTTTGAGAAACTTAAAAGTATAAATGAGGCAAGATGGACAGAAAATGGCTTAAAAAGGTCCAAGGGGAAACGGATGAAATGGTTAGAAGAAAAAAGGTTAGCACAATAGGCTACGCCCCGGAGGGAAGGTTATTGCCGTCGTAGCCTGCGGGAGTATCTAAATTATCTAAATATTGCCCTTGGTTCGTGCGGGGAGTTCCATTCCTGTTATGAGAGCTTCAAACAGGCGGGACAAATCTCGGATAAGCAGTACGAAGAATTAGACCAAGTTCACTATAAAGTGGAAAATGGCCTGATTAATCTGATAAAGTCGCTTCAAAAGAAGCTTAGAAATGGAGAATGGGAGGAAACATTTGGATTGGAATGATATGATTCTTTCCCATTATTCCAAAATTCCAGTATTCCAACATTCCAGGGAGTTACTATGAAACCAAAACTCCTCGTGGTAGAAGATGATGAAGCGATCCGGAGCCAGATGAAGTGGGCGCTTGCTCAGGATTATGAGGTCTTTTTAGCAGAGGATCGTCCAAATGCTTTAGAAATTTTTATAAAAGAGGGGCCTCCTGTTGTGACGTTGGACCTTGGTCTGCCACCGTACCCTGGAGAAGTGAAAGAGGGTTTTCTGGCACTCGGTGAGATCCTATCACAAGATTCCTTTGTAAAAGTGATTGTTATCACAGGCCAAGGGGAGAAAGACCATGCCCTGAAAGCAATAGGAGAAGGAGCCTACGATTTTTTCTGCAAGCCAATTCAAATAGAAGAACTCAAGGTGGTTTTAAATCGGGCTTTTTATGTTTCTCAACTTGAACGTGAGCATCGTGGACTACAGCAGCGTCTGAGTGGCGAATCATTTGAAGGAATGCTCGGAACGAGCCCGCAGATGCAGGAAGTGTTTTCATCTATCCGTAAAGTGGCCACAACTGAAGTACCAGTTCTAATCGTGGGAGAGAGTGGTACAGGCAAGGAACTGGTAGCAAAAGCGATTCATACAAATAGCTCGAGAAGGGAATGTCCATTTGTTGTAATAAATTGTAGCGCAATACCTGAAACTCTGCTTGAAAGTGAACTGTTTGGTCATGAGAAAGGAGCCTTCACGGGTGCTCATATCCAGCGGAAGGGGCGTTTTGAGATGGCCCAAGAAGGGACCCTTTTTCTAGATGAGATAGGAGAGCTTTCATTGGCGCTTCAGGTAAAACTTCTTCGATTCCTCCAGGAACAGAAGATAGAAAGAGTGGGGGGAAGAGAATCAATTGTGGTTGACACCCGGGTTTTGGCGGCTACGAATAAGGATTTAAATCAAGCATTGAAGGAGGGAAAGTTTCGAGAAGACCTCTATTATCGTCTTGGAGTAGTGACCATTTCTTTACCGCCTCTCCGGGAACGGGAGGGAGATATTTTGCTCTTAGCAACTGGGCTATTGCAAAGGTATGCGCATGAGAATAAAAAGAAAATCACTGGATTCACTCCTCAGGCGATTCATGCGCTTAAAACCTATCTATGGCCAGGAAACATCCGGGAGCTTGAAAATAGAATAAAACGAGCAGTTATTATGGCAGAAGGAAAGAAAGTGACTCCCATGGATATTGAACTAACCTCTCCATATATGAAATACGAAGGCCGAGGATTAAAAGAAGCTCGGGAGGCACTCGAAAAAGATTTAATTCAAAAGGCATTAGCCAAAAATAAAGGGAATGTTACTAAAGTCGCAGTGGAACTCGGGGTTAGCCGTCCCACTCTTTATGAATTGATGGAAAAACTGGGAATTGGAAAATAGTGAATAGTGTCGAGCGTTGAGTGTTAAGCGAAGAGATTTTAGCATGTCCCTTATCTCAACACTACACTGGTGACTTAACACTCAGTCAATATGTCGGGAAAGCTTACAACTGTAAAATGGCGTAAAGAGATAAATAACCTATTGTTATTACAAGAATTATCTTAACACTTAACACCCATCACCAATCACTCCGTTAGAGTGTCGGATTTCCTTACAATTATTATTAAAATTTTATAAATTGACCCCAATTTTTCAATTGAAAATTTACTGACTAAACAAGTAAATTTCATTTTGATAACAAGTATTTATCTACATTCAAGAAGGAACAGATGGTTCAGTCTTTTTCCTGGCACGTCTTTTGAATATTAATTTCCTCAAGAAAGAGCTTAATTATAAAAAGGAGGATCTTTTAAATGAAATTTAAATCTTATTTGTGGATGGTTTTAGCGATCATTGGAATACTTGTATTCGGCTCGAATCTACACGCAGATCCGGTGGTACATATTGATGATCCATATGGGGGTAGGTTTAATGGAGGACCATTCTTAATTAGGGAAATGAATTTAGAAACATTTTGTTTAGAAAGAGGGGAAACATTTGTTCCTGGAGCAGCATATTACTTTACTATTAATAGCTATGCTCAGGGAGGAGGGCCCGGCAGTATTAATAATATGGATCCGATAGATCCAAGAACTGCTTGGCTATATCTTCAGTATCTTAGTAACCCAGGGAGTTATGATTTAAATCACAAAATAGCTCTGCAGTTAGCCATATGGAGGATAGAAGACGAATTTGGTGTTGGTTTCCTCAATGGATATAATGGCTATGAATACTTGGATCCAACAATACTCGGGTATGCCACCGAATATTTTATCGCTGCTAATGCTGCTACAAGAGATCCAAATATTCTTAATAATGTATTTGCGCTGAACCTTTATGGGAATACAGCACATACAAATTGGAGACAAAGCCAATTAACAGTTCCCGAGCCCTCGACTTTACTTCTTCTTGGTGCTGGGTTGATAGGATTAGGGATTTTAGGGAGGAGAAAATATAGGGGGGTATAAATCTTACAAAAATCTAAACGGAGTTGCGAAAGGACCTAACTAATATGATTAAAAAAAGAAAAATTTGGATTGTTTTTATAATAGGTGCGGTTTGTTTGATGCCTGCGTTGTCCGCACAAGCTTTAACACTGGGTTTTCAAAGCATCACAAGCAACAACATAGGAAATATAGCCATTGGAGAAGCACAACTCTTCGTTGAAGTAACAGAAGTTGGGACTTATCAGGTATTGTTTACTTTCCGTAACATAGGACTGCTGGCTTCTTCTATTTGTGACGTTTACTTTGACGATGGTACTCTTCTAGGTATTGCACTAATAACGAGTAGTGCCGGAGTATCTTTTTCTCTGGGGGCAAATCCCGGAAACTTGCCAGGAGGTAATGAAATCAATCCTCCTTTTCAAGCAACGGCGGGTTTCTTGGCGGATTCTAACTCCCCAGTGCAGCCAAATGGCGTTAATCCAGGAGAATGGCTCGAGATATTGTTTAATTTACAAAACGGCGGAAGTTTCCTTCATGTCCTTAATGAATTGTCTTCCGGTGAACTGCGGATCGGTATCCACGTCCAGGGATTTGCGAATGGTGGAAGCGAGAGCTTTGTAAATGTTCCGGAGCCTTCGACCCTCCTTCTGTTAGGCGCTGGATTGGTTGGATTGGGACTTTTGGGGAGGAGGAAATTTAGGACAAAACCCTGATTAAGGTTCGAGTTAAGCTTTTTTGGAAATACCTAAGCGCCCATTGGTTAATTAGCTGGTGGGCGTTTTTTTTAAAGTAAATTGGCAGGCTTGCAAAATTGCAATTAGGACGCCATAAGGGGTACAAGTTACGAGCTCCTGGGAAGTTCATACAGAGAAACACACATGGGGAGGTAGTTAAATTGTTTAAATAACTAAAACCTTGTTACAAGTTGCGGGTTACGAGTTAAAGACCGTAACGCATAAGGGGTAGAGACGGGACAGAAACGCAAGGAATAATGGAATACTCAAATATCGGAAGAATGGATGAGTGGAGAAATGGAATGATGGGAAAAAATGGGAGGAGCTGCTTTTATGATATTTTCAGTTCTTCACCTTTTTCTCTGATTTCATAGATCAAGGGAATCCATGTATCATCTTCATACATTTTTATTGAAAAAGGGACAGGTTCAAGTCGTGGATCAATCTTGCCGGCGATCCTATAAAGGATCATTCCTTCTTCTACCCGATCCTTCCCAAAATCCTTTGAAATGATAGCTACATCGATATCGCTATCAGGGCGCACATTTCCCTTTGCATAAGATCCGTAAAGGATGACACGATCAATAGTTATTCCTTCCCGTTTTAGCGCGTTAACAAATTGCTTAATAACCCTTATAGCTTGGCCCTTACCCATTTGAATACCTCTTTTATCTCTTTCAACTTCTTAGCGGTATAAGCATTAGTGCATTTCTTATAGAACGCTTTATTTGCATCTGGGTTGGTAACAAACGAATTGGGACCAATTGAGACTTTTAGCTGATAGGATGCGTGGATATCAATCTATATTCACTTGAGTGAAAAAGATATTCCTATCTTCATCATTATTATTATTATTTCCTATGACTTTTTTTACCCAATTCATAATTGACTCATTGTTAATTCTGTTTTTGTCTTTTCTTCTTTCAGGGAGTATTCCAATCAAGTGGATCTCCCCAATTTCATCCCGCCAATAGAATTCATAGCTGACCATCTTCCCGGATCCCCCTCAGAATCATTATATAAACCTATTTTTTACATACAATTCTTATGCCGAAAACAGGGAAACAGAAGTTATTGTTTTTTCAGAGTTTTTTTGTTTGACTTTTTATTGATCCGTTAGAATTTGTAAAATAATCCGACAATTTAAATGATGATGTTCTTAAGTATTTGTTAATATGTAGGTTTTTTACTGAAATGATCTTGTAAAGATTTTTGACTGAATCATTTCGGGTTCCTTGGGTCTTTATTCTTCCACTTCTCGAAAAAAAAGGGTTGCAGTTATCTTTGGAATAAGTTTATAAGTTAAAGGGTTAGTGAGTTATTCTAAGGGAGGAGCGCTGATGAACTTTTCAGGTAGAAGATGGACCATAATCATTTCTGCCCTTCTTTCCATTTTTATTTTTACAACTCTATTAGGCTGTAGTCAGGAGGCGAAGAAAGAAAAACATTTCAAGAGAGGAGAGAAGTACTTCTCAGAAAATAAGTTTAGGGAAGCGATTATTGAATATAAAAATGTCATTCAAATTGATCCGAAAGATGCCCATTCCAGGTACAAATTGGGGCTTTCTCATTTGAAGGTCGGGCAGGTACGGGAGGCATTTTCTGAGTTTTTAAAAAGCGTGGAATTAAACCCTGACCTCATTGAGGCACGTCTCCAGTTAGGAACCCTCTACCTCCTATCAAGAGAAAATCAAAAAGCGAGAGAGCAAGCGGAAAGGGTTCTTGCGAAAGAACCCAATAATGCAGCAGGCCACATCCTGATGAGTTCGATTTATGTGGCAGAGAAAGATTTGGATAAGGCAATGACGGAAGCGAAAAGGGCGATTGAGCAAGACCCAAAGCAAATCGATTTTTACCTCCATTTAGCTAACCTCTATCTCCTTAAGAAAGATTTAGTTTTGGCAGAACAGACTTTCAAAGAGGCCATTAAAGTTGATGGGAAATCAACAAAGGCTCGATATACCTTAGCTGAATTTTACAGAAGGACCGGGAAAATCGAATTGGCCGAGAGTGAATTGATGGAGGTGGCGAAGATCACTCCTGGAGATCCAAATGCCTATATGGCTCTTGGGAACCTCTATACTTCATTACGACGAATGGAAGATGCGGAAAAACAATTCATCAAAGCATTTGAAGTCGAACCCAAAAGAATCTTTTCGCAAATTCATCTGGGAGACTTTTATTTAATTTGGGGTAAAAAGGAAAAAGCTATTGAGACTTATCAAAAAGCGATCGATACCGATTCCAAAAATATTCCAGCCAGAGTAAAACTTGCTGAAGTCTATCTGAGCGATAACAAGCTTGATAAAGCCTCGGAGATTATTGGAAAGATTCTTGAGATGAATCCAAAAAGTCATGAGGGAATGTTCCTCAAGGGGAGACTCCACTTAGCGAAGAGGGAATTTAACGATGCGGTCAATTTATTCCAGTCCTACCTTAAAGAAAATCCTAAATCTTTTATGGGGCATCATTTTCTCGGCCTCGCTCATTTAGGAAATAGGGATGTTCAACAAGCCAAAACTGAATTGGCTGAGGCCGTAAAAATTAATCCAGACGGGATTGATTCAAGGGTAACCCTTGCCGAGATATACCTTGGAACCGGGTCTTTGGACCAGGCCATCGGAGAGGCTCAGGAGGTTTTGAAAAGGCAGCCTAAATCCATTCAAGGCCATATCATTCTTGGGAATGCCTATTTCCTTAAGAGAGATATTCAAAAAGCCGGCAATTCATTTGAAGAAGTCATTCAAATTGCTCCCAATAATCCTATTGGATATTATCAAAAGGGACGCGTCCTTTTGGCACAAAAGAAGGAGAAGGAGGCATTAACTCAATTTGAGAAGGCCTTGTCAATCCAACCGAATTTCTTGGAGGCGCTTGATCTCATTGCCGTCGTCTACATGAATAAGAAAGAGAGCAAGAAGGCCATTGAGAGAGTGGAATCACAAATTAAGATTTCCCCTCAAAACCCATTCTTCTACAATATGCTTGGTCGCCTTTATGAAGTGAATAAGGATATGCCGAAGGCTGAGGATAATTATAAGAAGGCAATTGAGATGAATCCTAATGTGGCAGGTTTTTATGTCTCCCTTGCCAATTTCTATGTCCGGCAGAATTTAACCGAAAAGGCCATACAGGAATTCAAGGCGGCTGTTCAAAAGGCTCCGAATTCGGTTTCCGCTCACATGGGGTTAGGCATTATCTATGATAACCAGAAAAAATATGACCAAGCCAAAGAGTATTATCAAAATGTGTTGAAGATCAATCCTAAATTCGCTCCCGCTGCCAATAACCTTGCCTACCTCTATGCTGAAACGGGAGGGAACATTGATGAAGCCCTTCATTTAGCTCAGGGCGCCAAACAACAATTTCCTGATGATCCTCATATCTCTGATACTCTTGGATGGATTTATTATAAAAAGAATATCTTTAACCGCGCCATTGTTTATTTAAAAGAAACGAATGAAAAAATTACAGATAATCCTGTCACGAGATACCACTTAGGAATGGCCTATTATAAAAATGGGGATAAGGAAAATGCAAAGAAGGAGCTGAAGAGAGCTCTCGAATTGGATTCGAAATTTTCCGGATCAGAAGAAGCACGGACCGCACTAAAGTTAATTCAGTAGAAAATAATATCCCTGACCATCCGATCCTTTTCAAATCTCTCCCTACACTCCCCTTTAGGTATCCAATACGACTTTGTCATTTTGTCAAAAAGTTTGTACAAAAACGAACCGGGTGAGGAAATTTATATTTGATTCTATTTGATTCCAATTAATCACAATTATCTCAATATTAATCAAAAACTTAGATTATTTAATGGCATTCTTATTGCTATCCATATATACAGAAACCCAACTATCTGTCTATTTCCAAAATTCTTCAGTTCAAGAAGGGGGCAGATTATGAAATGGATAGGATTGGTTTTAGTTATCATCATGATCTTTTGTGGGTCTGCATTTGGTGCAACCCTTAACCTCAAAGCCACATGGGCCGCCAATACAGAGCCAGATATGAAAGAGTACCTGCTCTATCGAACTGATGGAACGAGGACTCTTATTGGAACCATTCCACATCCTAACACTTCCTACAATTTCTCAGTCACTGTTCCAGATCAATCCGCAGGGTCATTAACCTTTGTTTTAACTGCAAAAGATACGAATAATAACGTGAGTCCAGATAGCATACCCGCATCTTATAGTTACAATTTAGACACGGTTCCACCAGTTGCACCTAAGAACCTAAATGTTCAAAACCAATAAAGAATAACGATTATTAAAAAAATTTAACTTGACTTTTTATTCGAAAAATGGAAACAAAATACGAAGAAGTGGTAAATTTCTTCCACTTTTAAATGGAGAAGGGCATAGGATTTATAAATACAATTAGATAGATAAAGTCTTGTTAAAACAAGGGCGGTTAATGGGGAAAATATTTTTTTTCCATAAAAGGTGTAAGGTACAAATCTTCTTACTCCTCTTATTTTCAGTTTACTCCTTAATTTTATCTCATTCTGCATTAGGAGCCACTCTCAATCTTACTGCTACATGGACCGCAAATACAGATCCAGATATGAAGGAGTATCACCTCTATCGAACCGATGGAACGAGAACACTGCTTGGGACAACTCTCCATCCAAACACCTCCTACCCCTTCACAGTAACTGTTCCGGACCGATCGTCTGGGACATTAGCATTCGTATTAACCGCCGTTGATACAAACAATAATGAGAGTGCGGACAGTAATTTAGCCTCATATATTTATAATCTGAATACTATGACCCTTTCTGGTAATGTACGGACTTCTGGGGGTACAGGGATAAGCGGGGTGGTAATGGGAGGGTTTCCCAACAGTCCTACCACGGATGCCAATGGTTATTACAGTGACACCGTTTCTTATGGTTGGTCTGGGACAGGGACACCAAATAAGAGTGGCTATACGTTTAGTCCTCCATCGTTGAGTTACAGCAATGTGGTTTCGAACCAGACGAATCAGAACTACACAGCGACCCTTCAGACCTTTACGATCTCGGGATATGTGAAGACTTCTGGCAGCGCAGGGATCAGCGGAGTGGTGATGGGAGGGTTACCGAGCAATCCCACCACGGATGCCAATGGTTATTACAGTGGCACGGTCTCTTATGGTTGGTCGGGGACGGTGACGCCGAGTAAGAGTGGCTATACGTTCAGTCCTCCTTCGAGAAGTTTCAGCAATCTGGCGTCCAATCAGACAGGCCAGGACTACACAGGTATTATGTCGGAGGTGATTTCGACCCCTACAACCCCGAGCGGTAACTCAAGCGGGTATACGGGGACGTCTTACAAGTTCTCTACAGGGGGCTCTAAATCAAATCTTGGTACGGGTCATCCCGTGGAGTACCAGTTTGACTGGGGTGATGGTACGTTTTCATCCTGGGGTTCCCCTTCTTTGAGTTCCTATTCCCAATCCCATGTCTGGAGTGTTCCGGGAACCTATCCGGTGAGAGCGTGGGCCCGGTGTAAAAACCATCCCAACAATGTTTCTGCCTGGTCGAATTCTTCTATTTCTGTTCAGGGAAAGCCATTTATTCAGGTCACTTCACCCAATGGGGGAGAGAATTTGGTTGCGGGAACCACTCATACCATAACCTGGAATTCGGCATACTTAAATCCCAGCGGAACAATTTACATATTCTACTGGTGTGATGGGGCATGGCATCCGATTACCACGTTATTACCTAATGCTACTTCGTTTAACTGGACCATTCCGAGAACCTCGGCCAAAGCGTCTTCGCCAAAACCATCTGGTCTCACATCTTCAACATCGTTATGGATTGGCAATTGGGTAAACGGGAAGTGGGAGTGTTACGACCGGAATAATCAAAGTTTCAGGATTCTTTATGATGGATGGGTATGTAAGATTTCTAATGGAGATCAAGGTGGGGCGAGCCTCTTGTTTGATGAGGGGGTTTTTGATGGGTATGGGATTTCGTTAGAGTTGGGGATGTTTGGAATAGATGGGACTTACAGTGTGAATGCACAGGGATCAATGAGCGGGACCTATACGGTCTATGATTTTTCCAATCCAACGATCGTTTTCTATGCGGGCAATTTTACAGGGAGCGTTGACTCCAAATCGACGAAGTTATCGCTTGTATTAAATGCTTTGGATGGGACGCCTGTTTTCAATATGGCAGGGGTACGGCTTGTTAATGATCCGGTGATTCCTGTGGATTGGACAGGTACGCTTTCGGGGAGTGCAAAGGGGACCCTTAATCCTTTAACGATTGATCCCTATCAACTCGGGACGGATGTTTACTCCTACGTGTTTGAATTTTCGGGATCGGGGTCTATGACAGGGAGTGGATCCATTAATATCTTGGGGTATTTTTATTTTACTGCGACCAATCCGTACTATTATTATTTGACCAACGTTTATGGAATTTATCAGATTACAGGAGCAGTTAATGAGGTTGGGACATTTATGGGAACGCTAAATCCCACTTCAGGGACAGTCAGGTTCACGTTGACCAGCTCAAACGGAAATCAGTACACGTTGAGTGGGCAAAAGGTAACACCGTAACCATATCTTAATTGCATTTCCGATGCCCTAATCCTTTTACTCTTCTCAAATAGTCGCAATTAAATCTCCCGTATTTATAAAGAGAGATAATATCAGGGACTTTTTCCCTTCATGGAAAGATTTATTCATATCTGATGGTTCTTCATTTCCAATCACCTCCTCTCCTCATATTTTGTTAATCTCTGACACCCGATTGTTCCACGATCGTACACAACCTTTCAGCATCCACCACAGATACCAAGTGATCTGACGATGAGGGGGAAATCTTTTTTCAAATTGAAGATCAGGAAAAAACAAATAAAGTGGCGATGAAGAATTTAAAACTCTAAACTGCGGATATCTTGCCGCTATCCGCACCTGCCAAAAGGTTTCGATTTGAAAGACATATCAAAACTTTAAGTCAGAGGATAATGACCACCTATCGATTACTAATTGCAATCGAGCATGCTTTGCCAAATTGGCCCCTCGTGGATTTCAGGAAGGAATCTTCAAGAACAGGGTAAACGAGCCCTTACTGCGAATAAGAATTATCGTCACGGACCGTCGCTGAAGCGTCGCTGGACCGTCGTTGGTTGAAAAACAAGAAAAATTGAATAAATAAAATCAATATGTTATAAGAGCAAATGGGGGTTCGATTCCCGCCGCCTCCACCATTTTAGATGTGAAAGCCCTGATCGTTGGTCAGGGCTTTTATTTTGACAGAATTTCTTCTCTAACCTTGAAAACAATCCATTTTCTGTTGTTTGACATGGGGAATGGGGGTTATTATCTTTAGAATAGGACGGAAATGAAAGGAGGGGATGGTCAATGGAAAAAAGCAATAGAATCCTTGTTCCCCTTGATGGGTCAAACTGCGCGGAAAATATTATCCCTAAAGTCGAGGAGTTAGCCGCAGTTAAGAAAGCAGGTGTTTGCCTTTTGCGAGTTACAGCTGCCCATACTTTTCCCGGCATGGATCAAACAGAGGCCCAGGTGAAGGTTGTCGAGGAGGCGAAAGAATATCTCCATCGTCTGGAGGAGCCTCTCAAAGCCAAAGGATTAGATGTAGATACCCACGTCCGTTATGGAGCTGATGTCACAGAGATTCTGGACCATGTAGCCCAGAAAGAGATTGATTTGATCGCCATGTCCACGCACGGTCGAAGTGGGCTAAAACGATGGCTCTTTGGGAGTGTGGCAGAAAGAGTCTTACGGCATTCACCCAAGCCGGTATTTCTTGTTCGGTGCACTGGATAGAGTGGGGGGCGTAAGAGAATCAACGGGCTGGAAGATGCTGGAAAAAAAGGGCGGGTTCAGAGATTTGCGTTATAATTCTGAACCCATTTTATTGATTGGAGGGAGAATGAAGCGTCTACTGGTCTGCCTTGTGATTTTTTTGCAAGTTGTTGCTTTTTCCTATGCCATGGGCCAGGGTGTCATAAAGGCAGAGGGATTAAAGATATCCAGCCCTGCTTTTGAAAATAATGGGGAGATCCCGAAAAAGTACACTTGCGATGGGGTAAATGTCAATCCGTCCCTTAAGATTGAACATGTTCCATCGAATGCCAAATCGTTAGCCCTGGTCTTTGATGATATCGATGCCCCCAGAGGGACCTATGTCCATTGGATTTTGTGGAACATCGATCCTAATATAAAGGAGATCAAAGAAAATTCTGTCCCAGAGGGGGCGGTGCAAGGGATGAATGATTTTAAAAAAAGCAATTACGGAGGACCTTGCCCTCCCAGGCGGGCTCACAAGTATGTTTTTAAAATTTATGCTCTTGATATTTTTTTCAATCTGAATCCCAATTCAACCAAAACCGATCTGGAAAAAGCCATGGAAGGTCACATCATTTCCCGGGCTCAGCTGACGGGAGTGTATAAAAGAAATTAAAGATGTTAGACTACACAAAAACAAATCATTAATGGAGGATGTATGTTCAAAAATCGATGGGCAAAAGGATGTTTAGTTCTTTTAACCTTTTACTTTTTATGTTTCTATGTTTTGCCGCTGGATGCCTTGGCAAGGGTCAGTGGTGGAAGATCGATGGGCAGCCGAGGCTCACGGTCTTCAACACCTCCTGGGTCATATTCAACTCCAAGATCCACACAACCCTCTCCTCCCCCATCACAGCCGCTTTCGCAGCCCGCACTACAACCCCAAGGTAGCCTCTTGAGAGGTGTAATGGGTGGCATGATGGGTGGAATATTAGGAGGAATGTTGTTCAGAAGTCTGGGCTTTGGAAGCGATCTGGGGGCCGAGGGAGGCAGTGGCATCGGCCTGTTTGAGATTTTTCTGATCGGTGCCTTACTCTTTGGTGTCTACTGGTACATCAAAAGGAGAAGACAGGCAGCCGCTGCAAGCG
>Ga0214473_10003375_pt1 | contig 19377 bp, 16 predicted proteins | sample RVTome_7_FD_203509 | JGI IMG/M metagenome (GOLD analysis project Ga0214473, IMG submission 203509) | Soil microbial communities from uranium-contaminated site in the Upper Colorado River Basin, Wyoming, United States - RVT98D197 | ecosystem: Environmental > Terrestrial > Soil > Contaminated >... | reverse complement strand
CCGGGGCTGCGCGGTGCCTGCTCGGCCCGGGGAAGATCCTGGGGGTGTCCGCGCACGACCGGGCCCAGGCCGAGGCCGCACGCGGGGCCGGGGCCGACTACATTGGCTTCGGCCCGATGTTCCCCACCGGCACCAAGGACACGGGATACACCCCCCGGGGCCTGACGGCCCTGCGGGAAGTCCGGGCCGCCGTCGCCTTACCCATCCTGGCCATCGGCGGGATCACCCTGGAAACTGCCGCTGACGTGATTGCCGCCGGGGCCACGGCCCCGGCCGTCATCTCGGCCATCATCGCCGCGCCGGACATCGCGGGCGCGGCTGCCGCATTCCGGGCGCGGGTGGCGGGAGCCAAGGGCCTGGAGGGGTCCCGGAAAGACCCGCACAAAGGACCGCACATCGCTTGACAGGGGGGGGCGTTCCGCATATCATCGGCGCCGTTTGAGGGGGGTCGGCGGCGAGCGCTGCCATCGGGAAGAATGCAGAAGAATGCAGGGGATGCGGAAAGGGGGGGAGACGCGAGGAGACAAAATGGGGTCGAGCGTGGTGTGAAGTTACGGGAAGGGTGAGTTCAAATTAGGGAGGGAGCCGAACATGAGGCACCATTCGTACGGGCGACTGGTAGTCATCGCGTTAGCCCTGGCGGCGCTGGCCTACCCGGCCGGAGCGCTGGCGGGCCAGGCCAAGGGCACTATCAAGGTCGCGAGCCAGAGTCCTCTGTCGGGAGAGCAGGCGGCGCTGGGGGAAGGCATCAAACTCGGCGCGCAGCTTGCCGTGGAGAAATTCAAGGGCCCGGTGGAGAAGCTGGGTTTCAAGGTCGAGTTTGTCCCATTCGATGACCAGGCCAAGCCGGATGTGGGCGTGGCCAATGCCAAGAGCATCGTGGCCGACCCCGACATTCTCCTCGTGGACGGGCACCTGAACTCGGGGGTGGCTTTGCCGTCGTCGGAGGTCTACAAGGAAGCGAATCTGGCCATGGTCTCCCCCGCCAACACCAACCCGCTCATTACCGACCGGAATTACAAGACCGTCAGCCGGATCTGCGGCCGGGATGACGTGCAGGGGGACGTGGGCGGCACCTTCGCCAAAGAGACCTTGAAGATCAAGTCGGCGTACGTCCTGCACGACAAGACGCTCTACGGGCAGGGGGTGGCGGAGTTCTTCCGGGATGTTGCCAAGAAGGCGGGTGTGGAGATCATGGGGTTCGAGGGGACGGAGGAGAAGGCCAACTTCGACCCAATCATCACCCCCATCAAGGCCAAGAACCCCGACCTGGTCTACTTCGGCGGGATCTACAACCAGGGGGCGATCCTGTTCAAGCAGGCGAGGGAGAAAGGGGTGAAGGCGCAGTTCATGGGGCCGGACGGCATGGATTCCTCGGAGCTGGTCAAGATCGGCGGCAAGACGGTCGTTGGCATGATCTATACCACGGTCGTGGGCCCGCCCACCGTGTACCCCGAGGCCAAGAACTTCATCAAGGAGTTCAAGGAGAAGTTCAAGAAGGATCCGGAGCCGTTTGCCGCGCAGGCCTATGATGTGGCGGCCCTGGGCCTGAAGGCGATCGAGAACGCCATCAAGGCCAACGATGGAAAGAAGCCGACCCGGACCCAGGTGAGCGACGCCGTCCGGAAGATCAAGAACTTCAAGGGGGTGACGGGCACCATCAATTTCGACGAGAAGGGCGATCCGGTGAAGGCGAAGTACTTCATCATCAAGGTGGCTTCAGAAGATCCCGCCAAGTGGGGCGCCAATCCGGTCGTCAAGACGTTAGAAATCGCCGCCCCGCCTCTCAAGAAGAAGTAACTCCCACCCGAAATGGTGCGTCGTCCCGGGGGAGGGACCCATAGGGTCCCTCCCCTTTGTGCGCCAATGGCTCCTGGCAGGAGAGCGAAGTGGACACTGGCTTGTTGATAGCCATGGCCCCCCAGGTGCTCGTGGATGGCCTGGTCCTGGGGTTCATGTACGCCCTGATCGCCCTCGGCTACACCATGGTCTATGGGGTCCTGCAGCTCATCAACTTCGCTCACAGCGAGATCTTTGTCCTGGGGGCGTTTGTGGGTGTGGAGATCCTGCTCGTCCTCAAGAGCGCGGAGATCCTGGGCCAGATCCCCGTGGCGCTCCTGCTGGTGGTTCTCCTCGTTCTCGGCATGGTCGGCAGCGGGGTGCTGGCCGTTGGGGTGGAGCGGATCGCCTACCGTCCGCTCCGGGGAGCGCCGCGCCTGGTTCCCCTGATCTCCGCCATCGGTGTCTCCTTTTTCCTGCAAGACGCCATCCGCCTCGTCGAGAGCATCTGGCGCAACGCCTTCTACCTGACCTATCCCACCATCGACATCCTGAACGAGCGGATCCACTTCGGCACGGTCTTCGATATCTCGATCAAGTCTCTGGTGGTCATGGCCGCGGCGATTCTCATGCTGATCGGGCTCACACTGCTCGTGAACCGCACCAAGATCGGAAAAGCCATCCGGGCCGTGGCGGAAGACCAGGCCACGGCGAGCCTCATGGGGATCAACGTCAACCGGATTATTTCCGTGACCTTCTTCATTGGCGGGGCCATGGGGGGAGCAGCCGGCGTCCTGTTCGGCGTACAGTACAGCCTCATCAACCCCTACACCGGATTCATCCCTGGCATCAAGGCCTTTACCGCCGCCGTCCTGGGCGGGATCGGAAACATCCCCGGGGCCATGGTAGGCGGCATCGTCTTGGGGATGCTGGAGGCGGCCTCTGCCTCCTACCTCTCCCTCCTGACGGGGGGGGCCTTCGGTGCGGAGTACAAAGACATCCTCGCCTTCAGCATCCTGATCGTGATTCTCATCTTCCGACCCCGCGGCCTCCTGGGGGAGGTCGTGACAGAGAAGGCTTAGAGGTATGGCCGATCGCCTGCCCGGTGAAGCCGCCCCGCCCGCCGAGGAGGCGGCCAGGAGTAGGAGGGCTCCCCGACCCTGGCACCGTCTGGACGCGTTGCCGCCAGGAGTCCAGGCCATCGGCGTGTTGGCGTTCATCGCCACGTCAGGCGGGCTGGTTTATGCCTTTCCACGCTCCATCCTGATCTTCCTCCTGTTCCAATCCTCTCTCCTGCTCATCTATTATTCCCAGGTTCGTCCGCGCCTGAAGGCTGCCCTGGCCGCCCTGGTGCTCACCCTGCTGATGCCGTTCCTGGGCGCCATCAACGGGTACTACCTGGAAGTCGCCACCCAAGTCGGCATCTTTGTCGCCCTTGCCCTGGGCCTCAATATCGTGGTCGGGCTGGCTGGCCTGCTGGATCTGGGCTACGTCGCCTTCTATGCCGTGGGCGCGTATACCTGGGCCATCTTCGGGTCCACCCAGGCGAACCAGATCTTCGGCGGGACCTTCTTCCCGTTGAGCCCGGCCTGGTTCTTCGTCTTCATGCTGGTCAGCGTGCTGGTCGCCGCCATCACCGGGATCCTGCTTGGCCTGCCGGTCCTCCGCCTGCGGGGGGATTACCTGGCCATCGTGACCCTGGGGTTTGGCGAGGTCGTCCGCGTGCTGGCCAACAACCTGGACCGGCCCATCAACTTCACCAACGGCCCCAAGGGGATCACCCCCATCCAGCGCCCCCCCTTGTTTTTCGCCCCCGTCCTCGAGATGTTCGGACTGGAGGCCACCCCCTCTGTGCTCTACCCGCTGTACTTTTATTTCCTTGTGCTGCTGGTGGTGGTGGTGGTGATCACGGTGAACCAGCGGCTTCAGGATTCCCATATCGGGCGCGCCTGGGAGGCGATCCGGGAGGACGAGCTGGCGGCGGTGAGCATGGGGATCCCTCTGGTACGCATGAAGCTTCTGGCCTTTGCGTGCGGCGCGTCCTTTGCCGGGGTCATGGGGGCGTTGTTCAGCGCCAAGCAGTTCTTCATCAACCCGGAAAGCTTCACCTTCCTGGAATCTATCGGGGTCCTGGCCATGGTCATCCTGGGCGGCATGGGCTCCATCCCCGGCGCCATCCTGGGGGCCACGGTGGTAACGGTGCTGAATCTGCAGGTGCTGAAGGGCCTCTCCCTCTGGCTCAACGAGCTGCGGAACGCCGGGATCACCATCCTTGGCTACAATCTCGCCAACCTGCCCACGCAGCTCGAGCCGGCCAAGTACGAGCGGATGGTGTTCGGCGCGATCCTGGTCGTGATGATGATTTACCGCCCGCAGGGAATCATCCCGCGCGCACGCGGGATGCGGGTGGAGGCGCACCATGGCGATGCTCCAGGCGCGTAACGTCACCAAGCGGTTTGGAGGGCTGGTGGCGGTGAACGGGGTGAACTTCGACCTCGAGCCCGGGGCCATCGCCAGCATCATCGGCCCCAACGGGGCAGGCAAGACCACCCTGTTCAACGTGTTCACCGGGATCTACCCGGCGGACGGGGGAAGCGTGACGTTTGAAGGGCGAGCCATCACTGGCCTGCGTCCCGATCAGATCACCGCCCTGGGGCTCTGCCGGACGTTCCAGAACATTCGCCTGTTCGCGGAGATGACGGTCCTGGAGAACGTCCTGGTGGGAATGCACTGCCACCTGAAGCTCGGCCTGACGACCGCCCTGCTGCATACGCCCCGGTTCCGGGACGAGGAGAGGGCGGCCTGGCGGCGAGCCCAGGAGATCCTGGCCGCAGTGGGACTGCCCGGTCGGGGCGAGGAGCTAGCCAAGAACCTGCCGTATGGGGACCGGCGTCGCGTGGAGATCGCCCGAGCCCTGGCCTCCCAGCCCAAGCTCCTGTTACTCGACGAGCCGACAGCGGGCATGAGCACCGGCGAGGCCCATTCCCTCATGGCATTCCTCCGCCGCCTCATCTCCGAGTTCGGCGTCACCATCCTGCTCATCGAGCACAACATGCGGGTGGTGATGGAGGTCTCGGATCGCGTCACGGTGCTGGATTACGGCGAGAAGATCGCCGAGGGGAAACCAGCCGACGTGCAGAAGGATCCCCGGGTCATCGAGGCCTATCTGGGGCGGAAGCGCTGGGGGGGGGCCGCGGACACTGCGCATGCTTGACGTCGAGAACGTCCAGGTCTTCTATGGTGAGATCCACGCCTTGAAAGGGATCTCCTTTCAGGTGGGGAAGGGAGAGATCGTCGCCCTCTTGGGCAACAACGGGGCCGGGAAGACCACCTCCCTTAAGACCATCTCGGGCCTCCTGCGGCCGCGGGTGGGTCGGATCCTCCTGGAGGGGGAACCCATCCACGACTTGCCCCCGCACGAGATCGTCGCCCGGGGCGTGGCCCACGCGCCCGAGGGACGGAAGATATTCAACCGCCTCACGGTGATCGAGAATTTGGAGATGGGGGCCTACCTCCGGTCCGACGGAACCGTCGGAGAAGATATAGAGCGCGTCTTCGCCCTCTTTCCGCGCCTGAAGGAGCGCCGAACCCAGGTGGGGGGCACCCTCTCGGGCGGGGAGCAGCAGATGCTGGCCATCGGCCGGGCCTTGATGGCCCGTCCACGGATCCTCCTCCTGGACGAGCCATCCATGGGCCTGGCACCCATCCTGGTGGAGCAGATCTTCAAGACGGTCGAGGACATCAACAGCCAAGGAACGACGATCCTCTTGGTCGAGCAGAACGCCGCCATGGCCCTCTCCATCGCCCACCGGGGATATGTCTTGGAGACGGGGACTATCGCGCTTCACGGGTCAGCCGTGGAACTGCAAGAGCATCCAGACGTCCGACGCGCCTATTTGGGCGAGGGGGCCTGAACTCGACGCATGCGCTGGAGCTGGCTTCTCCTGGCCCTGGCCCTGGCATCGCCCGCCTGGGCGAGCGAGCTGTCCCCGATCAAGATCGGCTTGGTGGTCCCCATGGCCGGGGAGGCCGGGCGGGTGGGCCAGAGCATGCGTCAGGCCGCGGAACTCGCGGTCGCGGACCGGGCCGAGAAGCTCGTCCGAAAGGTCGAGCTGGTCCTCAAGGATGACCAGTTCGATCCCAAGCAGGCGGTCCTCGTCGCCGAGAAACTCGTCCAGGAAGGGGTCTGGGGTGTCGTCGGCCACTTCTACTCCAGCTCGTCCATTCCAGCCTCGGCGGTGTACTACCAGGCGGGTATCCCCCAGGTCACGGCCACCTCGACGCACCCGCGGCTCACCGCGCAGGGATTCGACACCGTCTTCCGCGTGTCAGGGCGCGACGACCAGCACGCCGTCTCGGCGGCGGAGTTCATCCTGTCGCGCTTGAAGGCTCGCCGGATCGCCGTGATCCATGACCGCACCGAGTACGGCCGGACGTTGGCCGAGACCCTGATCCGTCTCGTGGAGCAGCGGTCGGCCAAGCGCATCGTGGCGATCGAGCATGTGGCCCAGGGTGACAGGGACTTCGGCGCGGTGATCGCCCGGCTGAAGACGGTGGCGCCGGACGCGGTCTACTTCGGGGGGATCTTCCGCGAGGGGGGCTACCTGATCCGGCAGATGCGGCAGGCCGGGCTGCAGGCGGCCTTCGTCAGCGGTGACGGCGTCCTGGACCCGGAGTTCGTGAAGATCGCCGGCGAGGAGGCGGCCAGCGGGGCATATCTCACCTTTGCGCCGGACCCGCGCCTCCTGCCGTCGGCCCAGCCCTTCATCCGCCGGTTCGAGGAACGCTACGGCCCAATCGGCCCCTACGTGTTGTACACCTATGACGCCATGGGGGTGCTGCTGCGGGCGATCCAAATGGCCAGGCCGCTGGCGAACACCAAGGAGGAGCTCCGGAAGGTGCTGAAGATCATGCACACCATTCCCTACGACGGCACCCTGGGGCGCCTGCGCTGGGACAAGCGCGGGGACCTCGTGACCTCGCCGTACGTCGTGTATGTCACCCGGAGGGGCGGGGGTCTCCAGGGGTGGTTCGAGCAGCTCACGGGCATTCCAGCCCCAGGCGCCGGTCGCGGGCGACCGGCGGGACGCTGACCCACCGGGGCTGGCAATTGAAAACTGAAAACCGACAACCGAAAATTTTAAATTGTCAGTTGTCGGCCTGCGTCGAGCTTAGGCGAGACGTTGTCGGTTTTGCATTGAAGCGTTCGCAGACAACAGCTCAAAGGAGTGAGTCACGGTGAAAACGCGAGTGATCCAGGTGGATCCCAAGGCGCCGCAACGGGACGTGATCACGGAGGCATGCGAAGCGCTCCGCCGCGGAGGATTGGTGGCCTTTCCCACCGACACGCTCTACGCCCTGGGGGCGAACGCGCTGGATGCCGCGGCGGTCGAGCGGGTGCACACGGTGAAGGGACGGCACCACGCGAAGCCCCTGAGCGTCCTGGTCCCGTCTGTGGATGCGGCGACGCATCTGGCCGCGGCCTTGCCGAACGGGGTCCTGGAGCTCATGCGGGCGTTCTGGCCCGGGGCGCTCACCGTGGTGGTGAAGGCCTCTCCCAGCCTTCCCGGTGTCCTCACCGCGACCACGGGTACCGTGGGTCTCCGGTTGCCGGCCGGCACTGCGGCACAGGCCCTGCTCACGGCCTTCGCCGGACCCATCATCGGGACTAGCGCCAACAAGGCCGGAGGCGCCGATCCGGCCGACGCCAAGACCGTTCAGAAGGCCATCGGGGGCCAAATTGACCTGATCCTGGACGGCGGCCGCGTAGCCCTGGGTGTCCCGTCCACGGTCATCGACTGCACGATCGAGCCAGCCCGCATCCTGCGCGAAGGGGCCATCTCCCGGGCCCAGCTCCAGGCCAAAATCGCCCTGGCTTGATCTTTTTGGCAATCGGGCAACTTGGCGATCTGGCAATCAGGGCAACCCTCCACACGACCCAACGCTTCAGCCTCCGACGGCTGACCGGCTCGGCACGCAGGCCCGGCGGGCAGATAATCCTTGAAAGGGCCAAAAATCGTGTGTTACACTGCACTTGCCGCAATGCGGCAGGGTGGACGCCGGAGTGCGCATTGAAACCATCATAGACAGGATTCACGAGTACAACCCGCAGGCGGAGGTCGATCCCGTCATGCGGGCATACGTCTTCGCGGCCAAGGCGCACAAGGGCCAGGAACGCATCTCCGGCGAGCCCTACCTGTCCCATCCCCTTGAAGTCTCCGGAATCCTCACCGAACTCCGCATGGATGCCGCCGCCATCGCAGCCGGCCTGCTGCACGACTGCGTCGAGGATACCCACGCCAACCTGGGGCAGATCAAGGAGCACTTCGGGGACGAGATCGCCACCCTGGTGGACGGGGTCACCAAGCTGTCGCGGATCCCCTTCAGCACCCGGGAGGAGGCCCAGGCGGAGAACATCCGCAAGATGGTCCTGGCCATGTCCAAGGACATCCGGGTGATCCTGGTCAAGCTCGCCGATCGCCTGCACAACATGCGCACGCTGGACCCGCTGCCGGAGGCCAAGCGCCGCCTTATCGCCCAGGAGACCCTGGACATCTACGCCCCCCTGGCCCACCGGTTGGGGATCTACTGGATGAAGTCCGAACTGGAGGACCTGGTCCTACGCCACCTGAACCCCGAGGCCTACGCCGACCTGGTGGCCCGCATCGCGCACAGGCGCCAGGAGCGCGAGGGGGACATCAACGAGGTCATCCGCCTCTTGGAGACGAAGCTCGCCGAGGTGGACGTCAAGGCCCAGATCACCGGGCGGCCGAAGCATTTCTTCAGCATCTACAAGAAGATGCGGGACCAGAAGAAGGAGTTCGACGAGATCTACGACCTGACGGCCGTCCGGGTCGTTACCGACTCACTCAAGGACTGCTACGGGACCCTGGGGGTGATCCACACCCTGTGGAAGCCGATCTCGCACCGGTTCAAGGACTTCATCGCGGTGCCCAAGAGCAACGGCTACCAGTCCCTGCACACCACCGTCATCGGGCCCAAGGGCGACCCCATCGAGATTCAGATCCGGACGTGGGAGATGCACCGGGTGGCGGAGGAGGGGATCGCCGCCCACTGGAAGTACAAGGAGGGCCGCACCAGCCTCGACCCGGCGGACCAGAGCTTCGTCTGGCTGCGGCAGCTCATGGAGTGGCAGAAGGAGCTGAAGGACTCCAAAGAATTCCTGGACACTGTCAAGGTGGATCTCTTCCCCGACGAGGTGTACGTCTTCACCCCTCGCGGCGACGTGAAGGCCTTCCCCAAGGGCGCGAGCCCCGTCGACTTCGCCTTTGCCATCCACACTGACGTGGGCCTCCGCTGCGTGGGCGCCAAGGTGAACGGACGCCTGGTCCCCCTCCGGACCGAGCTGCAGAACGGCGACATCGTGGAGATTCTCACCTCGCCAGGTCACACCCCCAGCAAGGACTGGTTGAAGGTCGTCAAGACCCCCCGGGCCCGGAGCAAGATCCGCCAGTGGATCAAGAACGAGGAACGGGGGCGGAGCATCAGCCTGGGGCGTGACATGCTGGAAAAGGAGATCCGCCGGCTGGGGAAGAGCCCCAGCCATCTCTTGAAGCCGGACGTGCTGGCCCCCGCCCTCTCCCGCTACGGCCTCGGGAGCGAGGAGGACTTCTTCGCCGCCGTGGGATACGGCAAGGTCCCGCCGCGGCAGGCGGTGATCCGGCTGCTGCCCCCGGAGGAGCTGCAGGCCCTCACCGAGGCCGAGGAGGCGCGGGAGAAGAAGGCCGAAAAGAAACCGGTGCGCACCCGGCCGGCGGACGAGGGGATCCGCATCCGCGGGATCGATGACATCCTCGTCCGCTTCTCCAAGTGCTGCAGCCCCTTGCCGGGCGACGAGATCATCGGCTTCATCACGCGCGGCCGGGGGGTTTCCATCCACACGGCGGACTGCCCCAACGCGGTCAGCCTCATGGCGGATCCCGAGCGGCAGATTGCCGTGGCCTGGGACGGTCAGCGGAAGGGCGCCCACCAGGTGAAGATCCGGGTGGAGATCGGGAAGGATCGACCGGGGATCCTGGCGGAGATCAGTGCGGCCATCTCGGGGACCGACACCAATATTGCCCAGGCCGAGATCCGTGTGACGGAAGAGCGGACGGGACTGAACACCTTCGTCCTGGAGGTGAACGACCTCGACCAGCTCCAGGCGGCGATGCAGGCGATCCAGAGGGTGGACGGGGTCGTGGGAGTCGAGCGGGTCAAATCCTTCTGAAGATGTTACGTTTTACGTTTCACGTTTTACCCATTCCCAACACGCAAACCGTAATGCGTAAAACGTAAGGGTCAGGCGGCCTTCTGGACCTTGCCGGAGCGCAGGCAGCGCGTGCAGACGTGGATGCGACGAGAGGCCCCGTGAACCATGGCCCGTACCCGCTGGATGTTCAGGTAGCGCTTCTTGGTGGACACGTTGTGGGCGTGGCTCACCTGGGCCCCGAATCGCGGGCCCCGACCGCAGATCTCGCATCGCGTGGGTGGCATCGCAGCATTCCCCCTTGCCGTCATCTGGTTGCCGGCAGATGAAGGCGCCAGACTATACTGAATTGACCCCGCCGAGGCAAGCCTTTTCTCCGCTGCCGGATCCGGCGCCACGCCCCTCCCGAGTGACGCTGCAGACGCCCGTCCGATCTCTGAAGGGCATCGGCGAATCGCGCGCCCGGTGCTTGGAACGCCTGGGAGTGCGCACAATCGGAGACGCCCTGGCGTTCCCTCCGAGGCGGTACGAGGACCGGCGTGAGCTGCTGCCCATCGGCCGGCTCCGCCTGGGAGAGTTCCAGACCGTCGCGGGCCGGGTAAAAGCCGTGGGGACGGGCCGGACACGGCGGGGCATCCCGTATTGCGAGGCGATGCTGGAGGATGGGACGGGGACGCTCCTGGCGCGCTGGTATCGCCAACCCTATCTCGCCCGGACGTTCCGGCGAGGGCTGCGGGTCATCCTGGCGGGCCGGGTGAGCCCGTATCCTCCCCGGGAGATGGTGAACCCCGAGCACGAAATCCTCGACACCGGGGATCCCGCCGAGGCGGGGTACCACACGGGGCGGATCGTCCCGATCTATCCCTTGACGGCCGGGCTGGGCCAGCGGTTCCTTCGCCGCTGGCTGGCCGATCTCGCGCGCGAACTGGCGGGCGAGATCCCGGATCCCCTGCCGCCCTCGGTGCGCGATCGCCGGCAGTTGCTGCCGCTTCCCGAGGCGATCAGGAACCTTCACCTTCCGGAAGAACCAGGCCACGCGGCCGCCGGCCGCCGCCGGCTGGCTTTCGACGAGTTCTTTCTCTTCAGCCTGGCGATTCTCCGCCAGCGTGCAGCCCGCTCGAGAGCAATTGGAATCAGCTTTGAGGCGCCCACTGGGCTGGTGGACCACGCCGTAGCCCGGTTGCCCTTCACCCTGACGGCCGCGCAGGGGCGCGCGCTCGCGGCCATCTGGAACGACATGCGGTTGCCCACACCGATGCAGCGCCTTCTCCAGGGAGAGGTGGGGTCGGGAAAGACCATCGTCGCCCTTCTGGCCGCCCTCACGGCTGTCGCCAACGGGTATCAGGCTGCCCTCATGGCGCCCACGGAGATCCTGGCCGCCCAGCATGCCGAGCGGGCGCGGACAGTCGCCGAACCCCTCGGGGTTCCGGTGGTCCATCTCACGGGTGGGATGGCCGCGTCGTCGAGACGCGAGGCGCTGGCGCGTCTCGGCGGGACCTCCGCCTGCCTTGCCGTGGGGACCCATGCCCTGCTGCAGGCGGATGTCCACTTCGGCCGCCTGGGTTTCGTCGTCGTAGACGAGCAGCATCGCTTCGGGGTCCTGCAGCGGGCCGATCTGCAACGCAAGGGGGGGCATTCGGATACCCTGGCCGACGTGCTGGTCATGACCGCGACCCCCATCCCGCGGAGCCTGGCCCTGGTCCTGTATGGGGACCTGGATCTCACTCTGATCGATGAACTGCCGCCCGGGCGGAAACCCGTCACGACCATCTGGGTTGACGACTCGGAACGCGCCCGGATCGAAACCGAATTGCGGGCGCGCCTGGCCAGGGACGAGCGGGCCTACGTCGTGTGCCCGGTGGTCGAGGAGTCGGCTGCGGAACTGAAGGCGGCCGTGCAGACGGCCGAGGCCTATCGCCGGGGGCCGCTGGGGGGGTTCGGCGTGGGGCTGGTTCACGGGCGGCTCCGCGGCGCGGAGAAGGCGGAAACGGTCGCGGCCTTTCGCGATGGGCGGATCCGCCTGCTGGTGGCCACGACCGTCGTCGAGGTCGGCGTGGACGTTCCCGAGGCGACCGTCATCGTGATCGAGCACGCCGATCGCCTGGGGCTGGCCCAACTGCACCAGCTTCGTGGGCGCGTAGGGCGGGCGGATCAGCCCGCGACGTGCTTTGTGGTCGCCGATCGCACGGAGATCACGGAGGAGGCGCGGGCGCGGCTGGAAGCCCTGGTCCGGGAGCGCGACGGGTTCGCGCTGGCGGAGGCCGATCTCCGGCTGCGGGGTCCCGGGGAGTTCTTCGGGACACGCCAATCCGGCCTGGACGGTTTCTCTCTCGGGGATCTCACGGCCGACCTCCGGATTCTCGAGGCTGCGCGGGCCGAGGCCTTGATTGCCCTGGAGCAGGCGCCTGCCCTGGATGGGGAATGGGAACCGGTCCGGACGGCGATGGAGGCGCGCTGGGCCTCGCGACTGGGCCTGGCCCAGGTCGGATGACCTGGCAATCGGGCGACTAGGCAATCTGGCGATCAGGCGGATCGGAAAGAAGATGCGAATAAGTGCGGGGGAGCATCGTGGGCGGAAACTGCGGAGCCCGAAGGGGAGCAAGACCCGCCCGACCTCCGACCTCCTGCGCCAGGCCCTCTTCAACGTCCTGGGCCCCCGGATCCATGGCGCTTCGATCCTCGATCTGTTCGCCGGGACGGGAGCCGTCGGGCTGGAGGCGTTGAGCCGGGGGGCGGCGAGGGCGACCTTCGTCGAGAGCGACCGGCGCGCCGTGGAGAGCCTCCGCGCAAACCTGGCGGCCCTCCGGCTCACGTCGCAAGGCCGGGTCCTGGTGGGCGATGTGTTCTCGAGGTTGGCGGGACTCGAGGAGAGGGGCGAGCGGTTCGACTGCGTCTTCCTGGATCCTCCCTACGCGGGAGGGGATCTGGCGGTCCGATGCATCGAAATGCTTGCACACGGAGCGGTCTTGGGGGAGAATGGCGCGCTCTTGGTGCAGGCCTTTTACACGGCGGCGCTTCCTGAGCGGGTGGGGGTCCTTCGCCGGACCTGGCGACGGCGCTACGGGGAGAGCAGCCTGAGTGTCTACGTCAAGGAGGCGGAATGCACGTGACCGCGGTCTATCCCGGGACATTCGATCCCTTCACCAACGGGCATATTGACCTGGTCCGCCGGGCACTCCGGCTCTTTCCGCGACTGATCGTGGCGGTGGCCCGCAACCCCCAGAAGGCCCCACTGTTCACGCTGGAGGAGCGCCTGGCCATCATCCGGGAAGCAGTCGAGAGCCTGTCCAGGGTCGAGGTGGACACCTTCGATGCCCTGACCGTGGACTACGTCGGGAAGAAGGGCGCGCAGGTGATCCTGCGTGGCGTCCGCGCGGTCTCCGACTTTGAGTCCGAGTTCGCCATGGCCCTCATGAACCGGAAGCTCAGCGAGGACATCGAGACCGTGTTCCTGATGCCGAATCAGGCGTACACATATCTCAGTTCCCGGCTGGTGAAGGAGGTGGCCCTCCTGGGGGGGAACGTGGACGACTTGGTCCCCCCCCTCGCCTCCAAGCTGCTGAAGGAGCACGCCAGCCACGCGCATTCGTAAGTGAGGAGGATCGGTATGAGTGTTTCGCAGCGGGCACGGAATATCGTCCCATCGGCAACTCTGGCCATCTCCGCCACGGCCCGGCGGATGCGGGCTCAGGGGATTGACGTGATCGGCTTCGGCTCGGGCGAGCCCGACTTCGACACGCCCGATCACATCAAAGAGGCGGCCATCCAGGCGATCCGCGAGGGCTTCACCAAGTACACGGCGACCGGCGGCATCGACGAATTGAAGGACGCGGTGGTGATCAAGCTGAAACGCGACAACGGCCTGGAGTACACGCGGGACCAAGTCCTCATCTCCTGCGGGGGCAAGCACTCGTTGTTCAATGTCTTCCAGGCGCTGCTGGAGCCCGGGGACGAGGTCATCATTCCTGCCCCCTACTGGGTGAGCTTCCCCGAACAGGTCAAGGTCTGCGATGCCAAACCGGTCTTCGTCCACACCAATGAACGTGATGGATTTCGGCTGCACCGGGCGCAGGTGGAGCGCCACGTGACTCCCCGCACGAAGATCCTGGTCCTGAACTCTCCCTGCAACCCCACGGGGGCGGCCTTGACGCCTGCAGAGCTGAAAGGCCTGGGTGATCTGGCGACGGAGTGGGGATTCTGGCTTCTGTCGGATGAGACCTATGAAGCCCTGGTGTATGATGGGTATCAGCACGTCAGCGTGGCCTCGCTGAGCGAAGAGGTCAAGGCTCGAACGATCCTGGTCAACTCCCTGTCCAAGGCCTACGCCATGACGGGCTGGCGGGTGGGGTACACGGCCGGCGCCAAAGACGTCATCCAGGCCATGGACAGCCTGCAGAGCCAGGAGACCTCCAACCCGACCTCCATCGCGCAGCGAGCCGCGGTGGTGGCCTTGACCGGGCCGCAGGAGCCGACATACCGGATGCGGGAGGAGTTCGATCGCCGGCGCCGGTGCATCGTGGACCGACTCACCGGGATGCCGGGGATCTCCTGTCTGAGCCCGCAAGGCGCGTTCTACGTCTTCCCAAATGTCTCCGGCACGTTCGGGAAGCATCATCTCGGGACCACCATCCGGACCTCCACTGAATTCGCGGCGTACCTGTTGGATGCGGCGCGGATTGCCGTGGTGCCGGGCGTCGAATTCGGCAGCGATGATCACATCCGGATCTCGTACGCGACCTCCATGGCGAACATTGAAAAGGGGATGGATCGGATGGCGGCCGCCATCGCGCAGCTCCAGTAACCCGTGGCCCCACTCCCGGCCTCTCCCGGGTACCCCGCCAAGGGCAGGGTGCGGGGCGAGGAAAGGGTGAGGGGATGAAGGAGGGAGAGCCCATGAGCGGAGTCAGCAGGCTGGTCGGCATACTTGTCCTTGGGGCCCTGCTTTTCACAGCAGGCCCGGCTTTGGCGCAGAGCACATTCATCTTCGGCGCGCAGGGGGAGCCGGTGGACCTCGATCCCGCGATCATCACCGACGGGATCTCCTCCCGGATCACCCGGCAGATCTATGAGGGCCTGACGAGATACAAGGGGGCCACGACCGAGGTCATCCCCGCCCTTGCCGAGAAGTGGACAGCCAGCGCCGACGGGACCGTCTGGACGTTCACCTTGCGACGAAACGTGAAGTTCCACGATGGGACGCCCTTCGACGCCGCGGCCGTGGTCTGGAACTTCGAGCGCTGGCGATTCAGCAGGCATCCGCAACACGAGAATCAGATCAAGGCGGGGAAGACCTTCGAATACTACGAGGGGCAGTTCGGCGGATTCGACGACAAGAGCCTCATTACCAAGGTGGAGGCGGTCAACCCGACCACCGTTCGAGTCTACTTGAGAGTCCCGCAGGGGCCGTTCCTGGCCAACCTGGCGATGTTCGTCTTTGACCTCGTCAGCCCCACGGCGGCCGAGAAGTATGGGACGGCGCTCTCGAAGAACCCGGTGGGCACGGGGCCCTTCAAGTTCGTCGAGTGGAAGGTGGGCCAGGAGGTCGTCCTGGAGGCCAACAAGGATTACTGGGACAAGGCCAACGCGCCCAAGGTCCAGCGGGTGGTGATCCGGAACATCAAGGACAGCTCCCAGCGCCTGGCCGCATTGAAGGCGGGTGAGATCCACGGAATGGAAGGGCTCAACCCGGACGACGTGAAGGTGGTCCGGGCCGACCCGAACCTCCAGATCATCCTGCGACCGACCAACACCACGGGCTACGTGGCCCTCAACTACAAGGTGAAGGAGTTCCAGGACAAGCGCGTCCGTCAGGCCATCGCCCACGCCATCAACAAGAAGGGGATCGTGGATGCGCTCTACGGTGGGACGGGGATGGTGGCGAGCCAGTTTCAACCCCCACCGCTGTGGGGCTACAACAAGGACCTGAAGGATTTCGAGTACAACCCCCAGCGAGCCCGCGACCTCTTGAAGGAGGCGGGATTTGCCCAGGGGCTCAAGGACATCACCTGGGAGGACGGGCGGAAGGAGCCGCTCCAGTTCTGGTTCATGCCGGTCTCCCGTCCGTATTACCCGAACCCGAAGGAGATCGCCGAGGCCATGGCGGCCGATCTCGCCAAGGCGGGGATCACGGTACAGCTCCAGACCACCGACTGGGCCGTCTATCTCGACAAGCGAAAGAACGGCCAGTTGCCCCTGTACATGCTGGGGTGGACGGGGGATAACGGCGACCCGGACAACTTCGTCTGTTACTTCTTCTGCAATCCCGGCGCATCCCGCGAGGGCTTCTATTCCAACCAGCAACTGGCCGAGGTGCTCCTCCAGGCCCAGAGGCTGACGGATCAGGCGAAGCGGGCGGAGCTGTACCGCAAGGCGGAGCAGATGATTCATGATGACGTCGCCCGCATTTTCATCGCCAACAACCAGCCCCCCCTGCCTTTCCTGAAAAAAGTGAGGGGATACGTGGCCAATCCAACCAACAGCGAGTACTTCAATAGCGTGTCCGTGCAGTAGGATCCCGGTGTAGGACAAGGACGGGGGCGGCGTGGGTCAGTATGCGATCAAGCGATTCCTCACGATCGTCCCCGTCCTCATCGGGGTTTCCCTCATCGTCTTCAGCTTCATTCACCTCATTCCCGGCGATCCCGCGGTCGCCATGCTGGGGGAACGGGCCACACCCGAGCGGGTCGCCGAGATCAGGGCGCAACTCGGCCTGGACCGGCCCCTCTACGCCCAGTACTCCATCTACATTGGCAAGATCCTTCGCGGAGACTTCGGGGCATCCATCCTGCGGGGCGACCCCGTTCTTCATGACCTGATCCGACGCTTTCCCGCCACGGTCGAGCTGGCAACGTCGGCCATCTTCATCGCCATCGCCGTCGGCGTCCCCATGGGAATTATCGCGGCGGTCTGGCGGAACTCGCTCTTCGATGGCTTCTCCCGGTTGGTGGCTCTCACAGGCGTCTCCATGCCGATCTTCTGGCTGGGTATTATGCTGGCCTGGTTCTTCGGGGTGATGCTGGGGTGGCTGCCCACCGGCTTCCGGCAAGATACCGACGTCACCCTGGTTGGTGTGACGAATTTTCATGTTTTGGACAGTGTGCTCACCAAGAACCCGCACGCCCTGGCTTCCAGCCTCAGGCATCTGATCTTGCCCGCCGTATGTCTTTCGACCATCCCCATGGCGGTGATCGCGCGAATGACCCGGGCCAGTCTTCTGGAGGTTCTGTCCCAGGACTACATCCGGACCGCAGAGTCCAAGGGACTGCCTCAGCGGGCGGTGATCCTCCGCCATGCCATGCGCAACGCCCTACTTCCGGTCATGACCGTCACCGGGCTCCAGGTCGGCCGCCTGCTGTCCGGCGCCATCCTGACCGAGACGATCTTCTCCTGGCCGGGGATCGGCCTGTGGATCTACGAGGCCATTCAGGCGAGGGATTATCCCATCGTCCAGGGAGCGACCCTGTTCATCGCCACCATCTTCGTAACGGTGAACCTCATCACGGACATGCTTTATGCCACCGTCGACCCCCGCATCAAGTACGATTGAGCTTCCCGCCCCCGCCATCGCGTTTCGCGGCCGAAGCCCCCTGGAGGCCGCCTGGCATCGGCTGCTGGCCAATAGGATCGCGAGGGGAGGGCTGGTCATCATCGTCGTCTTCACCTTGATGGCGGTACTGAGCCCCGTCTTTCTGCCCTACAATCCCCAGGTGGATGCCGATCTTCTCGCCCGGCTCAAGCCGCCGAGCTGGACGCATCCCTTCGGCACCGATGCTCTGGGCCGGGATATCCTGATGCGGATCCTCCACGGCGCCCGGGTCTCCCTGGGACTGGGGGTGGGATCGGTCCTGATGGCAGCGGTGGTGGGATCGGTCTTGGGGCTCCTAGCGGGGTATGCCGGGCACCAGACCGATCTCTGCCTGATGTTCTGCATGGACATCCTGTTGGCGTTTCCCGCGACGCTCCTGGCCATCGCCATCGTGGCCATGATCGGGCCGGGGCTCCGGAATTCCCTGATCGCCATCAGCGTCGTCTCGATCCCCTTCTATGCGCGGATCACCCGGGGCGAGGTCCTGGCCCTGAAAGAGCGCGAGTTCGTCACGGCTGCGAGAGGGCTAGGGGGCAGTGCCCGTCGGATCGTGCTGTGGCATATCTTCCCGAACACCCTTCCCCCGCTCACGGTCCAGACCACCCTTGCCATCGCCTTTGCCATTTTGGAGGCAGCCGCGCTCGGGTTTCTCGGCCTGGGCGCGCAACCGCCGACGCCGGAGTGGGGCGCCATGCTGGCGGATAGTTACAAGTTCTTCACCAGCGGCGCCTGGTGGGCGTTCTTTTTCCCCGGGGCAGCCATCATGCTGTCGGTGCTGGGATTCAATCTGGTTGGAGACGCTCTCCGGGATGCCTTGGATCCGAGAATGAGGACTTGAACCCCCGTCCGCCTCACCCGTGCCCTCTCCCATCACCCGTTGCATTAGGGAAAGCAACGGGTCCCCGGGAGAGGGGCTCGAAAGAGGTTTCCACTCCCGGGGACCCCCTGGGTGTGGGAGAGGACACCCAGGGGGTACCCGGTGAGGGGGATAGCATCGGGAGGTGTCACCATGAGGGGATATCGAAACCTCGCCGCCTTCGTGATCCTGGCGGTTGGCTGCACTGTGTCGCCATCGGCAGGGCAGGAGCAGGTCTTCCGTATCAACAACACGGCCGAGCCGGAGAGCCTGGACCCCGCCTTGGTCACGGGCGTCCCGGAGCATCGAATCATCGGCAACCTGTTCGAGGGGCTCACGACATCCGATCCGAAGGACCTGTCGCCGAGGCCGGGCATGGCCGCGTCCTGGACCGTGTCGCGGGATGGATTGGTCTACACGTTCAAGCTGCGAGATGCCCGGTGGACTGACGGCAAGCCGGTGACGGCCCACGACTTCGTGTATGCGTGGGAGCGGGTCCTGAATCCCATGACGGGCGCCAAGTACGCGCAGCAGCTTTTCTACCTGAAGAACGGAGAGGACTATAACAAGGGACGGATCGCCGATTTCTCCCAGGTGGGTGTGAAAGCACTGGACGATCGCAGCCTGCAAATCACTCTGCGGTGCCCGACTGCGTACTTCCTGGACCTGACCAGCTTCTACACGCTGTACCCCGTGCCCCGCTGGACCATCGAGGCACACGGGAAAGACTGGGTGAAGCCCGGGAGGATCGTGAGCAACGGACCCTTCCGCTTGGTGAGCTGGGTCCCACAGAAGGACCTGATCCTGGAAAAGAATCCCACGCATTGGGACGCGGCAGCGATCAAGCTGCAGAAGGTGATCTTCCTCCCCACCGACGATCTGAATACCGCGTACAAGCAGTTCCTGGCGGGAGAGAGCGACTGGGTGCCCACGGTCCCCCCCGCGCAG
>Ga0214473_10003374_pt1 | contig 19378 bp, 31 predicted proteins | sample RVTome_7_FD_203509 | JGI IMG/M metagenome (GOLD analysis project Ga0214473, IMG submission 203509) | Soil microbial communities from uranium-contaminated site in the Upper Colorado River Basin, Wyoming, United States - RVT98D197 | ecosystem: Environmental > Terrestrial > Soil > Contaminated >... | reverse complement strand
ACGACTTCGGACGTGACTGTCCTTTAACGCGGCAATAGCCGCGCCCGTCAGGATTGAAGATCAGCTCTGACGAATATCCCCCAATATCGAAATTCTGGAGCTGATGAAATGGTCTTAAACTCCATTTCGATTTCTGGTTGAGATAGAAACTCAACCATCGCGGGATCAGGATTGTTTCCGCAATTCGCTTGTATTTCTCGATTTAGGTCGATTCCATTCCCATCTCTGTTTAAATATTTTACTTTCATTTTCCTTATCCTTTTGCTATTTTGCTATTCCCTGCTGCCCGAACCCACAGGGATAATGCTTTCGGCGATTGCCCGGTTATGTTTGGTTAAGAAAGTGCGTGTAATTTTTGCCTGTTAGAACTATCGAGATATTCACTCCTGAATGCCGTGAATTTATCGCCATTTTCACAGTGAACACAAATCGCAGGGATATTCCAGTTCTTAAAAAGCATAGATAAGTGATTGATAAATTCTCCCCCAACACTCAATACCGCGCCATCTTGATAATCGATATTATCAATTTTGGCTGAAAAGAAATAACACTTTTTTTTCATATCTCATTTTCCTTTTATCGGGCAGGCAGCCCGGATTGTTTAATAAATCCCGACCGGCTATTCGCCGGTTTACTTCCCAGCGATTTACCTTCAAAAATAGTAACGTTGCATGGCGATACTATTTTTAGAGTGTATAACGATTCAGTTTTCATCCCTATTATCCTTTACCGCTTAAGCCCGCGGCATGGCTTAATTGCTAACTACCCCTATATTATACGATTTTCGTGCCATAGTTACCTTGCTTGTACCACTGTGCAATAAATCATAACTAATATCGCCCCTTATAGCATTATACACACCCTTAAACCTGCACCTAAACACCTGTACCATGTCAAATTATACCCATAAACTGTGTCATTTCGAACTTTTGACACACTGTCCAATTATCGGACTGCTAACTGTTCAATTTTTGAACACCTCCCAGCTCTTAGCTAATATACCCTTTTAACTACTAACTGCTATACGTATTTAAGATCACTAAGCTAAGAGTAAGACATGACTAACAGATTAACTACACTAAGAATAAGATTATAACTACACTAACAAGGAATGAGGATTATATCCGTTTCTTAGAGCTCTCCAAGCTCTATATAGACTTATGTATAGCTCATCTATATACATATCAGCTGCTTTTAGCGTAGTAACTATGTCATATGGACACTGGTCAAGGGCTAACACGTGATGCTTTGGACAGGTGGACATTTCACATGTTCACAAACTCTCACGAACGGATGTTTAGTATAGCAGCTGTTATGAGCTGGATAGCGAGGGGATAGCACAGCACGACGACAGCCAGGACAGCGCGACAACGGCGGACGGCAACGGGTAGGGTGCGGCTACCAAAGGAGTGGTTGGTATGTAGGGTATAATCCGCTTCTGGCACTTTACAAAAATTTGAAAAAAAGTAGAAAAAGTTGCATAATGAGGTAACTATGGTTTAGTGGTAATCTGAATATTGCGTATGTGAAAGATTAATTGCAGATGCCCTGTGAGGGGCGTAGAGGGGTCGCCAGGGTCAAGGGGGGAGTAAAGTGTAGGATTATGTATTTGAGGGTATTGGGGTGCTTAAATCGAGACGTGGCGCGTTTGGCGGGGTCATTTCCATTGTTCAGCCATGGCATTTGCGATTCCCTGGAATGTTTTACTTCTGATTTTAGCCCTATTTCCATCGGCTCTTAACATAGCGTACCATTTCGCCATTCGTTTGCCCGATGGTGATATATAGATTTCCCCCTTATCGATAGTCTGCCCAAATAAAGGCGCATCGACATGAGTCGGCACTAATTTTGGTAAATTCTTGAGCCACAAGCAAGTTGCCTTTTGAAACGGTTCGCCAAAATCATACGGATTTATTATCTGGTCAGGTTTTCTTATTTGTGTTGATATAATCCCTACAGGATTTTCGAGTGCAATTTTAGGTATAGGCGCGTCTAAAAGTAATCGAATAAAATCGAGTGCTTCTTCTTGCAAGTCTTTTTTATATTTGAACCAAACCGCACCGCTACACGCTAAATGCGTACAGGGGGGGTGGGCTATCATCATGTCCCAACCATCATTCAAAATTTCTCTTACATCGCATTGGTAGTGATTGCCTGGTGATTCTGTCGGCAAAATATCGCAGCTCCAGGCATCGTGTCCTTTCAGTATGAAGGCATCGCGAACTATTCCTGAAAATTCACAAGCGATTAGGATTTTCATAGTAGGACGCCCTGCATGATGGTGTGGTTATCTATCGTGGTGGGGGTCACGGGTTTACCTTTTCTTTTTTCTCGTTTTCTACTTCTTCGACTTCGGGGGCGAGGACGAAATCTGGACAGGCATCGTCATTTTCAAATAAAGAATCTTCGTTCATATAGTTGAATTTACGGCAAACGCTAATGTGGCTGATAGAGTCTTTTGGGATATTAAGTCTTGAGATTGTGTAATAGGCACATTCTGAGCAGGTTCGGTATTTCCACATATCTGGTTTTGTTATTTCGATCATAGTTTCACCTTTTTGAGTAATCTGGATTTGAATTTTCGATTAACCTTTGGAGACCGCTTACGTCATTCAGCACTGTCAGGGGGCGGTCATCCTCAATGTAAACGATGGCGGCGATGTCGCAGTCGTAGCCGTGCTCGGCAATTATGGAGTCGAAACGCTCCTCCGTGATGCCGAGTATTTTGCAAAATAGCTGTATGAGCCTATCGGAGACTTCTTTTTGGTTCATATAGTAACCTTACCACGATGCGGGGGATTTGTCAAGATATTTTTCTAAGTAACCTTGACAATGTTACTACGGCGTGGTAGAGTGGGGATATGAGTGAAAAACATAAAGATAAAATAATTCCTTATTGTGACAACGATGGAGTTCCGTGCGGTTATATTTTGATTTCTACGGGCGACGATATGGTGTGGGTGTCATTTGAGGATTATCAGAAATTCTCAATGTTAGTGGAGCAAGAACGTATTCGCCTATTTGATGAATTTTTTGAAATTCCAACTCAGGGTGATGCGAATGAGTGAAATAAGCAAAGAAGAACTCTGTAAAATGGGATTTGCATGGCAGGAATTATGGACTGGAGAAGAATTGATAATTCTCTGTCATGAAGAATGTGCTATGAAGCGGAGTGAATGTAAAGATGCAATTCTTTGTGATGGCTTTTTTAGGCATAAGAGTTTAAATGCTCCTGTTCTCTGGAGTTATGAGGCTGGAGATACTTGCGAAGTTGTAAAGATAATCAAGGATGGTACTACGAATGAGTGATGAATATAAGCGATACTGCAAGCATGACGAGTGCGGCAAGGAACTGGTACGCAAGACGCGACCTAACGGCACTATCGAGTCAAAATACGACTGGTTGAAACGTGAATTTTGCAATAACTTCTGCTCAGGTAAATGGGCTTATAAGCAGAAACTACTCAAGCAGAAAGAAGGTGAAAAAAATGAGTGAGACCGAAGAAAAAGAAGAAGTCGAAAAAGAACCAAGACCATCACTTGTAAGACATTCTATTGTCATGGGGCTTATTCAGTCATACTCAGGACGGAAACTTGATACCGTCCGCGAGTTTTGCGAATATGCCGATGGAATTGTAGATTACGTATTAACTGGCGAAATACCAAAAGGGGGTGAAATCAATGCCGAGAACTAGCAAGCCTAAGATATGCGTGGAGTGGATAACACGTCACAAGCGCATCTTCACGGACGAGGCGAAAGCCGCCCTGTTCCTTGAGATAAACAATATCCCTGATGGGGATGTCAAGTCGTACCCTGTCGTAGCTAAGACGATTTACGAGAAAGTTGAGGAAACGAAATGATGGACGAGAATAGCGCAGTTCAGTACGGGAAACTTAAGGAGACAAGAATGAACAGATTAAGTGAATTTAGAGTAAAGAAATTATTAACCCAATCAAAACTTGCTCAAAAGGTCGGACTTTCACAAGTAACTATTTGTCTCATAGAAAAAGGTCGAGTATCTCCCTTTTTACTCACAAAGTATAAAATCGCTAAATTCTTCAAAGTTGAAGTGGAGGATATTTTCCCAGAAGAGAATTCAAAGAAATAGCCTGTTCAACCATCGTTCTTTTACCTACCCCGCCTTCATCAGGCGGGGCTTTTTGTCGCTGGAAAATAATCCAAAATAAAGCTTGACAAGATTTGTAACCTTTGGTATATTGAGCATATGGATAAAATATTAGAACAAAATGAAAAATGCGAAAAGCATATTGCCGTAACTGACTCTTGTCATGCTCGTCTGTCGTTAATCAAAGGTCGATACAGATACACTTTCACCGAGATGATAGAAGCAGCTCTCAACGCATGGGAGCGCGAGCAACTGTCAACAGAAATCGACTTGCCAGAGGGGGTGAAAAAGTGAGTAAAATACTAACTGAAATTTCCAAGTTGCAAAGTGTGTACCGTCGAGAATATCAGATTTGCCCTAATTTTGTCATCTGTGGTGAATCCATATTCAGGGAAATTCATCAGGAAGTCAAAGAACTGTCAAAGGAGCAAATGTGTGCAGAGGAATTGCCTGATAAATTATATTCGGGATTCCTGAAAACTTATCCGAGTGATTTGATGGTGATATTCTTCTCTTCCTTAGAATCAAATCAATTCTGTTTGGGATATATGGAAAGCCACTTTTATTTTCAGGAGGATGGAAAATATGACTCGTAGAGGCACGGTCATAAATCATTCCATCTTAAGTTCATCCTCTTTTTCTGAATATACTGAAAAGGAGAAACTTGTATGGGTTGGGTTTCTTTTATGTGCCGATGATTGGGGACGCTTACACGACAATCCGTCAAAACTTAGAATGAAAATGCCCTCTTTTGATTTATCGACAAGCGAAATTTCAGAAGCCATTGAAAAGTTTATTAATCTGGAACGACTTATAAGATACACCGTCCAGTTACCGTCCAATCACCGCACAGTAACCGTCTTGCAATTATCTAATTGGGAAATATATCAATCCCGCCTCAAATCAAGGGATTATCCTGAGTTGCCAAATTCAGATGGCAATTTTGAGAAAACCACAAATCCAGCTGCTCTCTCTAAGATACTTGGTAGTAATAAGCTATCTAAAGACAAGAAAAATAAAGATAAAAAGAAAATCAAAATAAAAATAGATGGTGTCCAAGCGGACACCATGCAATTACCGTGCGGTGAGATACAGGATAAACAGACAACTGTTGAAACTAAAGAAAAAGCCCCCACACGGAAAATATCAGATACTTTTTACGAACTCTACGAAAAAGAATTTAAAACAAAACCATCACATTGGGGCTCTGGTGAAATGCAAAGGATTCAAGAACTTCTAAAACGATACGATGATGATGTGGATTTGATTTGCAATACACTTCGTTATATGTTTGATAACGATGACCTCTGGACTAAAAATAAAGGCAGTTTCATGTCTTTTGCTACATCGACCCTTATAGACCGAGCCATCTCATTTATCAAAAACCCTAAAATTAAACAAACTTCATCAAAAGGCGGTCTGATGTTCTGATGACACTACTTGATGTAATACTTGACGACTTTGAAAAATGTCACGGCTTTCGACTTGCATATAAAGCCGAACACGCTCAGGAATTTGAGAAAGCTAAAGAGAACTTCTCATTTAAGATACGTCGTATGTGGAACTTGTATATCCAAGACCCACAGGAAATAGAACGTGGTCTTGACTTGGGATATTTCCTCCGACCGCAGATACTTAACCGATACGCCATACGGACACCGAGCGTCGATACTAAGACAGGGAAAACCAGAGGCAATGTTTATAGATGCGAAAACTCCGTCGGTGTACCTGGATGTTCAAACGCTGGCGAGTATCTTGAACTGTCGGTTGACTATGCACCGAAACCATGTAGTCTATGTTCGGGTCGATTGATCCGTGATGATAAGTTTGAGGAGATGTATCTTGAATTACGCGAGAATAAACATCCGAATTGGAGAGAGGAGTTCAACCGCAGGCATCCGAATTTAAAGGAGAAGTTCCAGCGAGGCAGTATACAACTACCACTGATAAACGATAAAGAGTCAGATGCACTCGACGATAATTTCATCGGGCAATAAGGAGACGACATGAGCGATAATCTTGTACCAAATATCCCGATGGTTGCTGGTAAACCCGCCAAGCAATGCAAGCGGTGTGGCGGTTATCATGGTTGGGTGGCAACGTTGGATAAAAATGGTAAATGGAAAAAGAGAAAGCAACAATGTAAAATCGGCAAACGGAAATACGAGAAAAAGGAAGATAAGATATTTTACGAGATTATAGAAGCAGCCAACAAGGCAGAGCTATTCGGTAATGTGTTCACTGTCGATATGCAGGATAAAAAGAAGCGTTACATGAGGATATATCGGGACAAAGGTTGGAAGCGAGATATAATAGAACCTGATGGAACTAAGAGTGAAATATTAAAGAAAATCAAAAAGTCAATGAAAGACAGGGAGACGACATGAATAGAATTATGGAAAATATGGAGTATTTGAAACAGGCAGAGCAAGCGCGGAATGAATATGAGCAATTAACCATTGATTTTAATATTCTCATAGGAGAAATTTTAAGGAAGGATTGGCAAGTTCCTGTTCATTGGATTGGAATACAGATAATGGCTAAGAAATTAAAAAAACGTTGGTTAGATGAAAAGGACAAGGAGACGAAATGACTAAGAAAAATGCCTATTTCAGGGAAGCAGCTATTTACTGGAATCATGAATCAAATGCGATTTTTACAAGTCCTTTATTTAAAGAAAAAAAAGTAGCCTCAGCCACCGTTAATGTGGAAATTGTAAAGGGCGAACGAATATTTAAAATATTTATCAGTGGCGGCCCTTTCACCCCCCTGATTGTTTTCTCCAATGGGAAAGGGCGACTTTCTTTACGTCTTGAAGAATTATTCGATTTCCTTGAGGAGAAAGACCCAGATAAGCAAATGGAAATTTGGCAGAAAAATAATAAAGCTCACAAGGATAAATAATATGACCGACCTGCGACTGACAGACGACCAGAAAAAAGAACTCGCACTCGACCTCGACGCTCTATGCAAAAAGTACGGTATCTCTATGGTCATCCTCACGTACTTCCTGTTCGACGAGCAGACCTTTCGTGCGACTCACATATGCATATCGCTTACACAGGAACGATTCGATTTCGGTATGAAAATACTCAAACAATTCGCCAAGATGGTTAAGATAGACGATACGGAACAGACTAACCCTCGATTGAACTAAAGGTGAAATATGATTTGCCCAAACTGTAAAAATAACTTCAAAAGCCCTTTTGGGAAAATAGTTTGCCCTAAATGTGGTACTGAATTTGATTGTAAAATTAATCCATCAGGCGTTATATATATCGTGTCATATTCTCAAGTAGATGAGGAAAAATGGGATGAATGGATGCTAATGTTCAATCCTGTTGCGCTGATAAAATATTCCCCCCCGATTTTAACTAAGAAAAATATTTAGCAAATTTTTTGCCATTACCCCTTGACAAAGTTTTTTTTTGACTTTATTTTAGGATTGGGTGTCCGATTTTTGAGCATCGGTTAAATGTCGGACACCCCTTTTTATTTTTAATTGATGTTCAATTTTCGGACACTCCCCTTTAAGAATTTACTTTTGGAGGTTTTGCCATGGCTGACGGGATGGTCTGGAAACATGACATTGATTATTTATATCGTGGGTGTGTCGAGAACTCATACGTCATTACAAACGGATTGATAACAGAGGTGGCGACGGGGTACTATGTGAATGTGCCTGAGCTGATGTACGCGGGCGCATTGCCTGTATCGTTTACCCCAGGTACTACGCTACTCGCAATGTATAACAATGATGCTATGGCTGTGCCGAATGGCATATACGGTACGACTCCACTAAAAAGACGAATCATAATCGACGAGGTTGGGATAGAATGTATTCCCGCTGCGGATGCTAACTTTTTCGATATGCGACTGGTGGCGAATCTGCTATGGATGAATCAGGCGACGATAGATATTGACGACTGGTTCGGTAGTTGTGAGAATTATTGGGCGGCGATATGGGAAGGCGCAGGTTCTGGTGGAGGAGGTGGCGCGGATTTGGGATTACTTACTGTTGTACTCACTATTGAGCTTACTGAATTATGGAGGGCAAATCCATTAGCACTTGTGGGTAAAATCATAGATGCGACGAGTACAGCTCAGATGACAGTAACACAGTGGGTTAATGCCACAACCTTTATTGGCATTATGACAGATGCAACTGATTATATCCCCGCAGAAGCTTGTGTTATTGATCCATTTTCTTTAGAATTTAAAACCACCGTAGCCTCATTCGACCGTTATGGTGATGTTGGTTCAGGCGACGACATGCTCCGTTACGGCCCCGACCGATACTACAACAACCAGTATCACGCCTCTAACTACCCGCTCGGACGTGGCCCCAACGCTCTCGTCGCTTACGCCGATTTCGATGGCGAAACTGTAGCTGACCCTTGTATCAAGCAACTCGTTCCCGCAATATCATCCAACCAGCACGGACAGCTCCTATGGCGACCGCCGAAGGATTCTGTCATCATCGACCCAGGACAAGCCATAGCTCTCCAACTCTATATGATAAATATACCGCCAGTCGGCTATATGACCGACGGTGTTGGTGGATATACAATTATTGAACCAACTGGTAATTTCGAGATAAGCGCGTGGATACGGTTTAGGCAGCCCTGCGACAGTCAACCACCTTTTGTGCTTCAAGGCAGGACTGATGTGTATTAACACAAGGAGATAAGACAACAATGGGATTAACCATGCCCGATACTTGGGAACGCCGCCTCATAGGTGAGAATATCATTTGGGTGCACCACATGCAAATCCATTGCTACGCTTGTGGTAAGTCCGAGCGAGTCACGGTGTCTGTATTCGAGGGCAAATTCAACCCCGACCTCGAAGAGGAAATCAAAACCGATAACGGCACTCAGAAGATATACCCCACTTTCGCCCCCCAAGGCAATATGGAGTGGAAAGTACCCGATGGCTGGTCTCAGATACTACACGTAACCAGCGACTTTTATCCAAACGAAACGATAACTGCTCTCGGCATAAATCTTCAACAGATATGGGGCTTCGCTAAAAGAGTAACAAAGAATCATAACTGGGTCGATTATGTTAAAAATGGCGGCGTAAATTATCGTATCGAGCGAGTCACTACTTGGAGGGATATATTCACGCACCCGATCAGATACATCAGGGACATAATCAAACCGGAAAAATTGATTATCACATTTGATGACAAAAAGCTCGATGTCGAAATGCACAACATATGGAATTTCATATGGGAGGGAATAGGACAGCAGGTGTTATCACCGCAGGAAGCTTTTGAGAAGTGGTATGCAGTTATGCAGATGCAATTTGCGGAATGGGTTTGCGACTCCGACGAATGTTGGATGAACGCCGCCCGTAAAATTCGCACCGAGTTTAATGCAATGAAGGAACTGGCGATAAAGAATGGATAACGGGCAACAATATATGCCGTTCTCACAGCAGGAAATTCACAAGGAATTAGAACGTCTATCACAAAAATACGGCAAGGATAGAAAGGAATTATTCCGACCGCTTTTGTTATCCCGTAAATTTCTGACAACAGTAGTCGATTTATCTAAAATAGAGGAATGGAAACTGCAAATAAAAGAACTTAATGAATTTCTCGATGTCGATGACAGGGATATTATTTGCAAGGTGCTCGCAATAATTTATTACAAATACGAACCCAATACAATATATCCCGCTAAACCGACAGCGGATGATTTATTAAAGGAAACTGGTGTAGATGATGTTACATTTCATGGTTATTATTATAACGATGATATGCGACAATACGCGCAAATAAGCAAGGATATTGAATTGCTCGACCGCAAGATACAATCGCTTGTTAAGCTTGCCGAGGATAATCAGGTACGCCCATATACGCGCATACAGGCGTGGAAAGAAATAACGTCCCATATAGAGAAACGAATGGCAGCGTCGGCAAGTTATATAAATGTTTATACAGGTCAAGCTCTTATAGCTAATAATTCAGGTAACAAAACAATTAACGGTGTCGATATTACAAAATTAATGGGGCAGGGTGATAAGGAATTTAGAAGTAAAATCAAGGAACTTGATGAGATACAAACCATCGAAAATGGAACTAACTGATAACATAATAAAAAAAGGATTAAACTTTGAGCTTGGCATACAAGACTTCCCTGAACTTGCGTATGACTCGACACGATTTATTGAAGCTTGCAAAATATTTCCTTGGTTCTTTATGGAACAACTACAATCCGTTGTCGATGTCGATGGTCAGGAAAAACCATTCAGGCTTTCAAAGGCGCAACGTTATCTTGAACGTATGTGCGTTGAGCAGCAAAAGCATCATAAATTTGTACACTTAATCGTGTTAAAGGGCAGGCAGTACAGGGTATCGACTTATTTCGCTCGTCGTGGACTTCACTTCGCTTTATGGAATAACCACAAATACACGATACTCGCGAACACCAAAGAAGACGTTGCGGAGGAGGGCGTGTTCGGTTATGCGCTTGAAGGTTTACGTTCATTGCAAATACAGTCGGAATATCATCCGTTTCTTAAATCGCTTATCAAGACAAGGCGTATCAAGGAATCAGGCGCACTCATACAATTCGACGGCGATAGTCATGGCAAGATAGATGTACGAGCTGCCACAAAAGCTGCGGTCGGTAAACCGTGCCAGTTTGCTCATATCACAGAGCCGTCGCGTATTCCGCATTTCGGGGTATTCTGGGGTGCGTTCTATCAGGGCTTGCATATCAGTGAATTTCATCACTTGATACTTGAGAGCACGGCGTTCTTTCAGCATCCTGAGTTTATGGAGATATTCAACGAGCAATGGAACTTGGAGAAGGAAAAAGGTTCTATACCATCATTCAGAGCAGTATTCATCCCCCCGTATATGGTTGACGAGTACATGAATTACGAGCTCCCGCATGAGCGATACAGCTGGGATGATTTCTGGGAGGATGAGAATGAGGATATATACGGAGAAGAACGGGCGATAGCTACCCAGCAATGGTGGGATGATTACGACAAGACATATATCACGCTGCCACTGAGCTTTATGAAATGGCGACGCGACCAGATAGAGGGTCAGAAAAAAGAGGAACATCAGGGATTCTCCAAGCTCGATGTATTCCGCGAGAACTTTCCGATGACAAAAGAGGAAGCCGAACTCACTATCGGCGATAATGTGTTCGACCGCAAGATGCTTGAAAAACGTAAATACTTTCCGTTCATTCCAAATATCGAAAAGAGCAATATAGGCACAGTAAAACTAATTGATGATGTCCCGCAATTCATTGAAAAAAACAAAGGCGAAGTAACTGTATGGACTACACCAGAAGAGGGATACTGGTACACGGTGGGCGTGGATATAGCTTCAAATAAAATGGGCGATTCGTCTGTCGGTGTTGTTTGGAGTCCCATAAAGAATCATACCGCCTGTCGTTTTAAATCCAATTACTGGTCTATACATGAACTTGCCGAAATAACAATAGCGGTTGCACGTTGGTACAATAACGCCATAGTCGCATACGAGAGCAATTATTACGGCGATGATATATTACAGAAGCTTCTCGGTAACGACATATACAACCCCGTCGGTGCACCCTATACTAAACTCTATAAAGAGCCTGTATTCGATAAGAAGCGAAACAGCAAGTGGGGTAAATCCATTATAAACGCAAGATACGGTTTTCGCACTCATGTAAAAAGTAAACCGCATTTAATATCCATACTGAAAGAACTTATTAACGATGAGGACGCTGGCTTGTATTCACAGGAATTAATAAATGAGCTGTGGTTTTTTAAACACTCCATAGACGATAACGGCGAGATTAAGAAATCATATGCTCCAAAGAATAAACACGATGATGAGTTGATAGCCACTGCAATAGCGGTATTTGTGGCACGGGATTACATTAAACGGAATGATATGCAGATAGAATTTCCGACAGCGCAATTTTTTGACCCGATTAAGGATTACGAACGCAAAAGGAAAGAGTTGCGCAAGCAGAAAGAAAAACGGGATAAAATCGACGTGCAACTTGAACATGAGATAAATCGACTGTTTGGTAATTATAAAACTGCGAGGTTAAGATAATGGATAATTTTGAAGATGCTCAGGATGTAATTGATAGTTTGAATAAATATATATATGAGGAAAATTTGGTTACAAACATCAATCCAGATATTACCGAACGAAAAGTGTTGATCAAGGTTTTCAAAAGAGAAGAAATGACTTTGGCTGAAGCTGTTGCTTATGAGATATGTTGTTGGGTTGGGGAAGATGGTTGGGACGATGAAAAAAAAGAATGGGAAGAACTCAGTGTTAAAGAGCGTTACTCGGAAATTGCTTATAAAGTATTGGATTTAGTTAAACAAGCTATAAGAATTGGGGGTGAGACTTAATGGCATTTTCTTTCGGTGCATCCCGCATAAATAGCTTATATGAGTGGCTTGACGACCCGCCACCAGTATTCGATGTCGAAAAGCGTTTCAATAAAGACCTCCACGATGAAGTATATCGCTACGCCATGAGCCATTTCTTTGCGCTCGCTCAGGACACCGTATCAGACAACTGGCGTAAAAATTGTACCGAATTTGCGCAATGGTATCTCGGTACTGAAAACACAATCAAGACCTACGACGAACTTGAAATAAGACAAGTAAATCTATTACAGATGTACGGGCAGATAAAACATTCCAAACTCCTGTCTGATAGATTGAAAGTACACTATGTGGCAAAACAGAACCAGTCATGGGAATTTGCACAGGCAATGAACCAGCTCTTCGACTGGCATGCCATGAAGATAAGGCGCAACCGATTGCAACAGCGCATTGAGCTATGCGCTCCATTGTTTGGTACTGTCGGGGTACTCTATACTCCTAAATGGCATTGGCGCGGGGGCGAGAAGGAACTCATACCAGCAGATTGGGAATACCTTGACCCCCGCACAATGTTCTTTGAACCACGTTGGGACAGGGATGAGGATATACCTGTATTCGCTATCCGTACTATCGGTGTGGGACGCTTGGAGGATGCAGTTCCAGAACATAAAAAAATACTAAAGCAACGCGACTTAGACCAGTTTGAACGTGGCGGTGCTATGTTCAGTGATAGTCCTGAGATATTGGATGCCACTGAGAATATACCAATGACCACGCGCAATTACTTGTCGAAAATAGATGCAAGCGATGTCGAGATAATCCGTATCTGGATAAAGGACTTACGTACTCATAAACGTAAACGATATTTTCCTGAGTATCTGAACGCTGAGACTGGCGAACTCGACCCCGAAACAATGACAGAAGCGGTGCAAAAGGCTTTTAAGGAAGCTGATAGTGAGTTCGGCAATATCATAGAGGACGACGCATTACCGTTTGAGGGTGAGCATCATTGGGCGCATTATGTACGGCATCGACAACAGGCAGAGGAATCGGGCGAGAGTTGGAATGAGACGCAATTTGCGTTCATGGAGAATCACATGGACGCTCATTTGCAGGCTCAAAAGAAACAACCGCCTGATGCAGTCGATAAAGATGCCGATATGTTCAAGGGCGGGTGGCGATTCATTAAAATCATCGGTCGCCAAGTCATAACGGACGGCTCTATCAATTTCGATTATGAGCAATTCCCTGTCGCTTTATTCCACAACCTAATCAACCCTGAATCGCTTATCGGTATTAGCGATATAGAAAACCTACTTGTATTACAAGACGACCTTAATGGATTGATTTCAGATGAAATGGCAATCAGTCGCGCAAACGCATATCCGACACGTATCGAACCTGAACGTCTGAAAGATGAAGAATTTGTCAAACAAGGGCCTCTCACTCGTATATTCGTAAAAGATGCTGAGGAAGCTGTTATTATCCGTAACCTTGAAGCTCCGCGCAACGCTGGCACTAACCGCGAGCTGATGATGATACTGCAACAGTTTATGCAGATGGTAACTGGCGCAAGTCAGGCTATACAGGGACAGACACCATCCACGCGAACGAGTGGTGCTGGTATTATGGCGTTACAGCAACAAGGCATGACGCGATACACAGCGACACAATATAGTCTCAACGACGGCTGGGAGAGAAGTGCAACTATCTGGCTCGCTCAAATGAAGCAATTCTGGACAGACGAAATAATGTTACCGCCAATAGGCCCTGAATATCAGGATTCTGTGAAAATATTAAACAGTAACATAGACCCGTCTGCTTATTTGCAAGTTGAGCGAATATCTCAGGATAGGAATATACAGGAGGAGGCGGGGACACAAGCCCTGCAATTATCAATGATGCTTATGAGTGGCGGCGTACCTCTCCCAGCTGTCTTGGAATTACTGGCAACTAATTACGATGGCAGTGTGGCGAGTCGCGTATCGGCACAGCTCATGAGAATCATGCAGAAACCGGAAAATCAGCAGAGGATGCAGGAGCAGGAAGCGCAGCAACGGATTGCGGCTATGCAGGGGAATCAAAAGGCAACACGTTAGTTATTTCGATAAGGATGGTGATATATGTCGGACATAAGACCCAAAGGTAAAGACCTAAAGTCGAAAGGTGGCGTGAGACTTACTGGAGTTGATAATAACACGCGTACCATACTCGATATGGGTATTGGGCCAAAAACCCTAAAGGGTGGCGGCTCAGGCAAGATTACTAAAAACATCCAAGCCACTATCAGTCAGGCGAACGCAAAGAAGCCGTGATGATAAACTCAATGCTTGGCATATTTCTGATTCTTGCCTCATTTCTCATGGGCTACTGGTCGGGAGTCCAGCGAGTAACATTACCAAAGGCACGTTCAAGCGAAAGTGCGGACAAGCCCACTCGACCGACTTTTAAAAGTAAAACTCCTTTTTCCAAGTTGAGAGACAAGGAAAAAGTGTAAAGGAAATTAAAATGCCCAACGGCGACGAAAAGAAAGAAGTTTTACCTGAGTCTGATTCGGTATTCAAGGAATTCGTACAGCCGAAGAAATTCGGCATGGGATTTGCTACGCAACCAGCTCCAACGCCTGAACCAGTAGAGACGGCTCAACAGCCAGCTCAGACTACCGAAGCGCAGAAACCATTAAGAACAGTTGAGGTTGTATTGGCGGATGGTACGAAAATCCAAGAGCCATTACCCGCAACCCAACAGGAACTTGAACAATCTTTTGCCAACTATAAGAGTTTGGAAAAATCGTATGAAGCATTGAAGGGAGTGGTTAAGGAAAAAGCTCCTGAACTTGCAGACGATTTAAGACCTTTGCTTAAACAGCAAACGGAAATACTCAATAAAATGGCTGACGCGCAGGTTCAGGCACAACAGAACCAACCTATTGATCCTGTTAAGTTACTATCTGAAGAACAACATGCGGAATATAATTATCGTCTTGAACAAGGTGATGAACGCGGTGCTAAGACGTATCTGGATTCGGCTGTAGATGTCAATTATAGAATCTGGCAAGCTGAACAGAAGTCAGTTGAAACCGAAAAACGTATGTTGGAACAGAAAGTAAATAACAGGATTTCAGAATTTTGCCAGCTTGACCCATCATTACCAAATCCCAAACGGAGTGGTGATGGTGATTCTTTTGCTCGGCAATTCAATACTGGTTATGGTGGCTGGTTACAAAGAATGGGTTTTTCTGAGGCTCAGATTTGGTTCTCGGACAATATAGACCACGAGACTTTATATAACACTTACTTAAATAAAACTGGACAGTCGAAGCAGAATAACACTACTCCCAAGGAAACACCTGTGAAAACAGTTGAGCCAGCCAAAGCTGCTATCCCGCATGATGTAGCTAAGTCAATCCAAGACGTTCAGCGTGGTTCAGTATCCGCCTCTATTGGTGGAGATTCTGACGGCTCGCAGTATAGAAATGTACACGGACGTTCTGGATTGAGGAAATTGGCGCAGGATAACCCTAACTTTGTCGATGACATTCTCAAAGGAACGGGCATCGAAAAGTTTATCACTAAGCGCAAGAAGTAATGATTGTCCAGAATCGACAATCACAGGTGATTTATTATGGCGAGATTAGCTTCAACTGCTTATAACCCCGTAACTGGTGCATATACGGCGCAGATAGAAGCTGTCACCAAGATTCTTGATACATCATGGGATGCGAATAAGACGACTGCAAGCACATTGTATTATTTTGAGAAAGCACTTTCAGCGTCTGATTCAGCGGTAATCGGTGGTATTGACGAAGTTTCTACGGTATGGGAAGAAGGCACATATTGGGCAAATAACACTAACAGTGTTACGCCTGACGGCGAGCTTTCAGCCTATACCTATACCCGTGAGGGTGCTCCACTAAACTACCGTATCCCTTACTCATTCTGGCGCATCGGCGTTGAGTTCACCAAAAGGCAGATTGATTATCTTGCCAATGCGAATTTGTCTCGCTATGACCTCATACAGACCGAGTTCAATATGAAGATCAAGAACCTGATGGGCGTACAGAACCGAATGTTACTGAACGCTCCAGGTGCTCCAGCTTACGGTACTGGTACTTTTCTACCAGTAGACCAGATATGGGATATATTCGGGATGCGCAATATCCTGAATAATGCGAGTCCGTACTACACCAACGTACGACCGCTCACCTTAGAGTTGAGCTGTGTCAATGTTGCTGGTACGGTAATTCCTGCGGACGGTATGTATGCTACGTTCAGTGCGTGGCAGTCATTGGCAAGAGCCAATAATGAAGCCGTCCCGACTCTGCTTTTTGCTCCTGAGAACGCTCGACAGAACTTTGTATCAGAAATGGTCAACGTTTATGCGAGTGGCCCCGGAGCTGGTGCAAGACTTGTTACTGGCAATCAGGGTGGCGGTAACATGACTGATTTCAAGTTCCACTTTGACAATGTGGACTACATGGAATGGGGCAATGGAATCGGTGTTGTATTCGAGCCGTTGCTTCCGGGTGCTGGTGCTGGCGTTGCGGGTAACGAATTTCTATTCGTCAATCCTGATACTTGGGAATGGAAATGGCACAACGACCACTACTACACGTTCGACCCGTTTGAGAAGGGCGGACAAAACAACCCAAACATTATCTGGACTAACGGATATTTGCATTGGGTATTACATATGAAAGTTCCAAAGGGACAGGAAAGATTCACGAATGTGACTCTTCCTGTCATATAAGGGGTGATACCAGATGAGTTATTTTGAAGCAGAAATGCAGAAAGACTGGCGGGCAGCAATGCCTACCCTTATGTTTGGGCGACACTCCTTACATAACTATATCGAGCATGACCGCTATGGCGCAGCTAATCAGGGGCGCAATTACTGGTCAATCGTAGAGGGTGTCATTAACGGCACTCTTGCTAATATCATACACGGTTGCCCGTTGATTAGATGTTCATTCGCTGGTGGCGGAGCTGACACAGTTACATACAATACCTATGTAACTGGTGGTGCTGGTGCGGGCACAAGCACGGCAGGATGTTTCCTTAACTTCTGCGGTGTATCTGCTTTCCAGACAAAGGATAATGCGGCGTTCAACACGCAGAGAAGCTTGCTTATCGCATTTCCTGACCTGACTACAGTGCCTGCCAATGGTTCTGTACTCACTCAGGCGGTTACAACCGCGAGTGGTACTGTAATAGCATCAAGCGCAGTCTATAATTATGTCATTGTGCGGGATGCCAACCCCGCAGCTGTTTGGAATACAGTCAATGTCGTAACGGATGGCGGTTTAGCTATGGTTCCGGCAAACCCGATACCTCGTGGGCTTATCTATGCTACGGATATTGAGGGCAACGCTGATATGTTCCAGGCGGGTGCGGGCATATGGGCAGTCATTCGTGGATATACCCCTGCTTTCGTACAGGGTGATAACGCTGGTACTGGATGGAATGGCGATATTGCTGATTGTAGTCCACTTACGTGGAACGATGATATTATCGCGTTGGTTCTTGCCTCTTATCACGATGTAGCTGAAGCTCCTACTCCTGGCACAACCGATGTACCTGTCAATCCTGACAACGTAATCGCTCATGCTATGGGTGCGGCAGGCGACAATACAGGTCATACTCCTGAATTGATTCTGGTCTATATGAGGGCGGACGAACCTCTCGTATATGCGGAATCAAATAATCAAGGATGTAATCCTGGTAGGGGTCAGTAATCTTTACAACGATTTACAGGGAGCGGGGAGAAATCCCCGCCCCTTTTACTTTAATTTAAACCTTCAACAAGGTGGTTATGATGGTTAAGAAAGACAAAGAAGAAATTCTTGATGATGAAGAGGAAACAACGGTAGAAAGCGAAAGCCCGATACCCGACGGGTACTTATCAATCGAAGAAATAGCGAAAGAGTATCCTGATTTTACAGACCGAGTGGAGAACTCATTTAAGATGGTTGAGGGAATTATCCCGACCAAACCAACGATGAGAGTCATGGTTTATATTGATGAACCAGCACCACTAAAGGCAAGGATATTATCATCTGACACTGTGGAATTTCTGCCTAATAGGAAACCTATTTCGATGTTTGCAATGGATGTGCTTAATCTTGTAGGCGAACCAAAGTATCGTTTTGACCTTACTGAAGCTCCAAAAGAGTTGAATATCATGTCGGATAATTGGGGAGCGATGAAACGCCAGACACTTGAGTATAGCTTCAGGGTATCACAACATGCAGGTCGTGGTAAGAAAATGGCTCGTTATGAAGATAAGAAGTACACCAAGTATATTGAGGATAACAACCTGATGGACGTGATTCCAAAGATACATATATTGGTCAATGCCAATGTGGTGGAGAGCGTAGCTCCGAAAATGAGCCTCGAACAGCGTATTTGGGAAATCATGCAGACGAATAACATAAAAGCGAACAAAGAGAAATACAGCGATGATGAAGTGAAGAAAATAGCTGCTGCGATAGAGCAGGAAGCACACGTATACGGCATGGAGAATATGCTGAAAGGCAAGAACTCACATGCGCATATACGATACTTTATCAAGGCAGCTTGTGAAATGTACGCACCATTACCCGTTTGACAAGGGGTTGATGTAGATGGCTGTGAACAGCTCGAAGTTGTCGATTCAGGATATATACAGCATCATAGCTGATAAGCTCGGATTGACGCTGGCTGATGGCGTGGAAGCACCCATGATGCCGAGACTGCAATTCCTGAGAAGCTTGAATCTGTGCTTATCGGAAATATCGAGTGCAACGGATAACGTGGAACGGCTTGTTCTTCTCACGCCTGATAGACGGTGGTTGCGATATATAAAGGTAACGTTAGAGGAGGCAAATACTGGTCAGGTTAAGATAAATT
>Ga0214473_10003373_pt1 | contig 19381 bp, 17 predicted proteins | sample RVTome_7_FD_203509 | JGI IMG/M metagenome (GOLD analysis project Ga0214473, IMG submission 203509) | Soil microbial communities from uranium-contaminated site in the Upper Colorado River Basin, Wyoming, United States - RVT98D197 | ecosystem: Environmental > Terrestrial > Soil > Contaminated >... | reverse complement strand
ATCCGAAACCAAAACCCACTTTTCGGAAATCAGCCCCAGGGCGTCGTTGCAATCGAGCGGGACGACCCGGTTGGTATCGTCCCAGCAGGAATAGACGGTCTTGCCCCGAATATATAAGGTATCGGAACTGCCGACGGTCACCCGGCCGTTTAACCGGCCGTCCGTGGGATTGGCCTCGTCGGGATATTGCGTCGTGGAAACCCAGCATTTGCCGTTAACGAAGATAGCGCCGGCCGGAGGCAGGGGAATCAAAGGCAGCTCATCAAAATCCATATCCCAGGTATTGCCTCTGTTGGCTGATCTGCGAACCTTATAGCCGTCCCCCAAAAACGCCAGCCAGTAGACTGAATCGGGATGCCCGGTGCCGTATGTGTACATGCCGCCGGCGTATGCGCGGACCTCCTCCGCCTGATCCGGGAAAGTTATTTCGGGTTGATTCAGATACAGACCTTCCCAGAACTCCGCGTGATGATCGGGCGGAGAGATATAGCTCGCCGATGATGTCACCCGTTTCTTGAATACGGGACGATCGGACCAGGGCATGATACTGATGTGATCGTTGGTATGGACTTTTCCGTCGAGTGTGTCAGGGCTCCAGAAATAAATAGTCTGGCCCCAGACCATATCGGTCTCGGCGTCGGTTATATAAAGATAATCGGCGAAAGTCTCCGATCTATGTCCGCTGGATACCCTGTATTCATACTCGGTCCCGTCGGAACTGTAGGCCCGGCCGATTCCCACCGTAATATACGTGGCGTCCATAGAATACATTCCCTGGGAATAGCCGCCGAACGTAACCAATCCTTCGTATTCCACGTCGCCGTAGTATTTCTTGGTCCTTAAGCGATAATCGTGGGAAGGAGTGTTGATTGCGGCATATACATTCGCCTCCTTCTCTCCGGCCTCGGATGAATAACGCGATTGGATTTTACGCAAAAAATCCTCCGTCTCCATAACCGTCCGGTCGACCAGGCCCAGATACGTCAAGCCCACAAGAAACATGGCAAATGACAGTACCGTCGCCATCACCAGCACGGAACCTCGCTGACGATTACTACTCGCTTTAGATCGCCTCATAATTCTCTCCTCGAACGGGCAGGCACTCACAGCGTTCTTGCCGATTATTTTCGTCATTTTTGCCAATCTGACCTTTGAAAAAGAGATTATCCATCGCCGTAAAAAGATTCATAATAAACGTTCGGGTTATTGCTGGTAGGAAGGAAATAAGGCGGCGGATGTGTCTGCAGCCTCGTATCGTAATGATAATCTTTCTCTATGAACCCCCGCAAGCCGCCGCCGTAACTGGAGTGGACAAGCCCCCGGTTTCTCTGGGCCAGCGAACCGTAAATAAACAAGGATTGTTTTTCGTTGGTCTGGCCGTAATTATATATATCCTGGACCGTAATTGAACCGTTTATGGCGGCCATGGCCGCGTTGATATAAACCGTGTCGCCGACGTCTTCCCCGATCATGATATAATTCTCGGAGATCAAGCCCAGAACGTCATTGATGGTGGTCGGGACGGAATTATCGTAATTGGCGTATCTGTACACGAGATTATCCGGTATGATCATGGTGTCGGACGATGCCAGAGTCAATCTCCCCTCGAATCCAAAGGATACGAAATAAGGATCCAGTATATCTTCCCCGCCCCGGTCGGCCTTGACTATGACTTTTCCCTCGATAAACAAGGCTCCGCTGGGCGGATGAACGACCATCAAGGCGTTGGCTATATTCTCCGGCTGGCAGGTAAATATCCCCAACGTGTCTATCCCGCAATATCTTCGATAAATATACGGGCCGCTGAAGGTGATCTCGGTGGCCGAATCGGCGTCGAAAGTCCCCCAGCCGGGATAGCCGTTGTGCAATCTGATCACGTTATACTGATTCGGGAAAAAGATTTCTCTTTGGTTGAGCCAGAGTCCTTCGTCGAATTGCGCAGTCGTATTCGACGGATCGACGACGGAAGAGTGCGAGGTTACCCTTTTCATGAACCTGGGCGACCCGCTTATATGCAATGTGTCATTCGAGTGGACTTTGCCGTCAAGCGTGTCCGGCGTCCAGAAACGAATTATTTCCAATCTGCGGGGATCGCGTTCGACGTCGGATAAATATAGATAATCCGCGTAAGTGGACGTATTGAAACCCATCTTGATGGATTTCGCGGATTCGCCGACCCCGTTGTAAAATGACGAGACGCCGTTGCCGGTCACCATATATCCCTGGGCGAACCCGAATTCTATCGGATTAAGCGATCCAAGAGAAATTTGAGTTTGATACTTGGCAAAATCGTAATAATTAACCCACCTGCCGTTATAATCGCCTGCCTGGCCGCCTTTCACCTTAACCACTCCCTCGATTGCCCCCGCATAGGCGGCATAATATGACTGCGAATCGGAAAGCTGAATGCTGATATCCTGCTGCAGCCCGTGAATCGAGCCTAAATAAGCCAATCCCAGCATAAACATGGCAAACGACAGGACGGTGGCCATCACCAAGACACTTCCCCTTTGAGAATTCCGATTTTGATAAATCTTCTCGGCCGCCCCCGGCTTTTCCCGATTTCCTGGCATAATTGTCATATTATTTGTTCCTTTTTGACGCGACTGACGATAAATATAACGTATCGCCTTTCTGATCTTCAAGAACCATCTCTATCTTCACCAGGGAATACCCCACGAGCTGGGGACTTCCCTGACCGATATCGTCAAGCGGAAGGAATCTCAGTTGTTTGACATAAAGGTAAGGCTCATCATCGTAACCGCCGGTCCGAAACCTTACCTCCGGCAAAAGCGTCTTGTTGAACTGATTGCGCCCCTCGGTCTGATCGTTCCATTTCAGGGATTTGTCGCTCTCGACAAAATAAAACTCTGCACTTGACGTCGAACTCGGATAGCGCAACTCGAGCCTGGCGTTGGGAAGTCCGGACATCGACTTTATTCTTATAAAACTCGATCCCCTTATCCATTTGGATATCTTGATCAAAGCCGTGCTTCCTTCATTATAGAGCATGCTCTTCTCCGAGGCCGAGCGCCAGTAACGGATACCGTCGGTATAAGCCGACAGCATCCCTGTCATTACGATGGCGGCGATGACCAGCACCACGCCCATTTCCACCATGGTCATCCCGGAGTTTTTCCCGAACGTTTTCATCCCGTGCCTCATGTTATCCCCTAAAATTTGGAGCGCAGCTCGACCCGGTAATCTCTCCCCGAAAGCGCTACCCACGAATATACCACCGATACGTCGCTGTAGTAGGGCACCCCGGTGTCGGGATCTCGATCCGAACTGTGCTCTACGTGAATCTCGCAATTGGCCCACACGGGCTCATGGTCGTCGTCCTCGGCCACGATCGTGTCCTCGAATGAAAGATTGAAGATTCTTCGGGGAACCGTATCCATCTCGTTCTCGTAGTACTTCATCCTCTCCATCCAGGCCTGGGCGCGTTCCAGCGCGGTTCGCCTTTGATACTGCTCGGCTATGAGCATGTTGCCGGTGATGAACATCTGGTAAAACGCCAGCATGGAAACGGCCACGACCACAAGCGCGACCAGCAGTTCCACCAGAGTCAACCCGCGCTGTTTCGCTTCCCTTCTCTTATTATCGGAATCGTGGTTCATATTCTAAGACCTAATCCAAAAACAATTTGGGATTGTCGGCTCGCTGGGCCGCCACTGACCTTTCTATCTTGCCCTCGGAAACGAGAGTCAATAAATTCTGATCCAAAGACTGCATGCCCGCTTTTCCTCCCGCCTGGATCACCGAAGGTATCTGATAGATCTTGTCCTCGCGTATCAGGTTCCTGACCGCGACCGTGGCCACCATCACCTCGCAGGCCACAATCCGGCCGCCGTCTTTTCGCGGCAGAAGAGTCTGGGCTAATACCGCCTGAAGCGATTCAGCCAGCATCGAACGGACCTGGCTTTTCTGCTCGGCCGGGAAAATATCTATGATACGGTCGATGGTCTTGGTGGCGGACGACGTATGCAGCGTCGATAAAACCAGATGCCCCGTTTCGGCCGCCGTCAACGCCAGAGAGATGGTTTCCAGATCGCGCATCTCGCCCACCAGGATAACGTCGGGGTCCTCACGCAAGGCCGCCCGAAGAGCGTTGGAAAACGATCTGGTGTTGGCCCCCAGCTCTCTTTGATTGATCAGACTGTTCCGGCTGGTTTGGAAATACTCGACCGGATCTTCGATCGTGATGACATGACATTCCTTATGGTGATTGATCCAATCGACCATGGTCGAAAGCGTCGTGGTCTTCCCCGAACCGGTAGGCCCGGTCAACAGCACCAATCCGCGATCAAGCAGCGACAACTGTTTCAATATGTCCGGCAGCGCCAATTCCTCGAAAGATCTGATTTCAGCCGGGATGGTCCTGAACGCTCCCGCGAGTCCCTTCAACTGCTTGTAGATATTGCACCTGAATCTGGTGCTATCGCCGATCTCCTTGGCAAAATCGACCTCGAAAGATTCCTCAAAACGCCTGTGCTGATCATCAGTCATGGCGTCCAGAATAAGCTGCCTGACCCTTTCTTTGCTCATGTCGGGCAAATCGAGCTTATGCAAACGACCATCGATACGCACCATCGGATCGGAACCCTCCGATAAATGAAGATCGGAGGCTCCCTGCTCCTTGGTGAATCTCAGTAAATCGTCGATGGTCAGCGATTTTTCCGTTGCCAGCATCCCGCTTGTGGCTTCGTAATTATCCAAATACGCCAATCCTTGAGATATAGTTTAAAATTAATCGAAACCGTAGCCGCTCCATTTACCGCGCTGGGCGTCAAATGAAACGATCTTGCCCGCCCCGCCCGGCATCAAACCCGTGGAGGTGGCGCGAATGGTCTGAATACCGTTGGCGCCCGGAGTGAGATTAAAAGTCCATCTCTGTGTAGTCACCTGCTCGAGATTAAGTCTGTTCAATTGACCTATCTGGGTAACCCAACGACCGTTTTCCGCGTGATAAACTTTAGCCGCCGCCCAGACGGCCGCTATGGCCTCTTGAGCCTCTCCCGCCCTGGCGCTCTCAACATACTGCAGATAAATCGGTACGGCGATCGCGGCCAGGATCGCGAGAATTACAAGCACGATGGCCAACTCGACCATTGTAAAACCGCTGTTCCTGTTACGCTTACTCAATTGAGCCTCCTTAATAATTGATTGAGTATTTAGTTGTCATAGAATTTCAAAAAGCCACCCTCTACCACCCAAAGGCAGCCCGCCTTCCTAATCCTTCGGAGATTTCCAAAGCCGCCGTAGTTAATATACTTAGAGCTTCCTGTCCAGTCAACAGCAAAAAAACCTCCCGGGGCCAATCCATCTGACTATACTTAACAGCCCCGACAGATTTCAAGTTCCATAATTTTGCCGGCAGGATTAACGCGCGCTATAAGCAGGATATGCTAAGATCGATTATCCGGCGTTCAGGAAATCGGCCGAAACCCCTGGCCAAGGCAGGCGAGCTTAATTCTCGATTTTATCGCGAAGCTTGTCGAATTCTTCTCGAAGGCGGGATAACTCGTTTTCCAAACGGGTCATCTGTTCTTTGAGATCGGACTTCTCCGGCAATTCGAGCATCTTGCCAGCGCTTAATCCCGGCAAGAAATCCTTGAGCCTCAAACCGCCGGTCATCATATCGCCATCGGCCTCGCCTAAAACCGCCGTCGTTTCGGAAAGCTTCCCTTCCCTCATATAGACAACGGTGATCTCATCTGCGGGCTTATGGGAGCGAATAAGGGAGAAAAGGCATGACGATCCGGTTATCGGCCGATCATCAACCCTCGTGATAATATCGCCGTCTTTCAGACCGGCTGTCTCGGCGGGCGAGCCTGCGACAATATCGACAACCATAACACCTTGACCTACTTTGAGTTCTTTGAGTTCTTCAGAGGTCAGGCTCTTCTGACTGATACCCAGAAAACCACGTCGTACCCGCCCGTCCTCTATTACCTGCCGGGCAATATCGATAGCAGTTTCGATCGGGGCCGCTATCGCTTTATCGCGGGCGTTGCCCATCAACTCGGAAAGCTTGAAATTCCGCGGAGCCTGATTGACACTCCTGATATACTCACTTAAACCGGCTATCGATTCGGCCTCGCGAGCTATCAGTATTCCTACGACCTTGCCATCGGTGTTGAGCACCGCTCCTCCCGACGCTCCGGGGCTGACCCCGACGCCCAGTTTCAACAAACCCTCGTCGGTCCGGCCGTCGTATATGCCGAAATTCACGGTGGCCGGCGTGCCGTAGGAATTCCCCACGACCATTATCCAGGCCCCCGATTTGAGATCCTTCGATTCTCCCCACAACGGCGATCGCAGGTTGTCGGCGGTGATCTTCAACACCGCCAGCCCCGTTTGACGATCGACTCCGATCTTCTCGGCAGGATAGGAAATCCCCTTCTTAAAGGTTACCTGATGCTTATCCGCGTTATAAACTTCCGATGATGTGATTACATATCCTTCGCTATTATAGATTATGCCTGTGCCGATCAGGTTTTTCCAACCCCCCTCGCCCTTCACCGTGACCAGATACGGCTCGGTTTTTTCCACCAGCGAAGTCAACTCGTTGTCGAGCGACTTTAGAACCCCGGCCCGGGTTATTCCCAAAAGCCCGGACAGAACAATAGTGATTGAAAAGGCGGCAATCTTTAATCCAAATCTCACGGCATCCTCGTTAGAATTTTATATTCACGTTTTCCTTGGTCTTCTCCATCACCGGCAAGATGAATTCGTCTGTTTTCGACGTTGAGTCAGCCAACAGGAGGGAATCCTCTTTGGTCAGATCGCCGACCCTGGCCCCTTCGGGTACCGGAAATGATTCGATTTTGACGGTCGGATCGTCGACGAAATCGAGAGTCGCCGACGGTTCTCCACCGGAGTGGGGCGCTTCCGCGCTTGCCTCCGGGCCGGGAATCGCCGGAATAATGGATGAGGATTGCGGCCCGACAACGAAGAAAACCGCCGCCGCCGTAGCCACAAACGCCATCCCGGCCAGAACCGCTTTGGACCGAAAGCCGTAGAATATGCCGATTTTCTCCTGCCCGCTTCTGGAGGACGCCAGAACCCGTTCCTTGAAACCCTCCGATACTTCTAGAGGAGGCAGGTTACGCGCCGCTTCGGAAATGGCCTGCAGATCTGCATGCTTCCGGGCGCAGGAGGCGCAAATACCCAGATGCTCTGCCATCGATTCTCTTATGCCGGGAGAAAGCTCATCATCAATATAAGCTGATAGTCTGCGGGATACCCCTCGACAGTTCATGATATATCTCCTTATAAGGTTTTAAACTATCTCTCAACATCGATCTCGCCCTGTTTATCCTCGATTTAACCGTCCCTACCGGCACCCGCAAAACCTCCGCGATCTGCTGGTATGGCAACCTTTGAATATCGCAGAGAATAAAGGCTGTCTTATAATCCTCCGGGAGCTTTTCGATAGCTTTTTCGATGATCGGAGCCAGCGACACCGCCCGCAGATCGATTCGAGCCGGCAATTCCGCGTCCGTTTCTTCCTTCATAAGATCGAGACTCAGGTATCGCCGCAGCTTGCGTTTGCGAAGTTCCGAACGGGCCAGATTCAAGGCGATCGTGTAAATCCAGGTCGAAACGGCGTAGTCGGGAGTGTAGCTCTGTTTCTGATTGAATATCCTTAAAAAGGTCTCCTGAATCAATTCCTCGGCCGTCTCCCGATCCGTCACAATTCGCCCGACAAAATTCAGCAGCCGATCCTGAAATCGCTCCACGAGGAGGCTAAACGCTTTCTCGTCCCCGGCCTGAATCAACTCCATCAGTTCCCTGTCGGTGATCTTGGAGTTTTCAGTTCTGTCCGAATTGGATCCCATAAGAAGTCCCTTTATTTACTTTTACTTATTATTATACACGATAATTATCGCCGGGTTCCCGAAAAAAACGTCGATCGGCAGGGCTTTTTTAACCTGTTACCTGTAAACGTCTTGGGGGGTTTCCTTGTAGTCGGTGGAAGTGTGTCTGGCACGCCCGGAGGCATTCTTCTTCAACGCCTCCTCGAAACGTCGAAACCGCTTGATATGTTTATCCACCTTATCGTTGAGACGAGCCACCGTCCAAGTCAATAAAACCATCGAAATTCCTATAATGATTCCGGTAATATCATTCATTTCGCCTCCCCTTCAATTGTAATATCGGCTGAATTCGAGAACCGCTTGAAAAAAATATTAACGATACAGCGTTGCCGCCAAAACCCATGAAATAAACGAGGTCAGAACAATCAATGGAGACAGCCTTAAAAGCGTCCGACCGATTGACGCCTGAAAATAGCGGCTTGTCAATACCAGGCATAAATGCACCGGCGAGGCCATGACTCCCATAAATCCGCCGGCGAACGCCAAAAGCATCCCGGAATTGAAAGTCAAAGATTCCGTTCCCAGAAGGGGCAGAATCACCGGAAATCCGACGCCTATATAGGCCGACGTTACCCCTGTTAACACCCCCACGGTAAAGGGGACAGAAAAGGCCACAAAGGCCGAGGGGATCTTCAGCTCTAAAAGCTCCGCATAGAAAAGCGACGCGGCGCCGGTTTTTTCCATGGCGTACATCAGGGTCATCACCCCGAAAATCAAAAGGACGACGTCGGGCGAAAAACCTTTCTTCAATGATATTTTCAACGCGGCCGGATCCGCATGCCGGGTAAGCAGGAGGATTAACATCACAAGGATCACCGAGATTATAAGGTCGATATGCAAAATCAGGCCCAAAAGAACGATTGTCAGAATCGGCCAGAGCGATTTTAATAGAAGCAAGAAATCAGGTCTATCCGACATCCTTTTATCTCCGCCGATCTTGCTCGATAAAAGCCCGACCGCGATGCAGGTGATACTTATCGGAAAATTGATGATAGCCACGTCCCAAATTGAAACCTTGAGCACCGCCGCGGCCAGGATGATGCTCGGATACAACGGCCAGGAGGCCTCCCAGATATGACGCCACCAGTAGTTTGACGCTGTGAAAAGTTCCGGCTTGATATCCTGGCCGCGCCCGATTTCCTTGACGATAGGCGCTGAAACCATGGCCCCGCCCGGCATGGGAAGAAGCCCTATAATCGCCGGGGCCACCCGGGATACCCATTTCGGCGGCAGTATCGATTCCAGCGATTGCACCATCCATTTGACAAATCCGGCCGCCTCGAACAGGTTGGCGAATGTCAGAATCAATGCGACTGTCAGGACAAGTTTCCAGCTCTTGATGTTGATAAGGGACTGATAAAGAAGCATCCAGAAATCTCTGCCGATCCCAAAATACCAGACGCCCAGGAACAGGGCGCCGGCGATCAACGATATTCCTATAGGTACTTTCAGCCGAATCAGGACGATTATCAAAACAAAGATCAACAACAAAGGCAGCATATCATTCCTCGGAGCGGATAACATAGGGGGCAAATGGCGGATGTCAATCGAAAAGAGGAATCGGCGCTGACGATTCCGCATCATTATCTATGAGGTCGGGTGCCCCCACCCGATCGAACTTTATCGATGCAAAAAGAGCTGCCGGATCGGGCCCCGCATTCGCAGGGGCAGGTGACCAGTCAGCACGAAAAATCGGTTTGCCTGTTTCGTAATCGTCCGCAAATATTCTGTCAGACGCAAAGCTAATGTTTTCTATTCTACATGCAAAGTGTAAAAATAGACCGATTAAATCTTTTTTTAATCAAGTCGAAATTAGGTTAGCTAATATAGATTCAATTGAATATTATCACATCCCGGTTGTATTCATTGGATGAACGTGCCGGGACGGGGCTTGGGCGACTGACGTCATGGCGGCCGCTTTCAGACCCAGGCGCAACATGCCGCCGGCGATTCACGTAGTTAATGCGGAAGTGTAACTTGCAAACAGCGGGAGGCGCCATGGCCGAAAAATTATACAGATCATCAAGCGACAAAAAGATCGCCGGGGTTTGCGGCGGGCTCGGAGATTATTTCGATATCGATCCTACTATAGTCCGCCTGCTCTGGCTGGTGTTCTTTTTCGCCCTGGGAACCGGCTTGCTGGCCTATATAGTCGCCTGGATTATCGTCCCGGTAAAACCGAAAGTATAGCAAATCGTAGCCGTAGGTCGGGTTCCGAATCCCGCAAGGCGGGATGAGAAACCCGACAAAATAATGGATGCCGGATAAGTTGCCGTGGTCAAGACCCCTGCGGTCTTGACTGCCTGGTTGTCAAATCCCAGGGGATTTGACCTACAAATAATCCCAGTTGCCGTAGGTCAAGACCCCTGCGGTCTTGACTACCAAGACGTCAAATCTCGGGGGATTTGACCTACAAATAACCCCGTGCGGCCGCAAAAACATATTGACACCCATGCTAACATTGGCCATATTATATCTGTCCCCGCCGAAGGCGGGCTTGTCCGCCGTAGGCGGAATTTCCCTCCCCCCGGGAAGAGCAAGGATGGTATGCGTGCGGGCTGTCATTTGTTTGCGGTATGTCTTTCCCGCGAAAGCGGGAATCCAGAAGGGAGGCTCGGCGCACGATCAAGTCGGGAATTACACGGAATTGCTCGCCTAGGCGGAATGGAACGTGAATTGGAGGTAACACACAGAAAGCTGTGGGGTACCCGTGTGTTGGATTTATAAGGAGGAAAGATGCAAAAGATAGTCATGTTCGCTATTGCTTCGTTGGGTATCTTAATTATAGGGTCTTGCACAGCAACGGTGAAGCGTGCAACTTCTAATTCAAATATCAGATTAAGGGATTATAATAAAGTGGTTGTAAACCTTATATCAGGTAGCGGGAATGTTGAAAGGGGTACGCGAATTAGCGGAAGCCTGCAGAACGACGAAATTATAAATATAGGGGTAGGTACTCCAGACAAGAAGGCATTCCAATTGCTCCAATATCTATTAATAGATATCGGATTTCAAGTTGTAACGGATACGGCAGGGGCTAATGCTATTGTAGATTTTTCGTTGGGCACAGTTAAGTATGATTCAATATATGGATGGATAACGAATGAATCATTCTTATTTTTCAAAGATGGTAAGACAGGGGAATTACTTGAAGGGTTCAACGCTAAAGGAGATCCGATGTGGGGAGCTGAATGGTACACTCTTGACCAAATAATATCTGAAATAGGAAAGAGCCTACGGTCGGCTTATTAGTCTAAAACCGGTAACACACAGAATGCTGTGGGGTACCCGTGTTTGGGCGGATGTCATTCATTTGATCTGAAATTGCGGGTTAGCAAATACTAGAATCTCAATATCCGAAAAGAACGATAGAATATTGTCATCGGTTATTACAGCTTCCCCGGGATGAGCACAAGTATCTCGCAGCGTTAGACAAATGCCTAGTCTGTCATGCTGATTTCCGTCTATGGCACCTAAGAACTCCAAGATCCAAAGCAAGTTTCGATCAAATACAGACTTACGTAAATCAGAAAGATTCTGAATTTCATATTTGTTGTTGAATCTCTTATATCTACCCGTAGACATAGAGTGCATCCTATGAGAGGCACTATTTAGCTTATAGAATCCAATGTTTTCGATGTATCTATGCAACCGGTCTACTACAGCGCACCAAGCCATTATTATGCACGCCCTATTTTTGCCGATCTCAGCACATTCAATGGCTTCAGAAAGATAATCGGTTTCTAAATTTGTACTATAAGATAAAAGATTTTCAAGTTTCTTGAACTTACCTAATTTGCCCGCGTATTTTTGAATGGGTACTATTATATCTGAATGGAATTTATATAAAATTGAACCCAATTTTCCAATAACAACTACCTTACTTGGTTTTCCATGACAGATTTCCAGAACATCGCCGAATAAATCGTTGTAAAATAATAGTTTATCTTCTGTAAATTGGAAGTTCGACCTTAGGGATATTTCAACTTCGTCAAACCACCTTGTGGCAATAAGTTCAAGCCTATCGAGTAATTCCGTCTTTTGTACCTGTTTACCTTTTACGTTAGCGCAGGCTTTGTTTATATCTGCGACATTCTTTCTAAATGTCTTTATAAATACAATGAAGTCTCCTTTGGAAATCTCAGCCATTAAATTTCTCTAATATATCAGCCAATTCGGATTTGCCATCGGGGGAAAGTGAAATGGGTTTATCGTTTGTGATTGAATTAAACAGCTTCGTATTTTTCTTTAATATCGAGCTAAAGTTGGCAGCATCTAATGCCTTTTGCGAAGCACATCGCAGTCGTAATTGCTCTTTCGTAAATTGAAACTGGCCGGAGATCATTGCAGTTTCTAAAGCAATAAGAAGAGCATTCTCTATTTGCACCTGTGCTTTCTTGGTTGTTGCCAACTTATAGATAGGTCTAATTTCTGCTCCTTCTACCAAGAATACTTTCCATAGTAGAATTTCATTAAGTCCATATTGGCTAAGGAAGGCTTTAACATCAATAGGTATTGTAAAATCCGATTTAGTTGGAGGCTTTTTTTCTTGCACCCCATCCGCTTTTGCCTTCATGTCCAGCTCTATGGCGGAACCGTCTTTCAGTTCATTCTGGAGGAGAATTTCGAAACATTTTTGTCTGTATTCTTCTGGCACCTCACCTGCCATTTCTACGATCTCCAGAAGTCTTTTTTTAGTAACCTTTGTCATTCCAATCTCCAATTTTATTTAACTTCATAAGAAAATACTGTTCTTATCCCTTTTCTGCGTATTCTTCGGCATTATCTTTACTTCTCTTTGCGCAAATATATGGTCCGCGAATTATAAATGCAACAAAAATATATGTTGGTACCAGCTAGTAAGGATATCAAATCGCGTATTATAGTTGGCATTTATTTTTAAACTCGTCAGATATCTTAACACTATCGTAAATTCCACCCGGCCTTCTCTTATGACCCGAAGCCACTCCGCCACCGCAGTCAAGCCCCCCTCACCCCCTCCCCCTTCTCTGCGCCAGCCAGACGCCGAAAATCACCAGCGCGCCGCCCAACGCCGTAAATACGCCGAACGATTCGTGCAGGTACGGCACCGCCAGCGCCGTAGTGGCCACCGGCTCGAGGTAAAGAAATATCGCCGCCTCGGCCGCCCCGATCCTGGCCACCCCCATCTGCCAGAACCAGTGTCCCAACGCCGTCCCGAAAAGGCCCAAAAAGAGCAGGGCGAACATTGCATCACGGGGCAGTTTCAGGAAAATCGACCAGTCCGAGGTGGCCAGCATGATGCCGACCGCCAGGATCAAGGACGGCAACAGCACCGCTATGGTCACGGCCACCGGGTCGTGAGTCCGGGAGATATCGCGGGTAACGATGGTATAGAGCGCCCAGGTATGGGCCGAGCCCAGGACAAGCCAATCGCCGTAAGAAGAGAGCCAGCCGATATCGGTCAGTTTCCCTTTCGATACTAAAAGCAAGATCCCCGCGCTGGCGACGGCGATTCCAAACAGGATGTTTCGCCTTAGGCGTTCTTTCAATATGAAAAAGGCCAGCACGGCCACGACCAGCGGAGTCAAGGATACGATCCAGCCGGTGTTGGTCGCCGACGTGTATTTGATGCCGGTAATCTGAACCAGAAAGTGGGTCGTGATTATGGCCGAAGCCAACAGAATGCGTTTTTTGCTTCCCGGAAATCGCAGGCTGATTCTTTTCGAGGCCGTCCTTGACGGACGGGATGTATATCCCGCAATCGCCAGAAGCACCGGCATGGCGATAATCATGCGCAGCCCGAGAAGCTCAATCGGATTGACGTACTGCAGGCAGACCTTGGTGGCGACAAAAGTCCAGCCCCAGATGATTACCGTGAATAAAAGCAACAGGCGCGAAATTAACATACGATCTGACCGGCGAATTCCTTCGACATGGAAAAGCGTATATTCGGGGTGTTTGCTCTATGCCTCGAGGTGCCAGCCCTCGCGTTGATGGAAGAACTCCTCGGGGTTATCAAAATAAGCTAAGCAGGCTTCCACGATCTTGAAATGCTTGCGTTCCTCGCCGACCAGAAATCCGAACAGCTTTTTGGCGTTGGGGTCGGACGCGGAGGCTTCCGCTTTCCTGTAAAAGGCTTCTCCTTTGCGTTCGAAATCCATGGCGAATTTATACGCGTCCAAATCGCCTCCCCCGACCGGCGTGGATTCAGTCAGATCTTTGAACAATTGCTCTATGGCCTTTTTGGGCTTGCCCGCCTTCAAAGCCTCGATCGTGCGCTCGGCGCTTACTTTTCCGCCGGCCAGGTATTCCCTGTTGAACGACTCGATAGCTTTGATATGATTCAGTTCCTCGGCAGCCAGGAAATCGAATACCTCTCCAGCCGGCGATTTCCCGGTCTTATCGGCGGTCTTTTGGAAAAAGTCGTATCCTTTTTTCTCCATCTCTATAGCCGCGGAAAGGGCTTCCTTTTCAGGCAAATTCATTTTGCTCATTTATGGCTCCTTTCAAACAAGCCACAAAATAAGATGATTGGGCCAGATGTCAAGGCTGAAAGATATGCATTTGCCTGCGCTACCCGCAAATATCGACAACTATATGAATCTCATCAATTAGTCAACGCAGATAAAGGAACATAATCGGGTTTCGTATTTGTTTTATTGTTGAAATGTCGGGATCACCTGGAATTACGTTAAAAGGTATTGACAATTAAGAGGTTCTTATTATTATTTGATTGGACGACTGTTATTTTTGGGGAAATTCAGGCGCTTATTCCGAAGTCTGAAAGATCCTTTTTAAATAGACAAGAAAATAGCAAAATCCGGCACTGTATTTGCCCGATTTCTTAGGGGAATTGAGAGATTAAGTCTGACTTGGAAAGATAAACTTCAGTTCAAAGGAGTAGTAATGCGCAGAAGTATGGTTTTGTGGCTGACTCTGACTTTGCTTATCGCCGGGGTTTCGGTTAACGCCGCGGTGATCAGCGGTTCTTTACAGTCTCAGCTCGGCAAGCTGCCTGCGGGGGAGACGATCGAGGTCCTGGGACAATTCAATAATCAGGCCGATCTGATTTCTCTCAATCAGCAGCTCAAACAAGAACGGGCTACCCTTGCGGAAAGAAACCGTCGCGTCATAGAGGCTTTGCAGGATGCCGCTACCGTGACTCAACCGGATATGGTTTCTTATTTCGAGGATCTCAAATCGCAGGGGTTGATAAAAGACTATCGGATGTTCTGGATTTCCAACATGTTCTGGGTGGATGCCGAAAAAGCCGGTATCGACGCTCTGGCGGCTCATCCCGCCATCGCTTCCCTGTCATTTAATTTCCCGATAGAAAATATCGAGCCGGTAAAAGTGGAACCATCTGATAACCTTATCGCCGGCCACGAAATAGGTCTGGAGAGAATTAACGCCACCGCGGCCTGGGCCCAGGGATGGACCGGTCTCGGCCGGGTCGTCATGAATATCGATACTGGTGTTGACGGCACGCATCCGGCATTGCGCGACAGGTTTCGCGGCGATGTCGACGGCGACGGCGATGTCGACGAAAGCTGGCTGGATCCCTACGATACTCATTGGCCCGATCCCCGCGACAGCGGGTCTCACGGCACGCATACCATGGGTACGATCTGCGGACGCACAGCCGGCTCGGACACCGTCGGCGTAGCCATTGACGCGGAATGGATTGCCGCCGCCGCGGTCGATAGAGGCGGAATCAGCCGGACAATACAGGACATCATCACCTCCTTCCAATGGGCTGTCGATCCCGATGAAAATCCGAACACGCAGGATAATCCCGATGCCATAGGAAATTCCTGGGGTATCCCCGACGGTTTCGGATATCCGGATTGCGACGAAACATTTTGGGTCGTTATTGATAACGTCGAATATGTCGGTTCGGCGGTCATCTTTTCGGCCGGTAACGAGGGTTCTGACGGATTACGTTCTCCGGCGGATAGAGCCACCACGTTCTACAACTGCTTCGCGGTCGGCGCGGTGGACGGCAACAATCCTAACCTGCCGCCGGCTTACTTTACCGCTCTCGGCCCGACAGAGTGCGCCTCCCGCGAACTGGCGATAAAGCCCGAAGTGACCGCCCCGGGGGTTAACGTCCGCTCGTCTATCCCGGGCGGCGGCTACGCAAGTTACAGCGGCACGTCCATGTCGTCGCCGCACGTAACCGGTTCGGTTGCCCTGATCAGGCAGGTTAATCCCGATCTTGACGTGGAAACTATTAAGGAAATTCTGATGTCCACCGCCCATGACCTTCCCTTCAGTAATCCCGACGGGGAAGACAATACTTACGGTCACGGAATAATCGACGTCTACGAAGCCTGCCTCATCGCTCAATCCGGTTACGGATTCGTTCACGGCGAAATCACCGATATCAACAATAACGGCATCGGCGGCGCCCATGTCGAGGTGGTCGGATCGCCTCGTTTCACCAACGCCGACGAAAACGGCCATTACGAGATGGGACTTCCCGCGGATACCACTTATACATTGAGGGCTTCGTTCTTCGGATATATTCCCGCCGAGGCCGTAGCCTCGATTGTGGCCGAAGAAACTACTTATGTCGATTTCACGCTGCAGACGGCTCCTTCGGGAAGCCTTCACGGCATCGTTGTCAACGCGGTGGATTCTGCCGCAATCGAGGGGGCAAACGTCTATGTGGTTGGAGCGCCGATCGATCCGGTTCAGACAGATCAAAGCGGTTATTATATCTTCAGCGCTTTACCCGGCGAGAATACCTATTCGATCCGGGTGGTGGCTATCGGATTCGGAGTGGGCTTGGGCGATGTGTTTATTCCTTCGGGCGGCGATGCCGAACTCAATTTCGCCCTCTCGCCTTTCGAGTCTTTCGAGACTGACAATGCCGGCTGGGTTGGCGAGAGCATCTGGGAGTGGGGCGAACCGACGTCCGGACCGGGCGGCGCCTACGACGGTTTAAGGGTTTGGGCGACAGTGTTGGGCGGGCAATACCCCGATAACGCCGACGCAAGCCTGTTTACCATTCCTTATGTCGTGGAAGACCCCGACGCCGTGTTGACATACTACCAATGGTATGATATCGAATCGGGTTGGGACGGCGGAAACCTGTCGATATCTGTCGACGGCGGTTCCACCTGGAATCTCTTATATCCCGAAGGCGGGTATCCCGATGATAGCATCGTCGGTTTGGACGGCGAACCGGGTTTTACCGGCTCTTCGGATTGGGTTCAGGCTATATTCCCGGTTGGGGAATATGTAGACCAGATCGTTCTCTTCCGCTATCGTTTCGGTACTGACGGTTCGGTAACCGCGGACGGATGGTATCTCGACGCTTTTGTGGTCTCGGGCGCGACCCCGGTGGGCGGAGGGGGAGACCCGGTAATCACCGTTAACCCGACGCAATTCCACCAGGAACTGGAACCGGGAACCTCTATCGAAAGAAACATGACTATCGGCAACACGGGCGATGGAATGCTCAATTACACGATCACTCCCGTTACCACCGATCGCAGATTAAGGCACGATAACCCCGACGATTCGATCGATCCTTTTAAACAGGATCCTAACTGGGGCAAGTATCTTTCTTACGAGAGAAACGGCGAAATGCTGACGGCTACTTACAACGGTCCTAAATCGGAATACTCCGATGACAAATCGACTCCCCCGACGACCACCGATTTCGGCGGTCCTGACGAATTCGGGTATTTCTGGATCGATTCAAATGAACCCAACGGCCCGGTTTTCAACTGGATTGATATTACGGGCTCCGGCCAGCCCCTGCAATTTACCGACGATCAGAACCAAGGACCTTTTGAGCTCGGTTTCCAGATGCCTTTTTATGATAATTTCTTCAACTCAATCAGGATATGCTCCAACGGCTGGATTTCTTTCACCAGTACGGCATATGAATATATCAATTCCGGAATCCCCAACAGCGACGATCCCAACGACTTGATTGCCCCGTTCTGGGACGACCTTGATCCGGGCGAAGCCGGCATGATATATTTCTACACCAATGGTTCCGACTCCGCTATCGTGCAATGGGACGGGGTGCCGCATTTCCCCAACGACGGTTCCTACACGTTTGAGGCGATCCTGACCGCCAACGGGAACATTACATATCAGTATTCCAGCATGAATGGCGACCTGCTTTCCAACACGATTGGTATCGAAGACAATAACGGCTCGATCGGTCTGCAAGTCGCCTTTAATAACTCGTACGTAGCCGACAATCTGGCCGTCCTGTTCAGGATACCGATTTTCTGGCTCGACATTGATCCCAGAAGCGGCAGTATTCTTCCCGGCGAATCGGCCGATTTTACCGTTACATTCAATGCTTCGGAACTCGATCTGGGCACATACGCCGGCTATCTGCAGATAGATTGCAACGATCCCAACGACCCGACGGTCGTAGTCCCCTGCACTCTGGATGTCGTGGAAGAAACCGGTATCGAAAACGGCACGGCCGCCGTTCCGACCACGTTCGGCCTTGACCAGAACTTCCCCAATCCGTTCAATCCATCGACCGAAATCAGTTTCGCCATTCCGATTCAGTCGGATATCGAGCTGTCGGTTTACGACATGCTCGGCAGACAGGTTAAGTCGCTTGCCAATGGTCGGCTGGATGCCGGCTACCACAAGGTTGCCTGGGACGGCACCGATAATTCCGGTCATTCGGTATCTTCAGGAATCTATTTCTACAGCCTGAAAGCCGGCGATTTCAGCCAGAATCGCAAGATGATTATGCTGAAATGACGCAATCAAACAATCGTTTCCCGACCCCTGCCGCCACGCGACAGGGGTTTTTTTATCTTAAAAAAACGCCGCTTAATAATCTTAAGCGGCGTCTCCCCCCTCTATGCAAAAAGCGCTATTCGATTTTGAAATGGTGCCATTTCGTCGCGAAGGAATTTCCAAGGACGTCTTCGGCGGTGAGGATATAATAATACTTGCCCGGAGGCAATAGAGTTCCGTTGCTCGAGATGCCGTCCCAGACCACGTTCAGCGGGGGTACACCGCGGCCTCCAATGACTTTCAGGGCCCAGCGTTCGATCTCCTCTTCGTTCCAATTCTTTATTTTCGCTCTGAATACATACAGCTTCCAGTTGTTTGTCCTGAGTATCTGCTGAGGCCTGAGATAAAATACTATGCGTCTGAATCCCGCCGTCGAGATGTCGGCCACGTCCATGACAATATCATATTTCAAATATTTCCCGGCGTCGAAATCTGTATCCTTATCGACAGCCGAAATATCCTCGTCTTCACCTTCAAGGCGGACGTCAATCCGCTGTCTTTCCGGAACTTCCGGCCTCACGGGCTCGATATCGTCGCCGAATTTCCGCTCTTGCTTGAAACTGTAATCGGGAACGCCACCCCAGCCGTAATTGAACGCCAAAAGATGATCGATCGGCACGGAGCCGTCCGAGGTTTCATACGGATATATTCTGACCCCGTAATCGAGCCTTAAATCGTTGACTCCCAGTTTGAAATTAACTGATAACCCTCCGCTTAATCCCGAATAACTC
>Ga0214473_10003372_pt1 | contig 19382 bp, 13 predicted proteins | sample RVTome_7_FD_203509 | JGI IMG/M metagenome (GOLD analysis project Ga0214473, IMG submission 203509) | Soil microbial communities from uranium-contaminated site in the Upper Colorado River Basin, Wyoming, United States - RVT98D197 | ecosystem: Environmental > Terrestrial > Soil > Contaminated >... | reverse complement strand
AAATAAAAGCGATTCTAAAAGCAAAGGATATCTCACGAGATATTGATCTTGAAGCTCTTTCTGATTACTTTTCTTTCCTTTATATTCCAGTGCCAAAATCCATTTACAAAAAGATCCGAAAGATTCGCCCTGGCCATTATGCTCTTATTGATGACACTGGATTTCGAGAATCGGAATACTGGGATATTAGTTTCGCTCATCCCATTGAACTTTCAGAGGAAAAATGGTGTGAAAAGCTCCTTGAGGTTTATCGGGAGTCCATTCGAATTCGTCTAATCAGTGACGTACCGCTGGGGGCTTTTCTCTCAGGAGGTGTAGATTCGTCCTCGGTTGTCGCATTAATGAGTTACATACAAGAGGAGCCTGTTTTGACCTCTTCTATTGGGTTTGATGAACAAGACTTCAATGAGCTTAATTATGCAAGGGAGGTATCCTCCCTATTTAATACAAATCATTATGAGAAGGTGGTAAGACCGGATGCAGTTGGAATTGTTCATAAGCTCGCCTGGCATTATGACGAACCTTTTGCGGATTCTTCAGCAGTACCTACTTACTATGTTTCGAAAGTTGCCCGCGAAAAGGTCACGGTAGCTCTCTCTGGGGATGGAGGGGATGAAAATTTTGCAGGGTACCGCCGCTACTATTTTGATGCTCGGGAGAACAAATTTCGCTCCCTTTTGCCAATCCATATTCGTCGCCCTGTTTTTAGGGCATTGGCTTCCCTTTATCCAAAGGCAGACTGGGCACCGCGCGTTTTTCGAGGCAAGGCGACTTTTGAGGCGCTTTCGTGTGCCCCCCTCGAAGGGTATTTCCGATCGGTTTCCGCCGTCAGTCCCGAACTGAAAGAGAAACTACTTAATCCGGATGTTCAAAAATCATTAGCCGGATATGATTCTTTAGATGTATTCAAGTTTTATTATGAGAAGGCCGATACCGATGATCCTCTATCTCGCATCCAATATTTGGATATCAAGACCTACCTTACCGACGATATCCTTGTAAAAGTTGACAGAGCAAGTATGGCTAACTCATTGGAAGTTCGTGCGCCTATCCTTGACCATAAATTCATGGAGCTCGTTGCTACGATTCCCTCTTCGCTTAAACTTCAGGGAAGAAATGGCAAGTACATTTTCAAAAAAGCCCTTGAAGGAGTTCTTCCGAAAGGAATTTTATATCGAAAAAAAATGGGATTTGCCGTGCCATTGGCACGCTGGTTCCGTAATGAATTAAAAGACTTGGCCTACGAGACTATTTTCAATAATACCCACGATGACCTTTTTCAAAAATCTACGATTGAACAAATCTGGAGGCAACATCAAAATGGGTTCCGTGACCGTTCGACACCATTGTGGACTCTTTTTATGTTTCGACTGTGGCAACAAGAATTCACTAAGAGTAGAGTGCATAGGGCATAGGGCAAAGCGTATTTTATCTGATGAGGATCTGACTACTTAAGGATCAACATCCGTCAAACGGGGACTTTGGAGAGTTAAGCTATGCTCTATGCGCTCTGCTCTTTGCGTGTTAACAAATCATGAGAGTCCTGACTTTCACGACATTATATCCGAACAACGTTTGGCCGAATAATGGAGTTTTTATAAAAGAGCGCGTGACCTTTTTTGCCAACCTTAATGGAGTTGAGGTTAAAGTCGTTGCTCCTGTGCCATATTTTCCTGATATTCGACTTGGTTCACGATGGCGGTATTCACAAGTTACAAGTCATCAGTTAATAGAAGGGCTGGAAGTTTATCATCCGCAGTATTTCATGACCCCCAAAATTGGGATGAGCTTCTATGGTTTAACGATGTTTTGGTCTGTTCTCCCGGTTGTTAAAAAAATCCAAAAGGAATTTGATTTCGACATCATCGATGCCCATTATGTCTACCCTGATGGATATGCTGCAACCTTGTTAAGCAACTATTTCAAGAAGCCTGTTGTGGTGTCAGCAAGGGGCAGCGATATTAATCTCTATGGAGAATTTCCGATCATCCGAAAATTCCTTAGGCGGACTCTTCTGAAGGCAAATAGGGTAGTCGCTGTATGCCAGGCCCTGAGAGAAGGAATAATCCAGTTAGGAGTGCCAGAAGAAAAAATTTCAGTTATTCCGAATGGAGTGGATAGTTATAAATTTTATCCGACGCCGAAAGAAGAAGTTCGAAGGAAACTAAAACTTCCGGACAAGAAGATTATTCTTTCAGTTGGGCATCTGACACGCAATAAAGGATTTGATTATCTAATCAAGGCACTCAAAATTCTCCGAACAGACTTTAATCAGAAAAGTGTCTATCTGGTAATTGTGGGGGAAGGAGAGTTTCGGAAAGAACTCGAAAAAAGTATTTCTTTGCTTAATCTTGGGGAACACGTAAGATTAGCAGGTGCCATCCCTCATAAGGAAATGCATGATTGGTATAGCGCGGCAGACCTTTTCTGCCTCGCAAGTTGTATAGAAGGCTGGCCGAATGTAATTCTTGAATCCTTAGCTTGTGGAACACCAGTGGTCGCAACGTCTGCCGGAGGCATTCCTGAGATTATTAGCTCTAATAGTGTGGGGATATTAGCTGAAAGGACCGAACAGGATATTGCTCAAAAGATATCTATTGCATTGAATAAATCATGGAATCTGGAAGAAATTGTGAAATTCGCTGAAAGACATGCTTGGGATCAGGTCGCCCTGCAAGTTTTCGATGTTTTCAAATCAGTATTGAATAACCCATTTCCCAACAAATTTACGCGTGAAGAGCTCGAGCGACTAAATCCATAACTATTCAATCAATCCAATAACCAATTGATATGAAACTAATGCTCGTTGCCGGTGCTCGTCCCAATTTCATGAAAATCGCCTCCATCATCGATGCCGTTAAGGTGCACAATGTTTCAATTGAAAATTCAACATTCAACATTCAACATTTGTTGGTGCATACCGGTCAGCATTACGATGATTCAATGTCAGAGGCTTTTTTTAGAGATTTAAATTTGCCTAAGGCGGATATTTATCTGGAGGTGGGTTCTGGTTCCCATGCCATTCAGACTGCGGAAATAATGAAGCGTTTTGAGCCAGTGCTGTTAGAACATCAGCCCGATGTTGTTATCGTTGTGGGTGATGTCAACTCAACAGTCGCTTGTGCACTCGTCGCCTCGAAAATTCAGTATGATGGTTCAACTCAAAACTCAAAACTCATCACTCATAACTCGGGAGTTAAGAGGCCTTTGGTTGCTCACGTTGAAGCGGGTTTACGTTCCTTCGATCGAACCATGCCCGAGGAAATCAATAGAATTGTAACGGATGCTCTTTCAGATTATCTTTTTACCTCAGAAGAAAGCGGTAATCAAAATCTTTTGCGGGAAGGAATATCAAAAGAGAAAATATTCTTTATAGGAAACACTATGATCGATACTCTCCTTAAACACAAGGGAATAGCACAAAAATCGAATATTCTTAATAGACTTGGTCTTTTAACTAACAAGCAGCAGCAAGAGACCAAAAACCAGAAACCAACAACTAACAACCAGGTACTTCCCTATGCTGTACTTACCCTCCACCGTCCATCAAATGTTGATAATAGAGAGACCTTCAAAAATATTTTGGAGGCTTTATTAGAAGTATCGAAGCACATCCCAATTATTTTCCCCGTTCATCCTCGAACATTAAATCGCATTAAAGAATTCCATTTTGAAAAATATTTTAAGTTTTTCACTGAAAACTCAAAACTCAAAATTAAAAATTGTCATGTAAATTGTCTTCCCGCCCTTGGTTATCTCGATTTTCTCTGCCTAATGTCAAATTCAAAACTTGTTTTAACTGATTCCGGTGGGATGCAGGAAGAGACCACAGTATTAGGTATTCCTTGTATAACTATGAGAGAAAGTACGGAGCGCCCAGTTACCATCACTTTCGGCACGAATATCCTTGCCGGAGTTCAAAAAGAACAAATTATCAGCGCAGCTCTTTCAGCATTAAGGAAATATGATTCTATATCACCCAATACCATGATTAATACTCAGCACTCATTTTCTCCTCCTCGATGGGATGGCCAAGCCGGCCAAAGGATCATTAGGGTTTTGGTCGAAAGTTTATTTAAGTCATAATGGACAAATAACTAATGATCATCGACTAAATTACCAATGTCCAGCGTCCAGAAACTGGCAACCAGTAACCAGCAACCAACAACCTCAATGAAAATCCTTCATATTCTTGATCACAGTTTACCTCTCCAGAGTGGATATTCATTTCGAAGCCAGAATATTTTTAAAGCCCAACGCAAGAGAGGGTGGAAGCCGGTTATCGTCACTTCTCCAAAACATGAAGAAAGTTGGCGAGGTCATTCCGAACGAGAGGAAATTATAGATGGATTTCGTTATTACCGGACCGGAAGAGTTTCGCATAGTAGTTTTTCTATTGCCAGAGAAGTCCAGTTAATGAGGACTTTAACGAAACGTATTGAGGAAGTCAGCAGGATTGAAAAGCCAGATGTTTTACACGCGCACTCGCCCATCCTGAACGGAATTCCTGCTCTTTGGATTGGACATAAGTTTGGAATTCCAACTGTCTACGAGATAAGGGCCTTTTGGGAAGACGCTGCTGTGGATCATGGTACCTATGGAGAGAATTCTTGGAAATATAAGCTTATCAAGACTGTAGAAACCTGGGTCTGCAAAAAAGCCGATGGAGTAGTGGCCCTTTGTGAAGGATTGAAAGAGGATCTCATAAAGAGGGGAATTCCTTTTAAAAAAATAGCGGTTGTTCCGAATGCGGTTAATCCCGATGACTTTAAGCATCCGGAACCTGATGAAGAATTCATAAGAAAATGGAACCTTGGTGATAAAAAGATTATAGGGTTTATCGGATCCTTTTATAGATACGAGGGACTTGATCTGCTTATTGATGCATTTGATCGTCTAAGAGCAACCCGACAAGATATCGTTTTATTGTTAGTGGGCGGAGGTGAAATGGAGGCAGAATTAAAGGCACAAATCGGACGCCTTCAGCTTAAGGAAAAAGTGATCATGCCAGGCAGAATCTCTCATGATTGTATCCCTGCGATTTACGCTCTTGTCGACATTTTAGCTTACCCCCGTTACTCCATGCGCCTCACTGAGCTTGTGACTCCACTCAAACCACTCGAAGCTATGGCAATGGGGAAGCCCTTAGTGGCGAGTGATATAGGCGGCCACAGAGAACTCGTTCTAAATGGGCGCAGGGGAATCCTCTTCCCAGCAGGTAACGTTTTGGCCTTGGCCGAAGCACTTAAGAGACTTTTGGAGGATGAGGGATTGCGTCAAAATCTCGAGAGGGAAGGACGAGATTGGGTTAACCAAGAGCGTACCTGGGATAAAACAACTGCTGTTTACGGAGACTTTTACAATAGCGCGTTGTTGAATTTTCAATAGGCTTGTAAAGGAAAATGGGTAACCTTCTGGTCATTAGCTCTTCAGAAAATTACGGGGGAGAGGCCTCCCGCCTATTCGGTTATGGAATAGAAGTTGCTCGCAGGACCAAGTCCCAGATACCAAGCAGCATCGTGAAGGCGAAATGGGCAAGCGCCGCTTCGTTCGCACGCCAGAATGGTTCTGGCACACCCATTGTCACCGACCAAACAACAGGAAGCTGGCTTCTCGCAATTGGAACCTGGTTTCACACCGAAGGCTACGGAGCTGGTGCGGAATCTCAGGCCCTGAACCGATACCTTGAAGTGGGCGCGAATCGGCTCGCTCAGGAACTGGAGGGTTTTTTTGTCTTCGTCATTGGAGATGCAAGGACTCGGGAAACAATGGTACTTACAGATCTCGTAGGCAGTTGTCACTGTTTTGTCAGGTCGTGGGAAAATATAGTTGCGTTGTCCGGTTCTTCGCTGCTTTTGGCAGGCCTTGGGGATTTCAACTTGGATCCGGTTGGCTGCCAGGAATTCCTTTATACTGGGGTCATCTACGAAGAGCGGACCATTTACCGTGAGGTACGCAAGCTTGGGCCTGCCTCCATTTTTCGGTTTGCAGGCGGTGTTCTGGAATCCGAGAGGCGTTACTGGCACATTACCGATATTGCTCCAGAATCACTGGATGGTAAACCCGCCGTAAAAGCGTTGGCTGAAACACTCGTTCACGCTGCGAAGAGAGTGGGACACGTCTTCGAGCGTCCCGTTTGCGACTTGACCGGCGGCTACGATTCCAGAGCAATAGTTGCTGCTTTCAAAATGGCAGATGTGCCGTTTTCGACTACTGTGTCCGGTCCTGCAGAAAGTCCCGATGTAATCGTGTCACGCAAACTGGCTCAGTCTCTAGGCTTACCAAATTTGCATCTAACGTCGCAAGGGAACGTGACATTTGAAAAGACGAAGAAGGCTTTATTATTAACTGATGGAGAATACGACATCGTCGAATATTCCCGTGTCCTGGAAATCCACCAAACTCTTTCTGAACACTTTGATATAAGCGTTAACGGCTCGTTTGGTGAGGTTGCACGTGGCTACTGGTGGGAACTGCTCTTTCCACAAATTGGAAGGCGTCGCAGACTGGATGCAGAGAAGCTTGCGAGACTACGGTATGCTGCCCAAAGTTTCGAGCCCTCGATATTTCCGCCGGATACGAGGTTAGACCTTATTCCCCATTTCACCAATGTAATTGAACGGACCAATGCCGGACTTAGTCATCTTCCCAATACTTTGCAGATGGATTATGCTTACCTGATGATGCGAATGCAACGGTGGCAAGGGAGAATCGCCAGCAGCACTAATCAGATTTGGCCATGTTTATCATTGTTTATTTTCCGATCAGTGTTAGAAACAATATTAATGATCAAAGCAAACCTCCGGCGGCGCAGCCTTCTCATCCGGCGAATGTTGGCGGAGTTCGAACCGCGATTAGGGGAATTTCCGCTTGAACATGGGTTTCCAGCGTTGCCAGTAACGTGGAAAAATTTTTATCGTTTTTGGCCTATAGTCGGGTACTACAGGAACAGAATAATGGTTAAAGCCTTCCAGAAGGCTGGATGGAGACGGGCATCATCGCTGCCCGCTCCGAACCACCTACCCCCGAGAATTAAACTTTGGAGAGAGGAAGAAGTTCGAGATCTTTTGGATCCTTGGAAAATGAGGTTGGGTTGCGTGGCGGATAAAAAGGCATTGGACAATTTCTTGTCGCGTTCGGAGAAACAAGATTTTAAATTTAACGAGCAGTGGACCAGGATGCTGACCTTGGAATACACGCTTCGAGTCTTAACAGGTTGCTGAAAAATGGCCATCTGCTGCGTTTCCCTCATCCTTCGTCGTTGCGGCGTACCGCCAAGTACGCCTCACTTCTCAGGATTTCGGGGGCCTTGCATCTGGCCCTTTTTGAGCAAACTGGAAAATATGACTTTTTCAACAGCCTTTTAGAGGAACTAAAAGCGAGTACGGAACCTGCAAATAACTTGGTCGGGCAAAGGTTAGCAAGGCGACCATGAAAAGTTAGATGGAAAGGCAGAAAATCTCTGCCCCGGACGCCACCGGCCATGTGAAGTTTTATGATTAGGTTAGGGGGAGCAGAAATGGGATATGACTATGGTGTTTTAGTGCAGGCTTCTACAATGGAGTATTAGAGAAAAGCACTTTTAACAAATAGGAGATTAAATTAATATGAGAAGGTTGATAGGAAAGAGCATAATAATATTAGCAATGATTGTGTTATCACTTGGTTCAGGGAAAGCTGATGCTCAAGAAGCGCCCGATAGGGATTATTTTGATCCAAAATATAAGGTAGAACTAGCTACAGTTGAGAAGTATCATCTTACCAAAGAGACTTTTTGGATGGAATTTGAATCGAGAAGGTACCATTACGCCCTTGGTGAGTTAAAGTTTGTTTTGCGTCATTTTCCAAACCATCCAAAAGCGCTGCAGTTAATGGAATTAGTTGCAAAAATGATGAACCAGCCGCATTTGGTTATTCCCTACTATGAAAAGGCAGTCAGATTATATCCTCAGTATGCTTTAACCCATGCCCAATACGGGAATTACTTAGTGGACATTGGTCTGACTGAGCAAGGAATAGGAAGACTGCAGAAGGCGATAGAAATAGATCCAAAGTTGACAGTAGCTTACTATTGGCTTTGGGATGCGTACACTAAAAATGGCAATCTGGAAATGGCGCGACAGATTGCTGAAAAAGCAAAAGAACTTGGTCTCAACGTCCAAGACAGGCCAAAATAGCGAAGGTCTGATGGCTAAGAATTCTCGCCATGCGCCATGCTGTTTACCCCGGCAGCAGAAAGCCACGGCCTTTGGCCGTGGATGAATGCGCCAACTTTTGGCCGGGATGTCGCCCCGCTCGGGCGTTAGTCAGGTGCCACGGGCTTTACCCGTGGGGCTCCACGAGTGAATAAATGAGTGGCATTTGCGGTATCGTTTTTAGCGACCGGAACAAACGGTTGAACCCAAGCGATCTATTGCCAATGGTTCGGGCATTGGACTTCTCAGGGCAGGGCGAGGGTTTCTCAATAATCCTGGGCTCGGCAGCTATTGGAGCCCAGAGATTCTCCGGGCGACTGGCAGGGGCCACTGAGATGGCTTTAAATGGGAAATCTTTAGCCCTCGCCTTTCACGGGAATCTCTATAATCTGGAGGAATTGTTCCCCTTAAAGGAACGAGATTTCAGTCCCTTATCAGGACTTCTTGAACTCTATGTGAAGGAGGGCATTGCGTTTTTACAGCGGCTTCGGGGAGAATTTCTCTTGGCGCTCTGGGATGGGCAAAGAGAGATTCTTTACCTGGCAACCGACCGGTTTCGTGTGCACCCGCTCTTCTATTATCAAGACCAAGAAAAGCTGGTTTTTTCTTCCAGAATGAAAGGGATCTTGGCCTGCCCCTTTCTGGTAAGAAGGACGATTAATCTCGATGCTATTGTACACGTTGTGGCTTCCTCGATCATCCCGACCCCCAAGACGATATTCCAGGAGGTAAAAAAGGTCCCTTCAGGGCATCTTCTTATGTATGAAAAAGGAGAGGTGAAAACGGAGCCTTATTGGGAGATCAGTTTTCTTAATCCCAGCAAGGAAAGCGAATCAGCGCTGGCCCAAAAATTCAAAGAACATTTAACCGAAGCAATCTCCATTTGCTTACCAATGGACAAAACCTCAAACCATATAGGGACATTCTTAAGTGGCGGAGTGGATAGTAGTACAATAACGGGAATACTAACTCAGTTACTAAAACATCCCGTAAAAGCCTTTTCTATTGGTTTTGACGAGCAGAGATTTAATGAAATCAATTATGCAAGGGTGGCAGCTCGATCCTTCGAATCGGAGCATTATGAGTATTTTGTTACGCCTAAAGATACCTTAGATGCGATTCCCATATTAATCGATGCCTTTGACGAGCCATTTGCAAATGCTTCAGCGGTTCCAGCTTACTATTGCGCAAAAATGGCGAAAGACCACGGGGTGAATGTTCTTTATGCGGGAGATGGAGGAGATGAGCTTTTTGCAGGGAATGAACGGTATGGCACGCAGCATCTCTTTGAATACTACAATAAGATTCCTCGGTGGGTTCGGGAGCCGTTTGTGCAGCCGATCGTCTTTGGGTTGGCGGATGGGCTCAGGTGGGGACTATTCATAAAAGCGAAAAAATATATCAAAAGAGCAAGCATGACCTATTGCGAACGTATTTCCTCCTATGACTTTTTTAACGTCGTGCCGATGACAGAGTTTCTTGATGACCGCATGCTTGATGTCGTGGGAAGGGAGTTCAATCCTTATGGAATATTCACTGATTATTATTTTGAGGCGCCCGCAAAAAACAATCTGGACAGACATCTCTATATCGACTGGAAGCTAACACTCTCCGACAATGATATAATTAAAGTTACGCGGATGACAGAAATAGCCGGTATCACAGCACGTTATCCCTTTCTCGACACCCCATTAGTGGAATTTTCTGTTAGGGTGCCAGCTCGTATTAAAATGCGTGGCACGAAACTTCGGACTTTCCAAAAAAGAGCCTATGCCGATTTGCTTCCGTTAGAAATTCGAAGAAAGAAAAAGCATGGATTCGGATTGCCAATACCAGTCTGGTTGAGAACAAATAAAGGGCTTAACGAGATGATGCATGACCTTGTGCTAAGTCCCGGGAGTATTCAACGAGGTTATTTTAGAAAAAAAGCCTTGGAAAACCTTGTAAAAGAACACAGCGTTGAGGAAACTTCTTTTTATGGGACTATCCTTTGGAATCTGATGGTTTTAGAGTTGTGGCAGCGCAAATATCGGCAGTAAGATAGGACATTAGAGAAATGATAGCCATTGAGGAGATCACATCCGGAGCACAACTGATGGCTCTTCAAGCCGGCTGGGATAATTTGCTAAAGCAAAACGGGGAGCATTCCCCATTTTTGACATATGACTGGTTTCGTTGCTGCTCTGCCGCCTATTCTCGTGGAAAAGATATGTTCATTCTTGCGATAAAAGATGGGTCGAATTTAATTGGAATTGCTCCATTATGGCGGCAGCAGGATGTTTTTCGTAAAATCCCGATAAGACAAATCGGATTTATGAGTTGTCCTGACACTCAGGTGGCAGACTTCATTGTTGAAGACGGTAGACATTCAGAAGTTCTGAAGGCTTTTCTCGACTACATGTTTCATAAGAGAAAAAATGCGTGGGACATGTTGACTCTTGGACAATGGCCGGCTGAATCGATGAACTATAAGGCCTTACAGGCAATCCTTCGGAAACAAGGAAAAAGATTCTTTACAGACATTTCATCAGTGACCCCATACATTCCAATTCGGGGGGAGTGGGAGCCTTTTTTGCAGACGCTTTCTATTCGCTTCAGAAAGACTCGCCGGAATATCTCCAACCGCATCGGAAAACTGAACAAACTTGAGATTCAATGCTCCCGTCAGGATCCCACAGGATCAGTCTTTAGAGATGTTGTTGCCGTGTCCGGAAAAAGCTGGAAGCAAGAAGAAGGCATTGCAATTACGAGCCGAGAAGAAACAAACCAGTTTTTTGCAGCGTTGACCGACGCTGCGGGGCCTAAAGGTTTACTGCTGATCTGGATCTTGAAAGTGGACGAAACTCCGATCGCCATGGAGTATGATCTGGAGGTTCTTGGAAGGGTGTACGCCCTCAGGGCGGACTATGACGAGGCTTACAAAGAATACTCCCCGGGTGCTTATTTAGAATATCAAATTGTAAAAAGCCTATTTAAAGAAGGATATCAGGAATACAATATTGGCCCTGGCCTGAATACATATAAACTCCAGTGGACTGAACAGTCTCGGCAAAATATGACGTTGCATGTATGCAATGACAGCGCTAAGGGGTGGACCATTTGGGGATTGCAAACTAAATTGATTCCTTTCTTGCGCCGGATAAGAAACCTAAGTATGCGGGCCAGCTGAAATAAATCAAGCCGGATCTGGCTGGCCCTTTTTGAAACAAAGATTGCTAAAATTCATTCTCAGATTTCTGGTCGGTGTAGGTTTTCTGCGGGCTCTTCTATCCGTTGTTGAAAGGTGGGAGCTGAAAACAGGGGCAGATCAGCGGCCAATCTTTCCCTTTGTAAGAAAACAGAGGAACCGCAAATTCGAAATTCTACGATACCATCGGGTGAATGATGAGAACGATCCAATCTTCGGTGCTGTTCCTGTGAAGATGTTTCAAGAACAAATGGAGATCTTAGCTAAATATTACAATGTGCTGCCATTGGAAGAATTAGTCGAGCGAACCCTCCATCGTGATATCCCGCCCGCGGCGGTTGCAATTACGTTTGATGATGGCTACCGGGATAATTATGAGAATTCCTTTCCCATCCTCAAGCGGCTCGGCTTGCCAGCCACGATCTTTCTTGCCACAGGGCCTCTGGAGTCTGGCGCTCCGCTTTGGCATGATTTAGTCTTCGAAGCCTTCCGAATTACCAATGCTGAATTCGTTTCTGTTGATGGAAAGAATTATCCCTTAAGAACGGCTGCCCAAAAGGGTACTGCCTTGTTCGCTTTTCGGGAATACCTTCGGATGTATGATTACCGGAGCTGGGGAAACCATATTGAGCAATTGATAGCCGGGTTAGGAGTCCTTCCGGGTTCGACGAGCAACCGGGCGCAGAAATTGAGTTGGGGTGAAATAGAGGAGATGTCGAAGAACGACATAACCTTCGGAGCCCATACGGTGACCCACCCTATTTTAACCCGAATGTCTTTGGCGGAGGCAACAGAGGAGATTAAGGCCTCCAAGGAGGCAATCGAAGAAAAACTGAAATCTCCGATCAGGGTTTTCGCATATCCGAACGGGAGGCAGGATGATTTTAATGAGTCGATAAAAAAAGTCCTTAGGGAGGCTGGTTTTTTGTGTGCAGCGACCATCCTCTGGGGGACCAACAGTATCGATACGGATCCTTTCGAATTGCGGCGGATTGGGATTTGGGAGACGGATGCGAACACATATGCCTTAAAGCTGGGATGGTATAAGTTCGTTTCGTAGTCCTGCTATTGTTACACTGCCAAATACAAAGGGTAAACGACCCGAATTAACTGCTATGGAGCTTAACACTCAAGTCATCAGATCTACCGTGTGGTACGTCGCGACGCGTCTCTGGACGCAGTTGCTCTCGTGGGCGGTAACTCTTGTCCTGGCACGACTTCTCAGTCCGAAGGATTATGGTCTGTTTGCCATGTCATTGGCAGTTGTCGCATTTTTAGAGCTTTTTCAGGAGTTTGGATTGGGTGTTGCAATTATCCAGCGTCCAAGCATGACCAAACAGCAGCTTAACGCCATCTTCTGGATTGTTTCTACTGCAAGCCTCGCAATCGTAGCAGTGGCATTCCTTGGTGCCGGACTTGTTGCTACGTTTTACCGGGAGCCTCGCCTCGTTTGGATGGTCCGGATCCTTAGTTTGACTTTTCTGCTGAATTCCCTTGGAATGGTTCCTTATAATCTCCTTACGAAGGAGATTGATTTCAAGCACCGTTCTCTTGCAGATGGCTTTGGTGTCGTTGCATCAGCAGGTGTCGCCATTATACTTGCTTATCTAAGCTACGGTGTTTGGGCTCTGGTATGGGGGCACCTCGCCAGAGCGTTTGTCCGGAACATCTCGCTGACCATCTTTTGCAGATGGGTTCCCGGCTTTGAGATTTCCCTTTCCGGTATGAAGGGAATTATGAAATTCAGCCTCCAAATTGCAGGAGCAAGTGGCATCTCAACGCTTTCTGAAGTGGCGAATACATCGATCATTGGACGATTCTTAGGAGGATCTGACTTGGGCCTTTATTCAATGGCTGAAGGTCTGGGAAAGAGCAACCCACTCCATAGGCTTTCAACAGCCGTGATCCAGCAGCTCTGTTTTCCCATCTTCTCCAAGCTTCAACACGAGAGCAAGCAGTTGCAGAAATACTTCCTGAGAATAACGAAATACCTTGCAGTTATTTCCCTTCCTTTGCAGGTCGGAATGGCACTTGTCGCCAAAGACCTGATCCATGTGCTGCTTTCAGAGAAATGGCTTCCAATGGCGAGAATCCTTCAAATCTTCTCCTTAGGCGGCGTTTTGTTTATTCTGCTCACTCCTTCAGCTCCATTATTGGGAGCAAGGGGTAGGTCGGATACTCTCTTAAGATTCTCGGGTATATCAGCGTTTGTGATAGTTATTGCCTATTTGATAGGAAGTCAATTCGGGCTTAATGGAGTAGCTGTTGGTTGGATTATCGTTTACCCACCACTCAGACTCTATATGCTGTCACTGAGCCTAAGGGAATTAGATCTTTCAATGCGAGTATACGTAGAGAACATATCTTCCCCATTAATGGCGACTGTAGCGATGACCGTTATCATCCTCTTATTGGGAATTTTAATTCATGCACATACTGGAGCTGTTGGGCGGTTGATACTTGACGTGAGTGTGGGGGCTGCGTCATACTTTATGGTTCTCTTTTTGATCGACAGGGAATTCGGTTCTGACGTAAAGTATATGACTCGGGAGCTGCTTTCATTTTCTCGATCGTAGCAGGATTTCGAGCACATTTTCCTGCTGATGCTCGACAGGATATTCGTTTCCACCACACTGCAGACTGATTTAACAGGAAAATGGTTATCATAACGCTCGCGTGGATGGGCGCAGGAATAATAATGGCCACACAAGAACCATTGTTGTGGATTACCCGTAGCAAGGTAAAGTTTGCTGGCCACTACGAAGAGATCTACATTAGCCCTGAGGCAGAATGGCTATTTAGAGGATATTTAGATGATCAGCGATTTTGCGACCTACCATGGATCCCCCCCGGATAACTGGGATGGTTTGATGCATCGATTGGGGGGATCCGTTTTCCACAGCACGTTTTGGGCGGAATATCAGAGAAAGATCCAAAACGTTCAACCAATATTTATCCTGTCGCGCGATGAAAAGGGTGAAGAGTGTGCCGCAGCGGTGGCTCTTTTCAGGCAATCCCGGCGAAAAGTTGTGTCGTGGATTCTCCGAGAGATCTCACTGACTGCCCATCCCTGCGTTCGGGATCAAGCAGGGGACACAGCTATCGAATTTATGCAAAGGTGCGAAGGGTTGGGCAGGGTACTTAGATGTTCCCGTATAACCATTGAATCGTTCATGAGTGGTAGAAGCTCTTTTGTTCCATCCGAGCATGGGTATTTGGAAACTGGGCGATTGGAGTTTTCTGTAAATCTCTCGGAAGACATAAATAGCCTTTGGGGGAATCTTCGCAAGGACCAGCGGGAGAAGATCAAACGCCTTAAACGAGAGGGTGTTGCAATCGAGGTTGGAAATACATTGGAGGATCTTCAGGGTCTTCGGTCTGCCCGAGAGGCTACTCAAGCAAAGAGATTCCTTCACGGACAGGGATATCAACTTTCAGACACTGATAAATTTTATGAATCAATTCATGAATATCTTATTAAAAGAGGAGTTGCTACGCTCTTTGTAGCGAGGCTTGACAGCAAAATAATTGCAGCACTCTTTTTTATGACTTTCAATAAAAAGGCATGTTCTGTCTTTAGTGGTAGCACGGATCTTGGTTATAAATTAGGTGCCCAGAGTGGACTTTTCTGGACAGCGGTGGAAAGATTTAAATCTCAAGGATTTGAGGAATTGAATCGCGGCGGGGTTCCAGCATCAGCTGCAAGTGAATCCGACCCCCTTCATGGCATCTATCTTTTCAAGTTGCGGCTTGGTACAACGCCGTTACTGTGTCGATCTGGAGAAAAGGTTTTAAGTCCTGTTCGGAACTGGTTATCTAAGCTACGAGGGAGGTTATGGGCTCTAAAATCGGCTGAAGGGTTTTAGGGGGTTAACCTCGATCTCAATTTTATGTCTCATAACGCAATGACATTACTTCACCTTATTTTGAATGATGCGTTAGGTTTGTTGTGTAAAGTGCAAAGCTTAGAGACCCACCTGAAAGAAGCAATGATGTGGCTTTGCCGTGCTCAGGATGCTGCAGGGAAAAAAGGGGTGGCGCGAAGCTACTCCCTACGATGGAAACGAGCACACAATCGCCGGGGATGGCTCGGCGCCTATCCGGAAACGACTGGCTATATTATTCCTACCTTCTTCCTTTATGCGAATTTTTGTGGTGAGGAAATGTATTGGCACCGGGCGATTCGCATGGCTGAATGGGAGATCGAGGTACAGATGTCAAACGGTGCTGTTCAAGGGGGTACGATCGAATTTCCGCCCACCCCTGCCGTATTTAACACTGGACAAGTGCTCTTTGGTTGGTGCCGTGTCTACCAGGAGACTAAAGATGAGAAGTTTATCACCGCGGTACAAAAAGCGGCTGACTTCCTCCTGAAAGCCCAGGGTCCTGACGGTGCCTGGCGCAACCATGGCTCCGAATACGCTCGGCAGGGAGTAAACTTATATGATGCCCGGACAGCCTGGGGATTGCTCGAAGCTTTTAAGATTACGGGTGAGGGAGGCTATAGGGATTCCGCAAGCCATAACCTTGAGTTCGTACTTTCACAACAGAACGCGAATGGTTGGTTCCCGGACTGTTGCCTTGACGACAACAATAACCCTTTGCTTCACACGATTGCCTATACCATGGAAGGCTTATTAGAAGCCGGAGTGATTCTGGAGGAACCCCGATACATAGAGGCTGCCCGTCGAGCTGCTGACGCTTTGCTTAGCAATCAGAAATCGGATGGAAGCTTAGCTGGGCGATTCGACAACCAATGGGCGCCGATCGGACGTTGGAGTTGCCTTACAGGAGATGCCCAGACAGCTTTGGTGTGGTTTCGTCTTTTTCAATTAACCGGGGAGCAAAAATACCTTGAGGGAGGTAAGAAAATGAACCGCTTTCTCATGAGAACCCAAAATCTCACCTCAAGTGATGCTGGTGTTCGCGGAGGTATCAAAGGCTCACATCCGATTTGGGCGGAATATGCCCCCTATGAGTATCTGAACTGGGCAGTTAAATTTTTTGCCGACGCTCTACTGCTTGAAAAAGGGTTAGAGAGGGAAGTGATCGTGTGAAAGCTGGACTTTTGATCGGTAAGATAATTAGTCACCTAAGGCAGAAACCTTTTGTCTACAATAAGCGTCTGATTTTTGAATGCTCGATGCACGCTCAGATCAGTCCAATTTCTCCGAAACTCCCTGTAGAATTTAGATTCGGTTCCACTGAAAATACCAACCAATTGATGATCCCGCCGAAAACTAATGAAAATGAACTCAATGAACAAGAGATTTATGTTAATGGCACGCTTAATGAAAAAAAGATTTACCATATGCGAATAAGCTTAGCCCGAGATACCATGATTCATCTGCTGCCGTGTTGCCATGTGCCTGAGAAAGTAGCTTTTATTTATGACTGCTATACAGATCCACAATTTCGGGGGTATGGTATCTTTTCTGGCGCACTCAATTATTTCCTAAGATACCTTCAGTGTCATAAGTTTGATAAGGCCTACATACGAGTTCATCCGAGGAATACCTTTTCTATTAAAGGCATAGAAAGAGCTGGATTTCGGCTTTTGGGCAAGGCCTACCATCTTTCGTTTTTCGGTTTTCCTCTTAAACCATGTGGCAGAGTAAAGAGTGCTTCTTAAAATCTAAAGATTTTTACTTTAACCTGGGGCAGGATTTAGGCTCTGTTTGATTATTGGCTAATTTAAGAAATTGAAAATCTTAATAAACATTTTCACGCAAGCTTCAGGATTAATTCTCTTCTATTGGACTTGAAAATTTCCGGACCGAAAGGGGAATTGATGAAGAAAGTGTTTATGATAGCCTACCACTTTCCTCCTGAGGGAGGTGGCAGCGGGGTCTTACGAACGCTCAAATTCACCAAATACCTTCCTCGCCAAGGCTGGATACCCCACATTCTTACCCTCAAGCAGTCTTTTTACATTGACAAGGACAATGGACTTCTGAGTGATGTCCCACCGGAAGCTGTTGTTCACAGGACTTTTGCACTGGATAGCTCTCGGGATCTGGCCATAGGAGGGCGCTACCTGAGTCTTTTTTCCGTTCCTGATAGATTCGTTAGCTGGCTTCCCTTCGGGGTCTTTGGAGGGATGCGGGTGATCAGGAACACAGGTATTGATGTGCTTTACTCTACAAGTCCACCGGCGACTGCCCACCTTATCGGCGGTGCGCTGAAAAGGCTCACTGGACTTCCATGGGTGGTTGATTTCAGGGATCCTTGGATTGAAGAGGATTTCTTTCCAATCCGGGGAACGCTTCGTTATCGAGTTGAGTCCTTTTTGGAACGCCTTGTCGTCCACCGTGCTGATCGCCTGGTTTTTACGACTCCATACCTTCGGAAAGATTTTCTATCACGGTATCCAAATCTTTCACCAGATAAGACAGCGGTCATCTATAATGGCTACGACGAAGCTGATTTTCAGCATTTGAACGGCCAGGTGCAAAATGACCGATTCGAGATAATCCACGCAGGCCTCGTAACTCCAGAGTTCCGTTCTCCATTCCCTCTGCTCAACGCAATTGCCACCCTGGTGGCCGAAGGAAGTTTACAGCCTGAAAAAATCAGGATAACTTTCCTGGGTGGAGGACCTTATTTAGTCTCTAAGAGGTTTACTGATACCATTAAAGATCTCAGGCTTAACGGGGCCGTTGAGGTAGCTGACCGAGTTTCTCATCATCAAGCACTTCAGCGCTTGAGGAAGGCTGCTGTTCTTCTTCTCCTCCAGGCATCTGATGATACCAGGTTCCTAATCCCTGCCAAGGCTTTTGAGTACCTCCGTATTGGGAGGCCGATCCTCGCTTTGACGCTCGAAGGTGCGACAGAGGATCTCCTGAAGGAAGCGGACTACTGTTATGTAGTAAATCCCATTGATGAGTCGCGCTTACGGAGTGCTATAATGTCATTGTACAAGTTGTGGTGTGAATTACCCGACAGGATTCAAGTGTCTCCTTCGATTCAACGATATGAGCGTAGCCTTCTTACTGCAGAACTGGCTCAACTCTTGGAGGAGGTTGTAGTCTGATTACGCAATTTTCTTACTAAAACGGATTTGTTTACCCCGGCAGCAGAAAGCCACGGCCTTTGGCCGTGGGTGAATGCGCCAACTTTTGGCCGGGATGTCGCCCCGCTCGGGCGTTAGTCAGGTGCCACGGGCTTTGCCTGTGGGGCTCCACCCAATACCACAAAATCTAAACCATGTAGACCTATGCCCATACGAGACATTCTCCTCACAGTTGTTATTTTCGGCTCGCTTCCTATCTGTTTTTTAAGGCCATGGATCGGTATACTGGTCTGGTCGTGGATTGGCTATATGAATCCACACCGCCTGACCTGGGGCTTTGCCCGTAATATCCCCTTCGCCTTTATGGTGGCGATTGCAGTAATGGTTGGTTTCATCTTTACGAAAGACCGGTACTCATTACCTCGAACAAGAGAAGTATTCCTCCTCTTGCTCCTTTGGGCGACGTTCTTTCTCTCAACGCTATTTGCAGTCTATCCTCAAGATGCTTGGGAGCAACTGAACAAAGTCTCGAAAATCTTGCTCATGACATTTATGACGCTTCTGTTGTTGCAAGACACGAAGAAAGTCTCAATGCTTCTCTGGGTCATCGCTCTTTCTATCGGATTCTTTGGCCTGAAGGGAGGGATTTGGGGCGTGCTTACCGGTGGCCAAGATATGGTCCTCGGTCCCGCAGATTCCTTTATTGCAGGCAATACAGAGATTGGTCTTGCTCTGAATATGGTGTTGCCTATTCTTCTTTTCCTTAGGCGTGAAACAAGCCGACCATGGGTGAGACATGTCTTATTAGCGATGTTTGTGTTTTCCATCATTGCTATCCTGATTACTTATTCTCGAGGAGCATTCCTCGGGTTAGCTGCTGTCCTTTCTGTTCTCTTTTTAAAGAGCAGAAGTAAAGTGATTGTCTTGCTGATGCTATGTATAGGATTTTTTCTTGCCACAATGTATCTTCCGGAAAAATGGGTTGCAA
>Ga0214473_10003371_pt1 | contig 19384 bp, 17 predicted proteins | sample RVTome_7_FD_203509 | JGI IMG/M metagenome (GOLD analysis project Ga0214473, IMG submission 203509) | Soil microbial communities from uranium-contaminated site in the Upper Colorado River Basin, Wyoming, United States - RVT98D197 | ecosystem: Environmental > Terrestrial > Soil > Contaminated >... | reverse complement strand
GTGTTGGTCGGCGTGCTGGTGGCCGTGCTCGTCGGAGTGCGTGTCGGAGTCCAGGTAGCAGTGAGCGTCGGTGTGACGGTTGGGGTATGAGTCGGCGTCTGAGTCGGCGTGTGGGTCGGGGTCACCGTGGGCGTGTGCGTCGCGGTCCCCGTGGGCGTGCGACTCGGAGTGTGGGTTGCGGTCTGGGTGGGCGTGTGGGTTGGCGTCGGCGTGGGCGTTGGCGAATTTGTCGGGCTGTTCGTTGGAGTGTTCGTCGGGGTCCGTGTAGGAGTAAGTGTCGGCGTCTGAGTCGGTGTGTTGGTTGGCGTCCTGGTCGGTGTACTGCTTGGCGTCTTGGTCGGCGTGGTGGTTGGCGTAGCAGTTGGAGTGCCGGTCGGCGTCACTGTGGGAGTGCGAGTCGGGGTGGAGGTTGGCGTAGAGGTCGGTGTGCTGGTAGGGGTATTGCAGTCAAGCGCCTGCACCGGATTGCCTTCATTTGCCGCCGTATTGTCGAACCGGTCCCCGATGAGCGGAATGCAGGTCCTCAAGTGTAGAACTGGCGCACCGGGGTTGGCCCAGATTACGTCGACGTCATCGGTGAAGGTACCCAACAGACCTGGGGTGTTCAGGGTCACGAACGGGCCGGCATTGTTGGTGAGCGTCCACGTATTGATGAAGTCCGGCAGACGGGTCTGCAGGCGTAGTTGCGTGAAGGTGAGCGTCGGCGGAGATGCCGTCAATGTCCCCTGTGCCGCAGCGTAGATGTCGCCACCCTCGTACACATTGTTCGCGTTCAGTGTGGCTCCCGAAGGGCTCACGAAGGAGAACGGAATGCCGATTCTCAGGAGGAACCCTGCACCGGGAATGAGGCGGTTGGCCAGCTTTTCAAGATCGGAACCGGAGACGCCCAGCGAGTCGAACGTAATGGTGCTCGGCCCTGTGGTGGCATTGAACATTCCGATGCCATGCACCTGCCGCTGGTCCCTGCACGGGACCTGCAGCGGCTCCTCCACATGCATTCCGTAGCGGAACTCGGTGCGGATATCGACGGCTTCAAGCTGCGGCAGCACCCAAACGGGCATGAGGTCCGTTGCCTTGCCGATGCAGAGGCTCGGAAAGTATTTGTCCACATCCAAGGTGGCCTGTACGGCCGCCAGGCCTGGAGCCTTCGCCCGTACAACACCCTTTAGAAACGGTGGCGTGAGAAAACTGAACTCTTTCGTCACGCTAATGGCTGCTTCGGAGCTGACCTCATAATCGAGCAGCTGGGCAGCGGTGACCGGTGCGCCGATCGACAGGGCCTTGCCGAGCCAGCCGACCCCGGTTGCTTCAACGGCGAGCGACACCAGCGGACCGACCGCATTCATCAGGTCGACATCCTTCACCTGCCCGCCGAACAAATTGAACGTCAGGCTTTGGACGGTTACCAGTCCGCTGGTCCCGAGGTGGAATGGGAGAGAGGCGATACAGATATCGTCCGTCGGGAACAGGATCATCGGTGGATTGAAGGACGTACTGTCCCTGCCGAAAGCCTTGGTCAGGCGGTCAGCGACCACATTCACGAGCGCATTGGTGAGGGAATACGGGGCAATCTGCAGTGAGCCGACGGTGATCAATTTGAATTCGCCCGCAATCACAAACGAGTAATTGGAGACCACGTCCCCTTGCAGCGTGGTGCGTCTCGCCTGGAGAACATTCACCCCGATCGAATTGAAGATGACGTGACCATTCTGGACGTCGATGTCGGCGATCGGCGCACTGATCCCGAGCTGCTGCAGAACGTATTGCGCCAGCGCAGTGGGCCCGCCAGGCTTGATCCAGTGATAGCTGACGCTGGGGTCCAACGTGACGTCACTGCCGGTACCCGCATCGGTCACCTTGATCGGCTGCGGCGAGGGACTGCAGAAGAGATTCAATCCGACGATCAGGCGCGGGGTCAGCACCAACCCGGCCGCCCATGTCTTGGTCGCCTGTCCACACGAGAAGCCGACGCCCTCGAAGCTGCCAGTGGCTTCGATCGTATCGATCCCCGCCCCACCGGTATCCGTATAGGTGAGGCTTGCCTGCCCAGTACCGTCCGTAGATAAGCTCTGACCCGTGCCTGCATTCGGACCCGCGGTTACGCTGACGCTCACGCCGGCACCGGAAACTGGAGCGCTGCCGCGCAAGACGGTAACGGTCACCGTGTGCTGGTTGGCGACGCGATTGATGGCTGTGGATGGACTGATCGTGCAGCTGATCGGCCCCAAGGTGGGCGTCGCCGTGCTGGTAGGGGTGATCGTGGGAGTGTAGGTCCGCGTGGATGTCCGAGTTTGCGTCGGCGTCCGCGTGGGGGTGGAGGTCGGCGTGTGGGTCGGGGTCGCAGTGGGCGTGGCCGTAGGTGTTGTCGTGGCGGTTCCCGTCGGGGTCACTGATGGGGTAAGTGACGGGGTAGCCGTTGGTGTGTGAGTCGGAGTCGCGGTGCCGCCGGGGGGCGGTCCTCCACCTGGGGCGATGCGCACGACGAAAGCATCTAGGTAATCGGTTTTCTGACCCTGAAAAGGGAGGCCGGCCATCGGGAAGTCCGTGGACTGGGTCATGCCCACGACATGCACGATTCCTCCGGGCCCAACGGCAATCCCTCGCCCGGAGTCATAACCATTGCCGGCGAGATACGTGGAAAAGAGCAAGTCGGCCTGCCCCTCACCGGCAGGGTTGATCCAACTGACGAACACCGCACCGCCAGGGCATGCGCCGCCGGGACATCCGATCCCGTCGCTGCTCTGGAAGGCGTTGCGTACGGGGAAGTCCGTGGAGTCCGTGTCGCCGGTAACGTATGCAACGCCCGCGGCATCCACCGCGATTCCGTAGGCGATTTCGCTGTATGCGTTCGGGAGGCCTCCGTTGCCACCGAGGAAGGTTGAATACAGCAGGGACGAGCCCGCTGAGTTGAGCTTGAACACCACCGCATCGGCACTGCTCCGGCGGAACGGTTGGTACGGATTAAACGAAACAGGGAAGTCCGTGGAACAGGTGTAGCCGGCAACGTATGCCTCACCGGCAGCGTTTACGGCGATTGCCTGGCCACGCTGGGCACAGGAGCCGCCGGCAAGCGTGGAATATACGAGCGCGCCCGCAGGACTGAGCTTGGTGGCGAAGATGTCGGAAGATCCTTTATTCTTTGTCTGATAGGCGCCGCTGCTGGTCGGGAACGACTCCTCGCCAGGGTCCGGCGCATAGGTCTCGCCCGTCACGTAGACGCTGCCGTCGGAGCCCACCGCGGCGCCGAATGCACCGTCCGAATCGTCCCCGCCGAGGTACGTCGAGTAGAGCAAGCCTGTTCCGGTGGCGTTCACCTTGACGATAAAGGCATCACCAATCCCGCGGGGGTGCCGCTGGAGGGCATTGCCCGTCGTGGGGAACTCTTTCTCCGGGACTGGCGTGGGCCACGGTATAGGTGTTGGTTCATCCGGTGGCACAGGGGTAGGCGTTGGTTCTGGTGGCTTGCCTGATGCGGTCGATCCGACGACCCACGCGTTGCCCTGCGCGTCGATAGCGATACCATGGCCCCAGTCGTCATCGCCGCCGCCCAGCAGCACGGAGTATACCATCGCTCCGGCTGGATCGAATTTCGCCACGAACACATCGTATCGATCACCGGCATCCCTATAGGTCAAGGGGAAGTCGCCGCCGGGAAAGCCAGTCGCATTGTAAGCATTCCCCGTGACATAGGCGTTCCCAGCAGCATCGACTGCGACACCCGTCGCAAACGCACCGCCGAAGATTGTCCGGTACACAAGGGCACCGTTGGGGTCGAACTTCGCGACGTAGGCTCTTGCGGCCCCCGCGTCCACATCGAATTTGCCGGCAACGTACGTGTTGCCTGCCCCATCAACGGCCACGCTATAGGCAAGGACCGGCCACTGCCCACCCATGTAGGTGGAGTAGAGCAAGGCGGGATTGCTTACGAGCGGGGAGCTGGCATCCGGGCCCGTGGCCGGCGCGGCGCCTGCCGACAAACACCAAACCGCAGTCAATGCGAACCACGAGATACCCAGCCACATGATGCCGAATGCACAAGCGCTCCGGGCGAGAATACCGCTCCACACCCGGTGCGCCGTTGCAGCTAGTAGGATGGCACTGGCTGACACACGCCATCGGCGCAGGTAAACATCCCATCGACCGTCTCGCTCGGTCATATTCCTTGCTCCCTTACAACCGCGCTACGCCGAGGAGCTATCGGAGGTCATGGCAAAACCTACACCACAAACGGCCAACGCAACAAGGGAAATGATCTTAGGCGCCTCCCTACTGGCTGCCCAGCACCGTGACATTCACTTGAGCCGGCGGGCTCTGCAAGCCGGTCGCATCGCTGATCACGACAACAAAGGCGAAATCGGTCACCCCGCAGGATTGGGACGGGCAGGTGAAGGGATCCATGTTGAACGATAGCGTGCCCCCACTCATGGGCGGCGTGATGTCACCCTCCGTGACCCACCCGATGCTCCATGCGCTTCCGTCATACACGTGCTCGACCAACTGATAGTGGTTGGCATTCCCATTGACGTCGCTTAGGTCCGCCGCCAACGTGAACGAGTGGTCGAGGTTCAGCGTGCACGGCGATACCCCGTTGCAGGTAAAAGCGCTGACGGTGGGCGCTGCCGTGTTGGGGACCAGACACCAGCCCAGCAAGCTCCCCTCGTCTCCCAGTGCGCGGTCCGACACGTTCAGCTGCCAGGAGCCGGCCAAGCTTTGACCACCGAAGGCGCTCAACGGGCTGGTGGGCCGAAAGCCGCCATCGATGGCAGCGAAGGTGGGGTCTGACGGCCAGCACTGATTGTCAGCTGGCTCAGCCGCGGCGTCGTCGAACGTACAGAAAATGTCTGACTCTCCGCACCCGTCTGCAGAGAACGATATGCCGGGCCGATTCAGGAGCGTCACGGTGGTTCCAGTCTGCACGTGCTTGAGCGTGACGACGAGATCTCCCACCCAGCTGTGGCTGATGTTCAGCCGCACGTTAAGATCCGTGATCGCCGACGCATCAGAAATGGTTATGATGTTGTTGATGCCCGTCGTGTTGTTGTCGGGAATCAGCGCCGGCTGCGAGAGCGTATCGCAGTAGGTCTGGGGTTCCGCCGTGGCGCTCGGGGTGGGACTCGCTGTGCCAGTCCGGGTTGGACTCGCCGTGGTCGTGGCGGTTCGTGACGCTGTCGGAGTGATGGTTCGCGACGGCGTGGGAGTGACCGTGGCGGTCCGTGACGGAGCCGTGGTAGCGCTGCTCGTCCCGGTAGGCGTCGCGGAGCCGAGGCCGGTCGCCGTCGGAGTCCCGGTACGCGTCGCCGTCGGCGTCCAGGTTCGCGTCGAAGTGAGGGTGGCGGTGGGTGACGGCGGCAGCGACCCGGTGACGGAGACTGTCGGCGATACGGTAGGTGTCTCGCTGGGCGTCATCGTTGCGGTAGCCGTGATGGTGGCGGTAAGCGTCGGAGTGACGGTTGCGCTTGCCGTCGGCGTTGGGGTTGGCGTACCAAGCCCCTGGCAGATCGGCGACAGGGCATCGAAGCACGAACCGAGGGTGTTGTCGCTGACACCGTCCAGGTTGGTGTCGATGCCCACCAGGCCGCCCGGCAAATACAGAATCTGCGGCTGCCCCGGCGGCGACGTGATTCTGACGGTGCCGCTGTTGGGGCATGCCTGCCCGACCGTTTGCGTCAGCGCTGCGGTCGTCTGCAGGGTCACGCCGCCGCCAAAACACGGCGAGCTCACACCCCCGTCCATCCACGTCTGCGTCGGGCTGGTGCGGGCGTCCTGGCGAATGACAAAATCACTGAAGACCACGTCGAGCGGCTCGCTCTCCGCAGCGGCTGCCGACCCGCTTCCAGACGTGCTCGTGATTTCCGCCAGGCCGTTGAACGTCATCGAGTAATTCACCGGTACGCATTGCGCATTGAAGGTGATGTTATCCACCGAAATGCTGGTGTTCTGGAACGTAACGCTTACGCTGCCGCCGCTGGTAAACTGGGTAGCCAGCATCCCGCTCAGAGTCAGGTCGGCGCCGCTTACCTTGCAGCTGCCAAAGAAGTCCAGCTGCGGATTAACCGTGCCGCTGAGGTTCGCGGTCACGACCAGCAGCGTGGCGCTGGACTGGTCCCGGAAGGTCGCCGTCATGTTGATCGTGGCGGTCCAAGGCGGAAAAAGGAAGTCCGGACAGGAGCCTGAACTCGCCGTGGCGGTGACGGTGCCGTCTACCGTGACGGTGCCTGACGGTGTGGTGACCTGGCAGGCGTTGAACGTCATGTTTGTCGTTGGTTTGTCACCGCTGCTGCTGCACGTGCGTATAGCGCTGCCGCTGACCGGACATCCGCTGGCGGCACCCTCTCCATCGCCGAACCCGGCCGAGGTCCCGGCACTCCAGAGACTCGCACTGCTGCCGTACTTCAAGCCGCTCACCAGCGCGGTGATCACCGAGGGAAAAGCGCTCATGCCGTTGGCAACCAACACTGCTCGGCCCGCCACCGTTTCAGCCACGCCGCTCGCGGGCGGTGTCGCCGTGGGCGTCGACGACACAGGGGCCGGCGATGCCGTGGCTGTTGTAGTCCGAGTCTCAGCCGCCGTTGGCGTCGGTGTGGCCGTTCCAGTGAGCGTAGCGGGAGCAGTCTGCGTCGGCGTCAAGGTTTGGGTCGAAGTAGGAGTCACGGTGCGCGACGGCCGCAGCGTACTGGTCGCCGAAGGTGTTGCGGTGGTCGTCGCGGTGGGTGTCATCGACGGGACCGGCGTGGTGGTGGCGGTAAGGGTTGGGGTGGTGCTCGTGCTTGCCGTTGGCGTCGCCGTCGGTGTGCCCAGCCCCCGGCAGATCGGCGAGAGGGCATCGAAACAGGAGCCCAGGGTCTGCTCACTGCTGCCGTCCAGGTTGGTGTCGAGGCCGACAAGGCCTCCCGGCAAATACAGAATCTGCGGCTGCCCCGGCGGCGACGTGATCCTGACGGTGCCGCTGTTGGGGCATGCCTGCCCGACCGTTTGTGTGAGCGGTGCGGTCGTCTGTAGGGTCACGCCACCGCCGAAACACGGCGAGCTGACCCCACCGTCCATCCACGTCTGTGTCGGGCTGGTGCTGGCGTTTTGGCGGACGACGAAAACGCTGAAGATCACATCCAGCGGCTCGCTGGCCGTGGCGGCCGCCCCGCTGCCGGACGTGCTCGCGATTTGTACCGGGCCGTTGAACGTCATCGAGTAGTTCACCGGCACGCATTGCGGATTAAACGTATCGATTGCCACCCATACACTGGTGTTCTGCAACGCAACGCTCACGCTGCCACCGCTGGTAAACTGGGTAGCCAGCGTCCCGCTCAGCGTCAGGCCGGCGCCGCTGACCTTGCAGCTGCCAAAGAAGTCGAGCTGCGGATTCACCGTGCCGCTGAGGTTGGCAGTCACTACCAGCAGCGTGGCGCTGGACCTATCCCGGAAGGTGGCGGTCACGTTGATCGTGGCGGCCCAAGGCGGGAAAAGGAAGTCCGGACAGGAGCCGGAACTCGCCGTGGCGGTGACGGTGCCGTCTACCGTGACGGTGCCTGACGGCGTCGTGACCTGGCAGGCGTTGAACGTCATGTTGGTCGTCGGTTTGCCGCCGCTGCTACTGCACGTACGCGTCGCGTTACCGCCAGCTGGGCAGTCGCCGGCGGTCGCGGCCGCTTCGTTCGGCCCGGCCCAATCCCCCACGGTCAAAGCGCCGGCGCTGCTACCGTACTTCAACCCGCTCACCAAGGCGGTGATCACCGAGGGGAAGGCGCTCATGCCGTTGGCAACCAGCACCGCCCGGCCCGCCACCGTCTCGGCCACGCCGCTCGGCGGCGGCAAACCGTTCAGCGCGTAGTTCACTACAGTGAGGATCTCGTCGATCGTGACATGGTTATCGCCGTTACCGTCGAAGTTCGGACATTCGCTGATAGTGAGGTTGCCGAGCGCAATGTTGATGCCGAGGAGAATCTCGTCAATGGTTACGAGGTCGTCTGCATTGCAGTCGCCCGTACCGCGTTGCGCCAGGCTGGAACCGTGCGTAAGCTGCTCGGTGGCGACCGGCCCGAAATCGTCCGAGGAGAACACGAGCGCTGGCGCACTGGCCAGCAGGACCAATATCGGTATCAGGATGGCATGCGCTGCCACCCGCCTTCGCGGCGCGCAAACATCTTGTCTACCTGTTCGCTCGGTCATACCCCTTGTCCTTTACAACCTGCGTGACGTACGACCGATCCGTCGCGAGTCACGGCAAAACCTACACCAGAAGCGCTCCGCGCGACAAGGGAAAAGATCGAAAAGAAGTCCGAGGTCCGCGCCCAGGCCCAAGGGTTAAGCGACTACCTGGAATTACCCAGGACGTAAATAAGGAGTATTAGGCGCCCGTGGGGTACGCCCAATCTGGAACCCGCTCGTCTATCCTCGGGAGGGAGATCGGCCGGCGGCTGGTGACGGAGGTGGACCGTAACCAGGTCACGCGGCTGCATCAGAAGTTGAAGCATTCGCCGTACATGGCAAACCGCTGTCTAGCGGTGCTCAGTCACATGATGAATTGCGCTGAGAAGTGGGGCCTTCGACCGGACGGCACCAACCCGTGCCGGCATGTCGAGCGCTACCGCGAGCAAAAGCGGCAGCGGTTTCTCTCGGCGGCCGAGCTAGCCGAGCTCGGCAAGGTGCTCAGCGAGGTGGAGCGCGAGCGCGTCGACGTGATCCGCGGACGGATGAAGGGCTCATGCCTGGTGAACCTGAAGGACCCGTGGGGCCGCATCCGCAAGCGCGGGGAAATTCCAGGCGTGCGGGTGCATGACCTGCGGCATTCGTTCGCCGCAGCAGCGGCCGGCGCGGGCTCAAGCCTGCCGATAATCGGCGCCCTGCTCGGGCACACGCAGCCGCAGACCACGGCACGTTACGCGCACCTGGCGGCGGACCCTGTGAGGGCGGTAGCCGAAACCGTGGGCGCGCGCATGGCGGCGGCAATGGCGCCGAAGAGCAAAAGCGCTGATACTGTGGTAACCTTTGAGCCTAAGCGATCGCAACTGAGGCGAGGATGAGAACCATGGAGGGTCACACTTACACCGTGAAAGCCGAATGGGACGATGAGGCGGCAACCTGGGTGGCGGAAGGCGAAGACGTGCCGGGACTGGTGACGGGCGCCGACACCTTCGAGGCGCTGATTGAGAAATTGCGGGTAATGGTGCCGGAGATGCTGGAGCTTAACGGCGTCCTGTCGGCGAAGGAAGCAGCTGGCGCACGCTTCACGGTGATTGCCCACCGCACCGAGCAGGTCCGCGCGGTGGCGTAGGTGGCAGACTACACCCCGGAGTTGAAGCGCATCTTGCGTGAGGCCGGCTGCCGCTTCGAGCGGCACGGGAAGGGCGACCATGACATCTGGTTCAGCCCGGTTACTGGCCAGCGGTTTCCGGTCGATGGCAAGATCAAATCACGGCACTGGGCAAACATCGTGCTCAAGCAAGCCGGACTCCCGAAGCGGTTCTGAAGGCGGTCACCGAAACCGTGGGTGCACGTATCGCTGCGGCAATGGCACCGAAGCGGACACGGCGCGGGAACGTGGTTGAGCTGAAGCAAGCGCGATGCTGAGTTAATGGTGGCCCAGAGGTATGCATTAGACGCCACGCCCAGCACTAAGCCGCCAGCAGCCCGGATAAAGGCAATTCGCAGCGTGCCGGTGCCGCACGTTGCGTTCCATGTGCCCTCAAAACGACAAAGCGGATCACCCGCTGACGTGTTGGTCAAAAAGGTTTGTGAGCAGCGGGTAAGCGCTGGCGTTTTAGTCGGGGTTGCTGGCAGACGTGTCGGTGTCGGGGTCGGCGTGCGGGTCGGGGTTGGCGAAGTCGCTACGCAGCCATGAAGGGCATTGTTTACAGCCACGAGTATTTTATCAATGGTGACCATTCCGTTACCATTGGTATCCCCGGTGGACTCCTGGCCGACCGCCGGCACCGCCAGCATCAGGGCCAAAATCACGGATCTAGTGGAGGCTGTAAAAACACTCTCTGTTTTTCCCTTGACCATTCCAGATTTCTACCGCAACCGCTCGGTGCCTGGCAATGCGTAACCTTACGGATGCCCGCCTGGCGTGGCAGGTGAGCAATACTTGCTCGCCCACGATGAGGTCACGCGCCAGCCGGTCCGCACGCTCCACCAACACCACACGCACGCCATTGCTCTCAGTTGCGCGAGTTGGGAGTGAAGGTCATTGCGGCGGACTCCGGGACCGAGTTGACGGCTGGTGACGATGACCCGACCCGGACCCTGATTCGCCAGGTGCTCGGGGCGGTGGCACAGTTTGAAAAGGCCGTGATCGTGTCCAAGTTGAAGGCCGCCCGCGTCCGGAAGCGGCGCGCCACGGGCCGCTGTGAGGGACGGAAGCCGTACGGGACCCGGCCGGGTGAAGCGGAGGTGGTAGTGCTGATTCACAAGCTGCGCCGCAAGCCACGGGGCGGGGAGCGGCTGAGTTTCGCGGCGATTGCCGAGCGGCTGAATTCCGAAGGGCACCCGAGCCGTACTGGTAAGCCGTGGGCACCGGAAACGGTGCGGAAGATTGCTACGCGGGGCCGGGCCGGGTGACAGGGGTGGGGCTCCGAGTTGGCGCCGGCTGCTTACATAGTGCTTACACGCCCCATGGTGCTTGCAGGACAATTCTAGCGCAGAATGCAAGAAAGCCCCTGTTTCCAGGGGCTTTCGAAGTGGGCCGCGGGAGATTCGAACTCCCGACCCGCTGATTAAGAGTTGTGCGGACGCCCCAAACAGCCTTGTGCCACAAGGGCTTTTTCCACCCTGTGCCTACGCGTTTTGGCTGGACGGTGGTTGGGAAATAGATGGGGTGCGGTTGCTCGCGGGCACAGAAACGGGCACAATCGTTGGAGTATCGCGACGCGATAGGACGACATCGCCGCGGCTAGGGTCTGCAGCCCGAAAAGCCGGAACCGTGCCGGCCTGCCGCGGTGAAACTTCACGGGCACCTGAACGGAGGGTGCGATGACGAAGAAGAAAGCCAAAACCGGCATCGTTTGGGTGGTAAAGGGACAGCGGCAGCCTATTGCAGGCACCGCAAAGACACGTCTCTTTGTCCAGAGCGTCGACCGTGTCCAGTTGGTCGGCCCGGCCGTTGAACCCGTGGTGCTTTGGGATCGGGAAGTTGCCGCACGAGTCAAGGAAGAGAGCCGACAGCACTATGAGCGCGGCCGTAAAACCCTAGCCGCGTCGAGTAAAGGTGGCGACGAACGCGCGCGGCTCTACCGCCAGGGCGAATCGACGATGCTGCAAGCGGCCCGCGAGTACAAGGCCAGGCGGCCGAAGGCATCCGTGCGCGAAGTGGCCACTCGTCTTGAGCGCGGCGGATACGGGCACCGTGAGACACTGCGAAAGAACGAGAAATTGAAGGCACTTTTCTTGAAGCACAAGAAATCTGGGTAGATCCCGCCACCCACCCACGCCGCGCCGGTAATGTCAGTCGCGATGGCATCACGACTGACACGACGGCTGACGATCCGAGTCTCTGACCGACTAGCTGAGCGGCTGACCGAGGCCGCGCTAGCCGTCGACCAGGACGAGAGCGCATACATACGCGAGCTGCTTCGACGCACCCTGCTGAGCGCAGAGCGCGACACGCGGACCTCGCCGCGTGAGCGGGCCGCATGAGCACGGCGGCAGCACGCGTCGCACACGCACCCGACGCGCGGGAGGCCGCGCGCGGGTACATCGCCCGCGGCTATGCAGTCATCGACGCCCCGGCCGGCGCCAAGGCACCGACGCGGCACGACTGGCCGCACGCCAGACTGATCGCCGATGACCTCGACCCCCACGGCAATATCGGTCTGATGCTGGGTGATGCCTCCGGGGGGCTGGTCGATGTCGACCTGGACACGCCGGAGGCTACCGCCGCGGCGCCGTACCTACTGCCGTCGACTGAGATGCGCCACGGCCGAGTCAGTACGCCCTGCGCGCACTGGTGGTTTCGCATCACCGATCGCATACCGCAGACGGTGCGCTACCGCGACCCGGACGGCACCACGCTGGTGGAGCTACGCAGCAGCGGGTGTCAGACCATCGTGCCGCCGTCGGTGCATCCGTCTGGCGAGCTGCTGACATGGGAGCGGGAGGGCGAGCCCGCGCGCGTCGACGCGGCGACCCTGAGCCGTGCCGTGGCACACGTGGCGGTGTGCGCGATGCTCGCGCGACGTTGGCCGACGGGCTCGCGCCATGACGCTGCATTAGCCCTGGCTGGCTTTCTGCTCCGGGGCGGTATGTCGCAGCCTGACGCCGGACGCTTCGTCGAGGCCGTGGCCCGTGTCGCTGGCGATTCCGAGTGGAACGACCGGACCCGCGCGGTACAGGATACCGCGGAGGGGCTGGCAGCCGGAAAGCCAACCACGGGCGGCAAGCGGCTGGCGGACTTGATCCCGGACGGTGCGGTGGTTGTCGGCCGGCTACGCGAATGGCTGGGACTGCACAGCGAGATTGAAGTGGATGAGGCACCGCCGCTCGACGTGTTCGGTGACGTGTCGCTCGCCGGTTCGCCCGAGCTGCCGCTCGACGCCCTGCCGGCAGTGATCGCAGACTTTGCGGCGGATACAGCGGCGCGCCTGGGTTGCGATCCGGTGACCGTCGCCTTGCCCGCGATCGTCACCAGCGCCGCCGCGATTCATGACGGGTACGTCATTCAACCGCGGCGCGCGGATACCGCATGGACCGAGAGCGCCCGGCTATGGGCTGCCGTCGTTGCGGACTCGGGCGATCACAAGTCACCGGCGCAGCACGCAGCCCTTGGGCCGCTCCGTGAGGCGGAGGCACGTTTTTTCGACGATGACCGGCGCGCGCTGCAACGGCACGAACTCGACCGCAAGTTGTACGGTCGCAAAGTTGACGCCTTCGTGAAAACCGGCGGTGTGGGCTACGCGCCCGACGAGCCGGAACGGCTACCCGTGCGGCGGCTGTTGGTGGCGGATTGCACCATTGAGGCGCTGAGCGAGATTCTCGCGGATAACCCGCGGGGGCTGCTCGTTCACGCCGACGAGCTGGCCGGGTGGCTGGGTTCCTTCGATGCCTACCGCGCGCTCGGCGGCCGGGATCGCGCCCTCTGGCTCGAAGCCTGGAACGGCGGCCCGCAGCCCGTCGACAGGGTGCGCCGTGGGCACCTGCTCGTCAAGAATTGGTCCGTGTGCATCGTGGGCGGGATCCAACCGGAGCCGATGCGAAAACTCGCCAGCAAGCTGACCGACGACGGCTTGCTGCAACGCTTCGTTGTCGGAATGGCCCGGTCATCGGTGCGGGGGGAGGATCGTGAGCCGGACGAGCGCGCCTGTCGTGCGTACCGGGATGCGATTATTCGCTTGGTCGACCTACCTGCACCGGGGGCCCGCCGGATCTTCACGTTGTCCGAGGAAGCCCATCTCGAACGTGAGACCGTCGAGACTGCGGCCCGGAACGTGCAAATCCTGCCCGACACGTCGAGCGCCTTTCGTGCGCACCTGTCGAAGTGGCCTGGCATCTTCGCGCGGCTGTTGCTCACGTTCCATGCTCTCGAATCGCCCCAGCTTGATCCGGTCATCTCGGGTGCAACCGCCCGGAAGGTGGCTGTGCTGATGCTTGATTACTTCCTGCCGCACGCGGCCCGGTTCTACAGCGACGTGCTCGGGCACGCCCACATGAAGCACGCGCGGTGGGTGGCGGGCTACATCCTCAGCCACGGCAAGGAACGGATCACCGCCCGAGAGATCGGCCGGGGGTGCCACGAACTCTATCACGATCGCACGGCGCTCTTCTCGGCAATGGAAGCGCTCACGCTCGCCGGCTGGGTGACGGCCGCCACGGACGGCAACGGCAAACAACCGACACGGTGGAACGTGAACCGCCGGGTGCATGACCTCTTCGCAGCACGCGCCGGGCAAGAACGCGAACGCCGGGAAGCAGTACGCGCTGAAATCGCCAGGGCTGCACAAGCGCTCGGGCTTGCGAGGGGGGACGCATGAACGCTGCACCGACCCTCTACGAGCGACTCCGAGCCCAGGTGGACAAGGAAGCGTCAGGTTTGTCACTCGCGTGTGCGAAGCATGAACAGGACAAGCCCTTTTTCCCTCTTAATAGAAGTTCCCTTCCTGTCGAAAATCCTCAAGTGACAACCTCGACGCTTTGCCCCCACGTCACCGACCCAGACCTTGCGCTGTGGTTCCTCGAACATCCCGAGGTGGTCTGTGCCCGCTGTTGGCTGAAACGGTCGAAGGAACTGCGGGAGGACGCCCGCGCGACCAAGGCCACCCGCCGCCGCCATGCTTCCCGTAAAACACCGTATCGCGGTACGATACAACGGGGCGGGCGATGAACACCACGCGCACGTTTCGTCTGCTGAACCTTGCAGAGCTTGGACGGCTGGCGGCTGTCGAGAAACGCCGTGAACGCCGTCGTCTCAATCGTGTCTGGTATTACAGCGCGCGCCACCGGACGTTGACCTACCGCCCGCTGAACTACGAGATCGACCTGCACCGGTGCAGAACGTCGGCAGGCGTTCTGGATTACATCTGCCAAGTGGCTGACAAGACCTGGGCCACCGATCACGTCCTGGCATCGCTGGTGCGTCAGCTCGACAACGTGCTGGACCCACAGGCGAACCTCTGCTCGTTCGGCGTCGAAAAGCACACCGGGGAACGGCACGCATGAGCCTCGACCACGGGCACAGTCTGGGCACAGCGACGCCGGAACCCGTTGAGCGGCAAGGGCGCCGGGGCCGGCCGCTTGATTTGAAGTCAGACGTCCCCCCGCCCGCCGGCGGCAGGAAACCGACGCCGACGCTGCCAGGGTGGCCGCGGCTGCTGAGTGTGGATCAAGCGGCGGCCTATCTGGGTGTGTCGTTCTGGACCCTGAGGGAATTCATCCATGACGGTTCCATTGTCGCCGTGCCGATGCCACGGCCGCAGACGCTGCGCATGCGCGAACGAGCCGGCCTCGGTGATACGGTCCGGCGCCTGTTGGTCGACGTGCGTGACCTCGACGCCATGGTCGACGCCTGGAAGCGGAAAGCATGACTATGACCGACTCACAGCAACACAGCCACGAAGGCCCGGCACCTGACTTCCGGCTGCACTGCAAGCGCTGCGGCAACGCCTTCGTCGAGATGAAAGACCTGTTGTTTCATCCCTGCCAGCAGCCAGCCCGGCCGAAGCCGAAGCGGGCGCGGAAGGGTAAGAAGAAGGTGGTCCGGTAGATGCCAAACCGGGGGGACAACAGCCGGTGACCAGACCCATCAAACCATGTCGGAACCCGCCGGGTCGCCAGAGCAAACATGCCGGCCGGGCACTTGAGCGCATAAGTCGGCTCAACCTGTGGGACAAGCGGACGGCCATCTTTCACGCGCGGTGCGACAAGGCCAACAGCTACGTGGAACAGTTCTTCGGCAGCTGGGAGAACGTGGGCGCCTTCGATTCCCTGGTCTGGGCGACCGCCGACGTGAGCATCATCCTCGATTCGATTGCCGGCTACGTCGCCAGGCAGGGCGGTCCGATCACGGCAACTGGCGAACTGCTCCCAGTGCTGCGCAAAGGCTTCATCGCCTACCAGAACACGCTGCGCCTGCACCTTCAGGCGCTGGCCGAACTGGGCCGCAATCGTCAGGACAAGACACCGACGCTCGCAGAGTATCTCGCAACACGATCAAGCACCGGAAACGGCCAGCAGGCGCAACCAGAGGCGCCAGAATCGCCGAACGAGACGGCGGCCGATGCCGGTATCGAGCCGGGCGTCACAAGTGGAGATGAGGAGGGGTTGGGATGACGTGCATCGATCTACAGCAGCGCTTCGGCCGGCGGTATCGCATCGGCTTCGAGGCTGACGGCGCCACCAAGGCACAGTGGCCGCGGGAAGAGTGGCCCTGGCTGATGGAGCTGCGCTGTCACCGCGGGAAGGTCTACCCACATGGCGGCGAGCTCCTGCAGGCCTACACGGATCGGCGAGCCATTGGCCGGATGCTGCGGGCGTTGCCGTGTGTGCTCCATGCAAAGGGCGATGACGAAACCGTCATTCGATTCCACGTCGACCATATCGACGCCGTCCTAGCGATCCTGAAGCCGTACCGGCGCCGGCAACTGTCCGAGGCACAGAAGAAACAGCAAGCGGAACGCCTGGCGGCCTTCAGGTTCGGAAAATCCGCCGCAGTACAGGACGCGAAAGCGGCCCTAGAATCGACGAACGCGGGCCGGGACGAAGGGCAGGCCACCTGCCTATCATCGGCGCTGCAAAACGTCACGGAAGGGGCGGACAATGTCGTTTAGCATGGACTGCCGAGACCGTGGCGAGCCGGCCGCGTTGGACGCCACGGCGCAAGTCGTGAAGCTAACCGGCATCGCCGAGCTCCTGGGAGCGGCTGAACTCGGCGTGCTCCTACTGATCGCCGAGCGGCTGCTCGAAGGCCGGCGGCGGTACGGCGAGCTGAACCTCGACACGGATCCGCGCGACTTCCGGCGCGAGGCGCTGGCCGAGATGCTGGATTTCTCCTGCTACGTGAGCATGGCGTTGCTCAAGCCATGCACCTGCACCGGGCGCCGCGGTGCAGCCGGGGGAGCGGATGACTAAGACCGCAACGGCCACACGGCGGCGGGTGGCGCCGGCGCCGGCAATGTCCATTCTCGATGCCATGAGCGACCCGGCCTTGTTCGGCGCATGGTTCCGGGGCGCCACATGGGACGCCTGGAAGGTGTTCTTGACTGCGCTGTCTGGATTGCCCTTCGAGAGCCAAGACGCTGCGGCGATCTTCTCGAAGTACACCGGCCGCACGACGCCACCGACCACAGCGGCGCGTGAGGCTTGGGTAATCGCCGGCCGCCGCGGGGGCAAGAGCCGAATTGCGGCGCTGATTGCCGTCTACCTGGCAGCATTCCGGGACTATCGGCACGTCTTGGCACCGGGGGAAGTCGGCACGTTGGCAGTCATTGCTGCTGACCGCCGGCAGGCGCGGGTTGTGATGCGATACATCAAGGCGTTCCTCGAAGTGCCGCTACTCCGGCAACTGGTCAGTGCCGAAAGCAAGGAAGGCGCCGAACTCAGCAACGGCGTTGTGATCGAAGTCCATACCGCGAGCTTCCGGGCCGTGCGCGGCTATACGTTGATCGGTGTCATTGCCGACGAAATCGCCTTCTGGAACACCGACGACAACGCGGCGGATCCAGACCGGGAGATCTTGAACGGATTGCGGCCGGGCCTGGCAACCACGGGCGGCCTGTTGCTGTGCATCAGCAGCCCGTATGCCCGCCGGGGCGAGCTCTGGCGCAACTACCGGGAGCACCACGGCAAGGATGGTGACCCGGTGCTTGTGTGGCAGGCCGACACACGGGCCATGAACCCGGCCGTTGATCCGCAGGTGATTGACGATGCCTACGCGGCCGATGAAGCCGCGGCGAGTGCAGAATACGGCGCAGAGTTTCGACGGGATATCGAATCGTTCGTGTCCCGTGAGGCGGTTGACGCCTGTGTGATCCCTGATCGCCGTGAATTGCCGGCGGTGAGCGGCATCACCTACCGCGGCTTTGTGGACCCTTCAGGCGGTTCACAAGACGCCATGACGCTCGCCATTGCGCATCACGAAGGCGGCAAGGTGGTCATCTTGGACGCGATTCGTGAGCGTAAGCCACCGTTCAGCCCGGCCGGCGTGGTAGCGGAGTTTGCAGCGCTGTTGAAGATATATCGTGTCACGATAGTTCGGGGCGACCGCTTCGCGGGCGAATGGCCACGGGAGCGGTTTCGAGAGAGTGGCGTGCAGTACCGGGTGGCGGAGAAGGTGCGTTCAGACTTGTACCGCGACCTGTTGCCGTTGCTGAACTCCGGGCAAGTCGAACTCTTGGATCATGCCAGGCTGACCGGGCAGCTGTGCGGCTTGGAGCGGCGGACGGGGCGCGGGGGAAAGGACAGCATCGACCACGCGCCGGGGGGACACGATGACGTGATCAATGCCGCGGCCGGGGCGATTGTAGCTGCGCACGACGCTGCGCAGCGCTTCACAGCCGTGCCCCCGCTTAGCATCGGCGTGGGTCTAAGCAGATTCGCCTTCGGGCGTTACGTGCATCAGTGAGATGAGAAGAGGAGGAGAAGTACGGGTTCAGCTTGTGCAGAATTCTGCATGAGCTGCGTGCATCAGTGAGATGAGAAGAGGAGGAGACAGGATGGCAGCGGTGAAGAGGATGGATTCGGTGAAGAAGGCGGCGGAAGAAATTAGCGAGTGGCGCGCCAAACGCGAGCAGTTTGCCACGGAGTTGCAGGCGGCACACAGGGCCGCAGAGGATGCGGGCAAAGCACGTGAGAAGTTGCTGCTGGGGGCGCTGGCCGCGGGCGACCCTGAGGCACGCACGGAGCTCGCGGATAACACGGTGGTACTGGTACGGGCGGAGCGTGAGGAGCGGGATCTAACCACGCTGCTGGCGCAGATTGACGGCAAACTGGCCGGGCTTGAACGGGAGCATGCTGCGGCGAAGCGCGCCGATGCCGTGGTGCGGCTCAGGGAAATGTCAGGGCAGCGGCTGGCGGTCGATGCGACGATCGAGCGGCTGGTCACCGAATTGATACCCGCTGTCGCCGAATGGCTGCAACGCGCTACCGACATGGCGTCGGTGGCGGAGGAGTGGCAGTTCTCCGGCGCGGAAGCCTACGGCCGACGCTTCACGCTCGCAGCGTATGTCGGGGCCGCTCTGCATCCGTTTGGATTGCTGGCAACCCGTACACTCCCACCAGAGCACCGGGTTGCCAATCTGGTGGAGTCAGACCGTGAGGCGCTCGAAAGCCTGCTGGGGCGACTTGAGGCACCGGGGCCGGCGGCCAAACAAGCGGCATGAGGAGATGGATCATGGACGAGAAGACGATCAAGCAAATCGCGTGGGAAGAAATTCAGCGACTCGGGGATCAACTGCGGCAAGCGGATCCCGGCCTGAACCTTTCGCCACAAGCGGCACGCGCCAAAGTCATGCGAGAGACGGAGCAAGGCAAACAACTGGCGGCGCTGATGCGTGACCCTGATGCGCTGCTGACCGTGAGCGAGTTTAAAGCCAAAGCCAACAGCAAGGCGGCGCTGGCGGCGCTCGGAGTAAGCTCGTGGGACGCCTTGGTGGCGAAGCTGGCGCGGGAGTACGCGAAAGCGGCCGGCACGGACCACCAGACGGCGCTCAGCTGGGTGCGGAAGAACTGCGCCAACGTGGTGGAAATGTCCCGGCGCGAACGACCTTGGGGCGGAAGATAGGCTTCCGTGCCTGAGCGGGGCGGGCGGTGCAGTTGTCTCCACTTCGGCACCGCCACCCCGTCCAATTGAGCTGACGATGTCCCACAAGTCGGGACTGGACACAGGTCAGATTTTGTGGCAGAGACTATGGCATGGCTGGGGCGGTGTTGGTATGCGGGCGGGAGTTCACGCCCAGATTGCTGG
>Ga0214473_10003370_pt1 | contig 19388 bp, 17 predicted proteins | sample RVTome_7_FD_203509 | JGI IMG/M metagenome (GOLD analysis project Ga0214473, IMG submission 203509) | Soil microbial communities from uranium-contaminated site in the Upper Colorado River Basin, Wyoming, United States - RVT98D197 | ecosystem: Environmental > Terrestrial > Soil > Contaminated >... | reverse complement strand
AACTTCATCGTGCCGCAATTGGAGCATTTAGTCAGCCCTACTAAGCGCAGCCGGATTGCGGCTTTCCGTTTGCCGCCGCGTCTGGTTGAGTGCCGTCGTTTTGGTAAGGGAGCCATAGAATCGTATATCCTAGTCCTGTATGACCGTTCGTATTGTACTATCGGCAAGCTTCTGCCTCAAGAGGGGAAAAGATTGCAGGGAGGGATCGGCGGCAAAAATGTCGGCAACCGCTTGTTGTGTCTCGGAGACGAGTTTGGCGTCGGTGAGCGTTGCGATCTTGAGATCCGGGATGCCGTGCTGTCTGGTGCCGTACAGTTCACCCGGACCGCGGAGGCTTAGGTCCAGTTCGGCAAGTTGGGGTCCGTTATGGATTGTTTCCAAAGCTTTCAGGCGCAGGAGAGCCCGCTCGTCCTCGAGCTCAGTAAACAACAAACAGAATGATGGTTTATTGCTTCGGCCTACTCTTCCGCGGATTTGATGCAACTGACTCAAACCGAAACGGTCAGCTGCCTCTATGAGCATAACGGTGGCATCGGGGATATCTATGCCTACTTCCACAACGGGTGTCGTCACCAGGATGTCCAGAGTACTGGCGCGAAATGCGCTCAAAACGTTCGTTTTTTCTTTCGGCTTCATTCGGCCGTGTAAAAGCCCGAGACGAAAACTTGGATAGACCGTTCGTTTCAGTCTTTCGTATTCTGCGGTTGCCGCACGGACTGAGCCAAGCGTTTCGGATTCCTCTATGAGGGGGCACACGACAAATGCCTGCGCGCTGTTTTCGGTCACTTGGCTGCGTATCCATTCATACGCGCTTTCGCGTTTTTCCTTGGGTACTACCCATGTTTTTACGGAAATTCTCCCTTTGGGCATTTCCAAAAGAACCGAAAGATCCAATTGCGCATAAATGGTTTTTGCGAGCGTTCTGGGGATGGGAGTGGCGGTCATGGTGAGCAAGTGCGGCATGTGCGACTGTTTTCCTTTGCTGACAAGGAGCGTCCGTTGGGCAACGCCGAAGCGCTGCTGTTCGTCAATAATAATAAGCCCCACATTGGCGTACGTCATGGAGTCGGACAGTAACGCATGCGTCCCTATATACACGTCTGACGTATGCGCTTCATTTTTCGGTTTATTACCTCCGGTAACCAAGGCAACAGTAACACCCAAGGGTTCCAGAAGAGAGCGGATAGTATCGAAGTGTTGTTGAGCCAGTATCTGCGTTGGCGCCATGAGAATGGAGTGAAATCCGGCACGGAACACCGTATACATAGCGGCGGCCGCTACGACGGTTTTGCCTGATCCCACGTCTCCTTCCAGTAACCGGTTCATGGCAACGGAATCGCTTAGGTCACCCTGTATCTCTGCGGTAGCACGTTTTTGGTCATTTGTCAGCTCAAACGGAAGCGTTTGCAGAAATGACTCGATATCACTTTGTTCTGTCTTTATGACATGTGAGCTGTGTCGGGTTTCCCATTCCCGCCGGTCACTGCGTGCACGAAGCTGGATGAGGGTGAGTTCGTCGAATGCCAGGCGATTTCTTGAAGCGTTTGCTTCCTCGTTTGTTTTGGGAAAATGGACAGAGCGCACTGCCCCAACAAGGTTTGGGAGTTTATACTGTTTTATGACGGATGGCGGGAGATATTCACGGATTTGCCCGCCGCACACCCCAAGTGCGTACGCTACCCGAGTACGTAACCATTTGGAAGTGACACCTTGTGTCTCCGGATATATCGGTACGATTCTGCCGGTATGCAGCGAGTCTGATGGCCCCCGTTGAGATCCGGGCAGCTCTAAAATCTCGTACTGCGGAGATTCCATGACGATGTCCCGTCCGAACCAGCCAACGGATCCGGCTAAACCGACGCGGGAACCTGCCGGAATGGTTTTTGTCAGAAACGGCTGATTGAACCATATTACGGGGAGTTTTCCGGTTTCATCGGCAACGATTGCGCGCTGAATTTTTTTTCCGGTCTTTGTATAAATCGTGCCAATATCCTCTATTGTGCCCAGAATGGTGAGCGTTTCTCCCGGTTGAATCTTGGCTATCGGTGACACGAGCGAAAAGTCATTGTATCGGAACGGAACATGGGTGAGCAGATCCCACACGGTCGTTATGCCCAATTTTTTGAGTCTGGTTGCCATGGCCGGTCCCACGCGCGGGATGTACTGTACGGAGGTAGTGAGCGTCAATTCCATACGTTTTATTATACTTTATCCGGTAACGGGAGAAATCCGGTACGAAGCCGGGCAGAGACCTACCGTATGGCAAACAACGGTATGAGTGAAGATGCGATGAGTGCCAGGGACGCGACAATAACGAGGATTTTCCAAAACTGCTCGTGTTTGCGGAAAAAGTTCATACTATTTTTTTATTCTCACGGCTTTTCGGCCTGCCTGTATTATATCACCCTCTTTATGTTTCGGTTGGTCCTTCGGTGAGGTTACAAGTTCGCTGTTTACTTTTACCGCTTTTTGTTCGACCAAGCGTTTGGCTGCCGTATAACTGACCGCAATTCCGGAGAGGACGAGTGTATCGAGTATTGACCCAACCCGATTGAGTTTTGATAATGGAATTGTCGGCAAATCAGCTTGCGTTATGTGACCTTTCTGAAATCTCGTTTCAAATTCTTTTTGTGCCGTGGCCGCCACGTCCTTCGAATGCAGCTCCGACACGATCCGCAGTGCCAGCTCCTTTTTGGCAACCATCGGATTCTCGCCGCTCCCAAGCCGTTTTTCTACCGCTTGAACCTGCTCGATAGTTACACCCGTTCCCAGGGTAAAGTATTGTATTATGAGGTCATCGTTGAGAGACATCACTTTTCCGTACATTTCATTTGGCGCATCCGTGATCCAGATGGCGTTTCCCCACGTTTTACTCATTTTCCGTCCGTCCGTACCCGTAAGGAATGCGTTAGCGATAACAAATGATTCCTTATTTTTGAGATCATGGATAAGCGTCCGGCCGGCCTGCATGTTGAAGGTTTGGTCCGTCCCTCCTATCTGGATATCCGTGTCCATCATAAAACTGTCATATCCCTGCATGACGGGATACAGGAGTTCGTGCAAACCGACCTTTTTGCCCTCAGTCAGGCGTTTTTTTATAAGTTCTCTGGAAATAAAATCTCCGGCGGAAAAATGTTGGCACAACCGGATAACCTCTTTGAATCTTAGCTCTTTGAGCCACTCGCTATTAAAACGTACCTGTATTTTCGTAAAATCCAGGATTTTTTGTGCTTGGAATTTATAGGTCTGGAAATTTTTTTCAATCTCTTCGGACGTCAAAATCGGCCGTTCCATGTCTTTGTCCGACGTATCGCCGATGAGCGCGGTAAAGTCGCCTATGAGAAACGTGACATTATGGCCAAGCTCTGCAAATGCCTGAAGTTTTCGGAGCGGCACGGCATTTCCCAGATGTATGAGTGTGGCAGTCGGGTCAATGCCCAGATACACATTGAGCGGTGTCCCCGACTCGAGTAATTTTCTCAGCGCCTCTTTCCCCGGGATTATATTGGCAACGCCGCGTGTGAGCAGTTCTTCCGTTTTATCCATACAATTGCCTATACTATAGCATACGTAAGGGTACTTCCCAAGACAATCCCGTAATTTGTCAGACCGTATCCTGTCGGATACAATAGGAAGGTATGTGGGATATCTTTCTTCGAAGACAGCTGCGCCGGCAATTTGGAATACGCCGATCCAATATTCGCCTCTGGAGTTCCGTCGTCACCGCAGCATTTCTCCTGCTCATCGGGTCGGTTCTTTCCGTTACATTCCTGTTTGCCTGGTATGCCAAAGATTTGCCCCGGCCGGATAAGATACGCAGAAGCGAAGGGCTCTCGACGGTTGTATTGGACCGCAACGGAGAGAAGCTGTATGACATATTCCAGGACGAAAACCGCATTCCCGCAAAATGGGAAGATATTCCCCAATATCTTCGCGATGCGACGATTGCCATAGAGGATAAGGAATTCTATACCCATCAGGGACTGTCCCAAATGGGTTTACTCCGGGCTCTGGTTAATATATTCGTATTCCGTAATCTTCAGGGAGGGTCTACTCTGACCCAGCAGTTGGTACGCAACGTACTTCTCACGAAAGAACGGACTTTACCCCGCAAAATGAAGGAGGCAATTCTTGCCATTCAGATCGAGCGGAAGTATGAAAAGGACGATATATTGCTTATGTATCTCAATGAAGTGCCTTACGGCGGAACTGCCGTGGGAGTGGAGGCGGCATCCGAATACTACTTCGGAAAGAAAGTCAGTGAGCTGGACTTGGTCGAATCGGCTATTCTTGCGGGTTTACCGCAAGGCCCGAGCATTTATTCTCCGTTCGGATCCGATCCCAAAGCATATGTATGGCGCTCGCAACAGGTGCTGCGGCGTATGAGGGAAGACGGACACATTACCCCTCTTCAGGAAGCGGAAGCCAGGAGCATGCTCGAGAAAGTGACGTTTGCTACAGGGGATGCGGGATTGCGCGCACCGCATTTCGTCGCGTATGTCAAGGAACTGTTGACGGATAAGTTCGGTGAAGGGACGCTTGAAAAAGGCGGTTTGACCGTAACAACCACTCTGGACTGGGGTTTACAGGAAAAAGCTCAGGACATAGTCAAGGAAGAGGTGGATAAAGTGAAAAACCTCAAGGTAAGTAACGGTGCGGCCGTGGCGATAGACCCGAAAACCGGTGAAATTCTCCTGATGGTAGGCTCCAAGGATTACAGTGCGACGGATGCTGGCGGACTCAAGTTCAATGTCGTCACACAAGGTTTGAGACAACCGGGGAGTGCCATCAAGCCGATTACCTACGCAACAGCCTTCAAGAAAGGCTACAGTGCCTCTACGGTACTTACTGACGCGGATACGAAATATCCCTCCGGTGACCCGGCTAAACCTGAATATAACCCGAAGAACTATGACGGCAAGTTTCGCGGTCCCGTACAATTGCGTTACGCGTTGGGAAATTCCATCAATACCATCGCGGTCAAGCTCAGCGCGCTTGTCGGTGTGCGCGACACGCTTCGTACCGCATATGACATGGGTTTATCGACGCTCGAACCCACGGACGATAATTTGAGAAGGCTGGGGCTATCCCTTACTTTGGGAGGCGGAGAGGTTCGTTTACTCGAACTGACGAGTGCGTTCGGAGTGTTTGCCGCAGGCGGTTTACGGCAGGACCCGATTGCGATACTCAAAGTCGTTGACCAGAGCGGAAAAGTGCTTTTTGAACACAAGCCGACAAATCCCAGGCGGGTACTGGCGGCGGATGTTTCCTTCCTTATTTCGGATATTCTTTCGGATAATGAGGCCCGCAGGGAGGTTTTCGGCCCGCGCTCGTACCTTGTTATCGGCGGAAGGACCGTTGCCGTCAAAACCGGTACGACGGACGACAAGCGCGATAATTGGACCGTCGGATATACGCCAAGCGTCGTCATCGGGGCGTGGGTCGGGAATAATGATAACTCAGAGATGCATTCGTCCTTGGCCTCGGGGGTGACCGGAGCGGCGCCGATATGGAACCGCATTATGCGTGAAGCTTTGGTCGGGAAGAAAGACGAACCGTTTTTCAAGCCTGATTCTGTTATAGAAACGGATGTCGATGCATTCGGCGGCGGTGTTCCCGCGGATGGTACTCCCACGCGGAAGGAAAAATATATCAGAGGAACGGAGCCTTCCGGTCTGGGGTCGATCTATCAGGTTGTGAAGCTCTCCAAGCGGGACAACAGCAAGCTGGCCAACTCTGTCGAGATTGCCAAAGGAGAATACGACACTAAAATATTTGTGGTTTTACGGGAACAGGATCCGGTCTCGACGGACGGAAAAAACCGTTGGCAGGAAGCCATAGATAAATGGATTGGGGGCCAGGGCGATTCGAAGTACCACCCGCCGACCGACGTGTATCAGGGAAATGACCAGATTACGGTGCGTATAAAAGAACCGGGAGACATGTCGCAGACGAATGACAATAACGTGAAAGTTACCGCCGAAGCCATCAGTTTGAATGACATAACGCGCATTGAGATCCACGTGGACGGCAATAAGGTAAAAGAAAGGTCGGATAAGACAATTTCAGAAACGATAACCGTACCGGATGGGTCCCATATCCTCAAAGCCTGGGCGATAGACAATAAGGGGAATTCCGCTTACTCGGAGATAAAGGTAGGTATTAAACAACCGTATGTGACCCCAACACCGGCACCCTCTCCCACTCTTACTCTCACGCCGACTCCCACTCCCTAGAGCGTTTTGAGCGTCAGACCGAACGCATGTGTCACTGCGTCAATGAGTTTGTTCCGTACTGGCGCAATATCTTCCGTTGTCAGATTTTTCTTCGCGGATTGGTAGGTGACATGAAACGTTCGGGTGGACTGGTGTGTGTCCAAAAGTATGACGTTGGAAACGAGCGGGTCAGCCTTTTTCAGCGTGTCTATGACAGGCCCCAGCGGAATGCTGACAGGAAATACAAATGCCAAATCCTCATAGCTTGGGGGGAATTTGGGGATCGGCCGGTAGGATTTCGTGCGCTTTGCTTGGGATACCATATGGGAAAATTTGAGTTCCAATACCGTTATGTCGGCACGGACAGACAGTTTGTCAAGTACGCTTCTTCGCACTAACCCCACGTATCCGTACTCTCCCAGTGCAAGCGTTTTTTCTCTGTCATACCAATCGGGCGCTTGGATTTCGGATTGGATAGCGGACGGGAACGGAATTCCCATGCTATCAAAGAGCGCTTCGGCAAGCCCTTTTGCTTTGGAAAACTGTGTTCCGCTCCATGCAACAAGCAGTGTTGGCACCTCCTCGGGGATATCCCCGGCTCTGAAGCGGTATGTCATGGAGAGTTCAAACAAGAGAAGCGTATCGCGCAGGGCAAGATTCTGCTTCATGGCTGGGAGCATCGTGGGCAACAAGCTCGGTCGCATATACACAAGCTCTTTCGTCAGAGGATTTGCTATTGAGTATGTTTTCGTTTTATCAAAACCGAATATATCCATGAGTTCTTCGGAAATCATCGAATACCCGTATATTTCCGTATATCCCCAATCACGTAAACGGACTTTTGTTTCCTCTTCCCAAGGGATGTTGGGATCAACAATCGTCATCGGTGGAACCGATGCGGGAAGCGTCGGTGCTATTTTGTGGTATCCCCAAATACGTGCAATCTCCTCAATGAGATCCACGTCAATCTGAATGTCTTTGCGGTAACTTGGAATTTCGGCCGTGATTGTATCTTTTTCTGTTGTTGCCTTGAGGCCGAGCGAGCCAAGTACTTTAATGATATCGGCATCCCGCAATTTTGTTCCGATATACCGGTCGATTTTGTCGCGGGTTACGGTAACGGAATACGGTCGGAACGGTTTCGGATAGATATCATACAACCTGCTTGCTGCATGTGCGCCTGAGAATTTTCTGACAAGGTCAATGCCCTTTATTATGACCGGTAACACACTCTCGGTATCCAAGTCTTTTTCAAATAATGATGCTGCCTGCGTGCGGTGAGCCAAGTACATTGAGGTTTTTCTGATGCGTCCCGGATCGTACGTTTGGAGAAACAATATCACGGTTTTTGTTGAACCTGTTATGCTTGAATTTTCTCCGCCCATAATGCCGCATAAATCCACAAGCGTACCTGATCCGTCCTCAATCACGATATCACCGCCGGGTAAAGTAAAAGTTTTCCCGTCTAAAGTCGTCAGATTCTCGCCTTTCTTGGATGCACGAAGCGTTAGAGTAACGGTGTTTTGATGCGGATGCAAACGGTCAAAGTCAAATGCGTGCGCGGGTTGTCCATACGCAACCATAAGATAGTTGGTGATATCGACAATGGTGTTTATCGGTCGGATACCCGCACGTTTCAGTTTGTGAATTATTTCGGCTGGCGATTTTTTTACGTTTACATTATCCAGAACAATTGCGGTAAACCGCGGATTCAATTCACCGTCCGTTGTGATTCGGAGCTTTTTGTTGCCTTCTTTTTTGTATTGTTTGGCCTCTTCTTTATACCGGTCGGCATATATATCATTGACGAGCGTTGCTTTGAAACCGGATCTCGGAAGGATTGCAGCAGCTTCGCGTGCAATGCCGAATACTGACATCGAGTCCGGTCGGTTGGAGGTAATCTCAATGTCGTACACAATGTCTTTTCCGGTTTTCGTCACGCGTTCAACCGATGGACCGGCGAGCGACAGGCACCTGCGTATGTCATCGGGCTTCGCATCCGTTTTAAGAAATTCGTGCAGCCAGGAATCGGGAACAAGAATGTTCATAATTTCAAAATCTAAAACTTGAATGTCAAATCTCTGCCTGCCGGCAGGCAGGAAATCCTAAGTTCAAAGTACAAAATTTTTGGATTTTGGATTTGATTAGTCATTTGGATTTTGTCATTTGGTACCCTAGAATTGCTCCAAAAACCGTATATCGTTACCGTACAATAGCCGTATATCATCGATTTTCGTGCCGGCTTTCATCATGTATGTTCTCTCTATCCCCCATCCGAACGCAAAACCGTTATATATCCCAGGGTCTATATGACCGTTTTTGAGAACTTCAGGATGGACCATTCCGGCACCTCCCAATTCCAACCATCCTTCCTTGCACAATCTGCAGCCCTGCCCGCGGCCGCCGCAGATACCGCACGTTATGTCCACTTCAAAAGAAGGTTCGGTAAACTGAAAATGAAACGGACGGATACGCGTTTTCCGCGCGTGGCCGAAAAACTGTTTTACGAAGAAATCCAGTACGCCCTTGAGGTGGCCGATTGATACACCCTTATCTATATACAATCCTTCAAACTGGTGAAACATCGGCGTATGGGACACATCAATTTGTCTGCGGTAACACTTGGCAATATTGATCATGCGGATAGGAAGGACCCCCTTCTCCATCTCCCGCACCTGTCCGTTACTCGTATGGGGCGTAAGAACTATCTTTGAGTATCTATTACCTTTGCTTGATATTGGATTATTTCTTGATTGGATTATTGGATTATTGATAAAGAATGTCTCCCACTCGTCGCGCGCCGCATGGCCGGCAGGCATATTGAGAGACTCAAACGCATACCAATCCCAGTCAACCTCGGGATGCCGGACGCGGGTGTATCCGATACGCTCAAAGATTCGCGTAATTTCGTTTATCGCCTGCGTTACGATGTGTAAATGGCCTTCGGGAGGCGGTTCACCCGGAGCCGTCACGTCAAAGAATTCCGTCAGTCCTGTCGCAGAACTTTCCGCTTTTCTTTGTCCAAGCGCTTGGATAATTTCCTGTTTCACGCTGTTTAAAACCGTACCAACGCGCTGCCTGTCTTCCTGCGGGATTCGTCTGATTTGTTTAGCGTGTTTCGCAAGCTCACTGTTGCGGCCCAAAAGAGTAATCCGCAGCTCATCAAGCGATTTGTCAGAGGTGCGGATAGAGGCAAGCGCATTCTCGCGCACTTCCAAAAGGACACCGATGAAAGCAGTTGCAGACAGCTGATTATCACCGATTTTTTCGCTCATAATGCTCTTTTTCATTGTACGTTCTGTGTGTATTCTTCGCAAGAACACGCGTTTTTTGTTTTTAAACTGTTCCGGTTTCATATGTCTCATCTCCATTTTGCCTTACAAGGCTCCCCTATCATGGATGCGTCGTCCCGCAGGGCGGGACTCCGCACCATAAGCGAGAGTAAGCTTCGACGACTCAGCAACTCTCACTAAAAAACCCCGCATCGTGCGGGGCGTTCGTGTGTGCGGACAGTTACCTGTCCGAACCGTCCCCGCTTGGCGAGGATACAAAGAAAAATTTCCGGTTGTATATGTTCATGGTTCTAATTTATTGATTTCGCATGCTCAACTATTGCTTCAAACGTTTCCGGTTCTTCCAGAAGCATCGATGCGAGCATTTTCCTGTCGATTTGTATATTTGCCGCTTTGAGCTTATGGATGAACACACTATAAGAGAGATCGCGCTCTTTCACCGCTTCGGAAATTCTCATAATCCAAAGTCTTCGGAAATCACGTTTTCTGTTTTTTCTGCCCGTATGCGCGTATTCACCCGCATGGAAATACGCTTCTTTTGCAACGCGTATGAGTCGCCGCTTGGTCATGCGGTATCCTTTATTGGCGCGGAATATTTTTTTGTGTTTTGCGTGTGACGTCACGCTTCGTTTGATTCTCATAGGTTATGTTTGCATGAACCTTTTTATCGTTATTTTAAACTTTGTATTTGTTATCTGCGCCGGTTTGTCCTGCCTCCTTTGCCTGCTTTTGCTTTTTTTTCGGCGTAAATGTCGTCTGCCCTGCACGCGATGAAGTATTTTCCCGTGTTTGGTGATCCGGAACCGCTTTCTGACTATTTTTTTCGTCTTTACTTTCATATTTTATTTGATATTTGATATTTGATATTTCAAATATCTTTCTTTTCCTTCTTTTTTCCTTCACCCACGACTAAAGCGACCAGAACTCTTCCTTCCATATGCGGTTCGCGCACAATTTTCACTTTTTCCAGACTCGCCAGGAATCGTTTCATGACGTCATACCCGAATTCTTTTCGCACTATTTCCCTGCCTCTGAAAAACACATTAACTTTCAACTGATTCCCGTCTTCCAGAAATCCCCGTGATCTTTTAAGTCTCGTATCAATATCGTGCTGGCCGATGAACGGCCGAAGCCTTACTTCTTTCACCCCGACGTTTTTTTGTTTCTTCTTGCTTTCCCGTTCCTTCCTCGCTTCCAAATACTTGAACTTCTTATAATCTATGAGCCGGGCAACCGGCGGGACGGCCTTGGGTGCGATCTCCACAACATCCAGGTTCAACTCCTTTGCCTTCTGGAGCGCCTCAATTTTGGAGACGATCCCGATTTGTTTGCCCTCTTCGTCCAACAGCCGCAGTTGCGGACTGGTTATCTGGTAATTGAGGCGGTAATGTTTATACGATGTGTTCAAGCTCTTTTTCCAGGCGCTTGAGAAGCTTGGGGGTGCTCATCGCTCCCAGGTTCTCACCGCTTCGGCTTCGAACGGAAATATCACCGCTCGCCGCTTCTTTATCGCCAATTATACCCATGTACGGTACCTTTTGCAACGTGTGATCGCGTATTTTTGCTCCCATCGGTTCGTTCCTTTCGTCAACTTCAACGCGGATGTTGCGGCTCCGAAGTTTTTGTGCCGATTCACGCGCTGCTGGGGCGTGGCGCTCTGATATTGGAATAAGGGCTATCTGGACAGGAGCGAGCCACAAAGGAAATGCGCCTCCATAGTGCTCTATAAGTATGCCGATAGTGCGTTCCAAAGAGCCCGTGAGCCCGCGGTGCAAAATAACCGGATGCATCTGACTGCCGGACTCATCCGTATACGTCAATCCCAAACGTTTCGCCATAAAAAGATCCAGCTGCAGCGTGCTCATCTGCCAGGATCTGCCGATACTGTCTTTGACCATAAAATCTATCTTCGGTCCGTAGAACGATGCTTCTCCGGTGCCCACAGAGTAGCGCAGCTTGTTGTCCTTCGTAATGGTTTCCAGCATACGCCCGGCCTTTTTCCAAACATTCGCATCAGCAATGTATTTGACCGCGTCACTGGGGTCGTTGAGCGATAATCTCACCCAATAATCAGTGAGGCCGAATGCTGCAAACATTTTTCGGACCATTGTAATACACCGGTTGAATTCTTCGTGGATCTGGTTTTCCCGCATGAGTATGTGGGAGTCGTCAATAGTCAGAGCCCTCACCCGGATGAGTCCTCCCAGTTCCCCGCTTTTTTCATACCGGTAGCAGGTCCCCGGCTCTGATAACCGCATCGGCAAATCACGATAAGAACGAGGGCGGGATGCATAGATCATATAGTGATGCGGGCAGTTCATGGGTTTCAGGACATAGGTTTCCTTATCTATGCCAAACGGCTGGTACATGACGTCGCGGTAGTGATCCCAATGGCCGGTGCGTTTGTATAAATCATTTTTCGCAATATGCGGGGTCCACACTTCGGTAAAACCTGCTTCACGCTCCAGCTTCCGTTCATATGCCAGGATTTCGTTGCGTATGACTGTTCCTTTTGGTGTGAGAAGCGGGAGGCCTTTGCCGATGTCGTCATTTATGACAAAGAGGTCCAGCTGCGGCCCCAATATACGATGGTCGCGTTTTTTTGCCTCTTCCTGCTGCCACGAATATTTTTCCAACTCTTCTTTTGTCGGGAAACACGTCCCGTAAATACGGGTCAGCATGGCATTTTTTTCGTCGCCCTTCCAATAGGCTCCGGCAACGGAGAGGAGTTTGAACGGCCCGATTTCCGTGACGTTTTTGACGTGCGGGCCTTTACACAGGTCAATAAACTCTCCCGAACGGTACAGCGTCACCTCCGACTCTCCGGTTTTGCGCAGATCATCCAGCAGTTCCGCTTTGAGCGTTTGGCCCGATTTTATCATCCGTTTTATGGCTTCTTCCGTTCCCAGCACCGAGCGTTCATACTCGTACCCGAGGTTTTGAAGCTCACGCATTTTTTTTTCTATGAGCGGCAAGTCGCTTTCGGATATTTTTACCGGCAAGGCAAAGTCGTAACAGAATCCGTTCTCGGTCGTCGGCCCTATGCCGAATTTTGTCTTGGGATAGAGTGCCATGACAGCAGCCGCCATAAGGTGAGCTGCGGAATGGCGCATTGTATCAAGGTCATTATACCCGGTGTGTCCTGACTTATAGACGTTCTGACGTTTCTGTTTCATAAAATAACCGTTCTCGTTTGCGCTCCGTGTTGTATAACACAAAAGGTTCCAGCGCAATGTGAACGGTTCTTAATTTCCGGCATCTTTACGCGGATGCAGCGCTTCTCTTTGAGGTTGGTTAGGTCTCATGTAAGCGAGAAGGTACATTAAGTGTAGCACGAGGAAGGTATCTGTCAAGAATTAGGGTATCCGGAATAAATAAACGTGGGTCGTGTCATCGTGCCGCAGGATTTTCCAGCCGCGGAAAATGAAGCTGTTGGAAATGACGAGAGCGCCGGGTTTCAGTTGCGTTTTGAGTTTCTGCTGGAGTTTATCCATCCGCCACGGCAGTAAATAGACAAAAACGACGTCGGCATCGGATATGTCCGCATGCCAGAAATTTCGCCAGAGTATTTTTATCCGCGAGCGGTAGGGTGATAATAAGGCGATGAAACTTGTCCAGAGTACCAGAAAGGGATTGATTTCAAATCCGACCGCCACGGCGCCGTGCTTCACGGCACGCAGGAGGAGCTTGCCGTTCCCTGAACCCAGGTCATAGGCCTTTGTACCCTTTCGTATGTGCGCAAACTCTATCATTTTTTCGGTTGCGGGGTTTGTGGAAGGGACGTATGGTGCACCGGTAACAAATGCAAGCCCCAGGTAGAAGATAAAAACAGCAAACCCGACTTGTATAACGAGAAATATGAGCTCAATCACTGCATTTCATTATACACGGTTTTACGCGGAGAGATGTGTCAGAACAGCATCATGCGCAGACGATAGAATGCCCATGTGATATCCCTGCGTTTTCGGACACTTTGAATAGTGAGGGATGTGAGTGCCAAAAGCAGGAGTAATTTCTTCAGAATATCCTCTATTGCCGTTCTTGACAGTACCGATGCGGCGCCCAGCGTATCTCCCTGTTGCGCTGCGTGGGTAGGAGGAACCAACGCCTGGGGTATCGATGCGAGAAAGCCGGCGATTGACACCAGGCTGTCGGAGAACGCACGTACGGAGTCGTTGTTGGGCCCCACATGGCCCGTGACTACAGCCCGCGCAGTATAGATACCGGGTTGGGCTATATTTGACAGAACTAAACCGGTTGACACGCGCAGGGTCCCGAAGGGTTTGACCGTTCCGAGATGATATTGGACGCCTCCCAGATCAACGCCGTCTTTGAGAAGTCCTATATAAAGCTCGGTATCATATACCCGTCCGGATCCTGGATTCCCGATGTCCACAAAAAACGTCACCGTATCTCCCGGCAGCACATACTCGCCGACATTATTGCTTTGGGTTACGGTCAGTTGCCCGCCGCTTTCCCGCGGCCCTCCATTTTCGGAATCATCGGAATCATCAGAATGACCTTGATCGGTAGTATCGGTGGGGGTACTGTCGGGATCCGGCGGTGTTGACGCTGCAAAGCGGTCTTCTCCGCCTATGTCACCCGTGAGCGTACCGAAAACGTTGATAAATCCGAAATATCCGACGGAACGGATGAGCGTGGTATTGATAAGATTGACAATGGATACGGCGCTGAACGCATTTCCGCTGGTAATCGATGCGGTATCTGCTGACAGGGTATTTCCTCCGGTGTTGGCGGTTGAGGTTATGACGTTACTCACTGTTGCATTGTTTTGTACCATAACGGTCTGGTAACACGTATCACAACCATTTGGATTATCCGCAGAGGAGGAAAGCGATTGGAATACAAGGCTCGCGCCTCCCGTTGCCTCCCCCAGTGTATCCCAGCCGAGGAAATTTCCGTTCCATGTTCCGAAAATGTTGATAAAAAGGTAGTGTGTCGTTGTGTTGAGAAGCGTTGCATTGATGATATTGGCTATATTCACGACACTTATTGCGTTGCCTGTGATTATCTCGGCACTGCCGGAGCTGGTAATCGAGTTCCCGCCCGTATTGGTGAGAGCGGTAACGGTGTTGTCAACACTGGCATTGTTGCCGATCCCAACAGAACCTTCACAACAGGTGCTTTGGGAGATCGCCCCGTCCGGGAGCAGTATATTGCCGCTCATGTCCCCGAAAATGTTTATGGTAAAGATGTTTACGACGGAGTCTATAAGGGTCGTGCTGACGTTATTGGTAACCATCACGACGGAATACGCGTCCCCTGTCAGTATCGAAGCGCTTGATGCGTTTTCAACCGTGTTATTTCCCGTATCCGCCAGTGAGGTTATAATATTTTGAATAACCGCGGAATTTTCGATTTGTGCAACTGTCTGACCCGACGCACTGCTTTCCGTCTGCGCTGATGGTGCGTCCGGGGGCGGCGGAGCGTCGACGGTTACCTGAATATCTCCTGTTTGGGCTCCCTGGCTATTGTACGTTTGGTTTTGCACGGACGAATTGACGGATGCGGTATTCACGGAGTTTTCAACCGCTGTTATCGCGATCGCATCACCTGTTTGAACTGCCGAATCCGTCGCCTGTTGAGTAGCGTCCTCTAATGGCAAGGTATCCGCGGTTTGTACCGTCGGACTCTCTTCCGGCTCTTGTTGGTCGGCTGGCGTTGGAGTTGGCGTCGGTGTTGCGAGTGTATTGTCGCCTGTTGTCGCCGTTGATTCGACCGTATCAGTTGCGTTTGCACTGTTATCAACCGTTGATGGAGCCGGTGTCGGCGTTGACGTTTCCGGTTGCGGGTCGGCAAGCGGTGAAATCACGACCTCTTGAGTTTGCGTCGTATCCGGCGGCAGTTCGTCGGCAACCACGACGGACAACGGTTGTGTGAAGACCACAACAAACGACAGAAGCACGCTGAGTGCTTTTTTGAGATAAATAAGATACATCGGGTACTGTCGTTTATTCATTTTGCCTCCTTGCTTCCGAGGGAAGGAGAACCTCCCTCCCTCGGAAATACAAGGTGTGTGTTACTCTAGTCCGCCGCCAACAATCGTTGTGTTCACGTCACTCATGACCAATGCACTGGCGCCTGCATCACCGGTTCGAATTCTCGCACCGGATGAATGGAAACCGCCGACTATCATTCCATGGATGGAATTGTCGCCGCTGTCCGCTCTGGTATAAACGTCATTGAGTACCGACGTGTCTCTGTTTCTTATCGTGACATCATCAAAACAGCCACATCCTTCAACACTCGTAAAATTGACGCTATTCTGGACTCCTGACTCTGCCCATGCATCGCCGGTTTTGATACTTCCGCCGAATACCATTTTTCCGTGAATGGAATTATCACCGGTATCCGCCTTTGTCGTGACCAGGTTGGTAACCGTTGTATTGGTATTTCTTATGACCAACTCGTCATTACTGAAGAACGGGAAAAATCCAAAAGCCGGGCTTGCGGTAGAGAGAAAAAGAGCTCCTGCGCTCGCTGCTATTGCTAATTTTTTTATCATATGTTTTTCACCTCCTTTCAAAAAAAAATTTCACTTTTCGCGTGTGTTAGTTTGCAACAAAAAAAGGCACTTCGGGTATCATAAAAACCCTCAAGTGCCTCCGATAGCGGTCGGCAAACTGGATTATGACTGCGTCTTAGTCTTTTTGCGTCGTATAGCCGTTCGTCTTTTTAATATTTCTTCTGGTGATTTGCGTGACTTCGCCTTTTGCGACATAGAGTTCTACGGATCCGTAATCCAGATCGCGCAGTGACTCGGTGATTTCACTCAATAGTTTTTTTGATATCTGCTTGGTTGAATAATCGTTCACACGAAGTGTTGCCATAGTATGTGCATTGTTTATGTCGATAAGGCGAGCATCCATGAGTATAAACGGGAAAACAATTGTGAAAAGAAATTCGTGAACGTCTCGGGCGACGTTATGTCGGAAACGGGAGAGCGGGTTTCAACCGAACCGGTTTCCGGCTGTTTAGTCGGACTTGCCAATACTCCATCTCTTTCCACGACTGTTTCAGAATCACTTGTCGTTACGCGCAGCGTTCCGGGAGTTGAGCTTTCCACGGTTACTTTTTCATCATTCACCTCGGACGTAATACGGGTATATACGGAAGCATTCCCGTTCGTAATGCTCGTAATTCGGGAATACGCCGATGAGGACAATTGCATCGGAAGAAAGTCGTACATAGTCAACATCTGATAAATGTAAGATATATTACACTTCTTAGTGTTGTCAAGAGGTCAATTCGTTTCTAAAAATATCTCCAAGTCTGTTTTGACGAGGGCGCATGGAGATACAACAATCGGCAGTCAAAGACGATGTTTGATGACTTCTTGAGATAAGTAATAACTATTATACCGTTGGGGTTTGTATAGCTCGTCTTATATGCTCAAAGAAGTTTTCTAGCCCCTGAACGGTCTCTTTTTAACGAAGTTTTAATCGTTTTACTATTTTTTTTATTTTTCATATTCCAAAATCTTTACGGTGGGGTCCTAATTTTCTTTTGTAATCATGTATGTATGCTTCTTTACTAGGGTGATTTTCTACTCCAACCGCATGTTCATGAGAAGGACAAGGGCAATTCCAAATAGTTCTATGTTTAGACATCGCACCCTCGGTAAAACCAATGTCTTTTAATTTCTGTTCAACCTGTCTCCACCTCATGAAATTTATCTAATAGCAAAATTAGGATATGAAAATTGAAGATGAAATGTTGGAATTTTAGGAAGACTAATGGTCACAGAAGGTTTATTCTCTGCTTCAATTCTTTGTTTATTTCTTTCCACCAACGCAGAATATAGCCTCCAATATTTTTTAGGTGCTGGCCTATTTAACATTTCCTCAGGTAATTTATGCGCTACAGCATTTTTATGCCATAATTTTGCATAATCCTCTATTTGCACTTTAGCTTCTTCCAACGTATCAGCGTGAGCTTCAAGATCAAATTCTAAACACACACCGATATATTTATTTTTATCTGGAAAAACTAAAAGGGTTACAATGCCTTTTTCGTATGTATTATTGAATAGTAGTTTTTTCATATTTTTATATTGAAAAATCTGCTAAAAAAACGTAAAATTATTACATCTAAAATCGTGATTTTGAAATGCTGGCGTAGCTTAGGGGATAGAGCAAATATCTACTAAGTATTCGATTGGGAGTTCAAGTCTCCCCGCTGGCGCTTTAAACTCACGATTTTATTAAAGATCAAAAATTTCCTATTCTGACGCTCTGGATTGAACACTCTATCACAAAACTTGACAAATATCAAACTGTGTGTTCAATGCTATTGAACCAAACAACCGCTTGTTTTGTCAAATTAGAAACTCCTAACAAATGATCTATTTTAGTCTCAATTTATAATAAATTATAAGCAATTTGTCCCGTATCTATGCTACATAGATATATGTATATGTAATCTACGTACACTCAAGGTATACCTGTCGTCAATTTGGGATATTTTCCATCCGCGCAAGAACAACGAGGCGCTTGAGAGTCGTACCTGGGGGTTTACCCCGTACACACGCTCTTGCGAGGTAAAGCTGTAGGCTTTACGAGCAAGTAAGTGTTGTACTGATGAATAATTAGTTGAACTAGTTTGTAGTAATCGATGCTAAAACAATTAGTCGTTTGAGTGTTGTTCCGGGGGGCCAGCAGGTCATGAGGGTGAGTGTTGGGATGTCGGATATTGGAGATAGGTAAGAAACGTCTTTCGGGTCAACGGTTTTTTTATCCGTAACGGTATACGTGAATTTTTGTTTTTGATAGTACAGATCTATTGTGTCGCCTTTTTCCAGTCTGTGGATAAGGTAAAAAACCGAATTGAACTGGCTTGCGACAAAGAAATCCGTTGACGAGTGGGAGAAAAGAAAGATATTGCCGACTTGCCCAGGATACGCCGTACCCTTGGCGTGGGCCACCCCGCGCGTCAGCGCCTGCTGGTATTCTTTACTGTTGTTGGGGTCGACATCAGCGATAATTTTGGCATTGGCACCTATCTTAGGTATCAGAATACCGAAATCTTCGTCAACCGGTGTTCCGGGCTCGTTTTGAGGTCGCGTAGCAGCCCTAAAAGAGGTCATTGAGGGTATTGTTCTTACTATGTAGCTCACTTCGGCTTTGAGCACGGGATAGAACGTCAGAAAGACAATGGCGACGGCACTCCCGATACAGATGAGTCCCAAAAGAATAAGGAACCCGGGGAGTTTGTTTTGCGCTGGACGGGCAAGCTTTTTTCTTCTCTTACGGCTTGGGAGAGCGGAAGATGACATAATAGAGGATCGCAAGAATTATGCCCAGAATGCCGGCAGATCGGACCGGATGCTCGGAGATTCCGGTAAACAATGATTGAACCGGACCTTGAGCGGATGGCGTGACTTCCTCAACTTTTGCCTCGGGTGTTGCCTCTCCCAAGGTATCCCCTGCCGGCGTGGGTTGTGTTTCTTGTCCAAGCACATTCCCCGCGGCTCCGGCTGCAATTGCTCCCTGCGCACCTCCGGGTGTCGGCGATACAAGGATTGTCGTTGTATGTGTTTCGCTGTCACCCCGTACTCCTGAGCCGTTCCCTATGGAGTCAAAGGCGCGGATTGCGTAGTAGTATGTCTTGTTGCAGTCCGGCACGTCATTGGTGAATTCTCCTTGAGTGTTTGAGCCGATGCCGATTGACCCTACGCGCGTTCCTGAGTCGGTATTGAAACTCGTACTCTCGGAGCGGTATATTTCCACCTTGACGGTTTTTCCGGCATCATCGGCGGTCTTGAACTTGATCTTGTACGTGCAGGAAGATGGTTTTTCCTTGCTGTATTCCGTCGGTGTATCCGGTCCGCCGCTGATCTTATACTCAACGCTTATTGTGC
>Ga0214473_10003369_pt1 | contig 19389 bp, 21 predicted proteins | sample RVTome_7_FD_203509 | JGI IMG/M metagenome (GOLD analysis project Ga0214473, IMG submission 203509) | Soil microbial communities from uranium-contaminated site in the Upper Colorado River Basin, Wyoming, United States - RVT98D197 | ecosystem: Environmental > Terrestrial > Soil > Contaminated >... | reverse complement strand
GGCTTACGATCATAACTGAGATAAGCCGTAATTCTTTGATTCCGAATGGAAGAGTCATAATCAAAGAGAAGGGCCACTTCATAGCCCAACTCCTTTAAGGCCATGGCGAGGACATGGGAGATGACCCTCACCGATTGCCCCCCCACTCCTGTAAAAATGACTCGTTTCATGAAAACTCCCTACCTAACAACTCATCCTTCTTGGCTGTCATTCTGAACTTGGTTCAGAATCTATAAGAAAGAGACCCTGAAATCGTAGACCCTGAACTTGATTCAGGGCATGGTTCAGGGTGACATTTTATTTTTGCCAATTTCGTTTAATATTTCATGATTTTACTTTATGGATGGATTTAGTTTACTCCAGTCTCCCCACTATCGGAAATTTAAAAATGAGATCTTCTCCGTGCGGTGCCATGTCAATATCCTTGGTCAGATCTTTCCCTGCAATATGACAGCGCATCCTCTTCTCCCCCTGGAAAAGTGGGCTTGCTGAAAGATCATAGACTTTTCCCTTAAAGGCGATATAAATGGGCTTTCCTTCTTTGCCATCGAAACGTTGAACTTCCTCAAGGGTGAAGGATTTTAAATCCTCCATCGGAATTTCAGGCTTTCCCTCCTCCCTCTCCACTGGCTGTGGCGCTTCTTCCAGCACCGCTTTGGCGATTCCCAGTTCATCTTCTCGGAGATGGTCCCTTTCGCCCTCGACGATATGGAATCGTCCATCAAACCATTTGAACATCTGATGAGCTGTTTTAAAACCCAGCCTTCTTCCGTTCAGCTCAATGCAGTCACTGATGATGTCCACAAAACTGAACCCTTTCCAGAGAAGGGCTTCCCGAATACAGGTCTTGAAGTGATTGAGGTGATAAACGGTTGTCCGGGCATAAAAATAGGGAGCCTGCTGAGTGAGGAGGCGACCCAACCGGAGAGGCAAATAAGGTTCTCCGCGAGGAGAAGTAAGGGTTTTCGTTCCTTTAGGCGTGGTCGGTCCGGCCTGGCCACCTGTCAACCCATAGATCTCGTTATCGTTACAGAAGACCGTAATGTCAGGATTTCGCCGGAAGGTATGAAGGAGGTGATTTCCTCCAATGCTTGCGAGATCGCCATCCCCTGAGAGGACGATCACATTGAGATCCGGACGGACGGTCTTGATGGCCTCAGCCGAAGTCAGCACCCGGCCATGGGGAGTATGAACGGCATCCAGGTTCATATATCCGGACATTCTTCCTGAACACCCGATTCCAGAGACGGCAACGGTGTTTTGATAGCCCCAGCCGAGTTCTTTGATGGCGATGGCCACATTCTTTAGGACAGCACCAATGCCGCATCCAGGGCACCAGGTGTGAGGGAACCGTCTCAGTTTTAAGAGTTCTTTGTAAGACCGATCCATTACCTACCCGCCCCCTTCAAACACTCCTCAATCTGACTCTGAATCCATTTGAGTTTGAACCCTCCCCCCAAACAGGGAACCTTCATCACCTTTCGGCAAATGGCGCATTCCACCCAGCTCGCATATTGCCCATCGTTTCCTTCGACCACAATGATGTGGCGATAGGATTGGGTCACGTCCTTCAATTCTTTCTCAAGGACAGGATAGATGCGAATGGGCCGAAAAATGGAGAAATGTTCTTTTAAAGAGGAGACGATTCTCGAGGTGATTCCAAAGGCAATGAGAAGGGTTTCAGAATTTTTACAGGGAAGATATTCGAAAAGAGGATACTTCGCAGCCACCCGATCGTGACGCTCTTTCAACTCCCCAAGCCATTCCCGGTAGATGTGCGGATCGTTGGTTTTCACATTTCCCAGCTTGTCATGGGCTGTTCCGGTAAAAAGCCTCTGGCCTTTGCCTAAGGGCTCCTTGGATCGGGGAACAATATCGATGGTTATTCTTTCAAGATCCACCATCTCATAGAGGTGGGAAAGAAAGGCGTCGGCAAGGAGGATGACGGGCGAGAGAGATTCCTCGGCTGCATTAAAAGAGTTGGCCGTGAGACGAAAACATTCCTCCACGGAATTGGGATAAAAGGCGATGGGATAATAATCTCCGGCGCTCCCTGCTTTGATCTGAAGTAAATCGGATTGGGCAGGCTGGGTGGGCATCCCGGTGGATGGACCCACTCTCATCGAGTTGACGAAGACACAGGGAGCTTCTACGACATGGCCCCATCCCAGGGCCTCCTGCATCAGGGTAAATCCTGGTCCGGACGTGGCGGTGAAAGCTTTGGCCCCGGCCAGGGAAGCAGAGATCGTGGCAATGGCTGCTGCAATCTCGTCCTCAGCCTGGAGAAATCGAAACTCGGGGTTTTCTCCTGAATAGAGCGCAGCCTGCTGCAGGATCTCAGAGGTCGGGCTGATGGGATAACCGGCAAAGTAGCTTCCACCCGCCCGGATTGCTCCCTGGAAGATAGCTTCATTTCCGGAAACGAGTCGCTTCATGCCTTTCCCATCTCGTCCATCACCTCGATGGCGATATCGGGACAATAGCGTTCACACTGGTAACACCGGATACATCCATCCTTCTCCTCGATTTCATTACGCTCGAGAGAGAGGACCTGAACCGGACAGACCTCAACGCAGAGGAGGCATCTCTTACAGTAGATTTCATTCCAGATCACATTTAATCTTGGTTTCATGGATTCTGAACCAGCTTCCTCCCAGCCTCAAAAGCCTGCCCCAGTGCCTCGGGATGTTTTAATATATCGCCTTTGGCCTCCACGCTCTTAAAGACCAGCTCGCCCATATATTCTGCGTTGAGGACGTCGAAGAAATATTTCGCGGTGAGGATAGCCCCTTCGAAAATTTTCTCTCCTTTTGTCGCTCCCACAGAGATGAAGAAGCCTTTCCTCTTTTTTCCCTCCTTGCCCAAAGAGGGATCTTTAAGAAGATATTTCCTTGCCCATAGAGCCTGGCTTCGATCGATCAGAGCTTTCGCCCAGGCTGTGACGCCATAGAAAAAGATGGGCGAGGCAAGAATGATGACATCTGCCCCCAGAAGTTTAGGATAGATTTTTTGCATATCATCGAGAATAACACAATTTCCGGTGTTGTCACATCCGTGGCATTCTTTACAGGGGGTAATGGTAAAGTCGCTGAGATAAAGACGCTCTAACGTCGCCCCTTCTCTCTCGGCTCCCCTGAGGGCCTCTTCCAGAAGGAGTTCTGTGTTGCCACCTCTTCTCGGGCTGCCGAAAATTCCTAAAACCTTCATAGAACCTCCCGACTCCCCTCACCTCCCCTCTCCCCGCTGAGGCTGTGTCGTAATTGGGGGAATAGAAAAAAATGTCATGCTGAACTTGGTTCAGCATCTAACAAAATCAAGAACTTAAGAGACCCTGAAACAAGTTCAGGGTGACAAAATAGTAATTACGACACAACCCCGCTGGGGAGAGGGATAGGGTGAGGGGAAATCGGCCAAGGAATTGAGCCGAGATCTCTTAACCCATCCAATTGGGGCTGGTCCACCCCCTTATGCTGAATCAATACCTTGAAGACCTCACCCATTCCCATCTCCGGTTCAATCAGGTGTTTTAATGAAAGCCTCAATTGAAGTGCGTCCAATTCAGACATCTCCCTTGCCAGAGACTCCATTTCCTGAAGGAGTCCCAATGCAATGAGGAATTGATATTGAGGGACAAGGCCTGTCAACCGGAGGCCGACTTCTTCACCTTTTTGAAGCAGGCTGGAGAAGTTGACATGAGCGGTGATGTCCTGTTCTCCCAATCGCTCATAAGGATTATCTGAAGGCCGATGTTGATAATAACAGAGGAGCGTTCCCGTTCTGCGATGGGGGGCATAGAGTTCTTTTGCAAGATAGCCGTAATCAATAGTCAAGACAAATCCCTTCTTCAAACACCGGGCCACCTTTTCGATCCAGTCCAAGGCCTTCAAATTCACCTCGGCGCGCTGGCCTTCCTCAAGGGTGATGCCCATGGATTGAAAATAGGAGGCGATCCTTGGATCCGAGAGTTCCCCCTGTTGTTCTTTCAATCGGCCGTATTCTTGGATGACATAGATCTCTTTTAAATTTCCATGATCAACAATCACCTGGTGGACAGGAAAGGCATCCACCAGTTCGTTGGAAAGAAAGCAACCTTCCATCAGAGCCCTTCCTTCTTCGAAGGCCCCTGGATCCATCCAAAAGACCTTTCCTTCTTTTTCGTGTTCTACAAGCCTTTCTCTCTGCTCTATTAATAAAAAGGGAGATACCTCGATGAGGTGATATCGAAGGCGTTGATAGAAGACCGGGGAATTCTTCTTCGCCCATTGGAGGACATCCTGACAGAGAAATCCTCTGCCCCCACCTGGCTCCACGACATCAAAGGTTGAACCTCCCATTTGTTCTGACATCTGAGAAAGTTGCTTAGCGATCAAGCCTCCAAAAAGGGGATGAACACATGGGCTGGTATAAAAATCCCCATCCCTTCCGATGCCCTTCCTTTCCGATCGATAATAGCCGTAGTCGGGATGGTAGAGACACCATTCCATAAATTGAGAAAAGGGGATGGGACCTTTCTGTTCAATTTGAGAGAGGATAAATCTCCTCAGCCATTCTCCCCGGTTTCTTTTCTCTTCTTCCATATACAAAGGAGCTCCCGGTGATGGTATCCGGATTGAACCAACTCCCAGCCTTCCTTCCCTTTCTCACGAAAGAGATCCTGTAACCAATCCATGCCACCTTGAAAGACATCGTGGACAAAACAGTGGCCATCCTGATCGCATTCGATGGTCCGCTTCTCTCTTTCGGCCTTTGGTTCCGGCAGTTCATGAATCGTAATTTGGTACTCCCATTGAGTCATAGTTCTTTCCTCTTTCTCGGTTCTTCAAATATTCATTCCTGGCTCCGAGCAAACTGACGATATAGCACAAATTTCAAATGCCAAAGTTCGCACGAAGTGATGAACCAAAGGTGAATCAATGTCAAATCAAATCCAAAATCCAAATGTCAAAACCTAATTTTTGAAACTTGGACTTCGTCATTTGACATTGATTTGAACTTTGACATTTGGCATTGCCTTGTTCCCTTTAAGCTTCATAAGTCAAGACCCGGATCAATCCAATGGTGGCGCCGGTATTGTCCGTGGTAGTCGTATCGCTGACCGAGATAACTTTTTTTATTTTATTTTCAGCGGTGAACCGATTCACCTTTTCATCCAAGATCTCCAACTCCTTGATCGTTTGGAAAATTTTTAACTCTGTCGTAAAGGTTTTGACTTTATAATTCTTCTTCTCTCCCATTTTTAGAATCCTTTCTCCCCCCTAAAAAATTATAACTCATCTCGTCTTTGAACGGAAAAGGCTTCTTTGGTGACCCTTCAAAGGGCTGAAAGTTCATCAATGGAGAAGGGTGTTTCGAGAAGAATCTTTCTTTAATCTCCTCGTTGATGTTTGAGTGGACCTTCTTCAAAGGCTTCGTGGACCCAGTTCAACGCAGCGATCATCTTAGGAAATCCAATGGTGGTCAGCCCCAGAAGAACGGCATGTCGGATCTCATCCGGAGTGACTCCGATGGCCAGGGCTCTTCGCGTATGAGATTTGATGGCCCCCTCTGATTCCGAACCAATGGCGATCCCCAGTTTGATCAACCTCCGCATCTTTTCGTTAAGGGGTCCAGAGGCATGACATTTCTTGGCGAGACGATCATACTCCTTTTCAACCTCTGGGAATTCCTTCCTCAGACGCTTGTAGGAAAATGGCAGAAACTCTTTCTTTGGCATGTTCCCCTCCTTTCTCTTTATTCCAGCGTAACGGTATATTTATTGACCATATGGTGAGGGAAATAAGATTCCTTTGCCTTTCGCAGACCCTCTTCCCCCAAGTCCTGTTCCCGATTGACATAGGTAGTTCCTGCCCATTGATTTTCTAAAAAGGCCTGATGGATCGTAGGATAGAGTCCCTCATAAGCTGGATTTGCCTTTTCAATGTGGATGACAACTGTTTCCGGATTAAGCGGATCTCCCAGGGTAAAGGCCTCCACTTTTGCATTGATCAGGATGGCTCCTCCCTTTACCCCTAACTCCTCATAGTGGGTGAAGGCCTCTTTGATGGCAAGGGATTCGTTGAGCAAGCCCGGGCTCGCTTCACACTGTCGGAGGTCACACCACTCGGTCTCCAATTGAAGGCATTGTGGAATCCATTCCGGAGTGAGGGGAATATATTGGTAGGAATATTTTTCCTGAAATTGTTTGATGTGATTCCTTTTCCGGTGATATTTTCTACCTTTCAATTCGGTCAAATCTTGGGTCAGATAGACATAATCGGATTGATTTCGATCCGGTTCGGACTTCATGCCCGATATCTTCCAATCGATCTGAGCCACCACCGCTTCAGGGACACGGACGATTTTAGGAGGAATCCCTTTTCCCCTGAGATATTGGAGGAGACTCTGATAACATTCTATCACATCTCCTTCTCCAATAGGAGGAAAGAAAAATGAACTCCCTTCCTGCTCGGAGAGAAGGCACAGGAAATTTTGAAGACGACTGATTTTGATCTGATAGGCCTGTCGCCAGATGAAAAGGTTGGTAAAGGTAAATTCTGAAATCTGAGGAGGGAACTGGTTGAAGAGTTGATCACAGAGCGGTTTGTCTTCGAGGGTTAAATCTTTTAACTGAGGAAATTCTGGAACACCACTCCATAATTCATCCATTGATTAGACTCCTTCTCTCCCTTACAAGGATCACCGCGTCAAATGGGCGACCATCGTGCAGACTTCATTGAGATTAAAGGGTTTATAAATGAAACCATAAACGCCCGCCTCGATGGCCTCTTTGAGGAAAGGGTCCCCCCTTTCTGAAACAATCAGAAGGATTCTTGGTCGGTAGGACTTCTGAATTTCGAGGAGTAGCCCCTTTTCTTTAACCCCGGGGCTGTCCATATTTAAGATGAGGATATTGAGGGATTCCGCAGATAGGTAAGGTTTGATCTGATAACCGTTATCGAATGTGACAACCTGATGACCTTCTCTCTCCAAACATTCTCTTAGATAACCTCGACTGGCTAAATCGTGATCGACGATACAAATTTTACACGCCATGATCATCCCCTTCTCAGTTGAGTTCACTCAGTTAGTTAGTCTTTGGAAAGGGGATATTACCTTTTCTGTTCGAGTCGATTCTCCATGATTACCTTATCAACGATCTCGCCACAGAAAATGCATCTCCATCCGAAAAATTCTTCACAAATACCGTAGAATTTTTCGAAGACCATGGTTCCACCACAACGATAACACTTCATATATGCCTCCTATTTTGAAATTAAAGCAATTTTTATACCAAAAATTATATTTTATTAGAATATCGATAAGTTAGCTAATTTCAAGAAATGGATGACTGGGGAGGGATGTGATTAGAACAAAAAATTTGTATAATTTTAGACAAAAAATTCTTTGTTTAAAAATTTATCGAATAAAAAGTATTTTTATTTCAATAAGTTATAGGCATGTCTATTTTTAGGCACGTTTGTATCAATTTTGTTCTTTTTCCAACCCATACCGTTTCATCTTTCCATAAAGGGTGGAACGATTAATGTTCAATCTTTTCGCAGCCTTATGCTTATTCCAGTTGGTTTCTTGTAAAGCTTTTAAAATTAGGTTCTTTTCATAATCATGAAGGGTTGTGAACTCTTGTTGGGGCAACGGCCTCTGTAAAAAGGACTGAGGAAGGTCTTTTGGCAATATCCTATCTTGTTTGGCAATAATGATCGCATGGTCAATGACATTCTCTAACTCACGCACATTTCCTGGCCAAGAATGTCTGAGAAAAATCTCCATCACCTCAGGAGCAAAATGGGTGACTTCTTTTCCCCTTTCATGACTGAATTTTTGGAGGAAATGAGAGGCCAGAAGGGAGATGTCATCTTTCCTCTCACGAAGGGGCGGAACAAAAATAGGAATGACATTGAGTCGATAATAAAGGTCTTCCCTGAAGGTCCCCTTCTTCATCTCCTCGGTCAGATTTTTGTTCGTCGCTGCGATCACCCGGACGTCCACCTTCAGGGTCTCCTCTCCACCGACTCTTTCAAAGCGGTGATCTTGCAGGACCCGAAGAAGCAAGATCTGTGTGGGAGGGGAGACCTCACCAATTTCGTCAAGGAAGATCGTCCCCCCATTTGCCATTTCAAACCGGCCAATTTTTCGCCGGATGGCGCCGGTGAAAGACCCTTTTTCATGACCGAAGAGCTCGCTTTCCAAAAGGTTCTGAGAATAGGCCGAGCAGTTAGCGACGATAAAGGGTTTGTTTTTTCGATGACTGTTGAAATGAATCGCCCTGGCGATCAACTCTTTTCCTGTACCGCTTTCACCCTGGATGAGGACGGTTGAATCCGTGTTCGCAATGTCCGTGATCAACTCAAAAACCTTTTGCATCCCGGTATTCTTACCGAGAATGTTTCCAAAACTGTATCGTTTCTCCAAAGCCTGAGAGAGGAGAATATTCTTATCCTTCTCCCTCTTCAGTTTATCGTGGAGATCTTTAATCCGGAGCATCACCCTCACCTTGGCCAGCAATTCTTCATTAATAAATGGCTTGGTCAGGTAGTCATCCGCTCCCAGATTGAGGCTATTGATTTTATCCTGAAGGCTTGATCGAACAGTAAGGATGATGACCGGGATGAATTTCAATTTTTCATCCTCTTTGATCTTGAGACAGATATCTCTTCCATCTGCATCGCCCAGCAAAATATCGAGGAGGATCAGATCGACGGGCGTTTCGGATTCCGGAACTTTTTGGCCTTCCACCTCTAAGACTCTCATCGCCTCACCACTGGAAAGGGCAGAGAGGACCTGATATCCCTCCAATTCCAGGAGCGCGGCGATCATCTCCACCGTATCTTTCTCATCATCGACGACCAATATTTTTTTTATTTCTCTCTCTTCCATTCCTATTCCTAATACCGAAATTGAAAGATTGCTTTCATCGAACACAATATGGCTGAAAGATCGCTGGATGTCAATCGTAATTTGAATCTAACGCACCCTCCGCTTTTGGAAAATTGACAAAAGATTCATAAAATATTAGATTTTGTACTTAAAGGAGAAATGGGGATGGGATTTCAGTTCTTTAGGGATTTTAAGGCTCATCAGAGGACATTGATGAAAGGACGTTTTCAATATCTTTTCGTTGGAATTTTTGGGTTGCTGTTTTTAACTTTTTTTTCTTCAGGTTGTTCCAATGAAAAATCAAAAAAGCCTGCTTCTCCCCCTATCCCTGTGACCGTGGGCACGGCGACTTCCAAAACGGTTCCTGTACAGCTTCGTGCCATTGGGAATGTTCAGGCTTATTCAACCGTTACCGTGAAATCACGGGTCGCAGGACAGATCATGCGGGTCTATTTCAAAGAGGGTGACGATATGAAGAAAGGGGACCCCCTGTTTATGATCGATCCGCGGCCATTTGAAGCGGCCCTCAAGCAGTCTGAGGCAAATCTCGAAAGAGATATGGCTCAAGTGAAGCAGGCCGAAGCCAACCTGGAACGTGATATAGCTCAAGAGAAGAATGCCCAGGTGGAGGCCGAACGTTATAAGACGCTGTTTGAAAGAGGCGTGGTGGCTCGGCAGCAATATGACAAATTTCGAACGGATTGGGAGGCCCTTGTCGCCACGGTGAGAGCGGCCAGCGCCGCAAAGGCGAATGCAGAGGCAGCTGTGGCCGCAGACAGGGCGGCTGTGGAAAACGCAAAGCTCCAACTCAGTTACTGCTCCATTCATTCTCCGATGGAGGGCCGGACCGGAAGCTTAATCGTTCAAGCAGGAAATATCATCAAGGAAAACGAGGCCAATCTGGTTGTCATCAATCAGATCACTCCCATCTATGTCACCCTTTCTGTCCCGGAACAGAACCTGGGGGAGATCAGGAAATATTTGGCTACAGGAAAACTTAAAGTTCAGGCCATCGTTCCTAATGGAGAACTGTTTTCGGAAGAGGGTTTCATTTCTTTTATAGATAATGCCGTGGATAGCCAAACAGGCACCATCCGGCTCAAAGGAACCTTTGCCAACCGTGAGAAAAAACTCTGGCCAGGGCAATTCGTCAATGTCGTTCTCACACTCACCACAGAGCCCAATGCCATTGTGGTTCTATCCCAGGCCATCCAGACCGGACAACAGGGCCAGTATGTCTTTGTGGTCAAACCTGACTTTACTGTTGATTCCAGGCCTGTGGTGACCGGACGGTCTGTGAACAAAGAAACGGTTGTTCAAAAAGGACTCCATGCAGGCGAGAAGGTGGTGACGGATGGACAGCTTCGACTCTATCCAGGAGCCAAAGTAGAAATCAAGAACACGGATTCAGCGACCGTCACCAACAAATAAAGCACCATGAACATCCCTGAACTTTTTATCCGGCGTCCTGTCATGACCACCCTTGTCATGCTGGGAATTCTCCTATTCGGCATCCTTGGGTATCGTCTCCTGCCGGTAAGCGATCTCCCCACGGTCGACTTCCCCACCATTCTGGTCATCGCCGAGCTTCCCGGGGCCAGCCCTGAAACCATGGCCTCTGCCGTGGCGATTCCTCTTGAGCGGCAGTTCTCAACGATCGCCGGGCTGGATTCCATGAATTCGACGAACACCCAGGGGACAACCCGGATCACGCTGCAATTCAATCTGAACCGGAATATTGACGCTGCGGCTCAGGATGTTCAGGCCATGATCGGAAAGGCAGCACGCCAGCTCCCGCCGGACATGCCGAATCCTCCATCTTATCAGAAGGTCAACCCGGCTGACTTCCCCGTTCTTTTTATGGCCCTGAGTTCCCCCACCCTTCCTCTTTCAGCCGTTCATGAATACGCCGATACCTTTGTGGCTCAACGGATCTCCATGGTGAGTGGCGTGGCGCAGGTTTCCATCTTTGGGGCTCAGAAATATGCGGTTCGCGCTCAACTGGACCCAAAGGCTCTTGCGACGCGTTCCATCGGAATCGACGAAGTGGCTAAGGCAATTATGGATGGAAATGTAAACCTTCCAATGGGGATACTCTATGGAACCCATCAGGCTTTCACCATCGAGGCGAGCGGCAAGCTCAATAGCGCTGAGGCTTACCGTCCTCTTATTGTGGCCTACCGAAATGGCTCACCCGTGCGGCTCGGTGAACTGGGAAGAGTAATCGACAGCGTCGAAAATGACAAGATCGCAACCTGGTATAACCAGGTGCGCGCCATCGGCTTGGCCATTTACCGTCAACCCGGAACCAACACCGTTGAGGTGGTCGATTCGATCAGGGAGTTGCTGCCGAGCTTTCGTGCTCAAATGCCTGGTTCGGTTAATATGAACATTCTCTACGATCGTTCTCTCTCGATTCGTCATTCGGTCAATGATGTTAAGTTCACCCTGTTTCTGACCATGTGCCTGGTCGTCCTGGTGATCTTCCTCTTTCTGCGCAATTTATCCGCCACCATTATTCCCAGTCTGGCACTTCCCATGTCAGTGATCGGTACGTTTTCGGTCATGTACCTTCTGGATTATAGCCTGGATAATCTTTCTTTGATGGCTTTAACGCTTTCAGTAGGTTTTGTGGTCGATGACGCCATTGTGATGCTTGAAAATATCGTCCGGCACATGGAGATGGGCGAGAAGCCTCTCCAGGCCGCTTTCAATGGATCGAGGGAGATTGGTTTTACGATTTTATCGATGACCCTTTCGCTCGTGGCTGTCTTTATCCCCGTCCTCTTTATGGGGGGTATCATCGGCCGTTTACTTCATGAATTTGCAGTGACGATTGGTGTGGCAATTCTGGTTTCTGGTTTTGTTTCCTTAAGTCTGACACCCATGCTATGCAGCCGATTTCTTAAGCCGCCGGGGGAAAGAAAACAGAGCCGTCTCTATGCAACCTCGGAGCGGTTTTTCGAGGGGATGCTTCATGCTTATCGGTCAAGTCTAAGATTCGTGCTGAACCACCGCCTTGCTACAATTGTCTTCTCCAATCTCATCGTTGTTGTCACGGTTCTTCTTTTTATGACCTTCTCCTATGGATTTCTTCCGAGCGAAGACATTGGTCAGATCTTTGGCTTTACCGAGGCCGCCCAAGGGATTTCGTTCGAATCGATGAAACAACATCAGCTCACTGTGATGGAAATCGTCCGACAGGATCCCAATGTAGATTCCTTCGTGTCGACGGCTGGAGCAGGAGGCCCGTCGCCAACCGGCAATTTGGGTCGCATCTTCGTTACTTTGAAACCACGGTCTGAGCGCAAGCTGAATGCGGATGAAGTGATTCAGGAGTTGCGTCCAAAGCTGGCAAAGATTCCAGGAATCCAGGCCTTCCTTCAAAATCCTCCTCCCATTCGGATTGGAGGGCAGCTGACCAAAGGCCAGTATCAATTCACTCTTCAGAGTCCGGAGATCAAAGAACTTTATGAATACGCCCCGAAACTCGAAGCGAAGATACGAGAATTGCCGGGGTTACAGGATGTGAACAGTGATCTGCAAATCAAGAACCCTCAGGTGAATATTGAAATCGATCGGGATAAGGCTTCGGCTCTTCGCGTCACAGCCAATCAGATCGAAGATGCTCTCTACAGCGCTTATGGAGCAAGGCAGATCTCAACGATCTATACTCCTATCAACCAGTACCAGGTCATCATCGAACTCGAACCTCAATATCAGACGGATCCCTCTGCTTTATCTTTGCTCTATATCCGGTCATCTACCGGCCAATTGGTTCCTCTGAATGCGGTGGCAAATCTGAGCCCTGGCCTTGGCCCTCTTTCATTAAACCACCTGGGGCAACTCCCATCCGTCACCATCTCTTTCAACATCAAGCCAGGTGTTTCCCTGGGGGACGTTGTAGCGGCTGTTGAAAAGGCAGCAAGAGCCACGCTGCCTGCAACCATCAGCACCGGTTTTCAAGGAACAGCCCAGGCTTTCCAGACCTCCATGAAAGGGATGGGTCTCTTATTGATCATGGCAATCGTAGTGATTTACATCGTCCTTGGAATTCTCTACGAAAGTTTCATCCATCCACTGACCATTCTTTCGGGTCTTCCTTCTGCCGGGTTTGGGGCTTTACTAACACTGCTCATTTTTAAAACGGACTTGAACATTTACTCGATGGTTGGGATCGTTATGTTGATCGGGATTGTCAAAAAGAATGCCATCATGATGATTGACTTTGCGTTGGACGCGCAGAGAAATCAGGGGAAAAACCCCTTCGATGCGATTTATGAAGGTTGCCTCATCCGATTCCGTCCTATCATGATGACTACGATGGCAGCCATCATGGGCACGCTGCCCATCGCGGTCGGTTTTGGTGCGGGTGCGGAAGCGCGTCGTCCTCTTGGACTCGCCGTAGTCGGTGGTTTAGTCTTTTCCCAGCTCATCACCCTCTATATCACTCCTGTAATTTATATCTATTTGGAATCGCTTCGAGAGAAAGTAAAAGGTTGGTTTCATAAAACATAGTTCGGAGTTCGGAGTTTCTAAAACCTACATTTCACTTTGATTAGATGCTGATAGAGAGATCTTTTAAATCCGAAATCCGAATATCGAAATCTTTACCCTGTTAAGTAATTTGGCCAGAAATGGGCAATTTCACTTTTCCAGACGGATTGTAATCCATCGAGCCAGAAGTGAGTCAAAGCTACTTAACAGGGCAGGCAAATCCCAATTTCAAATGTCAAATTTCAAAACTTTTTCCGTTTGGAACATTTGCATTTTGAACATTCGAGTTTGTTTCGAATTTCGGATTTCGTGCTTCGAATTTTATAATTTTAGCTTGTCTCACACGGTGGGACTTTTTCAAAAAGTTTCTTCTTCTTTGCTGGCGTCAGTTCCTCTTTGACCGCCCAGTCCTTTTTGGCAAATGAATCCAGTCCCTTAATGAGAAGCCAATCCTTTCCGCTCCCTCTTCCCTTCATTAAGATGAGAGCAAAACTACCCTTCAATTTTTTCCCATCTAAGGTGAAAGTGAGCCTCCCCTTTTTCAGGCCGGATTCTGGATCACCTTCTGGCTGAAACTCACCCGAGTCCCAGATGAGAACCGCTCCCGCTCCATAATGTCCCCGAGGAATGATTCCCTCAAATTCCCCATATTCAAGAGGATGATCCTCCACCATGACCGCAAGCCTTTTGTCAGAAGGATTCATGGAAGGTCCCTTGGGGATAGCCCATGATTTGAGGACTCCCGCAATTTCCAACCGGAAATCGTAATGAAGACGGGTGGAGTGGTGCTCATGAACAACAAATCTCATCTCTGCTCACCTCCTCAGCTCCCATTATGCAAGAATTTTAAGTAAATTTATCAAAATACCTCAAGATTTGGTTTTCTTTTTCAGAGCAATTAAAATTCCGGTGAAGATTGAAATTCCTCCCAGGACTTTCCAGATCGTCAGTCCTTCGCCCAAAATAAAGTAGGCCAAAATGGCAGACCCAATGGGTTCTCCTAAAATCGTGATGGCCACCATGGATGCCGGCAGGTATTTCAGGGCCCAATTGAAAGTGGTGTGACCAATCAATTGAGGGACGAGGGCGAGAAGAAAAAGAAAGAGATAAGTGGACGGTGAATATCCCCAAAATGATTTTTGAAAAATAAGAGACAGGAGGATCAATATCAATCCAGCCGTTGAATAAACCGGAAAGATGTAAGAGAAGAGATCCCGCTCCTTTCTCATCTTTCTTCCCACCAGCAGGTATCCTGATGCAGCCATGGCGCCCAGAAGGGCCAATCCATCTCCTATCAACGCTTCTTTTGAAAGAGTCATATCCCCATAACCGATCAATCCACTCCCCAGAACGGAGAGAGCGATCCCTAAAACTAAATTCAAGTTTATCTTCTCCTTTAAGAAGAGCCAACCCCCTATCGCAACAAAGATGGGATGGGTAGTCACCAAGACCACGGAACTGGCCACAGAGGTATATTTCAGAGAGGCAATCCAGAAGGCAAAGTGAAGACTTAAGAAGAAACCAGAGAGAAGGAGCCATCCCATTTCGTTCCTCTCCCATCCTCTCCACGGCTTTTTGTAACAAGCGAAAGGCATCAGTATGAGGGAGGCGAGCGTCATCCTGTAGGTGGCGATGATCAATGCCGGGGCATCACAGAGCTTAACAAAAATTGAAGCGGTGGAGATCGCTATAATTCCAATGGGAAGAAATATAAAAAGGCGATTCATGTTGACTAACTTATCTCAATTCAAAATCCTCTTCAACAAAAATTGTTATTCACCCTTGTAGGGGCGGCCCTCAGCGGCCGCCTTACCAGGGAGCCCACAGAGGGACTCCCCTACATTTCTGAAATGAGTTCAGGATGACAGAAAAATGAATACCAGCAATGAGCCGATAAAATTGACAGGTGGATGAAAAGATGGTATTTGTTTATAACCTCCATCTATGGATGGGTGAAAATAAAAGGTTTGGTATTAAGGGTTCCGAAGTGAGTATCGCCATTGAGGTTTTGAAAAAAGAAGTTCATTATGTCGAGAAGACTTCGCTCTATTTCGATCCTCCTGCTCATTGTCTCACCTGTCCTCTCCTTTGCCCAGGAGAAAACATCTAAGAAGATCATCCCCAGAATCGGCGTGACTCAGACCGTCTCCTTTCCGGACTTCGATGCAGACGCCAAGGGATTCGAGAAGGCCTTGGCTGAGGCCGGGTTTAAAGAGGGCATCCATGTTATTTATGACCGGCAAAATGCACAGGGAGATATAAATCATACTCAGACGATTGCCCAGAAGTTCTTAAATGCTAATGTGGATCTGATCCACAGCATCGCTACCCCTTCTTCACGGGCAGTGATGAAGATCATCAAAGATATTCCTATCGTCTTCTCCTCTATGACGGACCCTGTCTATGCTGGACTTATACCTAAAACAAATCCTCTCGGAACAAAAACCGGAACGAATGTCACGGGCGTCAGCGATCGATGGCCTGTGACGCTTCAGTTCGAGATGTACGCCACATTTTTCCCCAAGGCAAAAAAATGGGGAACGATTTATAACATGAGAGATCCCAGATCTCTCCCCTATATCAAAGAGATGCGGGAGGCTGCCAAAAAGCTGAAAGTGGAACTGATCGAGGTGACCGTCTCGAGTGGTGAGGAAATCCTACCCGCTGCTCAATTTCTTGCAGGAAAAGCTCAGTCCATTTACATCACCTATGATCATATAGCTCTCTCTTCTTTTGATACGATCGTGAAAGTCTCTAATGAAAAGAAAATCCCTCTCTTCGGGGGCGATCTCAAATGTGTAGCAAAAGGTGCGATAGCTGCCTATGGATGGGATTATTTTCAAATCGGCCATTCTGCTGGGAGAAAAGCTGTTCGGATTTTGAAAGGGGAAAAGCCAGGAGACATCTCCTGGGGGCCTGGAGAAAAATTGCTTCTTATGATCAACGAGAAAGCCGCGAAGACACAAGGAGCTATTATCTCTCCTGAACTATTAAAAAAAGCGGATAAGGTAATTCAGGAATAAGCAAAAATCAAAACCCCGAAAAATAAAGTCATTGGGTCATTAGGTGAATAAGTCATTTGTTACTGAATGACTTAATGTCTAAGAAGAGTTTGTAATTTATGATTTGACATTTTAAACTTGGGTCATGCAAAAAGAAGTCTCTTTTCACATCACCGATGCATATCGTCAACGATTCCCGAATCTCGCTTTTGGAATCGGGACGATCCAGTCCTGCATCCATTTTGAGAAGAACGAATCATTCAAACTTTATAAAAGAGAGCTCCTCCGTAAGATGCGGAGGAGGGCCAACCTTGCCCAACTTGAAGAGCGGATCAATCTCTACGATCAATTTTTCAAAGAATGGGGATATTCCTGCCCCCTCCCAAATCACTTGAAACGGACCGTTGAAATGGGATTTCCGATTGTCAACCTCTACATCGATACGCATATCATCGCCGAGATGTGTCATGGAATTCTGATGGCGATTCAGGATCTGGATCGTTTTCAGGGCCAATGGAAACTCGACCTCGCCCAGGAGGGAGAGACATTTCAGGGAGTCTCAGGAAGGATGATCCAATGTAAAGATGATGAAATCGTACTTCGTGACGGGGAAGGGATGGTCTGTTCTCTTTTTCAAGGCCCGGATTTCAAAACGAGGGTAGAGCCAACAAGTAAAACCATCGTGGTTTATATCTTTACCGCACCGGGGATCCTTGAGGAACAAGTTTCCAATGGATTACAATTGGCTCTCGAACTCCTGGAGAAATTCGGTCAAGGAAAAGAGCCTTGGTGGAAAATCTTTAAACCGTGAGAAAGGATTCAAGGGGTCTAGGATTCAAGGGTTCAAGTGAAATTATTAAGAAAAAAACTGGAACCCTTGACCCCTCGAATCCTTGAACCCTATTGAGAGAAAGGAGAAAAAAATGCCTATTGTTCAGATTAGCATGATTGCAGGAAGGACACCGGAGAAGAAAGAGCAATTAATTAAGAAAGTGACGGAAGCCATTGTCGAGGTCCTTCAGATTCCAGAAGAACGGGTTCATATAGTCCTTAACGACGTTCCAAAGGAAAATATCGGCCGGGGTGGAATTCCCCTCTCAAAAATAGACTCCTGATTGGAAGGATGGAATGTTGGAATAATGGAATGCTGGGTTTAATGAATTATGTTTTTTCCAAATATTCCACTATTCCACTATTCCTTTTCTTCTCTCAGTCTTTTCGAGACCTCTGCTGTCAACTGACAGACCCGCTCTGATAGAGGAATGGGAAGTGAAGCAGTTCCGCAACTGGGGGTGATCATCGCCCTCTGAAGAAACGTTTGATCGATTCCTTTTTTAGAAAGTGTCTCAACTCCTTCTTTGAAACGCCTGACCAGACTCTGGGCATCCTCTTTGATTACATCCTCGTTTGTTGGAACGATGCCCCAAGCCAAAATCCCCCCTCGTTCTAAGAATGCTTTTAACTCCTTTGGATAAAGGGAAAGCGTCTCCAGATAGCCATAAGCATCGAAGTTGAGGATATCGAGGTTCGTTGAAAGAAGCACACTCCAGTCCGTATTTCCACAGCAGTGGATCCCTTTTAATCCATTCACCGCATCAAAACATTCATTCAAAGAATGAACGACATCCTCTCGATTCAGGCTCGAAAAGGCAGAGCCAAATGAGGAGAGGGAGGGTTCGTCAAAAAAGAGTATGGTGGGGGTCCCAGGAAAAAGTTCGTTGAACTTCTTTTCCATCCACCGGGCTTTCGAGGAGAGGTGTTTGACGAGGATGTCCCTGAAAGTAGGGTCGTAAAAGATGGATTTCTGTTCCTGATCGGCTAAAGCAAGGCCGAAAGTGACAGGCCCTGTAATCTGGCCCTTGATATATTTTATTTCCTTTCGATGGTCCTCCGAAGTGAGGTCTTTTAAAATCCGAAGACCCTTTGCAAATTCTTCTGTGATTTGGAAGGGCTCAAGCTCATTTCCCTCCAGCCTTTGGTAAAATTTCTCAATTTCCTTATCAAATCCATGAGAGGTATCCACCCAAACCCTTTGTTCCTTTTCATTCCATTTCAAGGAGGGAAAGCCCTCAGAGTACTGAACGACCATCCCTTCCAGAAAAGACCGCTTTGGCAACTGGGGCCAGAATGGGATTTCGGGGAAGTTTTTAAGGATGAGCCGGAAGACTTCCTTCTCGTCCTGATGAGGGAAGGATCCGACTCCTGTTGTGATGAAAGAGTGTTGAAATTTCATAGCTTTTCATAAAGCCATTCTATAGGAAAAGTCAAGGACATTTTACCATTCTCCATATAACCAGTTGATTATAGAGTACTGCGTTAAAAGTCCCTTTACTTTGATTGTCATTCCGGGCTTGACCCGGAATCCAGTATTTCTGAGCTGGATTCCCGCTTTCGCGGGAATGACAGCTTCGGAACTAATGTCGAGAAGCGTATAACGCACTATAGTAGGTATAAAACTTGACAATTGAAAGTTCGATGATTATCTATTCAAAAAAATTATAGAGAGGAGGTCTGTCTTTATGAAGGTGAGGCCACTTCATGATCGGCTCATTGTGCAGAGGTTGGAGGAAGAGGAGAAGACAAAAGGGGGAATCATCATCCCTGATACGGCGAAGGAAAAACCGATTGAGGGAAAAGTGATTGCCGTCGGAGCAGGAAGGATCAGGAAGGATGGGACAAAGATACCTCTTGAGGTCAAAAAGGGCAATCGGGTCCTCTATGCAAAATATGCAGAAACCGAAGTGAAGATTGATGGGGAAGAATATCTCATCATGAAAGAGGATGATATTCTCGCCATTATTGAATGATGGATAATCAGAGAGGAGGATGTGTTCATGTCAAAAGAATTGAAGTTCGATCAGGAAGCAAGGAATGCGATTCTGGAAGGCGTTAATATATTGGCCAATGCAGTAAAAGTGACGTTGGGACCCAAAGGTAGGAATGTGGTTCTGGAGAAGTCATTTGGCTCTCCGGTGGTCACAAAAGATGGTGTGACCGTGGCCAAAGAGATTGAGCT
>Ga0214473_10003368_pt1:0-15000 | contig 19392 bp, 9 predicted proteins | sample RVTome_7_FD_203509 | JGI IMG/M metagenome (GOLD analysis project Ga0214473, IMG submission 203509) | Soil microbial communities from uranium-contaminated site in the Upper Colorado River Basin, Wyoming, United States - RVT98D197 | ecosystem: Environmental > Terrestrial > Soil >... | reverse complement strand
AGCCTCGGATGAATTGCGTCGGTGGTAGAGCACTGGATGGGCTAGGGGTCCTACCAGATTACCAAACCCAACCAAACTTCGAATGCCGACGACAACTATCCGGGAGTCAGGCTGCGGGAGATAAGTTCCGTAGCCGAGAGGGAAAGAGCCCAGATCGACAGCTAAGGCCCCCAAATCCTGACTAAGTGTGAAAGGATGTGGGAGCGCCCAGACAGCCAGGACGTTGGCTTAGAAGCAGCCATCGTTTAAAGAAAGCGTAACAGCTCACTGGTCGAGCGAGCCTGCGCCGAAAATGTAACGGGGCTCAAGTCGGGTGCCGAAGCTTCGGGTTCTAGTTTACTAGAGCGGTAGCGGAGTATTCCCAGATAGATACACGGCGTACCGTGAGGAGCGCTATCGGATCTGGGAAGAGCTTATGCAGGCATGAGTAGCGATAAACAGGATGAGAAATCCTGTCGCCGTAAGCCCAAGGTTTCCTGGGGAAGGATAATCCTCCCATGGGTTAGTCGGTTCCTAAGCCGAGGCCGAAAGGCGTAGGTGATGGAAAGCAGGTTAATATTCCTGCACCACTGGGGATGGCGTTGAAGTGAGCGGGGACGGAGAAGGGTATGCTGAGCCGGCGATTCGGTTGTGCCGGTTCAAACGCGTAGGCTGGTGCCGTAGGACCCGACAGGGACAAACGCGGTGCCAAGGCCGAGACGTGATGAGGTGGAGCTTCGGCTCCGGAACTCAGTGATCCCACGCTTCCAAGAAAAGCCGCGCACAGAGCCACTCTGGTGACCGTACCGCAAACCGACTCAGGTGGGCGGGGTGAGTATCCCAAGGCGCGTGAGAGAACGTTGGCTAAGGAACTCGGCAAATTGACACCGTAACTTCGGGAGAAGGTGTGCCCTCATGTACGTGAAGAGCCTCGCGCTCGGAGCGGAAGGGGGTTGCAGAGAAATGGCGGTTGCGACTGTTTACTAAAAACACAGGACTCTGCGAACTCGTAAGAGGACGTATAGGGTCTGACGCCTGCCCGGTGCTGGAAGGTTAAGGGGAGGTGTTAGTCTCTTCGGAGGCGAAGCACCGAACCGAAGCCCCAGTAAACGGCGGCCGTAACTATAACGGTCCTAAGGTAGCGAAATTCCTTGTCGGGTAAGTTCCGACCTGCACGAATGGCGTAACGACATCCGCACTGTCTCGGCCAGCGACTCAGCGAAATTGTAATGGGCGTGAAGATACGCTCTACCCGCGGCAAGACGGAAAGACCCCGTGAACCTTTACTGCAACTTGGCAGTGAGGTTTGGGACAGTCTGCGTAGGATAGGTGGGAGACTTTGAAACCGGGGTTCTGGCCTCGGTGGAGTCAACCTTGAAATACCACCCTGGCTGTTCTGAGCTTCTAACCTAGGCCCGTCATCCGGGTCGGGGACACTGCCTGGTGGGCAGTTTGACTGGGGCGGTCGCCTCCTAAACTGTAACGGAGGCGCGCGAAGGTTCCCTCAGCCTGATTGGAAACCAGGCGTAGAGTGCAAAGGCATAAGGGAGCTTAACTGTGAGACCGACAGGTCGAACAGGTGGGAAACCAGGTCTTAGTGATCCGGTGGTTCCGAATGGAAGGGCCATCGCTCATCGGATAAAAGGTACTCCGGGGATAACAGGCTGATCGCGCCTGAGAGTTCATATCGGCGGCGCGGTTTGGCACCTCGATGTCGGCTCATCGCATCCTGGGGCTGGAGCAGGTCCCAAGGGTTTGGCTGTTCGCCAATTAAAGCGGTACGCGAGCTGGGTTTAGAACGTCGTGAGACAGTTCGGTCCCTATCTGCCGTGGGCGCAGGACACTTGAGAGGAGCTGTTCATAGTACGAGAGGACCTGAACGGACGCACCCCTAGTGTTCCGGTTGTCACGCCAGTGGCATAGCCGGGTAGCTATGTGCGGAACGGATAACCGCTGAAAGCATCTAAGCGGGAAGCCGGCCTCAAGAACAGGTGTCCCGGGCCGTAAGGCCCCTAAAGGCCCCTTGAAGACCACGAGGTAATAGGCTGGGTGTGGAAGCGTGGCAACACGCGGAGCTGACCAGTACTAATCGGCCGTGAGGCTTGACCTATTTCTAAGATGCGTGGCGAATCGGTTCGAGACCAGGGTTGGGAGCAGGAGCACCTCGAGTGCGACCCCCAACCGCCACACCACGTGGCGCGCGGCGAGAGAGCTTCCCAAAGTTTCCGGCGACGATGTCGGAGGGGCCATACCCGATCCCATCCCGAACTCGGAAGTCAAGCCCTCCAGAGCCGATGGTACTGCGCGGGTGACTGCGTGGGAGAGTAGGACGTTGCCGGGTTAATTCCCGAGGCCCCGGTTCGAGCGATCGAGCCGGGGCTTCGCCTATTGAGCGTCTCCGGTCAGGTCCGCGCTGCGCCGAGGCGAGCGAGCACCATCTCGAGATCCCCCGGCACGGGCGCCTGGAGCTCGAGCCTTCCCCCGGCCGGATGATCCAGCGCGATTCGCGCGAGATGGAGCCAGGGCCGATCGAGCCCGTGCCGCTCCTCCATGTGCCGGTTGGAGGGGGCGTGGCCGTGCCTGCCGTCGCCTAGCACCGGATGGCCGATGGAGGCCAGGTGGCGCCGGATCTGGTGGGTGCGCCCCGTCGAGATGTTCACAGCCAGGAGCGAATGTCCGCCCACGACGGCAAGCCGCCGGTATCGGGTCTGGGCTGGCTTCTGCCGTCCCCGCTCGCCCAGGGGGCGGCTCACGCTCCCCCGCGGCCGAGTCACGCCGCGAACCAGGGCGCGGTACTCCTTGTCCGCAGCGCCCAGCGCGGCGGCCAGTGCCCTCACGGCCCTCGGCGTTCGCGCAAAGAGGCACACGCCGCTCGTGCCGGCGTCCAAGCGGTGCACCGGCGCTGCGGACGCGAAGCCGCGCAGCGACGCCACCCGACCGAGCAGGGAGCCCCCACGCTCGGGGTGGGGGGTGACCGGCTCGTGGGGAGGCTTGTTGACGGCGAGCAGCACCGCGTCCTCGTGCAGGACCTCGGGGGCCAGCGGCGGCGCAGGCGCCAGCACAGCGAGGCACTCGACCTCGGCGGACAGGGGAATCATGTCGAAGGCCTCGACCCGTGTGGGTCCGTAACCGAGGAGCGCGAAGTGCGACAGGTCGCGCGCGAGCGTGTCGGGCTCGCACGAGACGTAGAGCAGCAGGCTCGGCGAGAGGCGCGCCGCCGCGACCCGGACCACGGGCGCGAGCCCGCGGCGCGGAGGGTTGAGCAGGACGGCGTCGGCGCGGGCCCCTTCTGTCGCGAGCTTGGTGAGGACCACGGCGGCGTCACCGGTGCGCGCATCGACCTCGAGGGCAGCGGCCCGGGCCGCGCGAACTGCTCCCTCGAGCGCGGGCGCGAACCTCTCGACGAGCGTCACCCGTGCGCCGAGATGCGCGAGCGTCAGGCCCGTGGCGCCAGCCCCGGCATAGGCATCCACGATCCACGCTCCCGCCACGCTCACTCCGGCCTCACCCAGCGCGTGCACGATCCTCGACCGCATCCTGTCCGCTTGCCCGCGGTGCGCCTGCACGAACGCGCCAGGGGAGGTCGAGACCTCGACGGCACCACCCCCGGGCACGGCCACGGCCTCGGCTACGCTCTGGGGACCGAACAACACGGTTGGCGCGCCGCCGAGGACGCGCGCCGAGTCCGGACCCCTCTCGCTCGTGGCCACCGCGACGATCACGGGTGCGGCCTCGACCAGCGCCTCGATCGCAGCTCGCAAGCGCGTCTCCCCCACCTTCGCTCCCGCATCCAGGATCAACGTCGCCGTCACCAAGGTCTCGCCCTGCACGTTGACGATCTCCCGGAGGTCGATCGCGACCAGGGCCGAGAGCGCTCCGGCGCTGCCGGTTGGGGGTCGCTGCAGCAGACCCCGGATCGCGTCCGCGACCGTAGCGAGGGCAGGGCTCAGGACCAAGCAGGCCGGGATGTCGACCACGCGGTGACCGTCATGGGCGTAGAGGCCCACCTTCGCCGCCGAGACGACGAGCTTGGAGCGCGTTCGGTAGCCCGTCACGGGGCTGGCCGCCGTCACGTCGGCGGGCGCGAGGTGGCTCAGCGCCGGGAACCGTCCCAGCGCCCGGCCGACCCGCTCGCCCTTGAGACGGAGCTGCTCTTCGTAGCTCAGGTCGATGGCGGGACAGCCGGCGCATTCCCCGGCGTGAGGGCAGCTCAAATGCACGCCCGCCGATACCACGGCTGCCCGCCGGTGCCCACCGGCCAGGGGGACCGGCCGAGGGGGGCGTCAGTAGGGATCCGCGGCCGCGGATTCATATAGACTCCGCCCGATGGACCGTTGGATCGATGTGCTGATCCGAGGCGGCGTGACCTCCTTCGGGGGGGTTGGCATCGCCTTCGCGCTGCTCCTCATCGTCGCGCTCCGCATCCTTCTGCCCGCCCCCGAGCGCAAGAGCATCCGCACGCCGGTCGTCTTCCTCGCCCTCCACGTGGCCGTCGTCGTCCTGAGGGCGGCGCTGTCGGGCGTCACCGAAGTGCAGGGGCCCCTCAAGGTGGCAGCGCTGTTCCTGCTGCTGGGGTGCATCGCGAAGGCCGGGTTCATCTTTGTCGTCGACTGGTTCCTGGGTCGACGTCTGGCGCGCCCGTTCTCCAAGATCGTCCGCGACATCATCCTGGTCCTCGTCTACGTGGGCGTGGCCATCATCACGCTGAGGGCGATGGGCGCGGAGGTCGGCTCGCTGCTGACCACGTCGGCCCTCCTGACGGCCGTGATCGGTCTCTCGCTCCAGGAGACCCTGGGCAATCTCTTCGCCGGCCTCGCGATGCAGGCGCAGCGGCCCTTCGAGATCGGAGACTGGATCCAGTTCGACCAGGACCCTGCCCACGTGGGGCGCGTGACCGAGATCAATTGGCGCGCGACCAAGGTGCTGACGAATGACCAGGTGGAGCTCATCGTCCCCAATGGCATTCTGGCGAAGGCGCCCATTGCAAACTTCACGCAGCCGTCTCGCGTGAGCCGCCGCATCGTGAACGTGCAGGCGCCCTACGAGGCCCCGGCCGAGCGGGTGCAGGCGGTTCTGCTCGAGGCCGTGACGGGGACGGCGGGGGTGCTGGAGCAGCCCCCGCCCTTCGTCCTGCTGGTCGACTTCGCCGACAGCGGCATCGAGTACTGGCTTCACTACTTCATCGACGAGTTCGAACGGCGCAACCACATCGATTCGCGGGTTCGTGTCCGCATCTGGTACGCCTTCAAGCGCACGGGCATCTCGATCCCGTTCCCCATTCGTGACGTTCGGACGCAGGACACGGTGGCCGTCGGAGAGCGCGATCAGGAACGCCGGATGGTCAGGCGCACACGGCTCCTGCGACGCGTGGACTTCCTCGACCTCCTGCCGGAGGAGACCATCGCGAAGCTGGCTGCCCTCACCGAGGTGCGTCTCTACGCCCAGGGCGAAGAGGTGATCCGTCAGGGAGAGGAGGGGGACGAGCTGTTCATCATCGAGCGTGGTCACGTGGCGGTGCTGCTGGCCAAGGACAAACGCCGCGTCGTCGAAGTCGCTCAGCTCGGATCGGGGAAGTTCTTCGGCGAGATGTCGCTCATGACGGGTGAGGCCCGATCCGCCACGGTCCGCGCCCTCGAAGAATGCGAGCTCGTCGTCGTTGGGCACACCGCCTTCAAGGAGGTCCTCATGGCCGCTCCCGAGCTCGCAGAGCGCATCAGCGAAGTGCTCGCAAAGCGGCAGGCCCAGCTCGATGAACGGGCGTCGAACCCGTCCGTCGTGACCGGCCAGGAAACGGCCCGGAGCGGCGTTCTGCTCAAGCGCATCCGAGACTTCTTCTCGCTCTGACGAACGCCCGTTCTCCGAGGCACGCGCGCGCGCGGAGATCTTCCGTCGAGCTCGTCCGTCCGAAACGCAAACCTGGCGGGCGGGCCCCCGGGCCGCGGTCGGCTGCCGCGGACCCAGGCCTGCCTGCGTGATGGCGGCGCAGCCCGCCGGGGAAGCGGAGGTGTTCATGGCGTGCAGGACGATGTTGAAGGTCGTGGGGGTAGGGCTCGCGGCGATGTTCGCCGCCTGCGGAGGCGGAGGATCGGGCGACCGCCCTGCCCGCGTCGCACCCGGGGTCCTGGCCCTGCGCGGTGATCTTCCAGAGTGCGCATCTCCTGGCCAGGAGCGCTCGGGCTCCGAGGTCGCGGCTGCGCCCGTCGGCAATCCCCAGGCGCGCGATGCGGCTCAACGTGGGCTCGATTTCCTCGCCCAGGACACCATTGCCTGGCAAGGCCAGCACAACTGCTATGGATGTCACGTCCAAGCCGTGACGCTCGACGCCATGATCGTCGGTCGGAGAAACCACTATTCGGTTCCCGATGCGGGCTTCGCCGAGGTGCTGCGCGGCATGCTCGATATTCCGGGCGGTGCCCACGGGCCCGTTGGCTTCTCGGTTCAAGACAGCCCCACCGGCCTGATCGAGACGTCGAAGAGCTTCGGCGGCGCCGCGCTCGCCGAGTACGACGAGCACGTGGATCCGGGTCTGTCCACCGAGCTGCTGCGAACGGCCGAGGCGCTCCTCGAATTCCAGCAACCGGACGGCTCCGTGCTCTCCACCGACCATCGCCCACCTGTCGTCGCGGGCCTCATGCAGTCCACCACACAGGCTGCGCGAACCTGGCGCCAGGCCCATGCGCGTACCGCCGACGAGCGTTGGCTCCTTCCCATCTCCCGTGCGGAGACCTTCATTCGCACGCGGGCTGGGCAGCTCACGGACGAGTCCGCCACGTATCTGCAAGACCTGAGCTACGCGATCATCGGTCTTCAGGCCGCGGGTGCGCACTCGGGCGAGCAGGTGATCGAGCTCCTCGGCTCGGAGCTCCGCCAGCGTCAGAACGACGACGGCGGTTGGGGTTTCCTCCCGGAAGAGGCATCGGATGCCTTCGCCACCGGGCAAGCACTCTACGTTCTAAAGCGGCTCGGCGTGGGCGACTCGGACCGCGCTGTGAGCCGCGGGACTTCCTGGCTCGTCGAGATGCAGCAACCGGACGGAAGCTGGTCCGGTGGTGGCGACCGCCGTGGTGAGGCGATGTGGGCGGTCCTCGGCCTCGTGTCCATCGACGTGCTGTCGGTGGAAGTGCAGGGCATGCAGGACGGCCAGCACGCGGCCGGGCGCGTCTCGCTCGGCGCGCGAGCTGCGGATGCGCGGGGTCGCGGGGCCGCGAGCGTGGAGGTGCGGATCGACGATGTCGCCGTTCATCGCGCCTGTGCTGCGCGGCTGCAATTTGCGTTCGACGCGGTTGCGCTCGAGGCGGGAGCCCACAACCTCGACGTGATCGCCGCCGATGATCGCGGTCGCACGAGTCGCCGGCGCGTAGCGTTCTACACTGGAGATCATTACCTGACGCGTGTCGGCACGCGGTTCGAGAATGGCAAGACGCACCTCTCGTTCCGAAACATCGCTCCCGACTCCCTGCAAGGCCGTGTGCGCTTCCAGGTGTTCTCATCGACGGAGGCCCGCGGGCAGACCGTCCGCGGCGCTATGGTTCACGCAGTCACCAGGCCAGGGACCGAAGGTGCGATGGCCTTCGAGTGGGACGGGCGCACGCGATCCGGGGGGCAGGCATCGCGCGGCCGCTACATTGCCGAGCTCGCGCTCCTCGACTCGAGGGGCAGGGCCCTTCAGACCCTGGCGGTGCCCTTCGTACACGATACGGAGGAAGCCCAGCGGGCCCAGTTCGGTGAGGTCGCGGGTCGCATCGATTTCGCTGACGGTGACGTCGCGGACGCGGAAGTGGAGCTCGTCGACCCGCGTGGCAACGTGGTTCAGACGGCCACGACCACACGTTCCGGGCAGTACCGATTCCGCAACGTGGATCAGGGTCGCTATCGCGTGCGGGTGAACCGACGGGGTTTCCGGGCTGCCGAGGCGAGCGTGCAGGCCGCGCCGGCCTCCGCGGCCGCGGCAGACCTCAGCCTGCAATCGGAGTAGCTGCCCTTCCTGCGCTGTTGATCCCGCCATGTGAGTCGATCGCCCGCGATTGCGCTCGCGAGGACCCCATGCAGAGTCTCCTTTTCCGTCGGCGCGATTCGCGGCATACTCTCCGTTTCCCGAACAGACGGTCGGTCGAAGATGGTGAGCCGACGCAAAGCTGCCGCGGCCCTGACCGCGACTGGCCTCGTCCTACTCGCCGCCGGTCTGTGCTGGTGGTGGTGGCTCCCTGCGATCATTGAAGAAAGGGCCGAAGCTGCCATCGAGCGGATGGGGCTTCGGGGCGACGTGGGAAGCGTGCGCCTCGTCCTGCGGGGGGCGGTGCTCTCGGACGTGAAGCTCGAGGGTCAGCACGGGGGCCTCGAGGTTCGCATCGGCGAGATCGGCGCCCGTTTTGGGCTCATCGGCGCAGCCATCGAGGGGACTGGCGCCGTGGGTGAGGTGCAAGCCCGTGACGTCGAGGTGCGTCTGGATCTCTCGAGTCCCGGTGCGCGCGATTCGCTCGCGGCAGTCTTCGACGCCCTGTCGGCGCGCGCCGCGGACGTGACGGATGCGAGCGCGGATCGGGCGGTGAGCGCCGTGGGGGTCACGGTCGTCTTGCGAGACGAGTGGGGAGAGCTCATTCGCGTCGCCGATGCGTCGCTCACGCGTGGCCCAGGAACGCTGGCCTCGCAGGCGGCCTCCGTGGAGCTTGGTGCGCAGGACGCCGACAACGCATCGCTTTCGGGGATCGATCTCGCGGTCGTGCGCAACGATGGACGGATCGCGCTGCAGCGCCTCGCCGCGACGGGAGGGACTTTGCTCTGGGCACGAAGAGACGCCGAAGGGGAGCAGGACGAGGAGGAAGCCAGCGCGCCGAGCACCAGACACCGACTCGAGCTCGTGCTCGAGACACTCAGAACACTGACCCCGCCTGACGACGGAGACGGCGCCGGAGGAGACGATACGGGGAGCGCCGACGGGGGCTCCGGCCTGATGGCACTGCTCGCCCCTCGAGCGACGATCGAGTTGGCTCACGTCCTGGTCGAGAGCCGGACCGCGGGTGGACGTGAGCCCGTGCTGCGCGACTTGGGCGCCATCGTCGAGAGGATCGAGGCGGATCGTGTGCGCCTGACCGGGTCGGGCTCGCCATCCACGGGCGGCAGTCTCCGGTGGGACCTGAGCCTCTGGCCGCGTGCGCTGCGCGGAGAAGGCTCGCTCTCGTTTGAAGACCTGCCCCTCGCCATCGTGCTCCCCGCGCTTCCCGACATTCCGTGGTACGAGCCGGAGCGCGCTCGGCTCGACGGTGACCTCACCATCCGCGGAGAGAGCGCCGAGCGGATCGCCATTCGAGGGCGAGCGACCCTGCGAGACGGTGCCCTGAGCTCGCCTCGGATCGCGCCGCAGCCGGTGACGGGGCTCGGTTTCACGATCGAAGGGCAGGGGGCGTGGCTCCCCCTCGCGCGTCGCCTCGAGGTCGAGAGCGCGACGCTCAGCATGGAGCGAGCCCAGGCGCGGTTCGAAGGCAGCCTGGAGTGGAGCCCGAGCCACTACGTGCTGGACGCCACGGCGACCCTGCCGCGGACGGAGTGCTCGATGGCGCTCAGCGCCATTCCGCGCGATCTCCTCGACGAGGTCACGGGCTTCTCCTGGAGCGGTCAGATCGGCGGCCGGGCGCGAGTCCGTGTGGACTCCCGCGACATCGACGCCACGCGCTTGGATCTCGACGTCGCCGATGGCTGCGAATTCCAGACCGTGCCGCCGTTGGCCGACCTGCGCCGCTTTCAGCAGCCTTTCCTGCACAGGGTTCACGAGCCGGATGGGACGTGGTTCGAGATGACCACTGGCCCGGGCACGGGCAACTGGACGTCGATCTACGCCATGAGTCCCTACTTCGTACACGCGGTCCTCGCCCACGAGGATGCGTCCTTCTTCAGCCACCATGGCTTCGCGCCATGGGCGATCCGGGAGGCGTTGATCAAGAACCTGCGGGAAGGTCGCTATGTCCTCGGAGCGAGCACGATCACGATGCAGCTCGCCAAGAACCTGTTCCTGCACCGCGAGAAGACGTTGGCGAGGAAGGTCCAGGAGGTGCTCCTCACGTGGTGGCTCGAGAGCGCCATGGAAAAGCGCGACATCCTCGAACTCTACTTCAACGTGATCGAGTTCGGTCCCGGCATCTACGGGATCCGCAACGGTGCGTGGTACTACTTCCGTTGCCAGCCGGCCGACCTGACGCCCGCCCAGTCCGCGTTCCTGGCGTCGATCCTGCCGGCTCCGAAGCTCTACCACGGTCAGTACGAGCGCGGCTCGCTGTCACAGAGCCTGACCAACAGGGTTTCTCGCCTCCTCACCCACATGCACGCTCGTCAGCGCATCGACCAGGCTGCTCTGGACTACGGCTTGGCCGAGCTGCGGCAGTTCACGTTCGCGCCGCCGGGCGCTGGTGCCTCGCCTGCCCCCGACATCCCAGGGGAGACCGCGCCCCTGCCCTTCGCGACCGGGCGCGCCACGTGGGCCGACTGGGACCTGTGGGGCTTCGGAGGCGAGGAGGAGCAGGAGGGGGATCCGCCGGAGGAGGCGGGGACCGGCTCCCCGTGAGGTGTCGCGCCCCGCGGACCATCGGGGCTGAGGCTACTCCTCGTCTCCCCGCAAGCGGGCGAGCACGTTGATGTCCTCGAGCGTCGTGACGTCGCCCGTGGCCCGGCCGGATGCGAGGTCGTTGAGCAGGCGACGCATGATCTTGCCGCTGCGTGTCTTGGGAAGTCCCTCGGCGAAGCGGACTTCGTCCGGCCGCGCGAACTTGCCGATCTCGGTGGCCACGAGCTCGACCAGCTCGGCGCGCAGCGGCTCGCTGTGCTCGTTGCCCGCCTTGAGCGTCACGAAGGCAACGAGCGCCTGGCCCTTCATCTCGTCAGGACGACCCACCACGGCCGCTTCGGCGACCTTCGGGTGGGCCACTAGGATGCTCTCCACCTCTGCCGTCCCGAGGCGATGGCCCGACACGTTGACCACGTCGTCCACGCGACCCATGACCCAGAAGTATCCGTCGGCGTCGCAACGGGCCCCGTCGCCGGTGAAGTAGATCCCAGGGAAGCGCGAGAAGTACTGTTCCCTGTATCGCTCGTCGTCGCCCCAGATGGTCCGCAGCATGGCCGGCCAGGGGCGATCGATCACGAGGAGCCCGCCCTCGTTGGGCCCGGCCTGCGTGCCGTTCTCGTGGAGCACCTTGGGCGACACGCCGAAGACGGGCAGCGTGCACGACCCGGGCTTTGTCGGCGTCGCGCCGGGCAGGGGCGACATCATGATCGCGCCGGTCTCGGTCTGCCACCACGTGTCCACGATGGGACACCGTGAGCCGCCGATGATCTTCCGGTACCACATCCACGCTTCGGGGTTGATGGGCTCGCCCACCGTGCCGAGCAGCCGTAGCGACGACAGATCGTGGCGCCTCGGGAATTGCTCGCCCCACTTGATGAAGGCGCGGATGGCCGTCGGCGCCGTGTAGAAGACGGTCACGCCGTGACGCTCGACGATGCTCCAGAATCGTCCGGCGTCCGGGAAGTCGGGCGCGCCCTCGTACATGAGCACCGTGGCGCCGTTCGCCAGCGGGCCGTACACGATGTAGCTGTGGCCCGTGACCCAGCCGACGTCGGCGGTGCACCAGTACACGTCCTCGTCCCGGAGGTCGAACACGTCGCGCGTCGTGAGCCAGGTGCCGACCATGTAGCCGCCCGTCGTGTGGAGCACGCCCTTGGGCTTCCCCGTCGTGCCGGAGGTGTAGAGGATGTAGAGCGGGTGCTCCGCGTCGAGCGGCACCGCTTCGTGCCGGAGCGACACGCCCTCGATCATTTCGTGCCACCAGTGGTCGCGCCCCGGTCGCATGTGCACCTCGTTGCCGGTGCGGCGCAGGACCAGGACGTGCTCGACGCTCGGCGCGCCGCGGACGGCCGTGTCGACCTGGGGCTTGAGGGGCACGACCTTGCCGCGCCGCCAGGCGCCGTCTTGCGTGATGACGAGCTTGGCCTCGGCGTCGTCGAGCCGGTCCCGTATGGCCTCGGCCGCGAAGCCCCCGAAGATGACCGTGTGCACGGCGCCGAGGCGCGCGCAGGCGAGCATCGCGATGGCGGTCTCGGGGACCATGCCCATGTAGATGGCGACGCGGTCGCCCGTCTGGACGCCGAGCTCGACGAGCAGGTTCGTCAGGCGACAGGTCTCGGTCCAGAGCTGCCGGTAGGTGAGCGTGCGGACCTCGCCGGGCTCGCCCTCCCAGATGAGCGCCGCACGGTTGGCCGCCGCCGAGCTCAGGTGTCGATCGAGGCAGTTGTACGCCAGGTTGGTCGTGCCACCTTCGAACCACTTCGCGTGCGGAGGATCCCACGACAGGACCTTCTGCGGCTCGCGGAACCAGTGCAGGTTGCGCGCCTGCTCCGCCCAGAAGCCCTCGGGGTCTTCGAGGCTCCGCCGGTGCATCGCCCGGTACTCGTCGAGGGAGCCGATGCGCGCGCGCGCGGAGAACTCGTCCGGCGGGGCGAAGATGCGAAGCTCCTTGGAAATGCTCTCGATCGTGGTCATGGTTCGGGGATTCAAGCACATGCGGCGAGCATCGGTCGACCCGTCCTAGGGCCGCCGGCACAGGAATTCCAGGCTCCGGGGATCACTGCACGCGCACGCGATCCACGATCCAGCGGTCGCCGTGGCGCCGCAGGCGGATCTCCAGGTTTCCCATTCCCCGCCCCGAAAGGAGCTGCAAGGCGATCGTGCCGACGTCCCCTTCCACGGTGATGGAGGACCTCAGGACGCGCAGGTCGTCGCCCGAGAGCCGGCTCACGGCCTGGCTCGCGCGGGCGCGGAGCTCGGCGCCGTCCGTGTAGACCTCCGTGTTGCCGAAGGCCACGACCTCCACGGGCTCGACGCTTGGATCGGTCCATGAGAGCGCCCGGGTCATGCGCTCCTGGTCCATCGGCCCCGTCACGTCTTCCACGAGTTGCTCGAGACGTTCTTCATCGGTCACGATGAGTGCGTCCACACCGCACCACGCCGCGACCACCGCGGCCAGCGCGGCGACGACGAGGACCGTCTTCTTCGGCTCGAGCTGCACGACGCACCCGGCCGAGAAGCTAGCACGTTCCCACTCGCGGCAGCCCCCCGTCTGATCCCAATCGCCCGACCGGTTCCCCCTCAACCGTCCGATCGCAGCTCCTGCAGCGACGCGTCGGCGCCGTCCGCGGTTCCGGCCCCCGCGACGGTGTCGCCGGTGACGACCGCGTGCCAGTACATCCTCCACCCCGCCTCGGCCGGTGGCGCCGCCGCGTCGGTTGCGACGAAGAAGACCGAGCGGGTCCCCGGGACCGGGAAGCTGTCGCTCGGAGTAAAGCACGTGGTGGGAGGAGCGTACCTGGAGGCCTCCGGGTGGGGTGCGCCGGTGGCGGTCGCGAAGTACGTCTCGCCCGTCACCGCGAGCACCGTTGCATCCACGGGGAAGGAGCCGCGCAGCACCTCGTCGGCGTGGATCGTTCCGGTCACGGTCGGGTACGCCTGGTACACGTCGGAGAAAGCCAGGATGAGCCCGGGCTCCGCGGGCTCCGGCGTCCCCGTGAGCTCACCGAGAACGACCCCGCCCGCGACGGCGAACTCGTCGGCGAGGTCCCGGAGCGACGGGTTGGGCGCACACAGCGCGCCCCCTCGCCCGTCGCTCGAGGCATCCGCGCCGTCCGCGCCGTCCGAGTCCGTGCAGCCGAGCGAGACCGACGCGACGACCACGAGCGCCGCCGAGGACAGACCCCTCATCGTGCACCTCCCGACTCCGCGGCGGCCACCGCCGAGACCAGGTCCGCACGCGACACCCGGACGGTGCCGATGACGAGAGGATCGGCCTCGACCGGGTACATGTCCCGCACCAGGCCGGGGTCACCGTCCTCGACGAACAGGGCGACCGCGCTCCACACGTTCGTCGCGACGTGAATCGGGTGGAGCTCCGGCGGGCCTCGCATGCAGTGACGTCGATGCTCCATGTCCTCGTAGTATGAACCGTCGGGATCGAGGGGCCAAAGCGTCGAGGCCGGGTACGGCCGTCCGTCCAGATGCTCGCCCCAGTGGTCCTGAAACACGACCAGCAGCGATCCGGGGTGCTCGCCCGTCCACGCGACGTCCCCCGCGTAGTAGAGCTGGACGTTGGCCGTCGTCTCCTCGTTCCAGAGCGCGAGGGCCGCCCGCAGGGCGTCGCGCGCCTCGTCGACATCCAATCCGTTGGCTGCCAGGGTGCCGGGGTTCATGTACACGGGGACGGAGCCGCCGCCCCATACGCAACCCGTCGGCGGCGGATGCTGCTGCGCTCGCGCGGCGCCAGGCCAGGTCGCGCCGCCGAGAATCAGGAAAGCGGCCATCGTCAGCAAACAGCGCGTGAACCGCCAACTGCGGGCCGGCAACTGGTTCACAGGTTGCTGGCCGGAGGTTCCGAGTCGTTGCCGTTTCGATGCGTCACAGCCGCGGTCCTCGCGTGGCGCGGCCGCACGAGCTCGAGCTCTGCCGGTGTTCCTCATCGCTTCACCTCCTCCTCCCGTCGCCGCCATCCCCGACTTCCCCGCACGTCCGCCGTCGAGCGGGCCGCACGAGACCAGCGTCCCACGGGCCCCGCGCGATCCGTCCTGACGGGGTTCCGTCAGTCGGGAGGTCACTGGCGCTGGATCAACCTCGTGGCGGCCGGAACGCCTCGCGCCGGAGGCCGTAGGCGTGCATCCAGTCCCGCAGCGTGGTGCGAGGGATGCCGAGCCGGTCGGCGGCCGCGCTCTGGTTGCCCCCGGTGGCGCGCAGTGCGTCGAGCATCGTGCAGAGCAGGCGCTTCTCGACCCTGGCGAAGACCCCGACCAGCCCGCGCGCGGTCACGAGGCGGTTGAGCCCGACCTCCTGCTCGAGCGTCGCGAGCAGCGTCGCGAGCCCCGCCAGCTTGTCGAGGAACGGGATCCCGTCGAGCCCGAGCACGTTCGCCACCGCCTGATTCGCGTACGCGCTCAGTACGACGGTGGGCACGGGCGTGGGGCGCGCGGCGAGCAGCGTGAGCACGTCCT
>Ga0214473_10003367_pt1 | contig 19395 bp, 15 predicted proteins | sample RVTome_7_FD_203509 | JGI IMG/M metagenome (GOLD analysis project Ga0214473, IMG submission 203509) | Soil microbial communities from uranium-contaminated site in the Upper Colorado River Basin, Wyoming, United States - RVT98D197 | ecosystem: Environmental > Terrestrial > Soil > Contaminated >... | reverse complement strand
CGGGCACGATGACGCCGCCGTAGCTGTTCACCAGGTGCATCTCCTTGAGGAGCAGGAAGAGGGGCAGCATCGCCACCTGCGAGGGAACCAAGAGCGCGCCGAGAAGAACGCGCAGGATGGCGTCGCGTCCGGCGAAGCGCAGCTTGGCGAACGCGTAGCCCGCCATCGAGTTGATCAGCACCGAGAGGACCGTCACGCAGCCGGCGACGAGCGCGCTGTTGGCGAGCGAACGCGCCAGGCGCAGCCGGGTGAAGAGCGCCTGGTAGTGCTCGGCGGTGAGAGCGCGCGGGACCAGCCGCAGGGGCTCGGCGTCGACGGCGCCGGGGGGCGAGAGCGATGCCACGAGCATCCACCAGAGCGGGAGCAGGGTGAGGAGCACCGCCGCGGCGAGCGCGCCGTGGAGGGTCCACACCGCCGCCCGACTCCGCTTCACCAGCGCCTCCGGAGCAGTCCGAGAGGGAGCAGCGTCGCGGCCAGGATGATCGCGAAGAGCACCACGGCGATCGCGGCGGCGTAGCCGAGATTCCACCAGCGGAATCCCTCTTCGTACATCAGGAGCACGATGCTGAGGGTGGCGTCGGAAGGCCCTCCTCCGGTCATCACGTAGGGCTCGGCGAAGAGCTGCAGGTAGCCGATCGTGGTGATCAGCGCGACGAAGAAGAGCGTCGGCGTGAGCATGGGGAGCGTGACGTGCCGGAGCTGGCGCCACCCGCTGGCTCCGTCGATGCGCGCGGCCTCGTAGAGGGAGGGGGGAATGCTCTGGAGCCCGGCCAGGAAGATCACCATGTTGAAGCCGAAGTTCTTCCACACCGCCAGCAGGATGATCGCCGGCAGCGCCCAGCGGGGGTCACCCAGCCAGTCGATCGGGGCGATGCCGAGGAGGCCGAGGGCGCGATCCAGGAGCCCGTGGCGCGGGTGGTAGAGGTAGCGCCAGGTCGCGGCGACGGCGACCAGGGTGGTGACCACCGGCAGGAAGAAGGCGGTGCGAAAGAAGCCCTTGAGACGCACCCGCGGCGAGTGGAGCAGCAGCGCGGCGGCGAGCGATGTCGCCACCGAGAGAGGCCCGGCGACGGCGCAGAAGAGGAGCGTGTTGCGGAGCGCGATCCAGAAGCGCGGCGAGCCGAGGAGCCGCAGGTAGTTGTCGAGGCCCACGAAGCGCAGGAGCTCGGGGCTCCCGAGGGCGTAGATGTCGAAGTCGGTGAAGGAGAGGCCGAGGGAGGCCGCGACGGGCAGGAAGAAGAAGACGGCGAGCAGGAGGAGCGCCGGGGCGGCGAGCCACCCGCCGCCGCGGGCTGCGGCCTCCCTCACCGCTTCGCCTCCGCGGCGCCCGCCCGCCGGCCGCCCAGCAGCCAGCGCCGCTTCTCGAGGATCGCGTCCACGTCGCGGTCGAGGGCGGCCAGGGCCGCCTCGGGAGCCAGGTGGCCCCGCACCGCCTCCTCCGAGTAGTGGGCGATGCGGCTCGCGATCCGCTCCCACTCGGGGATGCGAGGCGTGGCGGCGAGCGCGCCGAGCTGGACCCAGAAGGCCCGGGCGCGTGGATCCGACACCAGTCCGGAGAGCCGCCAGGCCGCGCGGCGCGCGGGCAGATCTCCGCAGAGCCGGTGCAGCGCGACCTGTTGCTCGGGCTCCGAGAGGTACTCGACGAGCTTCCACGCCTCGGCCTGCCGCGGAGAGGTTCGCGTCAGGGCCAGGCTCGCGCCTCCGGCCAGCGAGGCGCCGGGGCCGTTCTCGCGCGGCGCCGGGAGCGGAGCCGTGGCCCAGGCGGAGTCGAGCTCCGCGGGCAGGCGGCGCGCGAGCTCGCCGAGGTCCCAGGGGCCGCTCACCAGCATCGCGAAGTGGCCGGCGGCGAAGTCGCGGTACACGTTGCCCACCCGGCCCTCGCTCCCCCTCGGCGCGAGGCCCCTCTCGAAGAGATCCAGGTACCAGCGGAAGGCCTCGCGGAAGCGCGGGCTCTGGAAGTCCCCGCGGCGGTCGCCATCGCGGAGCAGCGCGGCGCCGAGCTGCAGGGCCAGGATCACCTGGGGCTCCCAGGTGTCCGGCGAGAGAAGGATGGCATAGTGGTCGGCTCCGACGACGGCTTCCAGACGGATCATGGCTTCGAGCCAGGCGCTCCAGGTGCGCGGCGGCTCCTGGAACCCTGCGCGGGCGAGAAGATCGCTCCGATAGAAGAGCACGCGCGTATCGACGTACCAGGGCACCCCGTAGAGGATGCCGTCGACTTCGCTCATCTCGAGGACGCCGGGGAAGTAGTCGTCGGGCGCGATCGAGGTCGAGGCCGACATGCGCGCGCCCACGGGCGCCACCGCGCGCAGGGCGACGAATTCGGGAATCCAGGTGGTGCCGAGCTGGAGGAGGTCGGGGAGCGCGTCGCCCGCGTAGGCGGTGAGGAGCTTCTCGTGGGCGGCGCTCCAGGGGATCTGCTGGACGCGGACGCGGAGGCCCGGGCTCCGCCGCTCGAACTCCGGCATCAGCCGCTGGACGACCTCGCCCTCGCGCCCCAGCGCCCAGAAGTCGATCGCGGTGGCCTCCTCCCGGGCCCCGCAGCCGATCGCCGCCGCCGCCGCGAGGAGCCCGCTCGAGGCGAGCCGTGCCAGGCGCCTCAAGCGTCGTCCCGCGGCCCGAACGCGCTCCACGCGACGAGGATAGGGGACTCCGCGGCGGGGTGCCGGCCCTTGCCGGGTCGATGGCTTCTCGGAATCCTCTCCCTCATGCAGGCCTCCTCTCGAAGCTGCGTGCGGGTAGCCCAGATCGCTCTCGCGGCTCTCGTCCTGGCGCTACCCGGTGTGGAGCGTGCGCGGGCGTTCGGGCTCGGCGACGTCGCCGAGCGGGCCGCCGAGCTCGCCGCCAGGAGCTACCAGGACCCGCGCGACCCCGTGCCGCAGTGGCTGCTCGACCTCGACTACGACCAGTACCGCGACATCCGGTTCCGGCCCGAGAAGGCGCTCTGGGACGATCTCGGGCTCCCGTTCACCGTGCAGCTCTTCCACCCGGGCTTCTACCACAACCGCACCGTGAGCATCCACGTCGTCACTCCCTCCGGAAAGGTCTCCCGTCTCTCGTTCTCCCCCGACCAGTTCGACTACGGAGAGAACAAGGCTGGAAAGCGCACGGGGAAGGGTCTTGGATACGCGGGCTTCCGCGTCCACTACCCCATCAAGACCTCGAGCTATCGAGACGAGGCGATCGCCTTCCTCGGCGCCAGCTATTTCCGCGCCGTGGGACGCGATCAGGTCTACGGGCTCTCTGCGCGGGGCATCGCGATCGACACGGCCATGCCATCCAGAGAGGAGTTCCCCTGGTTTCGCGAGTTCTGGCTGGTGCAGCCGCCTCCGGGCGCGCAGGAGCTCACGCTGTACGGTCTGCTCGACAGCCCCAGTCTCACCGGCGCCTATCAATTCGTGCTGGCGCCCGGCCCGCACACCCGGCTGGACGTGGAGATGCGCCTCTTCCCGCGCACCGCCATCGCCAAGCTGGGCGTGGCTCCGCTGACCAGCATGTTCCTCTGCGGTGAGATCGGAGCTGGCGAGGGAGTCGTCGACTACCGCCCGGAGGTGCACGACTCCGATGGCCTGCTGGTGGCCACCAGCGGCGGGGAGTGGCTGTGGCGGCCTCTCGAGAACCCGAGGGAGCTGTCCGTCACCTCCTTCGAGCTGGTGGATCCGCGCGGATTCGGTCTTCTCCAGCGCGACCGGGACTTCGACCACTACCAGGACTTCGAAGCTCGCTCGGATCTGCGCCCGAGCGCCTGGGTCCAGACCACGGGCGCGTGGGGAGCGGGTCGCGTCGAGCTCGTCGAGATCCCGACGCGCAGGGAGATCGACGACAACATCGTCGCGTACTGGGTGCCCGAGGCGACCGCGTCGGCGGAGACACCCGTCTCGCTCGCCTACTCGATCTTCTGGTACGGCGACGATCAGAGCTGGCCTCCTGGCGGGAGGGCCGTCGCCACCCGTCGAGACCTGGGCACGGAAGAGGGCGCGCGGCGCCTGGTCGTCGACTTCGACGGAGGCGCGCTGCGGAGCCTGCCCACGGACGCCGCCGTGGAGGGCGTCGTCACGGCGGTCGGCAGCGGCGGAGAGGCCGCCCGATCCCTCGGGCCCGTGGAGGTCTTGGAGCGGCAGGTGATGCGCAACCCCATCACGGGCGGCTGGCGGCTGGTCTTCCAGCTCGAGCCGGCGGGCCCGGTCGAGCTGCGCGCCTTCCTGCGCCACGGGGACGCCGTCCTTACCGAAACCTGGTCCTATCTCCTGGTGCCGTGACGCGATGACCGCAAGCCAGTGCCATCGAGAGGATCCAGTGGTCGGGGGCGGAGGACTCGAGACGGAGCGAGCAGTCAGGGCCTCGTCCCTGGAGCGGATTCTCCTGGACTGGCGAGGCGCGCAAGGTCGCGTGAGGGACTATCTGACCGCGCTCGACCTGGAGACACCCGAGGTCCAGCGCCTGGGGCGGCAGGCGCTGGAGCGAGCGCTCGGCGAGGATTCGCGCCGCGGCGCGATCCCCGACGCGATGGACGAGGCCGTTCGCGTGGTGCTGCAGACCCAGCCGCCTGCGGCCCTCGATCCCGAGGCGAGCGACGAGAGCAGGTTCTGGCGCTGGCGTCTCGCCGCCTGGCAGGCGGGAGCGACTCGAAAGGGCGTCGATGGGGAGTGGACGTCACTCGCTCCGACCCCGCCGCTCCTGCGCGGCTCGATGAGCCCGGAGCGCTACCTCGGCCGCCGCCTCGGAGAATGGACGCGCCGGCGCCGGACCCCGGGTCCTCGGGTCGAAGCTGCGGGTCCGGGCCGGGAAGACCGACGTCTGGCGCGCTCTGCGTGGGAAGGGCGAGGGCGATGGCGCCGCGCTCTGCTGGGTTTCCTGGTGCTGGTTCCGAGCGTGACGGCGGGAGCCTCGTTCCTCGCCACGCTGCCGGCGCAGGTGTGGCTGCCCGCCGAGCTCGCGCTGGCCGTCTTCTTCGGCGCTCTCTTCGGCGCTCTCTCCCTGGGGTTCTGGACGGCTGTCTTCGGCTTCGTCGTGCTGCTTCGCGGTGGCGACCGCTTCGCGATCACGCGCGGCGAGGGCGATCCTTCCCAGCCGCTTCATGACGGCTTCCGGACCGCCGTGGTGATGCCCGTATGCGACGAGCCGGTGGCGCGCGTCTTCGCGGGGCTCCGAGCGATTCGCGAGTCGCTCGTCCGTTCGGGTGCCGTCGATGGGTTCGACTTCTTCGTCCTCTCCGACAGCAGCGATCCCGACCTCTGGGTCGACGAGGAGGCAGCGTGGGCGGATTGGCGCCGCACCGCGCAGGGAGCGGGTGGCATCTTCTACCGCCGCCGGCGGGTCCGCCAGAAGAGAAAGAGCGGCAACCTGGCCGACTTCTGCCGGCGCTTCGGCCGCCGCTACCGGTACATGATCGTCCTCGACGCCGACAGCGTGATGAGCGGCGAGGCCCTGGTACGGCTGGTGCGGCTGATGGAAGCCCACCCGCAGGTGGGCATCATCCAGTCCGCGCCCCGGGTGGTGCGGGCCCGCTCGCTCTTCGCGCGCATCCAGCAGTTCGCCAACCGACTCTACGGTCCGATGTTCGCCGCAGGCATGCACTACTGGCAGCTCGGCGACAGTCCCTACTGGGGTCACAACGCGATCCTGCGGGTCGAGCCATTCATGGAGCACTGCGGGCTGCCGCGCCTCTCCGGGCGGCCGCCGCTCGGCGGCGACATCCTGAGCCACGATTTCGTCGAGGCTGCGCTGGTCGGTCGGGCCGGCTGGTCGATCTGGCTCGCCTTCGATCTGGACGGAAGCTACGAGGAGACCCCCGCGTCGCTGCTGGAGGAGATGCAGCGCGATCAGCGCTGGTGTCAGGGCAACCTCCAGCATCTGCGCCTGCTCTTCACCGAGGGCCTTGCTTCCGTCCACCGGGCGCTCTTCCTGAATGGCATCTTCTCCTACGTGTCGGCGGTGCTCTGGCTCGGGTTCCTTGCAGCAGGCACCGCCGAGGCCGTGATGTGGTCGTTTCGCGGGCCCGACTACTTCTCCACGGGTGTGTCGCTGTTTCCGACCTGGCCGGTCTGGCGACCCGAGCGCGCGCTGGCCCTGTTCAGCGCGGTCTTCGCGGTGCTCATCCTGCCCAAGTTCCTGGCGGTGGTCCTCGCGCTCTGGCGACGTGAAGCGTCCTCGTTCGGCGGCGTGGGGCGGCTCCTCGGCGGCGTTCTCCTGGAGACGCTGTCCTCGGCCCTGTTCGCGCCGATCCGAATGGCTTTCTACTGCCGATTCGTCCTCCTGAACCTGGCGGGGCGCGCGGTCACCTGGAGGGGCGGCGCCGACGAGCTGCAGGAGACCAGCTGGCGGGAGGCGTTGCGCCGCCACGGCCCGGACACGCTGGTTTCCTGCCTCTGGGCGCTCACCCTCCACTGGCTTCACCCCGCGGCGTTCTGGTGGCTGGCGCCGGTCGCGGGCGCGCTGGCCTTCTCGGTCCCCTTGTCGGTGCTCGCCAGCCGCGTCTCGCTGGGAGCGCCTGCCCGCTCGGCCGGCTGCTTCCTCACGCCCGAGGAGAAGAGCGCGCCGCGCGAGATCCGCGAGCTCGAGGCGGAGCTGGAAGCCGAGCCCGCGACGCGGAGCTCGTGGGGGAGGGGATTCTCGGGCGCCGTCGTGGACCCGCTGCTCAACGCCTTCCACACCGCGCTTCTCCGCGGGCCGAGATCGCTCGCCCCGCGGATTCGAAAGGAGCGAAGCGAGCTGGTGGATCGCGCCCTGGCGGGCGGTCCGAATCGCCTGAACGAACTCGAGAAACGGGTGGTGCTCTCGGATGCAGCCGCGCTGCTCGATCTTCACAGCCGCGTCTGGCGGCTCGAAGATCGGGAAACCGCGGCGCGCTGGGGCCTCCTCGACGCCATCGACCGCCGTTCGCGATCCGTCAGCCGCTGAGATCGATCTCCCCGGCCACGGCCTTGAACTCCGCCTTCCGATGCGTTCCGTCGCAGAAGGGCTTGCTGGAGGACTGGCCGCAGCGGCAGAGAGCGACCGAGCCGCTCTTGTCCTCGCTCGTTGCGCCGGTGCGGAAGGTCACCTTCCCGTCCGTCTTGAAGACGATCGGACCATTCTCGACGATCGTGATCTTCATCTTGGATCGACCTCGGGGTCCCTCGGCGCGCCGGCTCCCGTTCGCGGGTGGTCTCGGTCGGTCGGCCGTCCGCCGACCTCGAACGTACCACAGGCCGGTCTCCCCCGGGAAGCTCGAACCGCACCGAGGATCGAGGGAGGAGGGGGCTCGGGCGCCGGCCGAGGCACCGCTCTCGCGCTGCGTCGATCAGCGGGTCCGCCGCCAGCTCGCCGTGGGCGACCTTCTCTGGCTCCATCCATGGTACGGATGGCGGGCGACCATGACCTGGAGCTGGAACAGACGGATCAGCGCCGCACCCGCCACGAATCCGCCGATGTGGGCCCAGAACGCGGTACCGCCCCCGCTGTCTCCCATCGAGCCGAAGCCGCCGAGGACCTGCAGCAGGAACCAGTAGCCGAGCATGAAGACCGCGGGGACGGCCACGGTGGTGATGAAGAACCCCAGGAAGATCAGCATGTGCACGTGCACGCGCGGATAGAGCACGACATACGCGCCCATCACGCCCCCGATCGCACCCGAAGCCCCGACCATGGGGACTCCGGAGTCCGGATTGGAGATGAGCTGACCGGCGGCGGCCACCAGTCCGCAGAGCAGATAGAAGAGCGCGAATCGAACGTGTCCCATGGAGTCTTCGACGTTGTTTCCGAAGATCCAGAGGAACCACATGTTGCTGATCAGGTGCATCCAGCCCCCGTGCATGAACATCGAGGTCAAGAGAGTGTAGGAGCTGGACGAGTCGGTGAGCGCGCAGTAGGTATCCGGTCCGATCTGGAACCGGGTGCCGGCCGGCAGCGTGTTCAGCAGCTCGCCCGGCGTGAGCCCCAGCAGGCAGACCGATCGCGAGAGCGCGGGTTCGCTTCCCAGGCCCTGGGCAAACGCCCAGGCGATGGCATTCAGCGCGATGATGCCGACCGTGACGAGAGGGGTCAGGAAATGCGGGTTGTCGTCGCGGATCGGAAACATCGGCGGATGTCCAGGTGGTGTGCCGCAAGTATAAGCGATGCTTCGACCCGGAAAGGGTCGGCTCCGCCGCGGCGGGGGAGACCCCGGGGCGGCGCATCCCAAGCGGAGTCCTCGAGAATCGGGGGCTCGCAAGGAGGGGATCCATGGACGTATACGAGGCCATCTCCAGGCGCAAGAGCGTCCGTTCGTTTCGAGAGGAGGAGATCGCGGAGGAAGTGATCTCGCGGCTCTTCGGCGCTGCGCGCCTCGCGCCGTCGGCGAGCAACCGGCAGGAATGGCGGTTCGTGGCGGTGCGCGATCCGGCGCTGCGCAGGCGGCTCTCCAGGGCCGCCAGGGGACAGGCGCACGTCGCCCAGGCTGCGGTGGTGGTGGCCTGCTGCGCGGAGACCGACGGTCACGTGATGAGCTGCGGGCAGGCCTGCTATCCGATCGACGTCGCCATCGCCGTCGATCATCTGACGCTCTGCGCAACCGCGGAGGGGCTGGGAAGCTGTTGGATCGGTGCCTTCCAGGAGGATGAAGTGAAGGAGATCCTGGGGATTCCGGCGAGGATCCGCGTGGTGGCGCTTCTCGCCCTCGGCCATCCGGAGGATGCGTCGCCCGTCGAGAAGGACCGCCTGTCGCTGGAAGCGATCGTGAGGCACGAGCGGTGGCAGTGATCGGGAGCTGCTCGGGAAGCGAGGGAGCTCCGGCCGGGGCGATGCGGGGTGCGTCGGCATCCCGCTCCGAGGCGCTACCCGCCGCATCCGGGGGGCGGCGCGGGCGCGTTTCGTCCAGGCCGGGATTCCACTATTCTCCGTCACGCCGTGGTCCGCCGAGACGCGGCAGAGCCGGGAGGAGGAGCCAGCATGCATTCTCCGAGAACCAGGATGCGACTCGAGCCGCTCATCTGGATCGCAGCGGGGCTCCTGCTCCTCGCTCTCGCCGCCTGCGGCTCCGACGAGGCGCGGGAGGCCTCGTCGTCGCCCGCGGAGATCCCGCGCGCCAAGCAGCCGACCGCGGTCGAGCCGCCGGCCTCCGCGCCCGGGGAGCGCGCCGAGGAGGAGGACGACGAGCTCGCCGCGGCGGTCCGGGCGCTCGAGAGCGCCGATCCCGAGGAGCGATCCGACGCTCTCTTCGACATCGAGCCCGAGGGGCAGGGCCTCCGCTCGCTCCTCCAGGTCCTGCGCGACGACCCCGACCCCGAGGTGCGCGGGCTCGCCGCGAGACAGCTCGGGTACGCCGAGTCGCCGGAGGCCACCGCCGGGCTCGTCTCGGCGCTCGGCGACCCGGCTCCCGGAGTGGTGATCGAGGTGATCGGCGCCCTCGAGCTGATCGACGACAGCAGCGTGATCGGGAGCCTCGAGAAGCTGGCCCAGCACCGCGACCCCGGGGTCCGAGAGGCGGCTGCGGAGGCCATCGACTACCTGCGCTAGCCGATCAGCGCCCCCAGGCCGTCGTAGAGGAGCTTGAGGCCCACGGCGGCGAGCATCAGGTAGATTGCCTGGTAGAAGATCTTCTCGTCGATGCGCCGGTGGAGCCAGATCCCCAGCCACATTCCCAGGGGTGCGAGCGGCGAGAGCACGAGCGAGGTGAGGAGGTTCTCGCCGCTGAACTGGCCGAGCAGGGAATAGGGGACGAGCTTCAGGTAGTTCACGAACGTGAAGTACACCACCGTGGTTCCGACGAAGAGCGTCTTGTCCATGTTCTGGGGGAGGAGGTAGACGCTGAGAGGTGGGCCTCCCGCGTGGGCGACGAAGCTGGTGAAGCCCGAGACCGCGGCCCAGAAGCTTCCCGCGCGTCGACTCGGGGCGGTGGGCTGCTGTTGCGGGGTTCTCGCCAGCCAGTATCGCAGGACGAAGCCCAGCGCCAGCGCTCCGAGCAGCAGGCGGATCAGGCTCTCGTCGAGGAAGCGGAAGGTCGCGGTGCCCAGCAGGATCCCGACGACCGAGCCGGGCAGCAGGATGCGCATGTTGACCGGGTCCCAGCTCCGCCGATACGCGATCACGCCGACGACGTCCATCGCGCAGAGGATCGGGAGCAGGATGGCGGCGGCCCGCGTCGGCGTGGTGACGAGCGCCACCATCGGGGTCGCGATCAGCCCGACGCCTCCGCCGAAGCCGCCCTTGGAGATCCCCATCAGGAGGATCGCGGGAATCACGACGGCGTAGAAGAGCGGGTCGGAGATCAGCAAGCGGCGGCCCCTGGCGCGGGTGCGCTCATGGTAGGCGGCCGGACCGCGCTGCGCCTCGGCGTCGAGAACCGGGTACCTTCTTCTCGGAAGATCCGTGAGGAGGTCTCGTTCGCTCCGAGCCGCCTCGATGCGCGGGGGCCGCGACCAGGGAGAGGGGGGCAGCATGAGCGGCAACCGCGAACGCGTTCTCGCCTCGCTGCACCACCAGCAGCCGGACAGGATCCCCTACGACGTCCGCTTCACCCAGAAGGCCCACGCCAGGATGGCGGAGTTCTACGGCGATCCCGTTTTTTCGCTGAAGCTGGGGAACTGCCTCACCTGGCTGGGCTGCGAGCCGGAGGATGGCTGGAAGCAGGTCGAGCCCGACATCTGGGAGGATCAATTCGGCGTCCGATGGGACCGCAGCATCGACAAGGACATCGGCAACGTCTGCAATCAGCTGGTCACGCCGGAGAATCTGCGCGACTACCGGTTCCCCGACCCGGATGATCCCTCCCGGTACGGCGGATACGAGAAGGCGCTCGACCCGAGGGAGGATCGCTTCCTTCTGGTCAACTTCGGCTTCAGCCTGTTCGAGCGCGCCTGGACGCTCGCCGGCATGGAGAACCTCCTGATGGCCATGGGAGACGACCGGCGATTCGCCCACCAGCTGCTGGATCGGATCCTGGAATTCGACCTGAGGGTGATCGAGAACGCCTGCTCCTTCGACGTCGACGCGATGATCTTCGGGGACGACTGGGGAATGCAGACCGGCCTCATCATGGGGCCGAGGGCATGGGGTGAGTTCATCGCGCCCCGGATTCGGCAGATGTACGGTCTGGTCCGCTCGAGGGGAAAGTTCGTCTTCATTCACAGCTGCGGCAAGGTCGATCGCGTGTTTCCGGAGCTGATCGAGTGCGGCGTGGACGTCTTCAACCCGTTTCAACCCGAGGTGATGGACGTCTTCGAGGTGAAGAGGCGATACGGCGCCGATCTCTGCTTCTTCGGCGGCGTGAGCGTCCAGAGAACGCTCCCCCACGGGACGGTCGCCGAGGTGCGCGAGGAGGCGCGGCGACTGCTCGAGGTGGTGGGCCGGGACGGCGGCTACATCGCAGCCCCGTCCCACTGGATACCCGCCGATTCGAAGCCGGAGAACGTCGCCGCCTTGATCGAGGTCCTGCAGAGCCAGTGATTCCCGGCCCGAGCCGGGAGGGAAAGGAGACGCGCGATGAGCCGCTGGGCCGAGAGAAGCGAAGCCCTGAAGACCCGGCTCAAGCTCCGGACCGAGCCGATCGCCTTTCGCAGGCTGGCGGACGCCGCCGAGCTGAAAGGCATCGAGGGGGTGATCCGCTGGAGCCAGGGGTGCGTGTTCTGCCAGATCCCCTACATGGCCCGGGTCGCGAAGCTGACCGTGGCCGTGACCAGCGAAGACGAGCTCAACCATCGCTGCAAGCGGGTGCACGGGCTGGTCGAGAGCCTCGACGAAGACGTCGAGGAAGAGTGCAGGCGGCTGTCGCGGACCTGGATGCCCTCTCCCGAGGAGGCGATGAGGCAGCAGCGCTACTACCCGGTGGTGCCTCCCGGCCAGGCGATCGTGGCGGGACCGCTCGGCAGGGCGGCCTTCGAGCCCGACATGGTCATGGTGTTCGGCAATCCAGCCCAGATCATGATGCTGCTCTGCGGCATGCAGAAAGTCCGGTACGAGAGGTTCGACTTCACCTTCATCGGCGAGGGGGCGTGCATGGACTCGTTCGGTCGCTACTACGCCACGGGGAAGACCTCGGTCGCGATTCCCTGCTATGGGGAACGGGCGCTCGGGCAGGTGGCCGACGACGAGATCGTCGTCGCCTTGCCTCCGGAGGAGCTCGACCGGGTCATCGAGGGTCTCGATACCCTGGCGAAGAGCGGCTTCGGCTACCCGATCTCCGTGATCGGGGGCTTCACCGATCCCAACCCCTTCCTGGCCCAGGTGTATCCGGATCGGCGGAGGCACTGAGCCTTGGGTGCGCGAGGCCACCCACCCGCGCGCCACTCGCCGTTCTCCGGATCTCTACCCGGTGGATACGCCGGTAGAGGGCGCGGCGGCGGCCGCGCTCACCAGCACGTCCTGCAGCAGGTGCTCGGCCAGCCTCTTGCCCAGGGCGATGATGGTGAGGACGGTGGGCCGGTCGAGCGACTCGGGAAACGAGCTGGCGTCGCAGACGTAGAGGTTCTCGATCTCGGTCCGCAGGTTCAGGTCGAGCATCTCGCCGATCCGGACGGTCGCGCAGGGGTGGGTGCCGCGGAGCGGGCCGACGAAGATCGAGTCCGGGTCGCAGCCGGCTCGCACCAGGATCTTCCGCGCCACGATCGAGGCGTGGTTCAGGCGGTAGCGATCGCGGGGAGTCAGCGGCTTGCTCACCCTTCCCTCCAGGCTGACGCCTCCGGAGAGCTCGTCCTTGATCTTGATCATCAGGCCCATGGTCCTGCCGTAGTGGACCCAGGTGAACGGGTACTTGATGCCCTTCAGCGCGTTGATCATCGGATACAGGATCCAGGGATCGATCAGCGTGCTCAGCATGTAGCCGTTGTCGTCGTCGGTGTATGCGACGCTCATCGGTGTCTCGGAGCCGTTTCCGCGGTATCTCGAGGTCCCGTAGACGATGGTCGTGGTGTCCATGGCCATGCCGTGACCGGCCTCGAAGAAGCCGGCGTTCTGCAGGATGACGGGAGTCCCGATCCCGCCCGCGGCCAGCACCACGACCCCTGCGCGGATCTCGAAGCGGCTGCCTCGTCCGATCCTGCCGCGCACCCCGCCCACCCGTCGTCCCTCGATGATCAGGTCGTCCACGCGGGCTCGCGTGATCAGCTCGCATCCCGCGGCCACGGCGTCGTCGACGTACTCGTTGGCCGTCCACTTCGCGCCGCAGCGGCAGCCGAGCATGCACTTGGCGCCGCAGTCGAAGCGCGCGGTATGGCTCGTGCGGATGAACTTCATCAGCGGCTGCCAGTCGTAGCCGAGCGAGTTTGCCGCCTCCATGATGCGCGTGGAGCACTCGCCGAGAGCGTCGTCCGGAAGCCGGTCGAGGGCGAGCTCCTTGATGGTGTCCTCGACCTGCACGTCGATGTCGATTCCGTATTTCTGCTTCAGCCACTGCGGCGGCCGGGCGGCGGAGCCGGTGAACATGTTGGTGGCCCCGCCCGTCATCAGGGGCCGGACGATGTTCAGCCCCTCCTCGGTGAAGAGAAGGCCGCCCCGGTCGGCGTAGATCAGCGCTCCGAGGTGGGTTCCGTAGTAGAACTTCTCGCGGTGGTCTCTCCCCCTCTCGAGCAGGATGACCCGCCTCTCGGCCTGCGCGAGCTGGCGGGCGACCGTCGCCCCACCCGGGCCGGAACCGACGACGACGACGTCCGCTTCGCGTCTGGTGAGCGCCTTCTCCACGATGCCTCCCTTCCCAGCGGCCGGTCGACGAGCGGCTGGGCTCTGCGCGCGGGGGGAAGGTTATCAGAAGCCAGCGCGGGTCGGTCTGCGGGTCGCTTCGCGCGCGGAACCCCGGAAGCGGCGGTTACCCCCGGGGGCGTGTGAGGCTCCAGATGTGCGGTTCGACATGGACTAAGGTAGAGATAGGCTGAGGTGAAAGCGGGTACGCGGCGGAGAAGGAGGTCACCTTGAAGTCGGTGCGTCAGGTCCTGGAAGACAAGGGCTATGCCGTCGAGACCGTCACTCCCGAGACATCGGTCTACGACGCGCTGCAGAAGATGTCCAATCGAGGGGTCGGGGCGCTGGTCGTGATCGAAGGCGGAGAGATCCGCGGCCTCTTCTCCGAGCGGGACTATGCCCGCAAGATCGTCCTGCAAGGCAGGGCGTCGAAGAACACCCCGGTGCAGGAGGTCATGACCCGCCGGGTGATCACCGTGGAGCCGCAGCAGACGGTCGAAGCATGCATGGTGCTGATGACGGAGAAGCGCATCCGGCACCTTCCAGTGGTCGAGAACGGGCGCCTGATCGGCATCGTCTCGATCGGCGACGTCCTGAAGGCGATCATCGAGGCGCAGCGGCTCACCATCGAGGAGCTCGCGACCTACATCACGAGCGGGCGTTGATCCCCGCCGCCTCGTCCGGCTGAGCGCCTCCGCCGTCGGGCTTCGTCCCCGGGGCGGGGGGGAGCCAGAGCGTGAACACCGCGCCGCCGTCGGGGCGGTTCGCCGCCTCGAGCGTTCCCCCGTGGCGGCGCGCCATGTCGAAGCTCAGGCTGAGTCCGAGTCCGGTCCCCTCGCCGAGCCCCTTGGTGGTGAAGAAGGGGTCGAAGACGTGCGGCAGGAGGTCGTGGGGAATCCCCGGTCCCCGATCGCGAACCGAGAGGGTGACCTGGCCGCGGTCGCGGCGGACCTCGAGCTCGATCTCCCGGACGCCGCCACTCGCCTGGATGGCGTTGAGGAGCAGGTTGGTCGCGATCTGCACCAGCTCCTCCTCGCACCCGAGGACGGGAGGCACCGGCTCGAGAGTGGTTCGGATGGTGCCGGATGCCACGCCCACGGAGGCCAGCGCATTCGCCTTCTCGGCTACCCTGTGCAGGTCGACCTCGACCAGGCTCCCTGCCGGGGAGGCGGAGCGGGCGAACCCCATCAGGGTCGCCACCAGGTGGGCGATGCGATGCAGGCCGTCCCTCATCTCGGCGACGATCTCGGGGGCCTCGGCCGCGAGATCCGCGCGTTTGGGTCCGAGCGCCGCCTGGACCGCCGGCTCGGGGAGCGCCCGCGCCAGCTCCTCGAGGCTGCCCAGGTTCGAGTGGAGGAAGGCCAGCGGATTGTTGATTCCGTGGGCGATCCCCGCCGTCAGGTAGCCGATCGCCTCGAGCTTTTGGACCTGCTGGAGCTGCTGCTCGATGCGACGCGCCTCGGTGCGATCGTTGAGGAGGGCGCAGCTCCCGACCACTCCGAAGAGACCCCTCACCGGGAACTTCTCCACCTCGATCGCGCGAGTGGGATCGGCCCGCACCCGGTCGAGCGCCTCCTCCAGCGACTTGCCGGTCAGCCTGATCTCTCCCAGGATCCAGGCGGCGGCGGGGTTGGCGTCGACGATCTTGCTCTCGAGATCCGAGACCAGCACGCCCAATGGCAGCTGCTCGATCACGTCCTTGCGCGCGACCGGGAGGAAGGCGGTGAGGCCGGAGTCGATCGCCGCCAGCCGAACCACCAGGATCGCGACGGCGAGCAGGAGCGGGGTGGGATCGGCATGGGTCTGGAGCTTGCTCGTGGTCAGGTAGAGAAGGTTGGCGACCAGGGGAGCGAGCGAGCCTGCCACGATGGCGAACATCCGGAGCGGGCTCGCCTTGCCCAGGCGGATCGCCGCGAGCAGGAAGTAGCTGGTTGCGAGCGCGGCGAGGCTCCAGCCCACCGCCGCGTAGACCCAGTAGAGCGGGCCGGTGACGGGAGGCCATGCGGTGCCGTGCACGAACCAGGCGTGCGCGTCCGTGTAGAGGAGGGAATAGATCGCGAGCAGGGGGAGAGCGGCCGCTGCCAGGAGCCAGGGGGCGCGCGCGATCCAGCGGGCCCGAGCGGCGTCCGCGGCGGTCCAGGCCCAGGCGATCGGCAGGACGGCCGAGCCGAGATAGAGCAGGCGCCGCCCGAGCAGGATCTCCGCCGGAGCCGACGCATTGGCGATCATCAGCTCCCCGCCGGCCCAGAGCGCGCTCGAGAGACCCAGGAGGGCCATCGGCAAGGCCTGGAGTCGGCGAGGCCGCGCGCCGGCCACGTCCACCACCAGCCAGAGCCCGAGGACGATGGTGCAGAGGAGACCGAAGTCGTAGAGCATCGCCCCTCATTCGGCTCTCCGGGAGCTGCGGTTGAGCGGGGCTGGCCGCGACCTCCCCTCACGCGAGGTGCCTCGGGATCGCAGGCCAGGAACGCCAGTCGGGCGGCTCTCGGGCTCCCCTCGGCGCGTCCGCGGGGCCTGGCTTGGGCTCGCGCTCAGCTTCGCGCCATCTCGATGAAGGTCTCCTGGGCGGCGCACCGCTCCTCGCCTTCCGCGGGCGTCCGCTTCCGGTACACGCCCTCCGCGTCGCAGTCCCAGGCGCTCGCGTTGTCCGCCACATAGACCTCGAGGATCTCGTCGATCTGGCGCTGCACGCCCGCGTCGGTGACCAGGAGGACGGTCTCCACCCGGCCGTCGAGGTTCCTCTTCATCCAGTCGGCCGAGCCCAGGAAGTGCTCGGGGTGGCCCCCGTTCTCGAAGCGGAAGATGCGACTGTGCTCGAGGAAGCGGCCGACCACTCCGAAGACGCGGATGTTCTCGGAGAGGCCGGGGACGCCGGGCCGGAGGCAGCAGAGGCCCCGCACGTTGAGCTCGATCGGCACGCCCGCCTGGCTCGCCTCGTAGAGCTCGCGGATGATCTCGAAATCCTGGAGCTGGTTCATCTTCGCCCGGATGCCGCAGGGCCGGCCGGCCCGGGCGTGCTCGCTCTCCCGCCGGATCAGCTCGGTGAAGCGCCTTCGCATCGTCGCGGGAGCGACGAGAAGGCGCCGGCACTCGCCGAACGGCATCGATCCGGTGAGGGAGTTGAAGACCGCGGCGACGTCGTCGCAGACCTCGGGATCGGCCGTGAGCACGCCGAGGTCCTCGTAGATCCGGGTGGTACCCGAGTGGTAGTTGCCGGTTCCCACGTGGGCGTAGCGGCGGATCTGCCCCTCCTCCTCACGGATGACGAGGGCGAGCTTCACGTGGGTCTTGAGCCGCTCCACGCCGTAGGAGACATGCACCCCTTCCTTCTCGAGATACTGGCCCCAGGCGATGTTCGGCGCCTCGTCGAAGCGCGCGGTGATCTCCACCAGCACGGCGACCTGCTTTCCCCGTCGTGCGGCCTCCGCGAGCGCGCGCGGGAGCGCCGCGTCGCTGCTGGTCCGGTAGATGGTCAGCTTGATGGCGAGAACGCTGGGGTCCTCCACAGCAGACTCGATGAGCCGGAGGACGGAGCTGTCGAAGCTCACGTACGGGTGATGAAGGAGGATGTCCCCGCGGGAGATCTCCTTGAAGATCGCGGCCGGGTCGCGCCCGTCGATGTGCCGGAGCCGCGGGTGGGTGACCGGCTCGTGGTGCGGAAAGCTCAGCTCCGTCCGGCCTCGCGCCTCGAGCTTCAGCAGATCATGGGCCCCGATGATCGACTCGGTGACGTAGACGTCGAGCGGGCCGATCCCGAGCTGCCTGCTGAGCCACTCGAGGCGCTTCCTTGGCATCGCCGGATCCATCTGGAGCCGGGTCACCCCCGCGAACTTCCGCGCCTTGAGCTCGCCCGAGACCTGCCGGACGATGCTCCCCGGCTCGCTGGTGGCCTCCTCGAGAGTGAGATCGGCCTCTTCGTCGGGCGTCCCCCCGGTCCCGCGCGTGGCGCGGAAGACGTAGACGGCCTTGGGCGCGATCGGGAACAGGAGATCGAGGTTTGCTGCGATCACCTGCTCGAGGGGAACGAAGCCGCGGTGGTCGGGAAGGGGCACCCAGCGGGGCCGGTTGTCCGGCACCTTCACCCGGACGAAGCGCTCCTGCTTCCCGTTCCCCTCGGGCAGGATCACCGCCAGGTTGAGCCCCAGGTTGCTGATGAACGGAAAGGGGTGCTCGGCGTCGACGGCCAGCGGGGTGAGAATCGGCTCTACCGAGCGCTCGAAGTAGTCTCGGAGCGAGTGCCTGAGCGTCTCGTCGAGGTTGCTGTAATCGACGATCGGCAAGCCCTCGGCGGCGAGGAGCGGTCGCAGCTCGTTCTCGATCATGCGGCTCAGGATCGCGCTCTGGTCCGCGAGCTCCTCACGCACCGACTGGAAGAGCTCGCCGGTGCTGCTCCCCCCAGGAGAGATCCGGCGGGAGCCCGTCTCCAGCCGCCGCTTGAGCCCGCTCAGCCGCTTCATCGAGAACTCGTCGTGGAGCATCCCCACGATCCCGGCGAAGCGGACCCTCTCCATCAGCGGGAGGTTCTCGTCCCCAGCCAGCGCGAGCACGCGGCCGGCGAAGGAGAGCCAGCTGAGCTCCCGGTTGAAGAACTTCTCCTGGATTTCCTTCTCGGATTCGAGCTTTTCCTTCGCCATGGCTCCGTTCCTCGAGATCCACCGCGGAGGGGGCGGTCGCAAACCGCCAATGATGCCAGAGCGCGGTGGACCGCGCCCAAACCCTCCTCCGGCCCTTCTCCGCGGGAAGGATCGAGCTGGTATGCTTGGCGCCGGTGGCGGAGAGAGAGAGGGAAATCAAGCTCAGCGTGCGCGCTTCCGGCGCTTTCGAGGAGCTGGCACGGAAGCCCGCCATCGCGGGCTTCCAGCTCTCCCCGGTCGAGACGAGAGACCAGGATGACCTCTACCTCGACACGAAGGAGCTCCTTCTCCTCGTATCTGGTGTCTCCCTTCGCTACCGGCGGCTCTCCGGGACGCTCACCGCGACGCTGAAGGAGGTCGCTGGGAAGGGGGGGCGGGGAATCCTTCAGGACCGCCGGGAGATCGAGGAGGTCCTGGGTGAGGGGGGCGTGCCGCGGGGCGCCGTCGGCGACGCGGTCGCCTCGCTGGCCGGCGATGCCGAGCTCCTTCCCATCCTGCGCCTTCGGACCAGGCGCCGGGTCCGGGAGGTGAGGGCGAACGGCTCCACCGTCGCCGAGCTCTGTCTCGATGAGGTCGAGGTATACCCCGGGGGGATGGAGACGCCGGCGCCCGATGCCAAGCCGCTCGGACGCTTCCGCGAGGTCGAGGTGGAGGAGACCACCCCGGGGCAGGATACCCTGACGGCGATCGGAGAGGAGCTGCTCACCTCGCCCGATTTCTCGCCGTCCCTGGTCAGCAAGCTCGAGCGCGGCCTCGAGCTGCTCGGGATCCGAGGGTCCTTCGGGGAGGGCACCCCGGTAGAGCTCTCGACCGAAGCCGCATCCCTTCGGCTCCCGCAGGGCCTCACTCCCGAGCGGCTCGAACGAAGGCTCGCCTCGCGGTTCAAGGCCGCATTCTCGCCCGAGACGGTCGAGGCGAAGACCTTCCACGACTCGTTCGACTGGCGGATCCACGAGGCGGGGGGCACCTACCAGACGGTCGGCTTCGGCGCCCGGCGGCTTCACGTCTGGCGCGACGCCGACGGGCGCGTACGACACCGCCTCCGCCACCCGGGCGATCCCGGCTTCGCCGCCGACCTTCCCGCCGGGGCTCTGAGAAACGACCTCGCGGCCGTCCTCTCCCCGAGGCGCCT
>Ga0214473_10003366_pt1 | contig 19400 bp, 21 predicted proteins | sample RVTome_7_FD_203509 | JGI IMG/M metagenome (GOLD analysis project Ga0214473, IMG submission 203509) | Soil microbial communities from uranium-contaminated site in the Upper Colorado River Basin, Wyoming, United States - RVT98D197 | ecosystem: Environmental > Terrestrial > Soil > Contaminated >... | reverse complement strand
CCCAGAATCGGGTCAGGCCCAGACCGAAACCGTACGAAGCCGTATCACCACTGGCGAGTACGGCGTTCGTGGTCATCTGACGAACGATGGCGCTGTCGCCGACTCGTGGACGACCGAGGTTGTCCAGCCAGATGAGCAGATCCCCGACCGTGGTCAGGAGATTGGTGGGACCGTACACGTCGTAGTTCGGCATGCTCGAATGCCATTCCCCGTCCCGGCGGGCGTAGCCCCACGCCCGCCCGGGAACCAGCGAGGTGACGTCGTCCTGAAAGCGGCTGCTGGTCATGCCGAGCGGTCGAAAGATCCGCTCGGCGACGAAGTCGCGGAGGGGGCGGCCACTCACCCGTTCGACCAGGAGGGCCAGCAGCGCGTAGCCGGTGTTGCTGTAACTGAACTCGGTGCCGGGAGTGAAGTTGAGCGACCGCTGCCGGCCCACGATGTCCATCAGGTCGGCGCGGGTGATCCGGTCTTCCTCGAATCGTCCCCGCTGAAGGATGAGCAGCTCGACATAGTCGCGAAGACCGCTGGTGTGGGTCAGGAGATGGCGCGCGGTGATCGCGCGGCCGTAGTCCGGCAGCTCGGGGAGCAGGCGGCGAACATCCTCGTCGAGGGAGAGGTTGCCGTCGCGCACCAGGAGCATCACCGCCATGGCCGTTACCTGCTTGGCGAGCGAAGCGGCATGGAAGACGGTGCGCGGTGTGTTCGGGGTACCCGTCTCCAGGTTGGCCATCCCATACGCCCGTTCCACCAGGATCTGGCCATCTCTGCCGGCACCGACAGCGCAGCCGGGGCCGGTTGTCCCCCGCCAGCCATCGAAGATCCGGTCAATCGCGATGCCGGTTGTGTCTGTGGGGTGGCTCTGGGCTCCGATCGATTGAAAGGGAGCAACGGCGAGCAGGAGGGGAAGGAGGATACAACCCCGCATGTGACCACCTTGTGTGAACGACGGGATCGGTACGGCCAGAAGTTAGATAGGCAAGGCAGGAGAAAGGTTGTACCAGGGCGTACGCCACGTAGATGGGGTGTGGGAGCCGATACAGGAGGCGGTCAGACGGTCAGGCGGGTGAGCCGCCAACCTCCTGACCGCCTGACTGCCTGACCGCCTAGCCGCGCACCGTCGTCCTTCCGTACCGTTGCGTCGCATACCCGACGATCACCCCGAGCACGCTGCCCGGCAGGACGATCTGCCAGTAGTAGTGGTTGCCCTGGGCGTCCGGCATGAGGGCCACGAGGAAGGCGAAGAACGCCCCAACCAGGAGTCCCACCGCCAGCCCGGCGGGCAGGGAGTTCACCTTCTTGGCGAACCAGCCGATCAGCACGCCCACGATGAGGCCCTTGACCGTCGAGCCGACCACGATCGTGACGATCTGCGGCGCGGTCTCGGGCGCCGAAATCAAGGCCGACAGGCCGTCGAAGATGCCGAGGATGCCGCCCAGGGCCAGGCCGAGCACGGGTTTGTTCACCGGATGCCTCCGCTCCGTTGAGATGGGGATGTCGCGACGCTCTCCAGTTCCCTTACGCGCCCGGCGGCGGGCCTTTAGCCAGTGAGCAGCGCCACGATCACCCGCATGACCAGGTACGCCGCCACCAGCAGGAGGGCCGTCCGATACGTACCGGCGACCCGGCCCAGTCGGTCGAAGACCGTTTCGGGGTACGCCGACACCGCATGCCCCGCGCGAAACCGGGCCACGTCGGCGGCCAGCGCGCCGGCGTCCGGATAGCGATCGCCGGGCGGCGGACTCATGGCCTTGGTGCAGATGGCGCGCAGCCGGCGGGGGACGCCGGGCAGGCGAAGCGGCGCGACCGGCGTGTTGGGGCCCGGCTCGGGGACGCGGCCGCTCAACATCTGGAAGAGCAGCGCGCCCAGGGCGTACACGTCGGCGCGCTGGTCCACCCGGCGCACGTCGCCCGCGGCCTGCTCGGGCGACATGAAGCCCGGGGTGCCCATCACGGTACCCGGCTCGGTGTTTCCGGACCCGGCCACGCCCGGCGCTGCGGTCCCGGTCCCGCCGCCGGCCGGGGCGTCGCGGCCCAGGTCCTTGGCGACGCCCCAGTCGAGCACCAGGACCTCGCCGAAGCTGCCCACCATGATGTTGTCCGGCTTGAGATCACGATGCACCAGGCCGCGCGCGTGGGCGAACGCCACCGGCTCGCACACCCGTTCGAAGATCCGCAGGCGCTCGGCGAGCGGCGCCGGCTCCCGCAGCCAGGCGGCGAGGGTCCGGCCGTCCACCCGCTTCATCACGTAGTAGGCCCGGCCGTCGGGAAGCCGTCCTACATCGTGAATCGGCACGATTCCGGGGTGCTCGAGCCGCGCGAGCACCCCGGCCTCGGTGCCGAGCCGGCGCGTCAGGTCGTCATCGCCGGGCGCGGCGCCCGCCACCTTGATCGCGACCTCGCGGTCGAGCGCTTCATCCCGCGCCAGGTAGACCGTGCCCATCCCGCCGGTCCCCAGCGGCCGGATCGCCGTGTAGCGCGTCCCGCTCAGGTCGGGCCACAGGGCGGCCTCCCGCAGGCGACCGATGGCGTCGTCGGAGAGGGCGGTCATCCGACTTCGACCCCGAAGAGATCGCGCGCGTCGGCGCGGAACTCGTCGTCCGTCCCGCTCAACGCCCGGAGATGCGCCAGCGCCCGCTCGCGGAACCGGCGGCGCACGGCCGCCAGGTAGTTGGTGACCTGGGTGACCGGGATCCCGAACTCCGCCGCCACGGCGGCGTAGGTGCGGGCCTCGTCCGGGCCGAGGTCGTAACGCTCGAACACGCGAAAGGGGGTTTCCTTTCCCTCGGCCAGGAGCGCCGCCCGCACGTCCGCCAGGGCCCGCGTGAACAGGTCGCGGATCAGCTCCTGCCGGAAGAACTGGTCGTGGTCTCGGGGATCAGGGGGATCGAGCGCGCGCAGCTCCCCCTCCGCGCCGGTGAAGTCCAGGGAGAGAGGCCGCACCCCGCCGCCGCGCTTCCGGGCCCGCTCCGCCTGGTAGGCTTTGTGGGCATAGCGGTCGAGGCACACCCGCAGGAAGGTGCGGAACCGCCCCTTGGCGGGGTCGAAGGCGGCGAGGTAGTCCTTCTCGAAGGCGACCGCGAAGAACCCCTGCGCCACGTCTTCGGCGTCTTCCGGCGCAAGGCGCCAGCGGATGCGCAGGTACTTGTACGCCGGCTTCCAGTAGCCCGTGACCAGGTCGCCGAACGCCTGCCGCCGGACGTCCGCGGACGGGGCCCGGACCCGCTCCAGGAGCGAGAGCCGGGTGCGGGGGAAGGTCGCCGCCCCGCCCGGCGGCGACGGCAACTCGTCCCGCACCTGTCCCTCCTCGCGCTCGAGCGCGCCGGAAACTAAGGCGGGCGGCGGGGGAGGGGCAACGGACGGCGAGGCTAGTACGTGAGCACCCGATCGACCTGCTGGACCCAATCCGTCAGGGTCTGCAGCGTGCCCCGCTGAACCCCATCCGCGAAGTCCGCGTCCCCCAGCCCGCGGGCACTGGCGCAGGTGCCGCACAGGCCGATCGTGCCGCCGTACGACAGGATCAGCCGGAGCATCGCCTCGACGTTGTAGTAGCCGCGGGGGACTTCCTGACCCGTCTTGGCGCCCGAGACCGCGTCGCCCATGAGGAACAGCCATACCTGCTCACCCTCGCGTGTGGCGAGGGAGGCGGCCAAGCGGAGGGCATTGTACCCTCGCTCGCTGCCGTAGGGCGGGTCGTTCAGGATGAAGAGCGTGCGCACAGCCACCCCCACACCGAAGGGTCCGGTCCCACTGGGGGGTGACAGCAACCGGACGAACACACGGCGAAGGGTAGGCCTGGCGGGTTGAAGGGAGGGTGAACGGGACGTGAAGACGGGTGCCTCCCCCCAACTGACGGTGGGAAAGGGGGATAGCATCATTCGGCACGGCCCGGGGAGCCCGGGTCCGTGGCACCGGAATCCGGAGTACGGCGTGAAGGATTCTTTATGGGGATTTCGTGAACTTTTGGCTCGGGACCCGGTAGTCTATATTCGTTACCTGGTCACCGTCTCACCGTCTGAGGAGTTATGCGCGCATCCACGAAGGTCCTCTTCGCCGGCGTGCTGGTCATCGGCACGGTTGGTTTCCTCATGGCCACCGGCATCAAGGAAACCGGCGTGTACTTCCTCACGCCCTCGGAGCTGGCCGCCAAGGTCTCGGCGGATCCGTCCTTCCGCGACGTGGGCGTCAAGATGGGAGCCAAGGTGGTCCCGGGGTCCATTGAGCGCGACGTGGCGTCGCAGACCATCACGTTCCAGGCGACCGACGGCCAGATCACGTATCCGGTGGTGTACCGCGGGCTGGCGCCGGACACGTTCACCGACGACGTCGAGGTGGTGGTCGAAGGGCGGCTCCAGCCCGACGGCACCTTCCGGGCCACGACGCTGCTGGCCAAGTGCGGCTCGCGCTACGAAGCCGTTCCGCAGGCTTGACGCCGCGACCCCATGACGATCCTCGGACAACTCGCGCTGTGGCTGGCCCTCCTGGTCGGCGGGTGGGGAGCGGTGGTCGGCGTGCTGGGCGGCCGCCGGGGCGACCAGGCCCTCATCCAGAGCGCCCGCCGCGCGACCTTCGTCCTCGCCGGGCTGATGACCGTGGCGGCGGTGTCCCTGCTGACGGCCCTCGTCAAGAACGATTTCAACGTCTCCTACGTCGCCAGCTACAGCGCGCGCAACCTGCCGATCGCCTACAAGCTCGCGGCCCTGTACGGCGGGCAGGCGGGCAGCCTGCTGTTCTGGGCCTTCGTCCTGTCGCTGTTCGCGGCCGCGGCGCAGCTGGTGACTCCGCGGCGGTACGCGCACCTGATGCCGTTGGTGGCGGCCGTGACCTCGGTGGTCACGGTGTTCTTCGTGTCGGTGACGGTCTTCGCCGCCAATCCGTTCGAGCGGCTGGCCTTCACCCCCATGGACGGCCGCGGGCTGAACCCCCAGCTCCAGAACCCGGGGATGGTGGTGCACCCGCCGATGCTCTATCTCGGCTACATCTCCATCACTATTCCGTATGCCTTCGCCGTGGCGGCCCTGCTGACCAAACGGCTGGACATCGGGTGGCTGCACGCCATCCGGAAATGGACGCTGCTGTCCTGGGTGTTCCTGTCGGTCGGGATCACGCTGGGCATGTGGTGGGCGTACGTGGAGCTGGGCTGGGGCGGCTACTGGGCCTGGGACCCGGTCGAGAACGCCAGCTTCCTGCCGTGGCTCACGCAGACCGCGTTTCTCCACTCGGTGATGATCCAGGAAAAGCGCGGCATGCTGAAGCGCTGGAACGTGATCCTGGTGGGCCTGAGCTTCTTCCTGGCGATCTTCGGGACCTTCATCACCCGCAGCGGCGTCATCTCGAGCGTGCACTCGTTCACGCAGTCGAGCGTGGGCTACTTCTTCCTCGCGTTCCTGGTGCTGGGCGGCATCTTCATGGCCTGGCTGGTGGGTACCCGGCTGCCGCTCCTCCAGACGGAGGCGCGGCTCGAGAGCCCGCTTTCGCGCGAGGCCAGCTTCTTCTTCAACAACCTGCTGCTGGTGGGCATGGCGTTCTCGGTGCTGTGGGGGACGCTGTTCCCCATCGTGTCCGAGCTGGTACGGGGCACCCAGGTGACCGTGGGTCCGCCCTTCTTCAACCAGGTCAACATCCCCATCGGCCTCGCGCTGCTCGGGCTGACCGGCATCGGCCCGCTGATCGCCTGGCGCAAGGCCAGCCCCGGACACCTGCGCCGCCAGTTCCTGGTCCCGGTCGGCGTGGCGCTGGTGGTGGGCGCGGTGCTGGCGGCCCTGCGCTTCGGCGATTGGTACGCCGGCGTGGCCCTGGTGCTCGCGGCGTTCGTGGTCGGCACCGTCGGCCAGGAGTTCGTGCGCGGGGTCGGCGCGCGGCACCGCCTGCACGGCGAGTCGCCGGCCCTGGCGTTTCTCCGGTTGGTGGGGCGGAACCGCCGTCGCTACGGCGGTTACATCGTGCACCTCGGCATCGTCACCTACTTCGTGGCGTTCACCGGCAACGCGTTCAAGACGGAGCTGGAGGCATCGCTCAAGCCGGGTGAGTCGGCCACGCTGCACTCCCCCTTCGGCCACGATTACACGCTCACCCACCTCGGCGTGTCCCAGTACGAGGCCCTGAACCGGTTCGTGTCGGCGGCCAGCGTCGAGGTCCGGCGCGGCGACCGGCGCCTCGGCATCATGACCAGCGAGAAGCGCCTGTACGTGGACTCGTTCGGCCGGCAGCAGTTCGAGCCCACCACCGAGCCCGCCATCCGCTCCACCGCGCGGGAGGATCTCTACCTCATCTACGCGGGATCGGTCGAGGGCACGGAAGAGGCGGTCTACCGGTTCACCATCAACCCGCTGGTCATGTGGGTCTGGATCGGCGGCGCCATCCTGGTGTTCGGGGGCGTGGTCACCCTGTGGCCCGGCTCCGGCCCGTCGGCCCGGTCGCCGCGCCGCGCGCTCGAGGGCTACCAGGCGACGCTGGAGCCCGTGGCGTGACGGAGCGGGGCGGGACGGTCGGGCGGCGCGCCCTCCTGGGCGCGGCCCTGGGGCTCCTGCCCGTGTTCCGGATGTCCCAGGACACCTCGGTGGCCCGCCTCCAGCAGCCCGACCTTGCGGGACGGCCGCGCCAGCGGGTCACGAACTACGAAAACGACCCGTTCATCATCGGGGTCGAGCGGCGCCTCCGCTGCACCTGCGGCTGCGGCCTCGACATCTACACCTGCCGGACGACCGATTTCACCTGCACGTTCTCGCCGGAGCTGCACCGCGAGGTCGTGAGCCTGGTGGAGCAGCAGAAGACCGCCGACGAGATCCTGGCCGCCTTCGTCGCCAAGTACGGCGAGACCGCGCTCATGGCGCCCCCCAAGGCGGGGTTCAACTGGGCCGCCTACCTGCTGCCCGGCTTCGCCATCCTGCTCGCGGGCCTGGTGCTGGGATGGGTCGTGCTGCGCCGCAACCGGACGCCGGCGCCGATGCCGGCGGCGGGGCCGGACGCTCCGTCCGGCCTGACCTCGGACGACACCGCGCGGCTCCAGGACGAGCTCGCGCGGCTGGAGAGCTGACCCGATGCTGGAGTTGATCGCGGGCGTGGCCGTGGCCATCGCGGCGCTGGCCCTGATCCTCGAGCCGGTGGCGTGGCCCCGGCCGGGGGGCACTCCGGCGCCGGATCCGGCGGACGACGACGAAGTCCCGCTCGAGGAATCCGCCTCCCCCAAGGTCCAAGCCCTGCTGGCCCTGAAGGAAATCGAGTTCGACCGCGCCACGGGCAAGCTGTCGGATGAGGATTTCGAGCGGCTGCGGGCGCGGTACTCGCGCCAGGCGCTCACCGCGATCGACGCCGAGGACGCCGGCCGGGCCCGGGTAGCCGCCGCGGCCACGGCCGACGATCCCGCCGAGGAAATGATCCGCCGCGCCCGGTCGGGCCTCAGGATCTGCCCCGCCTGCGGCCCCCGTCCCGAGGCGGACGCCACGTTCTGCTCCGAGTGCGGACGCCAGCTGGCGTGATCCCCGTCACGCCGTCCGCCGGACGGCGCTCACACCCTTAACGCCCCCGTCCCGCCCGCGTCTCACCGGTCGAAGCCGAACGATTCACGGACATCTTCGACCAGGGAGAGCGATCATGCGACGGATCGTCCTGATGGTGAGCGCGGCGGCGGCCGCCGGCCTCATGGCCTGCGGCGACGCCACCGGGCCCGGCAACGCGAGCGGCGAGGAGCGGGACGAAGTGCTCGCCGTCCTCGAGGCCTCCGGGTGGTTTGCCGAGGACTTCGGGGTGGACGGGGCGACGGTGGACGCGAGCCTCGCGCCGGGCTTGAGCCTGGGCGTCTCGGGCGCCGCGGACACGGTGTCGCCGGTGCGGCGCTGGGGCCGGCGGCCCGGCCGGCCGGTCGAGCGCGAGATCACGATCGACGTGGCGGGCGACACCGCCCGCGTGACCGGGATCCTCACCTTCGAGGGCCGCTTCCTGCTCGATCGGACGGACGACGGCCAGGCGAACCCCACCGAGAAGCCGCTGGAGGAGCAGGCCGTGCACCACGCGGTGCTGGTCCGGGGCGAGCCCGATTCGGCCGGGCGTCGGTGGCGGCTGGTCCAGCTCTCCCCCCGGGAATGGCGCATGACCGACGAGGCCCGGCGCACCGTGCGGGTGACCGCGGTCGAGGTGCTGGTGAACGGCGAGTCCAAGATCCTGGTGGAGGATCCGGCCGAGCTCTTCGACGTGAACGACCGGATCCCGCGGCTCCGGGTGGGCGATGTGGTCCGGGTGGTCGCCACGGTCGAGAACACCACCGGCCATGGCAACGAGCCGGCGAGCTTCGTGTTCCTGCACGTCTATCACGCGTCGCCCGCGGCGCCCGCCTGGATCCGTCTCCCGATGGAGGTCGACGACCAGGGCCGCTACGTCCGGGAGTGGACAGTGCGGTTCCCCGGCCGCGAGCGCGTCACGGTGGACGCGATCGACTCGCAGACGTTCAATACCGACAGCGACGATGACTATCGGGCGAATGGCTGGGGCATTCCCTACAGGATTGAGTAGACAGGTGTGAGGGCCAGGTGACAGGGTAGACGGCTAGCGGGGGTTGGGATGAAGCGAAAGGCGGCATCGGAGTGTGATGCCGCCTCACGCCTTTCAACCGATCTCCCGCTGGCCGTCTAGCCGTCTAGCCGTCTCCCCTGCCGCCTCTCCCTAGAACTCGAACTCCTCCATCCTCTTCAGTCCGATGCGGAGGGGGAGCACCGTCGCCAGACCGCAGACCAGCAGCACCCCCGCGAACGCCACGATCATGGACCAGCCGACCCGTACCTCCTCCTGGCGCGAGGCGGCCTGGAGGTACTGGTAGACCGGCGCCGCCTCCATCACAATCACCAGGGCCAGCAGGCCGGTGGTGGTCATCATGAACACCAGGCCGCCGAACGACGTGGGGATCTGCGCGGCGTTCTCGGTCTCGAACTGGGGAAACAGCGCGCCGAACCCCAGGGCCAGCGCGCCGATCGCCAGGGTGAGCACCACGATCGTCCCGACGCTCACCGCCATCATGAAGCCGGTGGCCCGGAGCAGCACGTTGGTGAAGATCGTGATGAGGAGCGCGAGCGCCAGGAGCGGCACCGTGCCGGTCCAGTACTTCGACCAGAGGAGCGCCCGGAGATCGAGCGGGCTCGAGCGCAGCAGCCACATCTGGCGCCCCTCGAGCGAGACGGCCGGGAAGATGAACCGGGCGGCGATGGAGGCGAGCACGAAGCCCGCCAGGCCGAGGTTCAGGAACGCCACCAGCGTTACGAAGTAGAACGGCACGCGTTCGCCGGTGAAGAGGGGCAATGCCCGGATGTTGAACAGATAGATCACCACCAGCACGCCCAGGAGGATGAGCTGGCTCCACTGAGTGGTGTCCCGGAAGAAGAGCTTCACGTCCTTGATGATGAATTCCCGTTTGGAGACGGACAGGAACCGGGCCAGCGGCGCCATGGCCCGTTGCCACAGCCCGCCGTGGACGAACCGTTGCGCCGCCTCTTGCGCCTTGGTGAAGCCCGCGGGGTAGAGGCGCCTGTGGAGCGCGGCCCCGAACACCACGAAGGCGGCGGCCGTGCTCCAGAGCAGGAGCAGCGGCAGGGCGCTGAACGGGCGCACCAGGTACCCCATGACCGCCTCGGTCGCCCATTCGCTCGGCAGGAACGGGGACGTCGGGGTCCGGAGCACGGTGATGAAGTCCAGCAGATTGCGGAAGCCCTCGGGCCGCGCCAGCTGCTCCGGCCGGACCACGCGGACCAGCAGCACCAGGAAGCCCGCCGCGGCGATCGTGATCACGGTGAGAAGATCCCGCGTGCGCCGGGCGGGGAAGACGTTCACCAGCACCAGCGTGACCGCGCTCCCCACCACGGCCGGCAGCGCCAGCAGCGGGAAGGCCGCCACCACCACGAGCGGGGCGAACGCCCAGCCGCCGTCGTACACCACGCCGTAGGCGGCGAAAATGGGAACCGCCATCACCGCTACCATCCACGAGGAGTGCAGCATCGTCTCGCCCAGCTTGGCGAGGTAGAGGTGCAGCCAGTCCACCGGCGCCGCGGCCAGCAGGTCCAGGTCCTTAGCCAGGAAGAACGACGACAGGGCGGTGACCACGTTCGACAGCAGCAGGATGGAGAGGAACGAGAGCAGGACCAGCCCGAGCAGCTTGCCCGCCAGGAGCGGCCCGATCTCCTGCACCCCCCGGAAGTAGGCCAGGACCCGGAACAGCACGCCGAAGACCGCGCCCCAGAACACCAGCGCCGTGACCACCAGGATCGCGGCCTTGCCGGGTCCGCCGGCCCGGCGTTCCTGGCGGAACCGCGCCCGGGCGGTGCGCCACTTGGGACCGAGGATGTGCGCCAGGGTTTCCATCAGTCTTCCAGGATCGCGGCCAGCTCGCGGGCGGTGGTACCGCCGGTGAGGCGCAGGAACAGGTCCTCCAGCGAGGCGTCGCCCGCGGCGGTCTGTTCCCGGAGCTGATCCATGGTGCCCTGGGCCACGATCTTCCCCTGCTGAATGATGGCGATGCGGTCGCACATGGCCTGCGCCACCTCCAACGTGTGCGTGCTCATCAGCACCGTCCCGCCCCGCCCGACGAACGCCCGGAAGATGTCCTTGAGCAGGCGGGCGCCCCGCGGGTCGAGCCCCACCATGGGCTCGTCCACCACGATCAGCTCGGGCCGGTGAATCAAGGCGCTCGAGATGATGAGCTTCTGCCGCATGCCGTGGCTGTACGACTCCACCAGCTCGTCCTTCCACTGCGTAAGCTCGAACAGGTGGAGCAGTTCGTCGATGCGCTTCTCCACCGAGGCGCCGTCCTGGTTGTACAGGCCGGCGACGAAGCGCAGGAACTCGCCCCCGGTGAGCTTGTCGTACACGAAGGGCCGGTCGGGGATGAAGCCGAGGCGGGCCTTGGCCTCCATCGGCTGGGCCAGCAGGTCCACGCCGCCGAGCCACACTCGGCCGGCGGTCGGCCGGAGGATGCCGGCGATGATGCGGAGGGTGGTGGTCTTGCCGGCCCCGTTGGGGCCCAGAAAGCCGAACAACTCCCCCTTCGGGACGTGCAGATCGATGCCGTCCACGGCGGTGAAGGAACCGTAGTGCTTGGTCAACCCTTCGAGTCGAATCATCCGCCCGGGTCCGCCGCCAGCACCTCGATCGTGAGTCCCCCAACCAGCCGCACCAGCTCGAGCTGGCGCGCCAGCCCGCCGATCGAGAGCCGGAGGTGGCCGGCGTCTGCGGGGAACTGGCCGAAGGTGGGATCCACGGCCACCCAGCCGTTGAGATACACCTCGGGCCACGCATGATAGTAGAATCGGCCATCGAGGTACATGAGGCCGGTCACGTTGCGGGCCGGAAGCCCCACGGCACGCGCCAGGGCCACGAACAGCACCGTATGCTCGCCGGCGTCCCCGCGCTGGAGGTCGAGGACGTCGAGCGCGCTGGGGATGCTCGCCGTCACCTCGTTTCGCACGTTCTGGTGCACCCATTCAGTGAGCCGGGCGGCCGCGTCGTCCGCCTGGCGCACGCGCCCGAGGATCTGCCGTGCCTGCGCCTGGAGCCGGGGGTCGTCGCTCTGCAGCAACGGCTCGGCCCGCACGAAGGGAGCGAGCTCGCGCCGGCCGATGGGCAGGCGGTACCCGGCATCCAGCTCGCGCGACCCTTCGCGCGTGATGAACACCGTGTCGCCCGCCAGCCGCTGACGCCCGCCGTCGAGCGCCAACCCTTCGAGCGGCTGCCCCCCCAGGCGCACCGCCAGGCGGGCCGGGCCGGAGGTGGTGGCCGGCGGCGGCGCGTGGGACGCGATCGCCGTGCGCCGCACCAGCCGGGGTTCCGGGGCCGGCGCCGCCGCTCCCCTGGGCCGCGCGCCCAGGCGCCGGAAGTTCTCGTAGGCGATCTCGAACGCGGCGCGCTCGACCCGGAGGCCGCCGGCCCAGGTCGCGAGCACCGGCAGCCCGTCGTCGTCGACCCAGAGCCGTTGGGCGGCGGGATCGTCCGGGCGGAGCTCCCAGGCCGCGAGGGTGTCGTAGGCGATCGGCACGAACCGGCCCGCGGCCGAATCGAACACGGCGCTGTCCGACACGATGAGGGTGGATTCCGCCCCAACGGTCAGCGACAGGTCCCGCAGATCCAGCAGGATGGGGTCCAGCAGCCGGGCGTCGTGCGTCCGGCCGGCCGCGAGATCGCCGCCCAGCGCCACGTTGAAGGGAAGCAGCTGGGGAAGCGTGAGGGGCCGGGGCAGGCGCAGGCGACGCGTGGCCGGCGCGCCCTGGCCGGCGATGCGGAGGACCAGGATGGAGTCCCCCTCCATCAGCCCCGAAGCGGCGAACCGCGCTTCGTCTCCCCGGACCGTCGAGGTGAACGCGCGGAGACGGAGCGCGCGGCTCAGCGCGATGTCGGTCCGGGCCTCGGTGCGCTGCACGTCGCCGGGGACGGGGACCTCGAGCACCACGACTTCGGACACCCGGAGCGTGTCGCCTAACGTGTCGACCGTGGTCGAGGCGTAGCCGATCTGCCCCCCGGCCACCGAAATGGTGTAGTACAGGGCGCCGGGCGGCAGGCTCATCGCGGCTTCGGCCACGACGTCGGCCCGGGTCCGCCAGAGCTCCCGGCGGACCAGCCAGCCGATCGCCGCGAGCCACACGACGATCACCCCGACCGCGAGCGCCCTTCGCTTCACGCGGGTCCGGTCCCCAGGGCGGCCTCGCACACGCGGCGCTCCTCGTCGGTCTCCACCACCACGGTCACCTGACTCGGGAAACCGCCCAGTGCGGGGAGGAGCGCCAGCGGCCCGGCCATTGCCTGGGCGGCGTCCTCCTGCGACAGGTTGCCCGCGCCGATTCCCAGCAGGGGCATGGCCAGGTGCGCGAGCTGCCAGTCGGTGGCCCGCTGGAGCACCGCCGTCAATGCCCGGCGGACCGAGTCCCGCGACACCGGCTCGGTCGGGCCGCGAATGATCGCGTGGATGACGAGTTCGGCCGCCAGGTCGCCGGCGGCCGTCACCACCGCCGACCCCACGGCCAGCTCCCGCTCGATCCGCAGCCCTTCCCAGAACGCGGCCCCGCCCACCTGCTCGAGGCGGCGGAGGCTCGGGGTCGTCGGCTCGAGGAGAGTCGTGGCGGGCCGGACCACCGCGTCCGCGACCACGAACGCGAGGTCGTCCACCACCACGTGGATCACGTGCCCGCGAGCTCCCGGGAGCGCCGGTACATCTGCGCCGCCTCGGCCGGCCGGTTCAGCCGGTCGTACACGATGCCGAGGCCGCGCAGGGCGCGGGGATTGGTGGGCCGGAGCTCGGTGGAGCGATGGAAGGCCTGGAGCGCGCCGTCCAGATCGTCGACGTGGTTGAGCGCTTCGCCCAACTGATCCCAGGCGGTGGCGCGGCCGGGATCCAGCTCCACCGCGCGGCGGAGCGGCGGAATGGCGTCGCGCCAGAGCCCCTTGCGGGACAACAGAACGCCCAACGCAACGTGGGCGTCGGCGCTGGCCGGCTCGGCCCGGAGGGCGTGGCGCACATCGTCCTCCGCGTCGGTAAGCCGGCTCAGGGTGGCCCGAACCGCGGCGCGGGCCAGGAGCATGGACACGTCGTCCGGGTCGCGCTCGAGGCAGACGTCCAGCTCGGCCAGCGCGGTGTCGGGCTCGCGCGCCCGGTCCGGCGACACCACCGGGGTGCGCGCGGCCTCGGCGGGCCGCGGGCCATGAGCGCCGTTCCCGCTTCGCCTGCGGGATGGCGGCGGCGGCGCGGCCGGCTGCGGCCGGCTGGAGCCGTTCCCGGCGGCGTGGCCCGCCCCGTCCCCGGCCGGGGGGGCTTCCGACGCCGTCGGCTCCCCGTCCACGATCTCGAATGGCAGCGGGCGCAACTCGCCGTCCGGCGCGATCGCCGGGAATGGCGCCGGCCGGGTGAGGTACAGATCTCGGCGGTAGCGACGGCGATGATGGCGACGCCGCGTCATGTGACGGTCTCCGGCCCCGTTTCCGCGGCCACCCAGGCGACGTAATCGGCCAGCCCGGCCACGACGGGCAGGGCGAGGAGCTCCGGCACGCTGTAGGGATGATGACGCTCGACCGCGGCCACCAGCCCGGCCCATCGGGCCCGAGTGGTCTTGAGCAGCACCACGGTCTCGCTCGCCGTCGTCACGGCGCCCTCCCAACGGTAGATCGAGGTGGCGCCCGGCAGGACGGTGCCACACGCGACGAGCCGGTCGTCGACCAGCCGCCGGACCAGTTCCTGCGCCTGAGCCATGTCCTCCAGCGTCGTCAGCGCCACCAGCGTCTCGGCGGGGTCAGGCTGGCGCATGCGCGACTCGATCCAGGCGCGAGGGGGACGCCAAACTAGCCCGCCGCCGCGGCGGTCCGCAAGTCGCCGCCCGGGTCCCGGCCCGGGTCGGCCGGTTGACCGGCGTGCCGGGCGCCGGCTACGTTCACCGGCTATGCCCGGAGAACGGCTCGTCGTCCGCGGCGCCCGCGTCCACAACCTCCGTAACGTCACCGTCGAGATCCCGCGCGATCGGCTCACGGTGATCACGGGCCTCTCGGGGTCCGGCAAATCGTCGCTGGCCTTCGATACCATCTACGCCGAGGGCCAACGGCGGTACGTCGAGTCCCTGTCGGCCTACGCCCGCCAGTTCCTCGGGCTCATGGAAAAGCCCGACGTGGACGCCATCGAAGGCCTGTCGCCGGCCATTTCCATCGAGCAGAAGACCACCGGCCACAACCCGCGCTCGACGGTCGGGACCGTCACCGAGATCTACGACTACCTTCGGCTCCTGTGGGCCCGGGTCGGCGTTCCCCACTGTCCCAATGATGGTGCCCCGATCCAGCGCCAGAGTGCGACCCAGATCACCGATACCGTGCTCGCCTGGCCCGACGGGGCCCGGATCGAGATCGTGGCTCCGCTGGTCCGCGGTCGCAAAGGCGAATTCCGGGAGCTGTTCGAGGGCGCCCGCCGCCAGGGGTTCGTCCGGGTGAAGGTGGACGGCGAGGTCCATGACGTCACGTCGCCGCCCCGCCTCAATCGCCGGGTGAACCACGACATCGGCCTCATCGTCGATCGCCTGACGGTCCGGGCCGCGGACCGTGCCCGGTTGCACGACTCGATCGAGACCGCGCTCAAGGCGGCCGACGGGCTGGTCGAGGTGGCGCGCAACGGGGTCGCCACGGTCTTCTCGGAGCGGTTCGCCTGTCCCCGGTGCGGGTACTCCCTGGCCGAGCTGGAGCCGCGCCAGTTCTCGTTCAACTCGCCCTACGGGGCGTGTCCTGCGTGCGGGGGCCTGGGCACCAGGCGCGAGGTGAGCCCGGCGCTGGTGCTGGGAGACCCGCGGATCTCCATCTTGGAGGGCGTGGTGCTCCCGTGGGGGGAGCCATCGGGCTACCTCCGGAAGGTCGTACTGCCCACGCTCGCCGCCACGTTCCGCTTCCGGCTGGACAGTCCCTGGGGCGACCTGCCCGAGCGTGCCCGGGCCGTGCTGCTGGACGGGGTGCCCGACCGCAAGATCAAGTTCGCGGCCGGGGGCGCCGCCTACGAGAGCGCGTGGGAGGGGATCCTCAAGAATGTCGAGCGGCGCTATCGCGAAACCACGTCCGACGCGGTGCGGGCCCAGCTCGAGGAGTACATGACCGAGATCCCCTGCGACGCGTGCGGGGGGCACCGCCTGAAGCGCGAGAGCCTGAGCGTGCTGGTGCACGGGAAGAGCCTGGGCGACGTGGTGGACCGGCCGGTCTCCGAGGCCCTGGCGTTCTTCCGGGGCATCCCCCTCCGGGGAGCGCCCGGCGGCACCATTGACCCGGACATCGCGGCCCCGATCCTGCGCGAAGTGATCGAACGGCTGGCATTCCTGGAGGACGTGGGCCTCGACTATCTGACCCTGGGCCGAGCCGCCGGGACGCTGGCCGGCGGGGAAGCCCAGCGGATCCGCCTGGCGACCCAGATCGGGAGCCGCCTGGTGGGCGTGCTCTACATCCTCGACGAGCCCTCCATCGGGCTCCACCCCCGTGATACCGGCCGGCTGCTCGCCACCCTGGTCGGACTCAGGGACCTGGGCAACACGGTGCTCGTGGTCGAGCACGATGAAGAGACGATCCGGGCGGCCGACTACGTGGTGGACCTGGGGCCGCGAGCCGGCCGGCACGGCGGCGAGGTGGTGGCCGTGGGCACGCCGGACGACGTCGCCGCCCATCCCACGTCGCTTACCGGGCGCTACCTCCGCGGCGAGCTGCGCATTCCGGTGCCGTCGGCCCGGCGGGTCGCCAGCCCGGAGCGGGCGGTCCGGGTGATCGGCGCGCGCCAGCACAACCTCCAGGACCTGAACGTCGCCTTTCCGGTGGGGACGTTCATCGCCGTCACCGGGGTGTCCGGGTCGGGGAAATCGACCCTGGTCACCGACATTCTCTACCACGGGCTCGCGCGGCACTTCTACCGCGCCCGGACCCTGCCGGGGGCGCACGAACGGATCGAGGGCTTGGACCAGCTCGACAAGGTGCTCGCCATCGACCAGAGTCCCATCGGGCGCACGCCGCGGTCCAACCCCGCCACGTACACCGCCCTGTTCACGCCCATTCGGGACCTCTTCGCGCAGCTGGCGGAGTCGAAGATCCGAGGGTATGGGCCGGGGCGGTTTTCGTTCAACGTGAAAGGCGGGCGCTGCGAGTCGTGCCAGGGCGACGGGCTGGTGAAGATCGAGATGCACTTTCTGCCGGACGTGTACGTGCCCTGCGAGGTCTGCAAGGGACGGCGATACAACCGCGAGACCCTGGACGTGCGGTACAAGGGCCGGTCCATCGCCGACGTGCTCGACATGACGGTGGGAGAGGCCCTGGAGTTCTTCGAGAGCCAGCCCCGGATCCGGGCCCGGCTCGAGGTGTTGAACGACGTCGGCCTCGGGTACATCCACCTGGGACAGAGTGCCACGACCCTGTCGGGCGGCGAGGCCCAGCGGGTGAAGCTGGCCACCGAGCTGGCCAAGCGCGACACCGGACGGACGCTGTACATCCTGGACGAGCCCACCACGGGCCTCCATTTCGAGGACGTCCGGCTGTTGCTCACCGTGCTCCATCGGCTGGTCGACCGCGGCAACACGGTGGTGGTGATCGAGCATAACCTGGACGTGGTCAAGACCGCCGACTGGGTGATCGACCTGGGTCCGGAAGGGGGAGCGGCCGGCGGGCGGGTGGTGGCCCAGGGAACCCCGGAGGCGGTAGCCCGGCAGAAAGGCTCCCATACCGGCCGGTTCCTGTCGGCTCTCCTTTACATTGGGGGTAGGCCGACGTGACACTTTTTGAAACAGCGGCTCGTTAGGGTGCTGGGAACCGAGGGTTCGCCATGACGCAGGATGTGCCGATTCCGCCGCTGCCCCCGGAGATCTTCATGCCGGGACCCTCACCCATGGAGGTGGCAAGCGCGGTCGCGCTGGTGGCGGCCACGATCGGCTCGATCGCGATTCTCTGGCTCTTCGTCCGGGGTCTGCTTCGGAAATGGCACACGCCGCCGCAGCCGGACGCGGCGGTCATCCAGGAGCTGCGGCAGGCCGTCCTCCAGCTAGGGACGGAAGTGGCCGAGTTGCAGGAGCGGCTCGATTTCGCCGAGCGGGTGCTGGCGACCCGGAACGAGCCCGAACGCATCGACCGCGGGGGGACGTGACATGGACGTTTGGGTCCTGGTGCCGCTGATCGCCATCGTCATGTGGGGCCTCAAGGGAATCGCCCATGCCCGCGCCGGCGGCGGCGACCCGCGGGGCCTGCGGGAAGAAGTCCGGGCCCTGCGGGCGGAGGTGGAACGGCTCCGGGAGGGCGGATCGGACTCTGCGCTGGAAGGGCGGCTGCTGGAGCTGGAGGAGCGGGTGGACTTCGCGGAGCGGCTCCTGGCGCGGAACGAGCCCCGGACCCCGCCCGCGGGTACTTGACGTGCCCGATTTCTTCGTCCTCATCCCCCTGGGGGGCATGGCGGTCGGCGCCCTCTTCATGGTGGGGGTGTACCGGCTGGCGGTCCGCTGGATGGACCGACGGCACGGCACCCCGCTGCCCGAGGGGACCCGCGAGGAGCTCGAGGACCTGCGCCGTCAGGTAGCCACGCTCGAAGAGCTGCCCGAGCGGGTGTCCGAGCTGGAAGAGCGCCTCGACTTTGCCGAGCGGATGCTCGCGCAACACACCCAGCGGCCGATGCTCGGCGGGGAGCACTGAGTGGACATGGAAGGCATCCTCGCGATCGTCTTCATTTTCGGGGGCGGGTCCATGTTCCTGCTGGCGATCTCTCCGGTGGGCCGGGCCATCGCCGCCCGGATCCAGGGCGGGGGTCGCGTTTCCGACGACCAGGTCGAACGGCTGGAGGCGGGCCAGCAGGCCGTCCTGGATGAGATGGAGGTGTTGCGGCACGACGTGGGGGAAATGCAGGAGCGCCTGGACTTCGCGGAGCGGATGCTGGCCCAGCAGCGGGAGAAGGGGGCGCTGCCAGCCGAGGGCGGGACGCCCGGGGCCTAGTGGTGGCGCAAAGGGCGGCGGGCGTTGATCTTGAAGCTCGAGCGGGAGAGGGGTGCCGCCGGCCGTTCGGCCGGCCGGGCCGTCTCGCCCAGTCAGCCAGGCGTGGGGCCGTGAGGGCCCACGCGGGAGGCGTGAGGGAGCCATGGGGATCTTTCAGCGGTTGATGACCGTCATCAAGGCGAACATCAACGCGCTCATCGGGCGGGCGGAGGATCCCGCCAAGGTGCTCGAGCAGTCGCTGATCGACGCCCGGAGCCAGCTGGCCAAGACCAAGCAGGACGTGGCCGCCGCGATCGCCGATGAAAAGAAGCTGCAGGGGCAGGTCGAGAAGGAGAAGAAGCAGGCGGAAGACTGGGAACGCCGCGCCATGCTCGCGGTGACCGAGGGCCGAGACGACCTGGCCAAGCAGGCTCTGCTCCGCCAATCGGAGCACATGCAAAACGCCCAGCAGCTGCATGAGACCTGGGTGCGGCACAAGGCGGACACCGAGAATCTCAAGAGCTCGCTCCGTCAGATGAACGACCGCATCGAGGAGCTGAAGCGCAAGAAGAACATCCTCATCGCCCGGCAGAAGCGGGCCGAGGCGCAGGAGCGCATCCAGCGCACCATGTCCTCCATGGGCGATCAGAGCGCGTTCGAGACCTTCCAGCGCATGGAGGAGAAGATCGAGGACATGGAGCGGCAGGCCGTCGCGGCGGCCGAGCTCGCGGGCGAGCTCTCCGGCGACACCTTGGCGCAGGAGTTCAAGGCCCTGGAGTACCACGGCACGGCCGACCAGCGCCTGGCCGAGCTCAAGGAGAAGATGGGGATGCTGCCGAGCGGCCAGACCGGCGGCCCCCAGCAGTTGTCGGCCGGCAAGGGCGGGGCCGAGGACGTCCATGAGGCCGAGCTGGTCGAGGAGGACGACAGCCAGACCGGGAAGTGAGCGGCCTCCGCCTCTACAACACGCTGACCCGCCG